>WBZS01001050.1_pt1 | contig 25025 bp, 24 predicted proteins | sample 5204201 | NCBI WGS metagenome assembly WBZS01 (sample SAMN12344357, study PRJNA552823) | activated sludge metagenome | biome: Activated sludge suspended growth; feature: Nitrification reactor; material: Wastewater; isolation source: activated sludge from nitrification reactor of wastewater... | reverse complement strand
CGGCGCAGGTCGGCGCCTGGCTGCAGGGCCGCGGACTGCGTCTGGCGACCGCCGAATCGTGCACCGGCGGCTGGGTTGCGCAGGTGGTCACCGCGACCGCCGGCAGCAGCGCGTGGTTCGAGCGCGGTTTCATCACCTACTCCAACGAGGCCAAGCGCGAGTTGCTCGGCGTGGCCGAGCAGACGCTGGCGAACAAGGGCGCGGTGAGCGAGCAGACGGCGGCGGAAATGGCGCAAGGCGCGCTGGCCGCCAGCCGCGCCGACGTGGCGCTCGCCATCACCGGCATCGCCGGCCCGACCGGCGGCTCGGCCGCGCGGCCGGTGGGCACGGTGTGTTTCGCCTGGGCGGTACGCGGTGCGCCGCCGGTGAGCCAGCGGGCGCAGTTCGACGGCGACCGCGAAGCGGTGCGCCGCGCCTCGGTGATCTTAGCGCTGACGCGCCTGATCGCCGCCGCCACCCTGCCGGCGCTCAATCAGTAGGCGGTTCCCGCAGCATCCATCGCCAGCAGCCAGCAAACATGCGCCTCTCCGCGATGCCTGCCCGGAGATGCCCTATCCATGCGGCGCCTGGCGGTGCCGCCGGTTCGAGCGGGCGGCTCAGCCGCCGCGATGCTCGTTGCGCCGGCCGGTGCTGATCACCTTGCCGTCGTTGTCGAGCGTGGCGTCGAAGAACATCTCACGCGGGAACACGTCGTCGTAAGCCCACGACCAGACATCTTCCGGCTTCAGCGGCATGCGCATGGTCTGGGTCGGCTTGCCGAGCAGGCGGCGCAACTGCTCCTTGGTCATGCCGGTCTGCACCTTGGCGAAGTTTTCTTCGACCACCACCTGCTTCAATTCGCGCAGGATGTTGTCGGCGCCGACGGTGGCCATGAAGTTCTTCTTGCCGGCCGGCATGCGGGTGAATTCCCAGGTCGTGCTGCCGTCGTCGTTCTTCCATTCCATCGACGGCGGCCCCATCGCCTCGCGCACTTCGAAGCCGGTCGAGACGCCCGGCTTCAGGTTTGCCTGCAACAGCGGCCGTTCGTTGCAGCCGCCGGCCAGCGTGGCCAGGACGGCGAGCAAGGCGGTAAACATGCGCATCGGATTCTCCTTGGTTGATGGCGTTGGAATTGCGGCAGTCGGCCGATCCAGTGTCGCTGCGCGCATCACCCGATCTTCTGGCAGGGTTGCCGCGCCACGCCGGAAATCGCCGTCCGCCCGTTCTTGCCGCCCATTATCGCCGATGCGCAGCGGGCGACCAACGCAACCCGCGCCCCATCGAACGGCACGCACCGCTACTTGCGGGCAAGCGGCCGTACCGTGCCGCGGCTGACATCGACTTCAACCAGTTGCGTTGCCCGTTGTTTACCAATTGCATGTTGCCGCGCACGCCATCCCGTCCAAACAGGCAGGATCCGGCCGGTATGGCCTTGCCATAAAGCGAAGTCTAGCCAGCCCTGCCCGCGTGACAGGATTCGACCGAACCGTCGGCCGCCCACGCGATCACCGGCAGGCAAGGCTGCAGGCCGCATGGATAGGCGCTCTTCAGGCATGCAACCCCGCCAGCGCCTATCCATGCGGCCTGCACGGCAGGTATCCCGCAGATCGCCGACCGGCGCGGCTTGCCGGCCATGCCTCGATTCGTCGCCGGTTCGACCGGTCGATCGCGGAAACGCGCCGGCCCGCGCTCGTCGATGCGCAAGCGGCGCCAAAAAATTCCATGCTGCCCGGGGCGCCGGCAGACTATATTCGCAGGTGGGCGCCGACGTTTCTGGCATCGCCCATATCGAACGGATTTGACGATGACTTTTCTGACTCGTGCGTCGCGCTGCAGGTCTGGCCGGATTCCGCACCGCGCGAGCGCCCGCCGCTTGCCGGGCGGGTCGCGTTGATGGGTAGCGCTTGAAGATCGAACTGCAGCGCGGCGCGGAACTCGCACGTGAGCCGCGGCAACTGCCGGCGGCGGTTTACAACCTGGCGCACACCCTGCTCGCGCGCGGCGGCGACGCGGTGTTCGTGCCGATCCGCAGCATGCAGGTGCTGGCGATCATCGACCGCGACGAGATCGTCTTCGTCGACAGCGATCGCAAGCACGTCGTGGAGATGGCGTGGCAGTCGTTTGCGCCACGCAGCCGTGCCGCCCTCGATGCGCCGGTGCCCTACGAGGCGGTGCATTACGGGCGGCCGAGCCTCGCCCAGATGGCGCGGCTGCAGGCGGAGTTTGCGCGCGCGTTGCAGGCGCTTGCCGCCAAGCGGCCGTCGCGCGGCACGGCAACCGTGCTGCCGATTCCGCCGTCCGGACGCGATCGCGGGCAGTAGCTGCGCGCGCCGCGCAAACGGCGATCAGTGCAACGCGGCGGTCAGCGACTTCAGTTCCTGCGCCGATTCGGCCATGATTTCGGACAGGCTCGCCTTGCCGACCACCATGTCGATCGAGGCCCGCAGCCCTTCGCGGTGTACGCCGTCGAGCACCCGCAGCGGGCTGTCCATCGGCGACAGTTCCTCGGCCAGCAGCAGCGTATCGCCGAGGGTTGTCGGCGGCAGTGCGAGGTAGCCTTGCCAGCAGGCCTCGATCGCTTCGACCACGCTGTCCGGCACCTCGAGCATGCGCAGCACCACGCGGCCGATCTCGGCCTCGCCGCACTCGGCCCAGGCGGAGAAGTCTTCGTCGAGCAGGCCGGGGAAGTCCGCCGAGCGCGAGATCACGTAGAAACCCCCGACCTCATGCACGACGCCTGCGAACAAGGCAGTTTCCGGGTCGAGGCCGGTGACGTTGCGGGCAATCACGTAGGCCAGGGCGGCGACGTGGGTAGTGTGTTCCCATAATCTCGCGGCGAAGCGCCGATCCATCGGCGAAGTGGCATGCGCCAATTGCCGCGTCACCAGCGAGGTGATCAGCGTGTGCAGCGTGCGAAAGCCGATGCGCGAGATGGCCGAGCGCACATCGGTGATCGGGCGGCCCGAGGCGTTGAACACCGAGGCATTGGCCAGCGCCACCACTTTGGCCGAGAGCAGCGGTTCGGCCTTGATCAGGCGGGCTGCCTCGTCGACATGGCATTCCGGATCGCTCAGGGCGCGCCGCAGTTCGAGCGCCAGCATGGCGTTGGTCGGGAAGGAGACTTCGCCGCTCGACAGTTCGGCGGCGATCTGCTTGAGGATTTCGCAGCGGTTCATGGTTGTGCTCGCGTTGTGGTGCGTTCGGCGTTCATTGCGTCTGGGCCTGGATCAGTGCCGCCGGAATATGGTCGAGTGCCATCACCCGGTCGGCGGCGCCGAGCTTGATGGCTTCCTTGGGCATGCCGAAGACCACGCTGGTGGCTTCGTCCTGGGCGATCGTCGGCGCGCCTGCGTCGTGCATCTCCTTCAGGCCGCGCGCCCCGTCGTCGCCCATGCCGGTCATGATCACGCCCAGCGCGTTGCTGCCGGCAAACCGGGCGACTGAGCGGAACAGCACATCCACCGACGGCTTGTGCCGATTGACCAGCGGCCCGTCGACCACCTCGACGTGATACTGGGCGCCGTTGCGCTTGAGCATCATGTGCTTGCCGCCCGGCGCAATCAGCGCCCGGCCCGGCATGATGCGGTCATTGTTCTTCGCTTCGCGGACTTCGATCTGGCACAGCGAATTCAGGCGCTCGGCGAACATCGCGGTGAACTGCTCGGGCATGTGCTGCACGATCACCACACCCGGCACCGTCACCGGCAGCCGGGTCAGCACGGTTTCGAGCGCCTGGGTGCCGCCGGTCGAGGTGCCGATGGCGATCACCCGGTCGGTCGTCTTGACCATCGCGCCGGCCCCAGCCGGCAGGATCACGTCGGCGCTGTTGGGCCGCTGCGTGCGCGGCAGTGGCGGTATGGCGGGCGCGGCTGCGCTCGCGCCGCCGGGCGGGCGCACCAGCAGGCGCGCGTTGGCGCGGGCAGCTTCCCGTATCGCCGTGATGATGTCGTTCGAGGCGTCGTCGAGAAAGTCCTTAATGCCGGACCTGGGTTTGGTGATGATGCTGACCGCGCCGGCCGCCAGCGCCTGCATCAGCGTGTCGCTTCCGGTCTCGGGCAGCGACGAACAGATCACCACCGGCGTCGGCCGTTCGGCCATCAGCCGGCGCAGGAAGGAAATGCCGTCCATGCGCGGCATTTCGATGTCCAGGATGATCACGTCCGGCCAGGCCTGACGCATCTTTTCGATCGCGAACAGCGGGTCGGATGCCGTCGCCAGCACCTCGATGCCCGGTTCCCTGGAAATGGTCTTTGCCACCACCTGGCGCACCAGCGCCGAGTCGTCGATGATCATCACCTTGATGGCGGGCGCGGCGTTCATCTTGCAGCCGGCTTGCGGTAGATCGTCGGCCTGATCGCCTGCAGGCGGTCGGTGATGCCGTTGAGCGATTCGGAGTGGCCGACGATGAAGTAGCCTTCGGGTTTGAGATTCGGCAGCATGTTCTCGACCACCTTGCGCTTGGTCTCGGGGTCGAAGTAGATCATGACGTTGCGCAGGAAAATCACGTCGAAGTCGCCGACGCCGGTAATCGGCTGCGTCAGATTGACCTGGTCGAAGTGGACGTTCTTCCTCAGCGCGCCGTCGACCAGCAGATTGCCCTGCTGCGAGCGCACGCCCTTGAGGCAGTATTTGCGCAGGTACTTCTGCGGGATGCCGGCAGTCCGCTCCGCCGGATACAGGCCGGCCCGCGCCTTGTCCAGCACCGTCCGGTTGATATCCGATCCGAATGCCTCCCACGGCCCGTCGCGGTGTTCGGCCAGCACCATCGCCATCGAGTAGGCTTCCTCGCCGCTCGAACTGGCGCCGCTCCAGATGCGGAAGGTGGCCGGCCCGCGCCGTTCGGGCAGGATCACGTCGCGCAGGAAATCGAAGTGCTGCGGCTCGCGGAAGAAATAGGTTTCGTTGGTGGTCAGCAAGTCCACCATGGTCTGCAATTCTTCCGGGTGCCCGCCACTGCCCAGCATCCGGTAGTACTGGGAGAACGAGGTGAAGTCGTAAGCCTTCAGGCGGCGGCTCAGGCGGCCGACCAGCAGAACCTTCTTGGCATCGCTCAGGCTGATGCCGGCGATCTTGTAGATCAGCCGCTGAAACAGTGCGAACTCCTGATTGGTGATGCTGCAGGGTTCGGCCATCAGAACAACTCGACTTTCTTGTCGGCGGGTTTGGGTGTCTCGGCCAGCGTTGCCGCGTAGGCGGCTTCTTCGCGGGCAATGGTCTCGGCGGTCGCCATGCTGGTGGCCATGCGCCGGCACAACACCTCGCCGATGTTCGGCAGGAACAGTACCTTGCGCGACCACGGACCGAGAAAGTCGGAAGCCAGCAGGGGGATGCCTTCGCGATCCAGCCATTGCCGGGTGAACTCGGCATTGCGCACGCCGATGCTCATCGATTGGCCGGAGACGTTGATGATGGTGCCGCCGCCGAACGCCTTCGCCTGCACGCGCACTTTCCGCGCGCCCCGCTGCAGCAGCGCGTTGAGCAACGCTTCCATGGCAAAGTCGCCCGACAGCAGGGAGTCGACATCGTCGTGCCGGCTGCGGCGGATGTTCGGCAGCATGAAATGGTTCATGCCGCCGATGCGCAACTGCGGATCGAACAGGCATACCGCCACGCAGGAACCGAGCAGTGTCGCCAGCGGCCGTTCTGATTCGATCGCCCAGGCGCCCGGATTGATGTTGTGGGCGAGGCGTTCGATTTCCTGCGAGGGCAGTTTGCCGTAGTCCACGTTTTCCGGGGTCCGGTCAGAGAGGATGTTTGCCTGCGGATCGGTTGTGCGACAGTCCGTTACGATTGGCGGATCGGGCAGCCGGACAAGGCCGGCCCGATCCGCCGGACCAGGCATCAGTCGAAGACCGGCCCGCCGCGTCCGGAAAGAACAGCTATCAATGCACGCCGGCCTCCGCGACGGCGTCGTGAGCCGTCTCGCCGACCGATGCCAGCGCCGCCATTTCATCGACCGAGAGCACGCGTTCGATATCGAGGATGATGACGAACCTGCCGGCCACCTTGCCCATGCCGTCGATGAAATCGGCGCGGATCTTGGTGCCGAAGGCCGGCGGGGGCTCGATCTCGGCGCGCGCGATTTCCAGCACTTCGGAAACCGCATCGACCATGATCCCGATGTCGATCTTGCCGTCTTCCTGCGCCACCTCGACGATGACGATGCAGGTTCGCCGCTGCACCGCGCTGGCATGGCCGCCGAAGCGGGCCGCCAGGTCGACCACCGGCACCACCGCGCCGCGCAGGTTGATCACCCCGCGAATCGAGGCCGGCATCATCGGGATTTCGGTCAGTTGGCCGTACTCGATGATCTCCTTGACGTTGAGAATGCCCAGCGCATACATCTCGCCGCCCAGCACGAAGGTCAGGAACTGCTGGGTATCCGAGCCGCCGACGCCGGCCGTCTTGGCGGCCTTGACAGGCGGCGCAGCCGGTTGTCGTTGCATGACTTGTCCCATGGCAGCCATCCTCAGAAACGCTCGAAATCGTTCTCGTCGGATACCGCGACCAGGCGCGATGCGCGCCCACCACGGCCCGCTGCCGGTGCAGCGGATTCCCGCGCGACGGGTTTTGCCCGCTTCGCCTGCCCGCCGTCCTCGATCTTGAAGAACGCCATCAGGTTTTGCAGCTGGTTGGCCTGGCCGCCCATCTCCTCGGCGGTGGCGGCCAGTTCCTCGGAAGCCGAAGCGTTCTGCTGGGTCGCCTTGTTGAGCTGGCCCATGGCGCCGTTGATCTGGCCGACGCCCGATGACTGCTCCTGGCTGGCGGCGGCGATTTCCTGCACCAGATCCGAGGTCTTCTTGATGCTCGGCACCATTTCATCGAGAAGATGACCGGCCTTCTCGGCCAGTTTCACCGACGAGGAGGCGACCTGCCCGATCTCCTGCGCGGCGACCTGGCTGCGTTCGGCCAGCTTGCGCACTTCCGCCGCCACCACCGCGAAGCCCTTGCCATGCTCGCCAGCGCGCGCCGCTTCGATGGCGGCATTCAAGGCCAGCAGGTTGGTCTGGTAGGCGATGTCGTCGATGATGCCGATCTTGTCGGCGATCTGCTTCATCGCATCGACGGTCTCGGTCACTGCGCCGCCGCCTTCGACGGCCTGTTGGGCCGACTTGGTGGCCATGCCGTCGGTGACTTTGGCGTTTTCGGTGTTCTGCGAGATCGAGGCGGTCATCTGTTCCATCGACGCCGTGGTTTCCTCGACCGAAGCGGCCTGCTCGCTGGAGCTTTGCGACAGCGACTGCGCGGTTGCCGACACCTGGCCGGAGGCGCTGGTCAGCGCATCGGCCGCGGTGTTGATCTGGCTCACCGTGTCCGACAGTTTGGCGATGGTGCCGTTGATTGCCTGCTTGAGGGTGTCGAAATCGCCCTGATAGTTGCGGGTAATGGTTTCCGTCAGGTCGCCATTGGCCATCGCGCCCATCACCCGCTGTACGTCGTTGATCGGGCCGATTACCGCATCGAGCGTGTCGTTGACGCCCTTGACCACGCGCTGGAAATCGCCCTGGTGTTTGGCGGCATCGGCACGGGTTTCCAGCTTGCCATCGACCGCCGCCTTGGACAGCATGGCCGCGTCGGCCACCAGCGCGTTGACCGCATCGATGCAGGTGTTCAGGTTGTTCTTGATGGCGTTGAAATCGCCGTTGTAGCTGTCGGTGATCTTTGCCGGGATATCGCCCTTGGAGATGCGGTCCACATAGCCGGCGGCTACATTGAGCGGGCCGATTACTGCATCGAGCGTCTGGTTGACACCTTCGACGATCTTCCTGAAATCGCCTAAGTGCTGGGTCGCGTCAGCGCGTGTGGCGAGCTTGCCGTCCACGGCCGCCTTGGCGAGCATGGCCGCGTCGCCGATCATCTTGTTGACCGCGTCGATCGCTTGATTCAGGTTGTTCTTGATGGTGTTGAAATCGCCGTTGTAGGTGTCGGTGATCTTGGGCGGAATGTCGCCCTTGGAGATGCGGTCCACATAATTGGCGGCGACGTTGAGCGGGCCGATTACTGCATCGAGCGTGTCGTTTACGCCCTTGACGATGCCCTGGAAATCGCCCAAGTGTTTCGACGCATCGGCGCGGGTGGCGAGCTTGCCGTCGACGGCCGCCTTGACCAGCAGCCTGGCATCGGCGGTCATCGCCTGTACCGACTGCTGGATGGCGCCGACCGAGCGGATCACCTCGCCGACTTCGTCTTTTGCTTCGGACTTCAGTTCGAAGTCGAAGTCGCCGGCGGCCATCTTCTTCGCGGCATCGACGACGCGATTCACCGGACGGGTGATGCTGCGCGTGGCGATGACACCGATCAGCACGCCGAGCACCAGCGCAACCGTCACGGCGCCGATCATCAGGTTGCGGCTCTTTTCATAGGTGGCGTTGTTGTCCGCGACACGCTTGGCAGAGATCTCCTCCTTGATGTTGGCAAGTGTGTCCATTTGGTCGTCGATCTTGGCCACCGCGTTGCGATACTCGTCGCCGAACAGGTAGGCGGTGCCTTCACCCGGAACGCCAATCGGCTGCTTCATCGCCAGCGTCACTGCCTTGCTGGCGAGTTTGAGGTAGTCCTCCCAATGTGCATCGAACTGGCGGATCGCCTCCTTGCCTTTTTCGGAGTAGTAGCGCGGCTTGGCTTCCTCGTACTCCTTGCGAAGGTCGACGATCGATTTGTCGAAATCGGCCTTGGCCTTGTCGCGCGCCTCCTGGCTGGAGGCGAGGATGATGTTGCGGATCGCCCGGCCGGCGTAGATCAGGTTGATGTTGGCTTCCTTGATATGGGAGAGGCCGAGCAGTTCCTTCTCGTAAAGCGCTTGCGAGCCTTCGTTGATGCTCGCCTGGCCGCTGATGCCGACCAGACCGACGATTACCGCCATGGCGGCGACGATCAGAAAGCCGGCGATGAGCCGGGAGCCGATGCGTAGATTTGACAACATGAGTCTCTCCTTTGTAGCCGGCACTGCTTCGGGGTCACGATAAATGGGTGAGCCGGGTTCGAGTCCGTGGGGCGTGTGTCAGGGCTGCCGGCCTCAGACGTGGTCCGCGAGCAGCGGCACTTCTGGCCGGCGCATGGCATTGCCGGCGCGCGCGGCTTGCTCTTCGCGCTTGACGCAGCGGTTGACCAGGGCCTGCACATCGAGGATCAGGGCGACTTCGCCGCTGCCCAGGATGGTGGAACCGCCGATGCCACGCATGTTGCGGAACAGGCTGCCCAGCGGCTTGATCACGGTCTGGAATTCGCCCAGCAACTGGTCGACGACGATGCCGGCCTTGCGTCCGGCGCATTGCACCACCACCACGTTCTCGCGTGGCGGCGGTTCGCCGGCCACCTCGAACCACTCGCGCAGCCGCACGAACGGCAACACTTCGCCGCGCAGGTTGATGTACGTTCGGTCGGCGCTGTCGGCGGAAAGCTCGATGCATTCCACCACCATGTCGAGCGGAATCACGTAGGATGCCTTGTCCACCGCAGTGAGGAAGCCGTCGATGATCGCCAGGGTGAGCGGCAGGCGGATGGTGAAGGTCGCACCCTGCCCCTCCACCGAGGCCACGTCGACCGTGCCGCGCAGGGCCAGGATGTTGCGCCTGACGACATCCATGCCGACACCGCGGCCGGACAGGTTGGAGACTTTCTCCACCGTCGAGAAACCGGGTTCGAAGATCAGGTTCACGATCTCCGCGTCGGAGAGCGTCTGCCCGGGCTGGATGACACCGCGTTCGAGCGCCTTGGCGGTGATCTTTTCCTTGTTCAGGCCGCCGCCGTCGTCGGAGATTTCGATGACGACGTTCCCAGAATCGTGGCGGGCATTGAGCGTTACCCGGCCGCAGGCAGGCTTGCCGTGCGCCACACGCACAGCGGCCGGTTCGATGCCGTGATCGAGCGAATTCCTGACCAGGTGCATCAGCGGATCGCCGATCTTCTCGACAACCGTTTTGTCCAGTTCGGTCTCGGCGCCATTGATTTCCAGCTCGATTTCCTTGCCGAGTTCCTTGGAAACGTCGCGCACCACGCGGTTGAAGCGGTGGAACGTCTCGCCGATCTGCACCATGCGTAGTTGCAGTGCCGAGTCACGGATGTTTTCGACCAGGCGCGAGAGCACCGAGGTCGATTCGATGAGATCGGTTTTGGCGCTCTTCTGGGCGAGCAGGCTGGCGCTGGCGCCGGCTATGACCAACTCGCCGACGAGGTCGATCAGTTGGTCGAGCTTGTCGGCCTGCACGCGGATGGTCCGCGCCTCGACGGCCTTTTTCTCGGAGACGGTCGCCTGCTTCTGCGCCGCCGCCTCGACGATCTCCTTTTGAACGCTCTTTTGTTCGACCAGGATTTCGCCGATCGGCGGGCCTTTGGGTACGCTGGGTGCGCCCGGTTCGCCTGTTTCGTCGGCAATGCGGCGGGCGATCTCGCCCTGCAAGCCGAGGCCTTGATCGAGTTCCGCCTGGGTCAGCGCGCCGCAGCGCACGAGGATTTCGCCCAGGCGCAGGTTGTCTTCGGGCAGCGACTCGATCAGCGCGACATACTCCGAAACCTTGCTCCGCGGCGGCAGGATGTTGAGCGTGCAATCGTCGCGGCAGAACTCGAACACCCGTTCGATATCGGCCTTTTTGCCGCGGGTCTGGAAACGAATCTCAAATCCGAGGTAGCAGCATTCGGGGTCCATTTCCGCAGCGGCCGGCATGGCGTCGGGAATGGTTTCCATCGAGACGATCTCGCCCTGGCTGGCAAGAAAGCGCAGGAAGGACAGCGGGTCCATGCCCTGCTGCAGCACGTTCTGCCCGAAGCGCAGCGAAATATGCCAGGCGTCGGTGGTCACCGCGCCGCCGCCGCTTGCCACCACGTCGTCGACCTGCTTGACCGGAACGCTGTCCTTCTCCGGTTGCGCCACGGCTTCGTTCATGTATCGGGTCGACAGTTCGTGGGCCAGGGCGTCGCCCTTGGCTTTGAGATCTGCCGGGGGCTCGGTACGGCCGGCGACCAGCACCTCGAGCAGTTCGCCCATGTGATCGCAGCAGGCGAGCATCACGCTGGCCAGTTCGCCGGTGGCGGTGATCTCGCCGTTGCGCAGCCGGTCGAGCACGTTCTCGACCTTGTGCGTGAATGACTCGATGTATCGGCACTCGATCACGCCCGAGCCGCCCTTGATCGTGTGCGCGGCACGGAAGATCGCGTTCAGGTTGTCCTTGTCGCCGGGATTCTGTTCTAGGGTCAGCAGACCGTCTTCCATCGCGACCAGCTGGTCGCGGCTTTCGTTGACGAAGGCGCTGGTCAGTTCATCCATCGTGGTTCCTTTGATTGTTCAGGCGCCGGCCGGTATGACCATCGGATCGCCGAAGGCGCCGACCAGATTGCAGAAATCGAGGGTCTGCTGGACGGCCGAACTGTGGCCGCTGATCGCCAGCGACTTGCCGCCGCGCGCGGCTTCCCGCTTGACGAGCATCAGGATTTGCAACCCCGCCGTATCGATCTCGGCAACGCGCGACAGGTCGAGTTCGAGACTGTCTGTCGTCGCCAGCGCAGACAGCAGCAGGTCTTTCTGCGCCTGCGCCTGGTAGATCGTCATGTTCTCCTGGATGGCAAGCCGGTTTGCATCGATCATCGTGAAGTCCTCGGAAAGTTGGCGCGGCTCAGAACAGTTCGACGTTGCTCGGCTTGGCGGATGCGGCAGGTGCCTGCCCCGGGTCTGCGCGCCGTGTGTTGGTAGCCGTTGCACCGGCCGGCTTCGGCCTGGCGGAACCGGCAGCCTGCTTGTGGGCATCGCGCTGCTGGTCCATGACGTAGTTCGAGAACACATGGTCGAGCTGTTCGGACAGGGGAACCACCGCGTCCTGGCCCTCGGCACCGGAGCCGCCCGCGAGGATGCCGGCACGCGATTCGGCATGGCTGTTGAGGCGGCCGATGCCGCCGACGACCTGCTCGATCTGCTGGCGCGTCACGTCCTGGAATTGCACGCTCGCCAGCGTGTCCATGAACATCGAACCCAGCCGGGCGCTGCTGTCGTTGATGGTCGACAGAATCGTCCGCTCGCGTTGCGTGGTGCTCTCGTAGCGTTCGCCGAGCGCGGCGAGTTGCTGCGCGAATTGCTTGAGACTGGCGCGCTCTTCTTCGATGTTCGAGCGGGCGAGCTTGTCGGTGAACTGGCTCTCGATGATGCTGGTCACCGAGACGATTCCGTCGTTAATTTTTTTGACCGCGGTCTCCGTCTCGTGCGAGAGCTTGCGCACTTCATCGGCGACCACGGCAAAACCGCGTCCTGTCTCGCCTGCGCGCGCCGCTTCGATCGCGGCGTTGAGCGCGAGCAGATTGGTCTGCCCGGCGATGTGCTTGATCAGTTCGACCAGCGCCTGCAGCGACTTTGCCTGGCGCACCGCGTCGGCGCTGCGTCGTTCGTCTTCGGCGGCTTCGTCGATGCGCTGGGTGATGAACCTTTCCAGCTTGTGAATCAGATCGCGATTGCCCCCGATCATTTCCGCAGAATCGCGGGCCATGCCCTCCGATTCGGACGCGGCGGCGGTCACGAAGTGGTTGAGTTCAGTGACGACCGTATCGATTGTCTGCAGCCGCGAGGCGACGTCGTAGGCGGCCTTTTCGGTCTGCTCGACAACGCATTTGAGCTGACTTGTCAGGACGTTGCTGAATCGCGGGAATTCGCGCAATTCGGGCAGAGCGACCCGCTGGCAGGCGAAATTGGAGGGGCAGACTTTCTGCTGCGCGTCGAGCAGGCTCGCGAAGTCCATGCCATCGCCCTTGCACAGCAGCGCTGCGATGCGGTGCTGGATCGGCATGCACGCCAGCACACCGGCCAGCAGGAAGAATATGTTGACCGCCGACTGGTTCAGTCCGAGGTGTTTCTCGAGGACGGTGCCGAGCAGCAGATGCACCAGCACGATGCCGATGCAGACCACGACGGCGGACAACACGCCGGCGATCAGCATCCGCCGACGATATTGACCGTATCGTGTTTGGACGGATGGACTCATGATTACTTGATGACCAGTTTGATCGTGTTGAGCAGATCGTCGGCGGTTGCGGGCTTGACGATCCAGCCCGACGCACCGGCGGCCTTTGCTTCCGCCTTGCGGCTCTGCTGCGATTCCGTGGTGAGGAAGAGGATAGGCAGGAACTTGTATGCCTGAAGGGTGCGAACCTGCTTGATCAGGTCGATGCCGTTCATGCCGGGCATGTTGAGGTCGGTGATCAGCAGATCGACCTTGACGCCGGCGGCGAATTTCTTCAGCGCTTCTTCGGCACTGGCGGCCTTCTCGACCGCGAAACCGGCCTTGGTGAGGATGCCCGATACGCTGAGCAGGATGGTCGTTGAATCATCGACCAGGAAGATTGTCTTCGACATGTTCTTGCTACTCCGACTTTGGGGCGACTGACATCGAACGAGTTGTTCGTCGTGTCAGATCGGTAATGTTGTTGTTGGTGGCGCGGTAATCTGCACCGGGCAGGACAGAACGGCACGATTACGTGGGCGGTCGGGGACTCGCGAGGCCGATTCGAATGCTGGCTGGATGCCCGAAGGTGCGGCGACGCGCGGACCCTTCGCTGGCGCGAGTTCGCGCAGGAATCGTCAGGATTGATGGCATGGCTTCCGACCCGGGTGATCGATTTGTCACGTATATATGACCTACAAGGACGGGTATCGGCGGCTGAACGGGAACCTTGAGCCGTTGCCAGAAGAATTTTTTTCCCGAGCAGTTGACTGCTCCGTCAGGCTGGTGGCGGCAACCAGGGAGTCGTGCCCGCCCGAACGCGGGTGTCGAGGAGGTGGCGCCCCGGTGTGCAGGGCTTGGAGCGGAATCAGCCTATCGAGGCGGTCGGGTGTGGCTTGCCGGCGTAAGCGAAAAAACAGATCAGCGACAGGCCGAGAAAGCCCGTCATGCCGAGCGCCAGCGTCAGCGTCGAATCCCACAGCAGGGGCACGAAGACCGCTGCCGCGAGCGAGGTGACGAGGCTCTGGGCAAAGCTCTGGCAACTGGCCGCCAGGCCTCGCTGCGGCAGTTGTTCGAGGCCGAGCAGGGTCAGGTTGGGCATCGCCAGCGCCATCCCGATGTTGTAAAGCGGGATCGGCAGGATGCTCTGCGGCACGCCGGGCGAGGCGTAGCTGTTGATCAGCACGTTGAGCAGCGCGGCGCCGAGCATGATCGCATAGCCGATCGACACGGTGCGGATCGGCGTGACTTTGCCGGCCAGCCGCCCCGACAGGAACGACCCGAACATCATGCCCAGCACCGTCGGCACGAACATCGTGGCAAAGCCCTGCGGTGACACCCGGAGATGCTCGATCAAAAACTTCGGCGCAGCGAGCACGTAAAGAAAGAATCCGCCGAAATTGAGCGACAGCGCGGCGATCAGCAGCAGAAACTGGCGATGAGTGAAGGCGTGCAAGTAGGCACGGCCCAGCTTCACCGGATGCAGGCTGTGGCGTTTGTCCGGCGGCAGGGTTTCCGGCAGGAAGCGCCAGCACAGGGCGAACAGCAGCATGGCGAACAGCAGCAGGAAGCCGAAGGTCGCCCGCCAGCCCAGCGCCACATAAATCCAGCCGCCGATGATCGGCGCCACGGCAGGCGAGATGGCGAAGATCATCGCCACCCGCGCCATCATTCGCTGGGCGTCCGGACCGGCGAACAGGTCGCGCACGATGGCGCGCCCTACTACCATGCCGGCGCCCGACGTGACGCCCTGCAGCCCGCGGCCGAGCCAGAGAATCTCGATGCTCGGGGCAAGCATGCAGACCGCCGAAGCGGCGGCGAAGCCGAGCAGGCTCGCCAGTACCACGATGCGCCGCCCCAGCGCATCGGAAATCGAACCGTGCCACAACGTCATGAAGGCGAACGGCGCCAGGTAGGCGGTCAGTGTCTGCTGGACATGCAGCTCGCTGGTGGCGAGCGAGCGGGCGATGGTGGGGAAAGCCGGCAGGTAGGTATCGATCGCGAACGGGCCGATCGCGGCGAGCAGGGCCAGCAGGATGGCGAGTCCGGCGTGCTCCGCCGCGACGGCGGGCGGTGCGATGGTGAGGGCTCTCTTCAGTTGGCCGGACGGGCGGGCAGTGCGCCCGGCGCTGATCCCGGCGGCGTCTGGTAGTCGATCGCTTCGACCGGCTTGACGCCCTTGACGAAGTGTTGCGTCTCGCCGAAGCAGGAGGTGGGCACGCCGATGTGCTGGTCGTAGGCGAGCGATACGCGCTTGCCCATGGTCTCGTTGATCTTTGCCGCCACGGCGGAATCGCGCACCGAGAACTCGAACTTGTCGGTCACGGTGCCGGGCAGGCTGACCATCGCGAGTTCACCTTCCCAGGTCTTGCAGATCCAGCCCTTGTGGGAGAACTTCTGCACATAGCCCGCTCGCTCACCCTGGGAATAGCTCCAGGTCAGCACGATCCACGTGTAGCCGGCGAACAGCAGGCCGATGATCAAAAGGAATCCGAACAACCAGGCGAACCAGCCGGATTTGCGGCCGGCGACCGATGATGGGGCAGCGCTCATTGCGTCCTCGTGCAGGTGATGGAATTCAATTGTCGCCGAGATTGCGGCGGTAATGGATGGCCTCGGCGATGTGCGCGCTGCCGATCGTCTCGCTTGCCGCGAGATCGGCAACCGTGCGGGCGAGCTTGAGCACCCGATGATACGCCCGTGCCGAGAGCTTGAGCCGCACCAACGCGGCCGAGAGCAGCTTTGCGCCGGCGTCGTCCGGGGCGCAGCGGCGGTCGATCTCCGCGGTCGCCAGCGCGGCGTTGGCTTTGCCCTGGCGCTCGATCTGGCGGGTACGCGCGGCGATCACGCGCGCCTGAACCGCCGCGCTGGATTCGCCGTCGGCTGCGCCCTGCAGTTCCGCTGCCGACAGTGGGGGAACGTCGAGCGTCATGTCGATGCGGTCGAGCAGCGGACCGGAAAGCTTGGCCCGATAGCGCGCCACCTGATCGGGCGTGCAGCGGCACTTCGCGCTGCCCAGGTATCCGCACGGGCAGGGGTTCATGGCTGCGACGAGTTGGAAGCGCGCCGGGAAATCCACCCGCCGCGCGGCGCGCGCAATACTGACATGGCCGGTTTCCAGCGGTTCGCGCAATGCCTCCAGCGTGCGCCGCTCGAATTCCGGCAGCTCGTCGAGGAACAGCACGCCGTTATGCGCAAGTGATATTTCGCCCGGGCGCGGATCGCTGCCCCCGCCGACCAGCGCGGCGGTCGATGACGTATGGTGCGGCGCGCGGAAATTCCGTTCCAGGAATCGCTCGGGGCGAAACAGGCCGGCGATCGACTGGACGGCGGCCGCTTGCATCGCTTCGTCCTCGGTCAGCGGCGGCAGCAGACCGGGGAAGCGCTGCGCCAGCATCGATTTGCCGGTGCCGGGCGGCCCGACCATCAACAGGCTGTGGCCGCCGGCGGCGGCGACTTCGAGCGCCCGCTTGGCCTTGGACTGGCCCTTCACGTCGGCAAGATCGGGGTAATGCCGGTGCGCGTCGGCAGGCGCAATCGAATGTGGCGCGATCGGCGCCTGCCCGCCGAGGTGCGCCACCGCTTCGAGCAGCGAGCGCACCGGAAGGACGGTCGCGCTGCGCACCAGCGCGGCTTCGTCGGCGCTGGCGGCGGGCAGCATCAGGGTGCGGCCTTCGCCGCTGGCGCGCCAGGTCATTGCCAGTGCGCCGCGGATCGGACGCAGATCGCCGGTCAGCGACAGTTCGCCGGCGAACTCGTAGCCGTCCAACCCCTGCGCGTCGAGCTGGCCGGATGCGATCAACAGGCCGAGGGCGATCGGCAGGTCGAACCTGCCCGATTCCTTGGGCAGATCGGCAGGCGCGAGATTGACGGTGATGCGCCGCGCCGGGAACTCGAAGCGCGAGGTCTGGATCGCCGCCCGCGCCCGGTCGCGCGCTTCCTTGACCTCGGTATCCGGCAAGCCGACCAGGGTGAAATTCGGCAGCCCGTTGGCCAGATGCACTTCGACCGTGACCTCGGGCGCGTCCATTCCGGCAAGGGCACGGCTGCGCAGAACGGCGAGTGACATGATCGATGCCGGGGGGACTGAAGGGTGGGCGGAGTTTACCGCAAGGCGGCCGCCGCCATGACAAACAAAAACGGAGCGCCGCGCGCTCCGTTGCCCGGCTCGGTCGAGGGTCAGTCCTTGTAGGCTTCGACCGGTATGGTGATCTTGACCTCGTCCGACACGCCGGGCACGTATTTGGTCATGCCCCATTCCGAGCGCTTGATGCTGGTGCTGATGTCGGCTGCGCACAGCGCCTTCTTGTTGATCGGGTGCGCGCCGCAGGTGAAACCGGACAGCTTGAGGCTGACCGGCTTGGTGATGCCGAGCAGGGTCAGCGACCCTTCGGCGGCTACCGGCTTGTCGCCGTCGAAGACGAACTTGTCCGACTTGAAGGTCATGCTCGGGAACATCTCGGCGTTGAAGAAATCGTCGCTCCTCATGTGGGTGTTCCACTTCTCCAGCCCCATGTCGATCGAAGCGGTGTCGATGCTCACTTCGACCGACCCCTTGCGCGCCTCGCGGTCGAGCGTGATCTTGCCGCTGGTCTTGTTGAATCTGCCGTGTTGGGTGGAAAAACCGAGGTGATTGATCGTGAAGTAGGGCCAGGTGTGCGCTGGGTCGATGGTGAAGGACTCGGCGGCTGCAAAGGCCGGACCGGTCAGGGTGGCGAATAGCAGGGCGAGGGCGGTTTTTTTCATGCGGGATCTCCGGGAGGGGTTGCGCGGGCGTGGCGACTCGCTACTTCTTGGTCGCGGCCACGACCTTGAATTTGATCTGCACGTCGTTGGCGACGGTATCGAAATCGGCCCATACGCCCTGGCCGATGCCGAAGTCCGCGCGCTTGATGATGAAGCTGCCGTCGAACTGGGTGCTCGCGCCTTGCGTCGTCATGGTGAACGGCGCCTGTACGTCGCGCGTCTTGTCGCGGATGGTCAGCTTGCCGGCGACTTCGAACTTGCCGCCGCCGAGCGGTTTGACGCCGGTCGAAACGAAGCCGGCTTTTGGAAACTGTTTGACAAAGAACCAGTTCTTGCCCACTACTTCCTCGTTGGCCTCCGCGCTGCCCGCGTCGATGCTCGCCATGTCGATGTCGATCTGGGCGCGGCCGGTTTCGGGCCTGGCCGGGTCGAAACTCAACTGAACGGTGAACTTGCGGAATTCGCCATCGACCGGCACGCCCATCTGGCGGGAGACGAACGCGATCCGGCTCTTGTCGGCCTGCACCGGGCCAACCTCGGCCGCGGCTGCAGCGCATGACACCAGTCCAACAAAAACCAGAGCGAGGGTTCGCGTCATCGGGCGGCCTTGTTCAAGAACGGTAACATCCGGGCAAGCACGTTGTCGCGATCGACCAGATGATGTTTGACGGCCGCGCCGACATGCGCAACCACCAGTGCGGCCATGCCGAAGTTGAGCGCTTCGTGTACCTCCGACAGCGCCTCGCCGAGTTCCTTGCTCTTGTCCAGCAGGTCGGGCAGCGGGAGCACGCCGAACCACACGGTCTGGAAGCCCTTCGCCGAACTCATCAGCCAGCCGGTTAGCGGTATGGCCAGGATCAGCAGGTACAGCAGATGGTGGATCGAATGTGCCGCCAGGCGCTGCCAGCGCGGCATGTGGTCGGGCAGCGGCGGCGCCGGATGGGTTGCGCGCCAGGTCAGGCGAACCAGCATCAGCAGGAAGATCGTCACCCCGGCCCACTTATGGTACGAGTAGAGCTTGAGCTTGGTCGGCGACAGCGCCAGCTCGTGCATGTAGAGCCCGAGCGAAAACGTGCCGAAGATGCCGAACGCAACCACCCAGTGCAGGGCGATCGCGGTTCGCGTGTAGCCGATGGCCGGAAATGCCCTCGCCATCAGGCGGCCCGGCGCGGTCTCGATCGCGCGGAACCGGTCATCTCGGCTTCCTCGAGCGTCAGTTCGTGAGCTGCCTCGAAAAGCTCGCGCAGGCGGCGCAGCGTCAATTCGTTGTGCTGCAACTGGGTCTCGGTCACGGTTTCGAAGGCGGCTCCCAAGTGCGCGACGTGCGACGGAAACACCCGGCGAAACAACTTTTCACCCGCAGCGGTGAGTACCACGATCTGGCTGCGCCCGTCGTGCGGGCATTCGGTGCGGCGCACCAACTCGCGCGATTCGAGCCGATCGACAACGCCTGTCAGCGTGCCTTTTGTGATGAGTGTGCGCTCACAAAGTTCCTTGAAGCTGAGGCCTTTGGTGTTGCCCAGCGTGGCGATGATGTCGAACTGTGGCGGCGTCAGGCCGGTGGTGCGGATGTGGGCGTCGGAAAACGACTCGAACGCCTGGTAGCAGCGTGCGAGTTCGCGCAAGGTGCGCATGAATTTGGCGTCGGCTTGGGTCACGATGACAATCCCCGAGCAGGAACAGCGGTCCGAAAAAGGGTACGAATATGTACCGGATAGTACGCGTTAGGACTAAGCAGCGGGCCGGAAAGTTCCCGCCCGGCGCCAGCCTTGGCCGGCGCGGCTCAACCCTCTCCGGCGGTGCCGCGCTGCGCCAGTTTCGCTTCCAGCGAGGCGACGCGGGCTTCGAGTTCGGCCGTTTTCTGGCGCGAGCGCGCCAGGACTTCGCGCTGGACGTCGAATTCCTCGCGGGTCACCAGGTCGAGGCGCGAAAACGCGTTGGTCATCATCACCTTGGCGTTCTTCTCCAGATCGGCCGCAGGGCTGGCGGCCAGCATCTGGGCGATCTTGCCCGACAAATCTTCGAAGAATTTTGGATTGAGCATGGCTATCTCCGATTGGTTGTGTCGACTCTAGCACAGCCAAATGGGCCGTCTGGACAACCCGACAGCCGCACCAAAGTAGTGCGCTAAGTGTGATCGATGCGCTTCATGCTAGTGCAGCGCGCGTTGGCAAAAAATTGCTTCTGGTCAACAACTTATCATAAGCAACTGAAATATCGAGTACTTTGTTGCCTGGCACATCTTCTGCGTATAGGCCCCTGCTGATTTCAATTGACCTTTGAGGAGTGAATACGATGCGTAGAACGACGCTGGTCGCAACTGCGATTGCGGCTGTGCTTACCCTGCCCAACCTCGCGCAAGCACAAGAAGCCGCGGCACCGGCGGCGGCCGAGCCGGCTTCGCCGCACACCTTTACCGCCAACGTCGGACTCTTCAGCCAGTACGTGTTTCGCGGCCTGACCCAGACCAATGAGGAAGTCGCGTTGCAGGGCGGATTCGACTATTCGCACGCGAGCGGCCCGTACATCGGCCTGTGGGGTTCGAATATCAGCTGGTTGCGCGACAACGGGTCCTACCGGGCCGGCGGCAGCGCGGAAATCGATATCTACGGCGGTTACAAGGGCGCGATCGGCGACTTCACCTACGACGTCGGCGTGCTGCAGTACTGGTATCCGGGCGATGCCGCAGCGGGCTTCGTCAAGGGCGACACCACCGAGCTCTATATTGCCGGCGGCTGGAAGTGGATCACGCTGAAGTATTCGAACGCGATCTCGAAGAAGGTGTTCGGGGTGCGCGATGCGCGTGGCACCGACTACTGGGATCTTTCCGCGGCGTTCCCGATCGGCGAATCCGGCGTCACCCTGGGTGCGCACTACGGCATCCAGAAGTACAAGGGCACCGACCCCGCACTGATCGGCATCGGCAGCAACGACAGCGTTTATTCCTATAACGACTGGCGCCTCAGCGTGGCCTACGACCTGGGCAAGCTCGGTCCCAAGATGGCGGGCACCGAAGTCGGGTTGATCTACACCGACACCAGCAGCGCCAGCAACATCGGCTACGGCAGCGTTTCGGAAGGTGGCGTCTATCCGAAAAACGTCGCCAAGGATCAGGTCACCGCGTACATCAAGCGCACGTTCTAACCGGACTCAACCAATCGGCGCCGGGCGCAGACGCTGCCTGGCTGTGTAGAGGGGAAGCACTCATGAAACTGGTCACCGCCATTATCAAGCCGTTCAAGCTTGACGAAGTGCGTGAAGCGCTGTCCGCCATCGGCGTTCAGGGTGTCACCGTAACCGAGGTCAAGGGCTTCGGCCGGCAAAAGGGTCATACCGAGCTTTACCGCGGGGCGGAGTACGTGGTCGATTTCCTGCCCAAGGTCAAGATCGAGGCCGCCATCAAGGACGAGATGCTCGATCAGGTGATCGAGGCTGTCGAAAAATCGGCCAGCACCGGCAAGATCGGCGACGGCAAGATATTCATCTTCGACGTCGAGCAGGTCATCCGCATCCGCACCGGTGAATCCGGCGTCGACGCGCTCTAAAGGGGATTTCGCTATGAAGAGGTTTCTCGCAGTCCTGCTGACGGCACTGACCGTCGGTTTTGCAGGCGGCGCACTGGCCGAGGACAAACCGGCCGCGCCCGCTGCAACCATGGTGGATGCCAAGCCGGCCGATGCCGCGCCGGCCGCGGCCGCAGCCACCGCTGCGCCGGCCGCGGCAGCCGCAACCGCCACGCCGGTGCCCAACAAGGGCGACACCGCCTGGATGATCGTCGCCACCGCGCTGGTCATCCTGATGACCATACCCGGACTCGCCTTGTTCTACGGCGGCCTGGTGCGCACCAAGAACATGTTGTCGGTGCTGATGCAGGTGTTCGTGGTGTTCTCGATGTGCAGCGTGCTGTGGGTGCTGTACGGCTATACGGTTGCCTTCACCGAGGGCGGCGCCTTTATCGGCAGTCTCGACAAGCTGTTCCTCAAAGGCATCACCACGGATTCGGTTGTCGCCACCTTCAGCAAGGGCGTGGTGATACCCGAGTACATCTACGTGGCCTTCCAGGCGACCTTCGCGGCGATCACGCCGGCGCTGATCATCGGCGCCTTTGCCGAGCGCATGAAGTTCTCCGCGGTGCTGGTCTTCATACTGCTGTGGTTCACCTTCAGCTACCTGCCGATCGCGCACATGGTCTGGTACTGGGCCGGTCCCGATGCCTACACCGATGCCGCCGCGGGCGAGAAGGCACTGGCGACCGCCGGCTTCCTGTTCCAGAAAGGCGCGATCGACTTCGCCGGCGGCACCGTGGTGCACATCAACGCCGGTATCGCCGGCCTGATGGCGGCGATCATGATCGGCAAGCGCGTCGGTTACGGCAAGGAGTCGATGACCCCGCACAGCCTGACCATGACCATGGTCGGCGCCTCGCTGCTGTGGGTGGGCTGGTTCGGCTTCAACGCCGGCTCCAACCTCGAAGCCACCGGCACCGCTGCGCTGGCCTTCGTCAATACCTACGCCGCAACCGCAGCCGCTACCCTCGCCTGGCTGTTCGCCGAATGGCTGATCAAGGGCAAGCCCTCGATGCTCGGCGGCGCCTCGGGTGCGGTGGCCGGTCTGGTGGCCATCACGCCGGCGGCGGGCTTCGTCGGTCCGATGGGTGCGATCGCCATCGGCGCCGCGGCGGGTGTGGTCTGCCTGTGGGGCGTCAATGGCCTGAAGAAGATGATCGGTGCCGACGACGCGCTGGACGTTTTCGGTGTGCACTGCGTCGGCGGCATTCTCGGCGCCATCCTCACCGGCGTGTTTGTCGCGCCGTCGCTCGGTGGCACCGGCGTCTATGACTACGTTGCCAACAAGGTCGGCGATTTCGACATGACGGCCCAGGTCACGAGCCAGCTGTGGGCAGTCGGCACCTCACTGGTGTGGTCGGCGGTCGTTTCGCTGGTTTCGCTAAAACTGGTTGATATCTTCATCGGCCTGCGGGTCGCCGAAGATGCTGAACGTGAAGGCCTCGACATCACCTCCCACGGTGAAACGGCCTACCACTACTGAGCGTCACTCCTCCTCGAAGCAATTCGGGCGCCCTCGGGCGCCCGCTTTTTTTGTTGCCCCGAGAGCCGCACCGGATGGCGATCTTCAAGGTGGCATGCAAGAACACCTCATGGATAAAGGCTCCCAGCCTGATGCCGCTGCGAAGCGCCTATCCATGCGGCTTGCAGCCCGGGTCGGTTCAGCGCTTGCGATACGCCCAAGCCAGCAAACCGATGCCGGCAGCCACCATCGGCAGCGACAGCCACTGCCCCATCGACAGCCCGAGCGCCAGCAGGCCGAGAAAATCGTCGGGCTCGCGACCGAATTCGGCGACGAAGCGCAGCACGCCGTAGCCGAGCAGAAACGCGCCCGACAGCGCACCGCGCGGCCGCGGCCTGGCGCCGAACCACCACAGCAGCGCGAACAGCAGCAGGCCCTCGAGCGCGAACTGGTACAGCTGCGAGGGATGGCGCGGCAGGTTATCCACGCTCGGGAAGATCATCGCCCACGGCACGTCGGTCACCCGGCCGACCAGTTCGGCATTGATGAAATTGCCCAGCCGGCCGGCGGCCAGCCCCAGCGGTACCAGCGGCGCGATGAAGTCGGTCACGTCGAGCCAGCGCCGTCCGCTGTTGCGGGCGTAGAACCAGACGGCGATCAGCACACCGAGAAAGCCGCCATGGAAACTCATGCCGCCCTGCCACACCGCGAGAATCTCGAGCGGGTTGGCAAGGTAATGGCCGGGCTTGTAAAACAGCACATAGCCCAGCCGGCCGCCGAGAATCACGCCGAGCACGCCGTAGAAAAGCAGATCGTCGATGTCGCGCGGAATCCACCCCGCCAGCACCTGGCGCCGCGCCCGCAGCCGCCCCAGCGCCATGAACAGCATGAAGGCGATCAGGTACATCAGGCCGTACCAGCGGATGGCGATCGGGCCGAGCGAAATCGCGATGGGGTCGAATTCCGGATGAACGAGCATGGGATCGGGGCAAGAACGTCGAAGAGATTGTGGTGGCGGCATTTTACCCGCAGCGTCGGCGCACCCTGCCGCGCGGCGGCGTTGCCCGGCGAACGTATCGGCTAGAATCAGGTCGAGCATTCTGCTGCTGCAACCAGTGCAACCGGCCCAGCGAGAAAGACGACCATGCCCGAATACCGCTCCCGCACCACTACCCACGGCCGCAACATGGCCGGCGCGCGCGCCCTGTGGCGCGCCACCGGCATGACCGATGGCGATTTCGACAAGCCGATCATTGCCATCGCCAACAGCTTCACCCAGTTCGTGCCGGGCCATGTGCACCTCAAGGATCTCGGCCAGTTGGTGGCGCGCGAGATCGAGGCGGCCGGCGGCGTCGCCAAGGAGTTCAACACCATCGCGGTAGACGACGGCATCGCGATGGGCCACGGCGGCATGCTCTATTCGCTGCCCTCGCGCGAACTGATCGCCGACTCGGTCGAGTACATGGTCAACGCCCATTGCGCCGACGCGCTGGTGTGCATCTCCAACTGCGACAAGATCACGCCCGGCATGCTGATGGCCGCGCTGCGCCTGAACATTCCGGCGGTGTTCGTCTCGGGCGGGCCGATGGAAGCCGGCAAAGTCAATTGGGGTCCGAAGGTGATTGCGATCGATCTGGTCGATGCCATGGTCAAGGGCGCCGATTCGAACTGCAGCGACGAAGAATCCGATGCCTACGAGCGCTCCGCCTGCCCGACCTGCGGATCGTGCTCGGGCATGTTCACCGCCAACTCGATGAACTGCCTGACCGAGGCGCTCGGCCTCTCGTTGCCCGGCAACGGTTCGATCGTCGCCACCCACGCCGACCGCAAGGAATTGTTCCTGCGCGCCGGCCGGGTGGCGGTCGATATCGCCAGGCGCTACTACGAAGGCAACGATGCCTCGGTGCTGCCACGCTCGATTGCCAGCTTTGCGGCGTTCGAGAACGCGATGAGCCTCGATGTCGCGATGGGCGGCTCGACCAACACCGTGCTGCACCTGCTGGCCGCCGCGCACGAAGCCGGCGTCGATTTCACCATGAAGGATATCGACCGCATCTCGCGTCGCGTGCCCTGCCTGTCGAAAGTAGCGCCGGCGAAATCCGATGTGCATATGGAGGACGTGCATCGCGCTGGCGGCATCATGGCGATACTCGGCGAACTCGGCCGCGCCGGTCTGCTCAACAGCGAGCTGCCCACCGTGCATTCGAAAACCATGGGCGAGGCCATCGCGCACTACGATGTCGCGGTCAGTAGAAGCGACGAAGTGAAGGATTTCTACCGCGCCGCGCCGGGCGGCATTCCGACCCAGGTGGCGTTTTCGCAGAACCGGCGTTATCCGGAACTCGATGTCGA
>WBZS01001049.1_pt1 | contig 25041 bp, 18 predicted proteins | sample 5204201 | NCBI WGS metagenome assembly WBZS01 (sample SAMN12344357, study PRJNA552823) | activated sludge metagenome | biome: Activated sludge suspended growth; feature: Nitrification reactor; material: Wastewater; isolation source: activated sludge from nitrification reactor of wastewater... | reverse complement strand
AGCCAGGGCCGCAGCAGCAGCCGGTAGCGAAAGTGCGAGCGCTCGTGCACGCCCTCGGCGGCAAAGGCGCAGACCAGGCCGTGCAGCGTGCGGGCAGCGCCGCCGCCGGGCAGCTCAATCTGCACGCTGGCCGGCTTGCCGAGCAACTGGGCGGCGGTGATGTCCTTGTCGACCGACAGCGCGCTGATGTCGAAGCTGAACAGCCGGCCCAATTCTTCGCGTGCGGAGAGGGTGTGAAACAGCAGCGCGCCCTGGCCGAGCGGCGTGTGCAGTTCGAAGGGAACAGTCATCTTGGCCATGGCGGATGGGTGCTGAGCGCCCTGAAAAGGTGGCAAACGCCGGTCGCTGCGCCGCGCAAGGGCAAGCAATGCCGGGCGGCCTGGAGAATCCGCCCAAGCTTAGGGCAAGGCGGCGCAAATTGGGCAGCGCTGAACAAGTCCTTCGCGGCGCGCGCATCCCCAAATTTATTCCGCGTTGCCCTTATGTGCGGGGCCAGGTTTACGCGATGAACGTCCTCCATTTGGCGCCACGCTTGAGCCGGCCACCCCGCCGTGGTCAGGCAGGCTGACCCGCGCCCGCAGGCCGCCCAAAGGCGCGTCGTCCAGGCTGATCTGGCCACCGTGGCGCCGGGCGATGGCTTCGACGATGGCCAGGCCGAGGCCTGAGCCGGTTTCGGCGCCGGTGTAGTCGCCGCGGACAAAGCGCTCAAAAACGCGCTCGCGGTCGGCCGCGGCAATGCCGGGGCCGCTGTCGTCGACTTGCAGGGTCCACTGGCTGGCCTCGCGTTGCAGCGTCACCACCACCCGGCCACCGGCTGGTGTGTAGCGCAGCGCGTTGTCGACCAGGTTGCGCAGCAGCACCGCCAGCGCCGCCGGGTCGGCCGCCAGCGTGGTGTCGTCGGCCAGGCCGGGGGCGTTCAGTTCCAGCCGGCTGCCGCGGGATTGCGCCAGCGGCGCCGTGTCGGCCAGCACCTGGCGCGCCAGCGGCAGCAACGCCACCGGCTCAAGCGGCGGCTGCGCGGCGCCGGGTTCGCTGCGCGCCAGCGCCAGCAACTGCGCCACCAGGCGCGTGGCGCGGTCGACGCCGGCCACCAGCGCGGCCTGCGCTTCGCGGCGGCTGGCGGCGTCGGGCGCGCGTTCGATCAACTGCGCCTGCAGCTTCAGCGCGGTCAGCGGCGAGCGCAGTTCGTGCGCCGCGTCGGCGACGAAGGCGCGCTGGCTGTCCAGCGCCGCGCCCAGCCGCGCCAGCAACTGGTTCAGCGAATGCACCAGTGGCGCCACCTCGTCGGGCAGGCCATCTTCGGGCAGCGCGCCCAGCGCGGCGGCGTCGCGCTCGCCGACCTGCCGCGCCAGCCGCGACAGCGGCCGCAGCAGCCGCTCGACCAGCGCCCACAGCCCGGCGGCCAGCAGCGGCGCGGCGCCGACCAGCGGCCACACGCCGCGCAGCGCGGCGTCGGCGGCCAGGTTGCGGCGCACGGTCAGCGGCTGCGCGACCTGGATCACGCGCTCGCCGGCGGCCACCGCAAAGGTGCGCCAGCGGCCGCCGCCTTCGGCCTGCAGGTCGGCGTAGCCGAGCACCGCGCGCGTGGGCAGCGCGCGGTGGTCGCGCGAGGCGTAGACGCTGCGGCCGTCGATGCGCCAGATCTGCACCACGAAGTCGAGGTCGGGGTCGTTGAACGCCGCCGCCGCGCCGGGGGCGATTTCGCCCTGGTCGCGCAGGCTGAGCGCCATCTGCCGCAACTGGTAGTCAAACAGCGTCTCGGCCTCGCGCAGCACGTTGTGGTAGGTGATGGCCCCGATCACCGCCGCAGCGACCGCCAGGCCGCCGAGCAGCGACAAGGTCAGCCGGGCCCGAATCGAACGCGGCATCACGCGATGGCGGCGCGCTGTGCGTGCCGCATGAACGATGAGCGCGCCGTGCTGCGCACGCCGCTATGAACCATGAACGATGGGCGCCACGTGCGGCGAATGCCACGGTGACCGATGAACAATGAACGCGCCATGCTGCGCACGCCGCATGAACGATGAAAAGCACACCGCCGTGCGCAAGTGGCCGCCTTATTCATGGTTCATGCGGGGCGCGCAGCGCACCGCGTTCATCGTTCATTCGCGCCGCGCGCAGCCCACCGCGTTCATCGTTCATTCGCACGCGCACCGCGTTCATCGTTCATTGGCGTCGTGCAACGCCAGAAAGTAGCCCACGCCGCGCATGCTGCGGATGAAGCCGGCGCCGAGCTTTTTGCGCAACTGGTGGATGTAGACCGGCACCGCGTTGCTTTCGACCGCGTCGCCCCAGCCGTACAGCCGGTCTTCCAGTTGCGCGCGGCTGAGCACCGCGCCGGGGCGCTGCATCAGGGCTTCGAGCACCGCGAATTCGCGTGCCGACAGCAGCACCGGCTGCTCGTCGCGGGTGACCAGCTTGGTTGCCGGGTCCAGCCGCACGCCGGCGTGCTGCAGCGCGCTGTCGGTGCGGCCGGTGTGGCGGCGCAGCACGGCGCGCATGCGCGCGGCCAGTTCGTCCAGCTCGAAAGGCTTGACCAGGTAGTCGTCGGCGCCAGCGTCCAGGCCGGCAACGCGGTCGGCCGTGGTGTCGCGCGCGGTCAGCACGATCACCGGCGTCGCGTCGCCGCGCTGGCGCAGGCTGCGCAGCACCGCCAGCCCGGCGGTCGGCTGCGCCGAAATGCCGGGGCGCTCGGGCAGACCCAGATCGAGCAGCAGCAGGTCAAAGCGCTCGGCCGACAGTGCCGCCAGCGCCGCGCCGACATCGCCCACCCAGTCGACCGCGTGGCCCTCAAAGCGCAGCGCCTGGCGCAGCGTCTGGCCGATCATGCGGTCGTCTTCGGCCAGCAGCAGGCGCATCGTCGGTCAGGCGTTCTTGGTGGGCTGTTCAGCATACCTGGGTGGTACGGTGCGCGATGAACGATGAAACGCGGGGCGCTGCGCGCCCCGCATGAACAATGAAGAAGGCGGCCACTTGCGCATGGCGGTGTTTTTCATTGTTCATAGCGGCGTGCGAAGCACGCGGCGCTCATCGTTCATCGCGCGCGGTGAATGAACGATGAACGCCGGGCGCTGCGCGCCCCGCATGAACAATGAACGAGGCGGCCACCTGCGCATGGCGGTGTTTTTCATTGTTCATAGCGGCGTGCGCAGCATGCGGCGCTCATCGTTCATCGCGCGCCCGGCAGCCCGCGTCAGATCGTCAGCAAGCCCCATTGCAGCGCAATCAGGGTCAGCGCGCTCTGGTTGCTGGCGCCGAGTTTTTGCTTGACGTTGTACAAGTGGGTGCCGACGGTGCTGGGCGCCAGGTTCAGGTGCTCGGCGATTTCGGCCACGCTGTGGCCGCGGGCGAGTTGCAGAAATACCGAGAACTCGCGCTCGCTGAGCGCGCGCGCCGGGTCGGCGTCGCCGCGGATTTGCGCCAGCGCCAGCGCGCGTGCGGTCGCCGCGTCGACATACGGCTGGCCGGCGGCGACCGCGCGCACCGCGGCGATCAAGGCCTCGGGCGCGCTGCGCTTGGTCAGGTAGCCGAGCGCGCCGGCGCGCAGCGCGCGCTGCGGGTGGGCGGTGTCCTCGTGCGCCGACAGCACCAGCACGCGCGCCTGCGGGTGCTGGGCGAGCAGGCGCTTCATCGCTTCGAGGCCGCCCATGCCGGGCATTGCCAGGTCGACGACCACCACGTCGGGCGGCGGCGCCAGGCCAGCGTAGGTGGCCACCAGCGCGTCGCCGCTGTCGAGTTCGGCCGCCACCTCGACCTGGGCATCGGCCAGCAGCATGCGAAAACCCATGCGCACCAGCGCGTGGTCGTCGACCAGCAGCACGCGCAGCGTCATGCCGCGTTCCCCTCAGGTTCGGCGACAGCCGGCAGCGGCAGCCACACCCGCAGCCGGGCGCCACGTGGCGCGGCGTTGGCCAGATGCAGCCGGCCGCCCAGCGCCGCGGCGCGTTCGCCCAGCCAGCGCAGCCCGAAGTGGGCGCGGTCGGCGCTGGCCTCGGCCTCGGCCGCGGTGGCTGTAGCGGCGCTCAGCCCGTGGCCGTTGTCGCGCACCTCCAGCCACAGGCCGTCGGTTTTGGCGGTCGCGGCCGGTGGCGGCTGCGCCTGGTCGACCGCCAGCGGCGCGTCGGCGCAGGCGTCGCCGCGTCGCAGCGTCACCTCGACCGCGCTGGCGCGGCCGTGGCGCAGCGCGTTGGTCAGGCCCTCCTGCGCCGCGCGGTACAGCGTCAGCGCGGCGTCGGCGCCCGGCTTGGCGCCGCGCAGGTCGAGCACCAAGGTCAAGGCCAGCGCCGGGTGGCTGCGCCGGGTGCGTTCGGCCAGGTCGGCCAGCGCGTCGCGCAGGCCAAAGTCGTCCAGCACCAGTGGCGCCAGGCGCGGGATCATGCCGTGCATCGCGTCGTATAGCCGCGCCGCCTCGTCGGCAATGCACTGCGCGGCGCGCGCGGTGTCGGCGTCGATGCGGTCGTGCCGCTCGGCATGGCGGCCGGCGATCGACAAGGCCATGCTGCGCACCGCGGTCACCGACTGGCCGAGCTCGTCGTGCAGCTCGCGCGCGATCAGCCGCCGCTCGGCCTCGATGTGCTGCTCGATCGCACGGCGCAGCGCGCGGCTGTCGGACAACTGCGCCTCGGCGCGCGCGGCGCGGCGCTCGGTGTCGATGTGTTCGCCCAGTTGCGCCGCCATGCGGTTGAAGGCGTGGCCGATGGCGGCGGCCTCGCGCCCGGGCAGGGACGGCAGGCGCACGTCCAGCCGTCCGGCCTGCAGCGTGTCAAGCGCCTGCGCAATGCGCGCCAGCGGCCGCGTGGCGTGGCCGACCAGCGCAAACACGCCGGCGTTGACCACCAGCAGCAGCGCCAGCGCACCGACGCCCTGCGGGCGCAACTCGTCCCAGGCGTCAAGCACCGCGCGGCTGGCGTTGGCGTGGACTTCGAGCCGGCCATCGGGAAACTGGATCGCGCGCGAGGTCGGCGGCGGCGCAATCAGGCGGGTAAACCACTGCGGCGCGTCGCGGCCGGCCTTGTACGGCGACGGCGGCGAGCGGTACAGCAACTGGCCCTGGCTGTCGAACAAGGCCACGTCGTTGGCGCGCAGCCGGCCCAGCCCCTGCAGAAAATCGCGCATCGCCGGCGCGCCCTGTGCTGCCTGCAGCCAGGCGGTGCGGTCCAGCAGTTGCGCCGCGACGCGGTTGGCGGCCACCACTTCTTCATGGACGCTGGCCTGCATGCTGCGCAATTCCAGCGCCAGCAGCGCGGCGACAAAAATCACCGTCAACGCGCCGACCAGGGTGTTGATCTTCAGCCGCAGGCTGACCCCGCCGTGGCCCACCCGGCTGCCGACGGCAGGCTGCATGCCGCTCATGCCGGCCATTGCGCGTGGCGCGCGTAATGGTCCAGCGCCGCGCGCTGCGCCGCGGCCATCGCCGGGTGCGCCGGGTCGTGGCCTGCACCGCGTACCCAGCGCAGCCGCGCGGCGGGCTGCACGCGATGCAGCGCGGCGTGCAGCGTGCGCGCACCGTCGGGCGGGCAGACGCGGTCGTCTTCGGCGTGCAGCAGCAGCGTGGGAAGTTGCGCGGGCAGCGCGGCCAGCCTTGCCAGCAGCGGGGGCTCAAGCCAGCAGCCGTGCGCCAGGTAGTGGCTCTGGATTCGGTAACGGTTGATTTGCGCGGCCAGGGCGGCGCCGCTGGGCAGCGGGTCGGCCGGCAGGGCGCAGCGCAGCCGTTCCCAGCGCCACCAGGTGAGTGCCGCCGCGGCGGCGCGCCGGTCGTCTTCTGCCGCAGGCGCGGCGGCCAGCCGCTCCGCCAGCGCGGCGACCAGCGCCTCGGCCGAGGCCTCAGGCGGCAGCCCGGCGGCGGCGGTCAGCGCGGTCCAGGCCGTGGCCGCCGGGCTGGGGTTGCCGCCGCCATCGCCATCGCCGTTCGGCGCGCTGAAGAAGTCCGCGACGTCTTCCGGCCGACCCAGAAAGCTGGCGCGCAGCAGCAGCGCGGCCACGGCCTGCGGCAAGTCGGCGGCATGCGCCAGCGCCAGCGTCGCGCCCCACGAGCCGCCCACCACCAGCCAGCGCGGCGCGCCGACGTGCTGGTGCAGCCGGCGCAGGTCGGCCAGCAGGTGGGCCGTGGTGTTGGCTTCGGTGGCGCCGCGCGGCGTGCTGCCGCCGCAGCCGCGCTGGTCGGGCGCGATGAGGTGGAAACGCGCCGGGTCGAACGCGCGCCACAGCAGCGGCGATTGCCCCGACCCCGGGCCGCCGTGCAGCAGCAGCACCGGCGTGCCGCCGTCGCGGCCGACGTGTTGCACCTGCATGCGGTGGCCGTCGCCGACCGGCAGGTGTTCGGTACGAAACGGCGCCGCCTCGTCGTACAGCGGCAGCGGCGCAGGGCAGGGCATGGACACGGCGTCGATGGTAGCCAGCGCTGGGGGCGAGCCTGGCCGGGTGGTGGCCGACCCGCAGCCCGATTCATGATTTTCATGAGCCGCGAATCATGACCCGACCCCTGGCCGCGCCGCGCCCGCGCGGCGACGATGCGCCACCGGTGCCGAAAGCGGTGCCGGTCGGCCGGCCCCACCTTGCTACGGGCCGCAGCCGTCAACCAATCGAACGAGCCTTCACCACCACTAGGAGACCGCCCCTATGAAGACCTGGCAAACGCCGACCGCCACCGATTTCCGCTTCGGCTTCGAAATCACGATGTACGTTGCCGCGCGCTGATCCGCGCCGCAATCCCCCGGCCGCCCGATCTCCCCCGGCGGCCATTTTTTCGCCTGCAGTTGTCTCGCCATGCGCATCACGCTCCTCGGTACCGCCGCCGGCGGCGGCTTTCCGCAATGGAATTGCGCCTGCCGACTGTGCAGCGGGGTGCGCAGCGGCACGCTGCGCGCGCAGCCGCGCAGCCAGTCGTCGATCTTTGTCCAGCCGGGTGACGGCGGCCCAGGCCAGCCCGGGCTGCTGGTCAACGCCTCGCCCGACATCCTGGCCCAGGTCAAGGCGCAACCGGTGCTTTGGCCGGCGCCTGCGGCCGGCGCGCGCCGCCACTCGCCGATCGCCGCGGTGCTGCTGTGCGACGGCCAGGTCGACCACGTCACCGGCCTGGCCATGCTGCGCGAGCGCGGCGCGCCGCTGCCGCTGTGGTGTACCACGCCGGTGGCCGAAGACTTGCGCCACGGCTACCCGCTGCTGGACGTGCTGGGCCACTACTGCGGCGTCGAGTTGAACCTCTTGGCGTTTGACGAGCCGGCGTTCGAGCTGCCCGGCCTGCCCGGCTTGCGCCTGCGCGCGCTGGCGCTGTCGAGCAAGGCCGCGCCGTACTCGCCGCACCGCGACGCACCGGTGGCCGGCGACAACATCGGCCTGGTGTTCACCGATTCGGCCAGCCGCCGCAGCGCGTTTTACGCGCCCGGCCTGGGCGAGGTGTCGGACACGGTGTTTGCCGCGATGTCGCAGGCCGATGCCGTGCTGGTCGACGGCACCTTCTGGACCGACGACGAAATGATCGCCCTCGGCCTGTCGAAAAAAACCGCGCGCGACATCGGCCACCTGCCGCAGCACGGCGCCGGCGGCATGCTTGAGTGGCTGGACCGGCTGCGCGCCGACACCCGGCGCGTGCTGGTCCACATCAACAACACCAACCCCATCCTCGACGAAGACTCGCCCGAACGCGCCGAACTGGCGCGCCACCGGGTCGAAGTCGGCGCCGACGGCATGGCGATTCAACTGTGAAGCGCCCGCCCACGGAGTGAACCCGGCAATGACCACCGACGACGCCCCCTTGGGCCGCGACGAATTCGAAGCCCGGCTGCGCGAGCGCGGCAAGGCCTACCACATCCACCACCCGTTCAACGTCATGTTGAACAGCGGCCGGGCGACGCCCGAGCAAATTCGCGGCTGGGTCGCCAACCGCTTCTGCTACCAGACCGCGATACCGGTCAAGGACGCGGCCATCCTGTCGAACTGCGACGACCGCGAGGTGCGCCGCGGCTGGGTGCAGCGCATCCTGGACCACGACGGCTTTGAGATCGGCGGCATCCGCGACCCCGGCGGCATCGAGGCCTGGCTGCAACTGGCCGAGGCGGTGGGACTGACCCGCGCCGAGGTGCTCGACCAGCGCCACGTGGTGCCGGCGGTGCGCTTTGCCTGCGAACACTATGTGCACTTCGCGCGCCGCGCGCCGTGGCAGGAGGCGGTGTGCTCGTCGCTGACCGAGCTGTTCGCGCCCGAAATCCACAAGCAGCGGCTGGCCAACTGGCCCGAGCACTACCCATGGATTGCATCGGAGGGGCTGCTTTACTTCCGCAACCGCGTCAGCCAGGCGCGGCGCGACGTCGAACAGGGGCTGGCGATCACGCTGGCTCACTTCAACACCCGCGCGCTGCAGGACCGCGCGCTGGCCGTGCTGCAGATGAAGCTCGACATCCTGTGGGCGATGAACGACGCGATGGCGCAGCGCTACGGAGTGAACGCGTGACGGCAGCGCCAGACGTTGCGGCCGCCGGCGACGCGGCCACCGGCCACGACCAGGCCGCGCTGGCGCAGCGCCCGGCGCTTGGCCCCGGACTGCGCCTGCAGTGGGAGCCGGCGCAGGGCTGCCATGTGCTGCTCTACCCCGAGGGCATGGTCAAGCTCAACGGCAGCGCCGGTGAAATCATGACCCGCTGCGACGGCCAGCGCAGCGTGGCCGAGATCATCACGCTGCTGGAAACCGAGTTCGCCACCAGCGGGCTGACCGCCGACGTGCTGGGCTTTGTCGCCATTGCGCTGCAGCGGCACTGGCTGGTCGACCGTGCGCCTCGGCCATCCACCTCGGCGCCGGGCCAGCCATGACCGAGACCGCCGTGACCACCGCGCCGCGCACCGGCGCCAGCGCCCGCCCCGCGCCGCCCGGCCCGCCGCTGTGGCTGCTGGCCGAGCTGACCTACCGCTGCCCGCTGCACTGCGTGTTCTGCTACAACCCGGTCGACTTCGCCAACCACGAAAATGAGTTGTCGACCGAGCAGTGGCTGTCGGCACTGCGCCAGGCGCGCGCGCTGGGCGCGGTGCAGTGCGGCTTTTCAGGCGGTGAGCCGTTGCTGCGTGACGACCTGGAGACGCTGGTCGCCGAGGCGCGCGCACTCGGCTACTACACCAACCTGCTGACCTCGGGCGTTGGCCTGACCGCCGAGCGCGCCGCGGCCCTGAAAGCCGCCGGGCTGGACCATGTGCAGTTGTCGTTCCAGGACTCGACGCGCGAGATGAACGACTTTCTCTCGCACACCAAGACCTTTGCGCTCAAAGGCCGCGTCGCCACGCTGATACGCGACAACGGCTGGCCGATGGTGATGAACGTCGTCATCCACCGGCTGAACATCGACCACATCGGCCGCATCATCGAAATGGCCGCCGACTGCGGCGCCGAGTACCTGGAACTGGCCAACACCCAGTACTACTCGTGGGCCATGCTCAACCGCGACCACCTGCTGCCAACCACCGCGCAGCTACAGCAGGCCGAACGCACCACCGACGAATGGCGGCGCAAGCTCGACGGCCGCATGCGCATCTTCTTCGTCGCCCCCGACTACCACGAGGGCGTGCCCAAGCGCTGCGTCAACGGCTGGGGCTCGACGATGATGACCATCACCCCCGACGGCGCGGTGCTGCCCTGCCACACCGCGCGCATGCTGCCGGGGCTGCAATTTCCAAATGTGCGCGACACGCCGCTGCGCGCCGCGTGGTTCGATTCAGAAGGCTTCAACCGCTACCGCGGCACCGGCTGGATGAAAGAGCCCTGCGTGAGCTGCGAGCACAAGGAAAAAGACCTCGGCGGCTGCCGCTGCCAGGCCTACATGCTGGCGCACGACGCCGACGCCGCCGATCCGGTCTGCGCCAAAAGCCCGCACCACGGCCTGGTGCGCGCCGCGGTACAGCAAGCCGAGGCCATGGCCGCCCGCGCCGACGTGCCGGCCAAGCCACTGGTGTTTCGGGACCGCGCGGCGTCGCGGCGGTTGGGGGCCGGGTAGCGCTGACCTCCGCAGCGCGGCCCTTCAACCTGGACCAGGTTCAACCCAAGGTACCCATGCCCAAGGTCGCCGCGGCGCGGCTCAACCGGCGGTCGAAGCAGGCAAAGAAGACGTCGCTGCTGACGCCCAGCCGCAACTGCTGGGCCGCGGCCAGTTGCACGGCGTCGTAGGCACGCAGCGCGAACACATCGGCGTAGCGCGCCGCCAGGTCGGCGAGCGCCGGTGTCAGTTCAAGCGTGACGAAGTCGGGCCACTGTTCAGCCAGCCGTTGGCGCGCGGCCTCCAGCGTGTCCTGCGCCGCGGGTTGCTCGCGCGCGCGGCGCGCGAGCGCGGCGTGCGCCTCGACCCAGGTGATGCGGCACACCGCCAGCGCCTGCGCGGCGGCGGCCAGCGGCGCCAGCTCGGCCGAGCCGGGCTCGGCGACGTAGAGCTTGACCAGCGCCGAGGTGTCGAAATAAACGATCACCCGCGGTCCTCACCCGCGGTCTTCAAGCACCAGTTCGCTGACCGATGCGGGCGCTGCCGCAGCGGGCGGTAGCGCCAGCGGCGGCAGCAGTTCGGGCTTGCGGCCACTCCATTGCGCGGCGCCGCTGGCGATCAAGGCATCGAGCCCGCCGGTCGCCTGCGCCGGCACGCCGCTGATGCGCGCCACCGGCTGGCCATGCGAGGTGATCACCAGGTGGCCGCCGTCGCGCGCCTGCTGCAGGTAGCGCGACAAACCCGCTTTCAATTCGTGGACCGCCAGTTCCATTGTCAGATCCAATAAGGTCAGAAATTCCTGTATCAATGGCTTTATTATGGTCCGAACTGCTTGAGTTTGGGGCCATAAATCAGCGCGCTTGGGAGACAGACGCAGCACGCCCGCCGTTCGCTCCTGGCCAATCGCGCGGGCACCGCTCAACCCTTGTCGGACAAGTGGCCCAAGGTCAACGCCACGTCCAGCTTGTTCAGCAGCGCGGCGTGCGCGGCGAACAGCTTGCCGGTGGTCTTGGCGCTGCCGGCCTTGGCCAGGGCCTTCAACGCGACGTCAATGCCCAGGCCGCGGTCGCGCGGGCCGCCGTCGAGCCAGGCCTTGACGGTGGTCGACAGCGCGCCGGCGGCTGCCACCATCAGCTTGCGGTAGGCGGTGGCCGTGACGGTCTTGGGTTTGAGCGCGGCGCGGGTGGCCTTGACCACCTCGTCGGCGCCGGCGATCCGGTGCAGTGCGGCGACGCGGCCGAACACCGAGGCGTTGCACAGCAGCAGCTCACGCAAGGCCTTGGCCTCGGTGGCTGCGGTCTGCATGAAGCGCAGGCCGTTGACCGGCTTGCCGTCGACCAGCTCCAGCATGTCGACCGCCGCCGCGCCGCCGGTCTTCTGCTTGATCGCCGGCACTTCCAGCGCCAGCCAGCGGCTTTCGCCGGGCGCCATGCCGGGAACGACAACGGTGGAGCCGGGTTTCAGTGGGCTCTTTTCGGGCAGGCCTTCGGCGGCAATCAGCGGGTTGCCCAGCGCCTTGCCTGCGCTGTCGTCGGCGGCGATGCGCAGCGTGAAGTCGCGCGCCTTGGTCGAGGCGTTGCGGATGATGGCGTACACCGGCGCGCCGAAGCCGGCCAGCCCATAGTGCACCGACATGTTGCGCTGGGCCTTGTTGTTGTCGTTGATGACCAGCAGGTCAGTCGTTGGCCAGCCCGGCGTGTGGCCATTCAGCCCGGGGGCGACGAAGGGGTCGGTCGCCGTGCTGATCTGCACGCCAAGACACAGGTGGGTGGAACTGGTGGCCGGCAGCGTCCACGGCGCCGACACCACTTTGCTGAGGTCGGACGCGGCAAAGACTACGCTGGTGGTCGCCACGCTGGCATACGGGCTGCCGGTGCCGAACTCGGCGACCAGGAACTCGACGTTCACCGTCTCGGCGGCGCCGGGCTGGTTGCGCGAGACGCGGACAAAGGCGCGGTTGGTGGCGTCGTTTTGCGGGTCCTCGTTTTGCGGCACGTCGGCGATGAAGCTTGGCGCCGCGGCGCTGCGCTGGTTCCACACGTCGCTGGTGGCGTAGAACACCGGGTGAGTCGACGGCTCCAGGCCGCCGTCGTGGTCGGCGGCGCTGGTGGTCCAGTCGCGGACGTAGAAGTCCGAACCGGTGGCCGCTTCCAGCGCAGTCACCTTGAAGAAGAAGGGGTCGATCGACGGCGGCACCACCGTCACGCCATCAAGCGCGAACAGCTTCTTGGTGGCGAAGTCGTGCTGGCGCTGGTAGACCACGCCCTGCGGGAAGTTGGCCAGGTCGGGCGTGTTGTTGGCGCTGAAGATGCCGTAGAAGTCCTTGCCCACCGCCATCATGTGCAGGTAGTCGCCGATGTAGGGCGAGAAGCTGCGCAGCGGCGTTTGCGCCAGCGCGCTGCACAGCATCGTGTCGGACCAGGTGGCGCCGTTGTCGGCGCTGTCGCGCCAATGCGTTTCCCAGCGCTGCGTGGCGCCGCTGCCGGTGAATTGCTGGTTGACCAGCGCCAGCCGGCCCAGGCTGTTGACCGCCAGCGCCGGGTTCTTGGCGTTGGGCAGCGACAGCAGCAGCGCCGACCAGGTGACGCCGCGGTCGGTCGAGCGCCTGACCTGCAGCGTGTACACCGTGCCGACCAGGGTGCTGTAGGCGACGAAGACGGTGCCGCTGTCGCGCGGGTCGACGCAGATGCTGATGTCACCGCCCCAGCGTTCCTGGCCATTGGCGTTGACGCCGCTGACGTTGAACGGAAAGCTCAAGCCGGTGGCCACGCGGCGCCCGGACAACGAATCGGACGGGTCGGTCAGCGCGGTGAACGGCGCCGCGCCGGTGCCCCAGTGGTCGTCGCGGCAGACGATCAGCTCGGCATTGGTGATCTTCAGCGTCGAGCCGCTGCCGCTGGTGGAAATCCAGCGGTAAAACGCCGCGTAGACCGTGCCGTCGGCGTGCACCGCCGGGCGCACCTGCGGCCCGTCCTGCCCGGCGTTGCTGCGTTTTTCCAGCCGCACCGACGAAAACACCGGCGCGCCGGCGCCGCCGTCCAGCGTCATTTCGATGGTGGCGGTCTTGCTGCCGGCGTTGAAGTCGTTGACACCGATGTAGACGCGGTCACTGCCGGCGCCGGCGCCACCAAGCACGGTGGCGGCCTGCACATACGGCTGGTCTTCGTCGGCGCGGCCTTCGAGCTGGGTCATCAGCGCCGGGCTGGTGAAGTCGGTGCTACGGTGGACCTCGAAGGCGGCGGTCGAGCCGTCGAGGATGGTCGTGAACAGCCGGCTTGAGGTGCCGGCAAAGCGCAGCGTGATGTCGCTGGTGCCGATTGAGCCGGCGCTGGGCACGATGCTGTTGAGGGTCCAGGTGTCGCCGCCGTCGATCGAGACGTAGATCGGCGCGTTGCCGCTGCCGCCCGGGTTGGGTGTGAACGCCGACCCGGCAATCTGCAGCGGGTTGGCCGGGTTGACCGCGAGGTTGGGCTCGCTGTCCTGGTTGGTTTCGCCGCTCATCGACAGCGGGATCATGTTGACGATCTTGATGGCCATGGTGTGTGCTCCCGGCGACGCCGACTTACTTGCCAACCAGCGACTTGATGCGCTCAAGCTCGTGCAGCGGCAGGAAGTCGCACGGGTGCAGCGTGGTCATCACCCCGGTGCCCTCGGGCACCGCGGCCATCGCCCGCGGCGCAATGCCTTCGGTGGCCTGCGCGCGGCCGGGCTGCAGCAGCCACACGCCTTGCTCGCCGACCGCGTACTTGGGCGCATTGCGCCAGCGCACGTCGTCGCTGCGCGGGAACAGCACGGTCACCTCCTTGGTGTCGGGCTGGCCCTTGACGACCTCGTCGACGCGAATCGTCGCGTCGTGCCACTCGGGGTCGTGCTCGCTGATGCGGGTGGCCGCCTGCTCGGCCGCGGCAACCTGCGCCACCTGCCCGGCGACCACCAGGCGCGCCGAGTCCAGCCGGGTCTGCAACTGGTCGTCGGCGGCGGCACTGACCATTGCGCGGGCGCGCAGCGTGGCCGCCGGCGCCGGCTGCACGTCGGCGATGGCCACCACGTCCAGCGCCACCGAGGCGCCGAAGATCCAGCCATTGCAGCGGAAGGTCTTGCGGCTGCCCTTGCGCAGCGTCGACGTGCCGGCGGTGCGCAGCGTGACCTGCTGGCCGGCGAGCGCCTGGAACATCGCCGGCGCGCTGATCAGCCGGTCGACCTGCACGACCAGGGTATTCGGCCCGGCCAGCTCGGACATCGTCGCGGCGCGGCTTTCAAGCACCGTGCCCTCGAAGACAAAGGCCGCGGCCGGCTCGGCCGGCGGCGCGCCGCCGGCGGCTGCGGCGCGGGGCTTGCGGCCCGAGGCGGCGGTGGCGCTGTTGCGCGTGGTCTTGCTGGAAGCTTGGCGAGTGGCCATGGGTCACCTCATGTCAGTGACGGGTTGCGGTGATGGAAGTGAATGCACGCGGAGCCGGCAGGCGTCGACCGCCGCGGCGCTGAAGGCCACGGGCGCGTCATGCGGCGGAGTGCGCCGTCACTGCGGCGGCGGCTCGGCGCCGAGCACGCGGCGCACGCCGGCGTAGGCCGCGCCAAGCGCCCACCAGGTCAGCAGGAAGGCGCCGCTTTCGAGCAAGAAGCTGTGGAACTTGTAGAACAGCTCGGCAATGCCCAGCGCCAGCAGCAGCAGCGGCAACTGCTCCTGGGCCAGTTGGCGCAGTGTCAGGCGGCGAATCAACTCGTACATGGTGGCTACCTTTCATCGACGCGGCCGCAACCGGGTACAGCGGCTTGCCGCCGCCGCACGCCTTGCGGCGCAGATGCCGGGTATACCGCGATTCCGCGCGGCGCGTATCCCTCGTGCTTGGGACGCGCCGGCGGGCCTCAGTAGCGCAGCAGCAGGCGCTGGATGGCGGCGCGGTCGGCGCTGCGCGTCAACGCCAGCGCGACCAGCAGCCGCGCCTTGGCCGGGCTTTGGTCGTCGACGACAAGCCAGCCGTGGCGGTCGTCGTCGCCGCCGGCGTTGCGCTGCAGCGGCCCTGCGCCGGTGCGCGATGCGCGCACCACCAGCACGCCGCGCTGGGCCAGTTCGGCCAGCGGCGCAACCAGCCGCGCCGGCAGCGTGCCGGCGCCCAAGCCGGCGACGACCAGGCCTTGCGCGCCGGCCGCGATGGCCGCACAGGCCGAGCCGTCGATGCCGGCATGGCAGGCGAGCAGCGCCACGCGTGGCAGTGCGGCCAAGTGCGCCAGGTCGGCGATGTCGAACTCGCTGGCCAGTGTGTGCGGCCGGCACGGCGCGCGGTACCAGCGCGGCTGCAGCCCGACCACCGCGCCGAGCGGCCCCCAGGGTGAGGCAAAGGCATGCAGCGCCGTGGCGTGGGTCTTGGCGACATCGCGCGCGCTGTGGATCAGGCCGTCCATCAGCACCAGCACGCCCTGACCAGCGGCCAACGGGTCGGCCGCCACCGCCAGTGCCTGCAGCAGGTTCGGCGGGCCATCGGCGCCGAGCGCGTTGGCCGGCCGCATCGCGCCGACCAGCAGCACCGGCTTGGCGGTCTTCAACACCAGGTGCAGAAAGTAGGCCGACTCTTCCAGCGTGTCGGTGCCGTGGGTGATGACCAGTCCATCGACCTCGGGCTCGGCCAGTCGCTGGGCGGCACGCCGGGCCAGTGCCAGCAGGTGGGCGTCGTCCAGGTCGCTGGAGTCGATCTGGAACAGTTGTTCGGCGCGAACCTCGGCCACCTCGGCCAGCGCCGGCAGCGCCGCCAGCAACGTGTCGACGCCAGCCACCGCGGCGCGGTAGGCGCCGGCATTCGCCGGGTCGGGCGCCGCGCCGGCAATGGTGCCGCCGGTGGCGATCAGCGCAATGCGCGGGCGGGTGATTGCAGCAGCCATGGCGCATTTTCGACCGTGGCGCCGGCGTGCATGACGTGCGCGTTCGCGCACTTGAACGTTGCGCGTGCGCTGCGCGCGCATGAACGATGAAAACCTCCCCACCTGCGCAGTGCGGGCTTTTTCATTGTTCATGTCCCGCGTACACGCGGGACGTTCATCGTTCATCCGGCGCACCGCCGAACAGCCGCGGTGCGCCGGCGTTCGGTGTGCCGCCGCCGGCTACAGTGCCGGCGTGGAGCAACGCTTTGTGCTGGGCCTGTGGACCGCCTTGCCGCTGGCCGACTGGCTGGCGGTGCTGCTGTTCTTTGTTGGCTGGATCGGCTATGCCAGCTTTGCCAGGCGGCGCGCGCAGCGCCGGCAATCGATCCTGGCCACTACCAACGAATGGCGTAGGCGCTGGATGCTGCAGGCCACGCTGCGTGACAACCGCATCGTCGACACGGCGGTGTCGCAAAGCCTGTCGGCGAGCCCGTCGTTCTTTGCATCCACCACCATCTTGATCATCGGCGGCCTGCTGGCGGCGCTGGTGTCGAGCGAAAAGGCCGGCGAGCTGGTGCGCGAACTGCCGTTTGCCGCGCGCACCAGCCTGCTGGTGCTCGACATCAAGCTGTCGCTGCTGCTGGGCATTTTTGTCTTCGCGTTCTTTCGCTTCACCTGGAGCATGCGGCAGTACAGCTTCGGCGCCATCATGGTCGGCGCCGCGCCATCGGCCGGCAGCTTTGGCGACGAGTTCGAGCGCATGGCCTTCGGCGAGCGCGCCGGCCGCGTGATGGGGCTGGCGGCGGAGACCTTCAACGACGGCCTGCGCGCCTACTACATGGCGTTTGCCGCGGTGTCCTGGCTGTTCTCGCCGTGGGCCATGATGGCCGGCACGCTGTTTGTCGTCTGGGTGCTGTACCGGCGCGAATTCCATTCCGAGGTGCTGGTCGCGCTGCGCGCCGGTCTGGAGGTCGGTCGCCCGGCGTCGTCGGGCGACCACCCCGCTGCGTCACGCGGTCACGGCCCGGCGTCGCCGTTGTAGGCCGCCAGCTTGAGCAGGAAGCGCTCGGCCGGCAGCGCCGGGCTGCACAAAAAGCCCTGCCAACTGTCGCAATGCAGCGCCGCCAGCGCGACGCGCTGGTCGTCCTGCTCGATGCCTTCGGCGACCACGCGCAGGCCCAGGCTGTGGCCCAGCACGATCAGCGCGCGCACGATGGCCACGTCGGTGCGGTCGTGCGGCGTGCCGATGATGAACGAGCGGTCGATCTTCAGCTCCTGCAGCGGAAACTGCTTCAGGTAGCTCATCGACGAGTAGCCGGTGCCGAAGTCGTCGATCGACAGCTCGACGCCCAGATCGCGCAGCTCGGTCAGCCGTGCGGCGGTGGTCTCGATGCGGTCCATCAGCATGCTTTCGGTCAGCTCGAGCACCAGTTGGCCGGGGTCGATGTGGTGTTGCAGCAGCGCGCTGCTGACCGCATGCACCAGCGTGCCGGCGACCAGGCCGTGGCGCGCGACGTTGACCGCCACCTTCAGCTTCAGGCCGCTTTGGTCGCGCCAGCGCGCCATCTGGGCACAGGCCTCGCGCACCACCCAGTCGCCCATCTCGACAATCAGCCCGGTTTCCTCGGCGATCGGGATGAAGCGCCCCGGCGGCACCAGGCCCAGCTCGGGGTGCTGCCAACGCATCAAGGCCTCGGCGCCGACGATGCGGTTGCTGGCCGAATCAACCTTGGGCTGGTAGTGCAGCACCAGCTCGTTGCGCTCTATGGCGCGCCGCAACTGGGTTTCGAGCTTGAGCTTTTCCAGCGACACGCTGTTCAAGTCGGCGCTGTAGAACTCGAACGCGTTGCGGCCACCGCCCTTGGCGTGCTGCATCGCCGCGCCGGCGTTGCGCATCAGCGTGGCGTCGTCGGTGCCGTCGTCGGGAAACATCGAGATGCCGATGCTGGGGGTGATGAACACCTCCTGGCGGTCGATCAGGAACGGCTTGGCCATCGCCGCCAGCAGCTGCCGCGCAATGCGGCCGGCCGGCTCGGGCGAACTGATGTTGGCCACCATCAGCGCGAACTCGTCGCCGCCAACCCGCGCCAGATACGGCGAGTCGCCGAGCCGGTTGCCCAGCAGCCCGTGGCGGGCGCGGGTGGTCAGCCGCAGCCGCTCGGCCACCGCCGCCAGCAGCGCGTCGCCGGCGCCATGGCCCAGCGTGTCATTGACCTGGCGGAAGCGGTCCAGGTTGACGTGCAGCATGGCCAGGCGCTGCTGGTCGGTGTTGGCGCGGGCCACCGCGGCGCGCAGGTGCTCGACGAACACGCGCCGGTTCGGCAGCCCGGTCAGCGGGTCGTCGTTGGCCAGCCGGTCCTGGTAGACCTTGAACGCCAGGCTGTTGCGCACGCGGATCTTCAATTCGCTTTCGTCGACCGGCTTGGACAGGAATTCGGTCGCCCCGAGCTCCAGCGCGCGCAGCTTGCTTTGCGGGTCGCTGGCCGCGGTGAGCACGATCACCGGCGTGTAGCGCAGCGACTCGTCCAGGCGCAACTGCTCCAGGATCTGAAAACCGTTGAGCCCCGGCATCATCAGATCGAGCAGGATCAGCCCGGGCTTGTGGCGGCGCGCGGTGTCCTGCCACAGCAGCGGGTCGTTCAGCGCGACAAAGCGGCGGTAGCCGGCGTCTTCGAGGTAGGTCTGGGTGACCTCGGTCATCATTGGCTCGTCATCGATCATCATCACCGTGACGTGGGCCAGGTCGGCGCCCTCGGCGCTCATGTCGACCGTTCGTGTCGCAGGTGCGGCAACACCCGGCGCGGCGGCGGCGGCCTGGAAGCCGGGTTGCAGGGGTTCGAACATGTCGGCCATGGGGCGGGTCTTTTTCTGGGCTATGAGCGTCATCGCCGGTTGGCGGCAGAACTTGAATCGGATGCACCAGCATTCATCCGTCGGCGTGGCTTACTGGCGCGGCGCGCGGCGCTGGTCGTGCCGGAACCGTTGCAAATTGCCAACAAATTGACCCCAGGTGGCGCGGCAGCGCGCGCGCGGGCGTGTTGAGCGGCGTCACGCCACCGGTTCCGGCTGCGTCGGCGGCGCCAACGCGCTGGCCGCTGGCTCTGCGGCGCTGGCAACCCCCGCTTCGGCGGCCGCGGGCGGCTCGACGCGCGCGGCCAGCGCCTGCAGCGCGGCCAGGCCAGCGGCCATGCCCGCGCGCTGGCCGGACGTGATGTGCTGCTCGAAGTCACGCGCCGGCTCGAAGAAGGCGTCGTAGCCGACCGTGCCGCCGGCGCCCTTGAGCCAGTGCGCCAGCGCGGCCAGCTCATCCCATTGGCCGCTGTCAAACGCGCGCTGCATTTGCGCCAGCTTGTCGGGCAGCGCCAGCGCGAAGTTGCGCGCCACCTTGGCCAGCCGCGGATGGCCGGCCAGCCGCGAGACGATTGTTGGCAGCCCGGCGGCGGCCGGCGGCGTGGTCGGTGCCAGCGCCGGCGTGGCCGCCGCCGCAACGCTTGGCGGTGGCGCGGCGGCCAGCGTTGGCGTCGCGGCGACCGTTGCCGCGGTGGCCGGACCGGCCGCCGCCGACGGGGTCGCGGGCGGCGCCTCGATGCGCGCGGCCAGCGCTTCCAGCACGGCCAGGCCGTCGGCCATGGCCGCGCGCTGGCCGGCCTTGACGTGTTGCTCGAAGTCGCGCGCCGGTTCGAAAAAGGCGTCGTAGCCGACCGTGCCACCGGCGCCCTTGAGCCAATGCGCCAGCTCGGCCAGTTCGTCGAACTGCCCGGCAGCCAGCGCGCGGCGCATCTGCGCCAGCTTGTCGGGCAGCGTCAGCGCAAAGTTGCGTGCCACCTTGGCCAGCCGTGGGTGCGCGGCCAGCCGCGACACGATTTTCGGCAACACCGCGGCGTCGCCGACGGCAGCGGCCGCTGCCGTCGGCGCGTCCGGCTCGGTATTCGGCAGCCGCGCCGCCGGTTCGGCCGCGGCCGCGGCGCAGACCGGTGCCGCCGCCGCGACCACCGCCGCGGCAGCGGCCGTCGGCTGCTGCGTGCCACCCAGCCGCTGGCCCAGCTCGGCCAGCAACAGGTCGATGTCGACCGGCTTGCTGACATAGCCGCTGAAGCCGGCGCTTTCCAGCTCGCGCTCGAAGCCCTTCATCGCGTTGGCGGTCAGCGCCAGGATGGGCAGCGTGCAGCCGTCCTCGCGCAGCTTGCGTGCCGCGGTGTAGCCGTCCATCACCGGCATTTGCACGTCCATCAGCACGATCGCCGGGCGCTCGGCGGCGACCTGGTCGATCGCCTGCTGGCCGTTTTCGGCCTCGACCACGCGCAGCCCGGTCGGCTCGATGACCAGCCGCACCAGTTCGCGGTTCTCGGCCCCGTCGTCGACCACCAGCACGGTGGCCGGCGCAAAGTGCCACTGCTGGCCGCTGACCGCGGCAGCGCGGCGCGGCGGCTCGGCCAGTTGCGCCGGCTCAAGCCACTGCACGTCGCCGTCCAGGCCGGCGTCGATGGTGATGTGGAAGGTGCTGCCCTGGCCAAGCACGCTGGTGGCGTAGACATCGCCGCCCAGCGCGCGCGCAAAGCGCCGGCTGATCGCCAGCCCCAGCCCGGTGCCGCCGAAGCGCCGGGTGGTCGACACCTCGGCCTGCACAAAGGGCTCGAAGATGGCGTCGACCTTGTCGGCCGGAATGCCGATGCCGGTGTCGCTGATGTCGATGGCCACCAGCGCGCGGCCATCGTCGGCGCGCTTCATGTACACGCGCAGCGTGACCTGGCCGCGCTCGGTGAACTTCAGCGCATTGCCCACCAGGTTGGTGATGACCTGGGTCAGCCGCGCCGGGTCGGTGCGCACCTGCGCCGGCAGCGGCTCGGGAAAGTCGAGCAGCAGCGCGACGCCTTTTTCGTCGGCGCGAACGCGCATCACGGTGGCCACCTCGTGCACCACCTGGTGCAGCGCGCAGTCGATGCGCTCGACCTCCATGCGGCCGGCCTCGACTTTGGACAGGTCGAGGATGTCGTTGATCAGCGTCAGCAGGTGGCGGCCGCTGCCCAGAATGGTGTCCAGATGGCGCTGCGCGTTGCCGGCGTTGAGCTGCGGGTTGCGCCGCAGCAGTTGCGCAAAGCCGAGCACGGCGTTCATCGGCGTGCGGATTTCGTGGCTCATGTTGGCCAGGAAGTCGCTCTTGGCCTGGTTGGCGGCCTCGGCCTGGTCGCGCGCGATGCGCAGCGCGATTTCCTGCGCCTGCAGCTCGGTCACGTCGTCAAAGCTGACCAGCACGCCAGCGGCCTTGCCGCCGGCGCCCGGCACCGGCGAGCCGTTGACCATGAAGCTGCGCTGCTGGCCGTCGGCGCAGCGCAATACCAGCAAGGCGTTGCGCCAGGCCTGGCCGCGCTGCAGCAGGGCCGCCAGGTCGGTGCCGGTCTCGGCACCCAGCGTGGCGCCGGATTCAGCGCTGGCGTTGGCCGGGTCGGCCACCCAGTCCAGCGCGGTCGCCGCGCGGCCGATCAAGGCCTCGGGGGTTTGCCCCAGCACCTCGGCAAAGGCCAGGTTGGCCAGCACGATGCGGCCGGCGGGGTCCAGCACCATCAGGCCTTCGGCCAGGGTATCGAAGGCGGTGCGCACCCGGCCCGGGACCACCCGCGCCGGGTCCAGGTGCTTGAGCATGCGCCGCAGGTACAGGTAAAACAGCACGAAGCAGACGCTGCTGATCAGCCCGACCGTGACCAACGGGTGGTGCAGCAGCGTGGCCAGGCTGGCGTCGCCCTGCAGCGGCGCGAACTCCAGGTCGACGCGGCCAAAGGTCTGGCCTTCGCGCGCCAGTGGCACGCGCAGCAGGGTTTCGGTGGAGTGGCCGTCGTTGCTTGCCGCGGCGGCACTTTCGGGTCCGGGTGTTCCGGCCTGCAGGCGCGGTGTGCCGTCTAGCGTGCGCAAGGTGATGGCGCGCAGCTCGGGGTTGCGGCTGACGATGTAGGCCAGCATGTCGGACAGCCGGGTGTCGTCCTCGTCGTCGCTGACCAGCGCGGCGGCGGCCACCGCCACCGATTCGGCGAGCGAAGTGCGCGCCGCGCGCAGCGCGCCGTCGCGGTCGGGCAGCAGGCCGCCGAACAGTGCCGCCAACAGCACGGTGACGACCAGCGAAGCCAGCCCCATGGCCAGGTGAAAGCGGGAAGACAGGCGGTTCACGACTACGCCTTTGCATCGGTCGGGAGGGTCGGGGAGGGCGCCACGCCGGCGGCCGCGTCGACCGGCACCGCGGCCTGGGCCAGCGCGGCCCGGGCGGCGGCCGCGTGCGCGGTCGCTGCGCGGTCGGCGCCGGGCGCGCCGGGCGCGTCGGGGGGGTGGGCGACTGCGGCGGCGTCAGCCGGCGCGCCATCGCCGCCGCGCTGCACCAGGCGCCGGGCGCGTGCAAACAGGCGTTCGATCGGATCGTCGTCGGTGTTGGCGTCGCTGTCGGGGTCGTCACCGCGGCGCATTTGCGACAGCACCGGCAGCGGGTCGACACCGGTCCACACCGGCATCGACGACATCAGGCTGGCCAACAGCACGCCGCCGCGCGCCAGCCACATCACGTAGCCGACCGAGATGCCGGTCGACAGCAGCGCCGAGGCGCCGACGGTGACCATTTCCTGCTGTTGCTGGCCATGCACCTCGTCGCGCATCTGGTCGACCGCCCTAACCATGCCGCGCCGGCCAGCATCGTCGCTGACCAGCCCGCCGGCGGGCAGGTTGAAGCTCATCGTCGCCTCGGGCAGCACCGGCATGCCGGCGGTCGCGCCCCAAGGCGCCAGCGGCAGCGCATCGGCCTGCAGCGTGATCTGGATACGCGGCGACTCGGGTGCCACGCCCGGCGTGGCGAGGACCACCTTGGGGCTGAAATCGGCGTCAAGCTGCACCACCACTTGCGGCCGCGCGCTGACTTGAGCCAGCGGCTGCACCGGCTGCGACACCGACGCCGTCGGCGTGCCGGTGTCGGCCACCGCCTTGGCACCGCTGTCGGCGGCCTTGTCGGCACTGGCCGCGGCGGCTGGCCGGGCGCTGTCGGCTGTCCTGGCGGCTGCCGGCGTTGCCGGCGTGGCCACCGGCGCGGTGGTGGCCGTGGCCGTGGCGGTGGCGGCCGTCTGGTCGGCGGCGGAGGACACTGCCGCGGCGGGCGGCGGCGCGTAAACCACCGGCTCCACCGCCGGCTGTGGCGTGGGCGTCGGCACCGGTGTGGGTACCGGCGTCGGCATGACCAGTGACGGTGGCGGCACCGCGACCGTGCTGACGCCGTCGGTCAGCGTCAGCGTGTAGCTGGGCACGGCGCCGGCGTCGCTGCGCACGAAGTCAACCGCGCCGGCATCGAGTTGGGCCTGGCTGAAGCGGGTCAGCACCTGCGCTGGCTGGCTGCGGTCGACGAACTGGCCAGCCTGCACCGACAGCACCTGGTAGACCAGTGCGGTCGGTGGGCTGTCGACGTCGGCGGCATGCAGCGTCAACTGCGGCGCGCCTTGACTCAGATCGAGCCGGTCCTCGGTCACCACCGGTGCATCGTCGACCGGCGTGACATTGAACACGGCAGCCTCAACCGTCGCCGCCTGGCCGTCGCTGACGGCCAGGCGCAGCCTGACCGTGCCGTTGGCGTTGGCCTCGGGGGTGAAGGTCCAGTGGCCGCCGTCGACCACGCTCAGCGTGCCGCCAACCGCGCTGTCAGGGTCAAGCGCCAACCCGGAAACCGACAGGGCGTCGCCATCGACATCGCCGGCGCCGGCCAGCAGCTCGGTCAAGCTGATCGTTCGCGGCACGTCCTCGGCGCTGTCGGCCAGCGTCACCGGCGCTACCGTCGGCGCATCGTTGACCGGCGTGACGGTCAGCGACGCGGTGTTGGCGGCGGTGCCGCCGCGGCCGTCGCTGACGTTGAAGGTCAGTTCCAAGGTGCCGTTCCAATCGGCGGTTGGCGTGAACTGCCAGGTGCCGTTGCCTTGGTCGACAAGCGCTCCGGCCGACGGGCTGCCAGCGATGAACGCAAGGCCGCTGACGGTCAGCAAGTCACCGTCGACATCGCTTGCGCCAGCCAGCAACTCGGCCTGCGTGATCGTCCGCACCTGGTCTTCGGCCGACGACGCCAGCGTCACCGGCGTTACCGTCGGCGCATCGTTGACCGACGTGACGGCAAAGCTCGCGCTTCCGGCGGTGGCGGCCTGGCCGTCGCTGACGTTAAAACTCAGCGTCACCGCGCCGTGGGCGTTGGCGGTTGGCGTGAAGGTCCAGTGGCTGGCGTCGAGCAAGTTCAGCTTGCCGCCGACCGGACTGCCCGGGTCGACCGCCAACCCGGAAACCGACAGCACATTGCCATCGACATCGTGGGCGCCGGCCAGCAGCTCGGTCACGCTGATCGTTCGCGGTGTGTCTTCGGCGCTGCTGGCCAGCGTCACCGGGGTCACCGCCGGCGCGTCGTTGACCGGCGTGACGGTCAGCGACGCTGTGCTGGCGGTCGTTGCGCCCTGGCCGTCGCTGACCGCAAAGCGCAGGCCCAACGTGCCGTTCCAGTCGGCCGCGGGCGTGAAGGCCCACTTGCCGCCGCCCAGGCCGACGATGGCACCGGCCGCGGCGCTGCCTGCGTCCAGCGCGACGCTGCCGACGGTCAGGGTGTCGTTTTCGGCGTCGGTCGCGCCAGCCAGCAGCTCGGCCTGGGTGATCTCGCGCACCCGGTCTTCCGGCGAAGAAGACAAGGCGACCGCGGTCACCATCGGCGCATCGTTGGCCGGCGTGACGGTCAGTGTTGCGGTGTTGGCAGTCATTGCACCCTGGCCGTCGCCGACGTTGAAGCTCAAAGTCACCACGCCGTAGGCGTTGGCGGCTGGCGTGAAGGTCCAGTGGCCGGCGTCGACCACGTCCAGCCTGCCCCCGACCGCGCTGCCCGAGGCCACCGCGAGGTCGCTGACGACCAGTGAATCGCCGTCGATGTCGTTGGCGCCGGCCAGCAGGTCGGCGGCGTTGACCGTGCGTGTCGTGTCTTCGGCGCTGCCGGCCAGCGTCACCGGGTTCACCGTCGGTGCGTCGTTGACCGGGGTGACGGCAAAGGTCACGCTGGCTGAAGTCGACCCCAGGCCATCGCTGACGCTGTAGCTCATGGTCACCGTGCCGTAGGCGTTGGCCGCCGGCGTGAAGGCCCAGTGGCTGGCGTCGACCATGGCCAGCGTGCCGCCGACCGCGCTGCCCGAGACCACCGCGAGGCTGGTGACGACCAGCGGCCCGCCGTCGATGTCGTTGGCGCCGG
>WBZS01001048.1_pt1 | contig 25044 bp, 23 predicted proteins | sample 5204201 | NCBI WGS metagenome assembly WBZS01 (sample SAMN12344357, study PRJNA552823) | activated sludge metagenome | biome: Activated sludge suspended growth; feature: Nitrification reactor; material: Wastewater; isolation source: activated sludge from nitrification reactor of wastewater... | reverse complement strand
TCCGGTCTGTATATACCCATTGGGAACCTGAAGGCGGCGTTGCCCAGAGAGCCGTATCGGACGACGGTACCAGTAGCGCGGCGGAACCCCGCATAAACAATGATTCATCGGGTGTCCCTGAACCAGGCGGGTAAGCTCCTTCGACCCATCCGTAAGCTACCTGCATGCCAGGCTTGTTGCCTGAGGTCCACTGCTGGATGGCGCCGTTGGCGTTGGCGCAGGTCAGGGGAACGCCGATCTGGGGAGGTGGCATCCATGGCTCATCTGGGGACAAATCCGGGGGTCTTGGCCAGGTCTCAGGTGGTTTCCCAAAAATGGGGGCCAAAGGGTCGTCCTGGCCCCAAACCCAGCATGGAATCAGCAGTAAAGCCGACGCGGCCACACATCTCCAGTATGAGGTAAAGGTGCTTTTCATCGTAACTGACCCCTTGATTTAGATACTTTTATCGTACTACCAACGAAGCGATGGCCTGAATTCAGTGTGGTGGTCGGGTCATCCACGTGCAAGCCGCGCGTCGCCTCGAGTAAGCGGCTGCCTACGGCTGACACGCTCCGGCGTATTGACCCGGAAGGTTCGTTGGCAGCGATGGACGTGCACGCAAAAACCGCTGAGCATCCGGTCACGCAAGATCGTTCCATCGGCCAGCCTGCTGCGTTTAAGCAGCCCTTCGGTGATCAGTACAATCGCCATCAATTTCCCCCGCTGGCAAAACGAGGACAAAAACCTCGCCCATTTGCGCCCGGCACCCGGCTGACCGGCGCCACCGGCGCGCCCTGCGGCCAGGGCACCTGCACCACGCCCGTGTTGGGTTCGGTGGTGCACAGGGGGTTGATCCACAAAGGAAATCCATGGCACTGCAATGCGGCATCGTTGGTCTGCCCAACGTCGGCAAGTCCACTCTGTTCAACGCCCTGACCAAAGCGGGCATCGCGGCGGAGAACTACCCCTTCTGCACCATCGAGCCCAACACGGGCGTGGTCGAGGTGCCCGACCCGCGCCTGGCGCAGCTGGCCGCCATCGTCAAGCCCGAACGCACGCTGCCCGCCATCGTCGAATTTGTCGACATCGCCGGCCTGGTGGCGGGCGCGAGCCAGGGTGAGGGGCTGGGCAACCAGTTTCTGGCACACATCCGCGAGACCGACGCCATCGTCAACGTGGTGCGCTGCTTTGAAGACCCGAACGTGATCCACGTGGCCGGCAAGGTCGACCCCATCGCCGACATCGAGGTGATCCAGACCGAGCTGTGCCTGGCCGATCTGGGCACGGTCGAAAAAGCCGTGCAGCGCTACACCAAGGCTGCCAAGTCGGGCAACGACAAGGAGGCCACGGCGATGCTCAAGGTGCTGGGCCCGGTGCAGGCGGCACTGAACGAGGCCAAGCCGGTTCGAACGCTGCAGCTCTCGAAAGAAGAGCAGGCTTTGCTCAAGCCGCTGTGCCTGATCACCGCCAAGCCGGCCATGTTCGTCGGCAACGTGAGCGAGCATGGCTTCGAAAACAATCCCTTCCTTGACCGCCTGAGCGAGTACGCGGCCACGCAGAACGCGCCCGTAGTGGCCATCTGCGCCAAGATGGAAGCCGACATGGCCGAGATGAGCGACGAGGACAAGGCGCTGTTCCTCGAGGAGATGGGCCAGACCGAGCCGGGGCTGAACCGCCTGATCCGCGCCGCGTTCAAGCTGCTGGGCCTGCAGACCTACTTCACCGCCGGCGTGAAGGAAGTGCGCGCCTGGACCATCCACATCGGCGACACCGCGCCGCAGGCGGCCGGCGTCATCCACGGTGACTTCGAGCGCGGCTTCATCCGCGCGCAAACCATCGCGTTCGACGACTACATCCAGTTCAAGGGCGAGCAGGGCGCCAAGGATGCGGGCAAGATGCGCAGCGAAGGCAAGGAATACGTCGTCAAGGATGGCGACGTGATGAACTTCCTGTTCAACGTCTGATACCCATGGGCGTTCGAATGTTTAGAAGCCGTTCGTACTGAGCCCTTCGAGGGGGCTCATGACGGGCTTGTAGAAGTGCATGCGCCGTCAGCGGCTTCGACGGGCTCAGCCCGAACGGTTCTTATCGTTTTGAGCGCACTTGCGTACCAATCGACTCAACGGGCCAGCGGCCACACCCTGCCTTCGGCGACCGCGTAGGCGCGGCCGGCGGCAGACGAGTCGATCGGCCCCAAACCCGTAAAGGCGCCGAATGCCGGCAGCACCAGCAGGCCCGGCTCGTGCCAGAAGCAGGGCAGGCGCAGGTGGTCGTGTGCGCCGCCCCCGACCAGCGTGACGGACGGGTGCCAGTGGCCGGCCAGCACCAGCGTGCCGGGCAAGTGCTGCGGGTGGTGGCAGGCGGCCAGAGGGTCGATGACGAACGGCTCGTTGACGATATCGATGCGCAGGCTGACCGGCGGATCGCCCGCGTGGCTGTCGTGGTTGCCGCGCACCAGCGTCATCTTCACCCCCGCGTGCGCAGCGCGCCAGGCGTGCAGCGATTGCAGCAGGGCGGGTGAATGCGCTTCGCGCGCGTGCAGAAAGTCGCCCAGAAACACCAGATGCACCACGTGGCGTTCACGCAGCGCTTGGCCGAGGCGCGCCAGGTTATCGGCGGTGGTGCCGCCGGGCACCGGCAGGCCGCGTGCGCGAAAGGTGGCGCCCTTGCCGAAGTGCGCGTCGGCCACGAACAGCGTGCGCATGGCGGGCCACCACAGCGTGCGGTCGGGCAGCAGCCACAGTCGCTGGCCTTGGGCGTCGAGCGGCACGGCGCCAATGAAGTCTTCAGGAATGGGCGCGGACATGCGGTCAGGTGGGCGCACCATCAGCCGTGTCTTCTTCCGGCGGTGGCAGGGAATTATTCGCACGCATCGGTTCAGTATCGATCAGCACAAAGTCATCCGCCGGCTTCTCGGCGCGCTCGGCGGCGCTGCGGTGCGCCATACGCGGCTTGGCGACGCGCGTGCGGGGTGTGGCTGGTGAATCATCGGGCGGCGCGGCGGTGGCTTCGTCCTGATGCGGCCGCCGCCCGCGCCTGGGGCGCTTCGCGGCGCCCTTGACCGTGGGCTTATCGTCATCGCCCGCCAGCCGCAGCGCGGCGCGCACCGGCTCCGCGTCGCCAGCTTCATCCACCGAGCCGCCCGCCGCGCTCTCCAACTGCGCCACCATGCGCGCGATGCGGTCGGCCAGCGATTCGTTGGTCAGCCTCTCGCGAAAGCGCTCGACCATCAACGGAAAAGCCAGCGGCGTTGGCCGCTGCAGCGCCACCAGCGCCAGCCGCTGCGCCTGCATGCGTGCCAGCGCGGCGGCCAGGCGGTCGATGTCCAGCTCTTGCTGCAGCAGCTCGCGCTCGGCCTGCAGCAGCAGGCGGTTGCCGGGGTCGTGCTTCTGGAACACGTCGTAATACAGCGAAGCCGAGGCCTGCAATTGCCGGCTGGACCGCTGCTCGCCGGGGTGGCTTTGAAAGATCAGGCCGGCGATGCGCGCGATCTCGCGAAAGCGGCGGCGTGCCAGCTCGGTGGCGTTCAGGCTGGCCAGCACCTCGGCCAGCAGGTGGCTTCGGGCGCGCGCGTCGGGGTCGTCGGTTGCTCCATTTTTCGAAGCATCATCCCAAAGATCAGCGCGGACAAAGGCCGATTTCTCATCAAAAACGACATCACGCACGGCGTTCTCCAGCTGGCGCCGGCGTGGCGTTGGCGCGGCGGGCGCGGGCATTGCCTCCACCTCGCGCACGCGCCGTGGCCCGGTGCCCGCGATCAACCCCGGCAGCAGCGCCGCCCAGTCAATCGGCTTGGCCGACAGCAGCTCAAACCCATAGTCGTTGAACGCCAACGAAAACGTGCCCGCCTGGTGCTGCGCCGCGCGCCAGGCCAAGAGGCCGGCCAGCCCCATGTGCACCTGCCGCCCTGCAAAGGGGTAGACGAACAGGTGCCAGCCTTCGCGGCTGTGCAGCGTTTCGGCCAGCAGCACGCCCGGCGTGGGCAGTTGCGACCAGCACTGCTGCAGTGCCAGCAGCGGCGCCACGGCCTGCATCTCGGGCCCGTCGATGCGGCCGGCGTCAAACGCCGCCAGCTCGTGCACCACGGCGTCGGCCAGCGTGTTCGACAGCGGCATGCGCGCGCCGTTCCAGCGCGGCAGCGCGGCGCTGCCGGCCGGCGCGCGGCGCACGTAGGCGGTCATCTGCTCGATGCGCACCAGCGCCAGCAGGCGGCCGGCAAACATGAACGCGTCGCCGGGCTTCAACCGCGCCATGAAGCTCTCTTCCACCGTGCCGAGCTTGCCGCCGCCCAGGTACTGCACCGTCATCGCCGCGTCGCTCACGATGGTGCCGATGTTGGCGCGGTGGCGGCGCGCCAGGCGCGCGTCGGGCACGCGCCACACGCCGTCCTCATCCGGCACCACGCGCTGAAAGTCGGGGTAGGCGGCCAGCGTGGGGCCGCCCTGGCGCACGAAGTCAAGGCACCACTGCCAGTTGTCGGGCGACAAGTCGGCATAGGCCGCCGTGCGCCGCACCTCGGCATACAGCGCGTCGGGCGCAAAGCCGCCGCCCAGCGCCACGGTGACCAGGTGCTGCACCAACACATCCAGCGGCTCGCGCGGGCTGTGGCGCGATTCGATCTGGCCCGCCTGCACGGCCACGCGCGCGGCGGCGGCCTCGACCAGTTCCAGGCTGTGCGTGGGCACCATCGTGATGCGCGCCGTGCGCCTCGGCGCGTGGCCCGAGCGGCCGGCGCGCTGCAGCAGCCGCGCCACGCCGCGCGCCGAGCCGATCTGCAGCACGCGCTCCACCGGCAGAAAGTCCACGCCCAAATCCAGGCTGCTGGTGGCCACCACGGCCTTCAGGCGCCCCTCTTTCAAGCCCAGCTCCACCCATTCGCGCACGCCCTTGTCGAGCGAGCCGTGGTGCAGCGCCACCACGCCCGCAAAGTCGGGCCGCGCCTCGATCAGCGCCTGGTACCAGCGCTCGGCCTGCGAGCGCGTGTTGGTGAAGACCAGGGTCGAGCCGCTGCCCTCAATCGCCTCGATCACCTGCGGCAGCATCTGCAAGCCCATGTGCCCGGCCCAGGCAAAGCGCTCGGCACGCGCGGGCAGCAGGGTGTCGATGACCAGCGGCTTGTCGATGCGGCCCTGGATCAGGGCGGGTTCTGGAAGATTTTGGCCGATGGTCCGCGTATTTGCTGCGTCTTCTGCTATCAATGCTGTAGTTGCTGGTGCGTTGCGCCGGGATGTCTTGCTCCTTCCTCCTCTGGGGGAAGGCAGGGATGGGGGCCGCGCCCGCTGGCTTGATGGCGGCGGTTTGCCCCCACCCCCACCCTCCCCCAGCGGGGGAGGGAGCAAGCCCGTCGTGGGCCGTGGCAGCAGCGCCCGCAGCGCCTCCGGCAGATTGCCCAGCGTGGCCGACATGCCCCACACCATGAGCTGCGGGTTCCAGCCCGACAGGCGCGCCAGCGCCAGCTGCACCTGCACGCCGCGCTTGCTGCCCAGCAGCTCGTGCCACTCATCGGCGACCACCAACTGCACCGATTGCAGCGCCTCGCGCGCATCGGCGCGCGCCAGCAGCAGCGACAGGCTTTCGGGCGTGGTCACCAGCACCGTCGGCAAGCGGCGGCTTTGCGCCACGCGCTCGCCGCTGGCCGTGTCACCCGTGCGCAGCCCGCTCGTCCAGTGCGGCGCCAGATCCGCCAGCGGCCCGCGCAGCGCCCGCAACGTGTCGGCCGCCAGCGCGCGCATGGGGGTGAGCCACAGCACGGTGAGCGGCGGGGCTTTGGCCGGGTCGGCGCTTGCTTCTGATTCAATAGCTGCTCGCGCTTGACTGGCAAGCGCTGGCGGCACAAAACGCATCAAGGCGCCGAGCCACACCGCCAGCGTCTTGCCCGCGCCCGTGGTGGCGTGCAGCAGGCCGCTGCGGCCTTCGGCGATGGCTTGCCAGACTTCGAGCTGGAACGGGAAGGGTCGGTGGCCGCGTGTCGCGAGCCAGTCTGTGGCCCTGCCGAATTTGGCGTCAAGGCGCTTCGGCGAGCTGGGGGAGGGGCGGGCCATGCGGCATTGTCAGGGCCGATCCGTCTTGCAAGGGTCGGACGAAACCGCTGATGACTTGTGTTGCATATACCTGTTGGATATACTTTCTTGCCCAAGGAGAGTCACCATGATCCAAGCCAGCGTTTTTCTGAACAACCGCACCCAAGCCGTTCGCTTGCCCAAGGCCGTTGCGCTGGACGACGACGTGCACCAAGTCACTGTGGTCGCCGTGGGCCGCGCACGCGTGATAGCGCCCGTCGGCGAGAGTTGGAACAGTTGGTTCGATGGCCCAGGCGTGTCGCCCGACTTCATGGCCGAGCGTGACCAGCCTGCCATGCAGGAGCGGGAGGCGCTTTGATGCTGCGCTTCATGCTCGACACCAACATCTGCATTTACACCATTAAGAACCGGCCTGAGGCCGTGCGCACCGCTTTCAACGCCCACGAAGGCCAGTTGTGCATCAGCGCTGTGACCCACACGGAGCTGGTTTTCGGCGCCGAGCGTTCTGCCACCCCGGCTGCCAACCTTCAGGTCTTGGAAGGGTTTTTCGCCCGGCTGGACGTGTTGCCCTTCGACGTTCCGGCCAGCGTTCAAGCCGCGCAGATTCGCGCCGACCTCGCTATCAAGGGGACACCTATCGGCCCCTACCACACCATGATTGCCGGGCATGCGCGCAGCCTCGGGCTGGTGGTGGTGACGAACAATGTGCGGGAGTTTGAGCGGGTGGAGGGGTTGCGGGTGGTGAACTGGGTCGAGCGGGATAATTGAGCGCATGCCACGCAGGCCGATGAATGTCTTGCCGGCGTTGGATGCACGGGCTGCGGGCACGACGCAGCGGCGTGGGACGTTTAAACTGGGTACGCGCTCACTTGAATTGAGTAAGTTGCTCTCATCATTGAAATTTTTGATGTGGGGTCATGTCATCCGAGCGAGTGGTGTTAACCGATAACGCCACAAGTTAGGGATAAATCAAAGTTATATCGCAGTGAAATCCCATCGTGAGTCCTGAAGCCCTCCAACGAGTTTCCGACGCGTGTTGCTACATCACGGTACTCCTGGGCGACGAGAAAGTAAGTGAAGGGACCGGCTTCGCGTACACCGCGAGCGGAGAGGTCCTCACAGCAGCTCACGTAGTGACCGGAAGGTGGCCGATCCGTGATACCGACTACCGGGATCCGAACCAGCGGATCTTCTGCAAGTTTGTCCGCTTGCCGGCGGCCGAATACCGCGTGTTTTTCTGCGCAATCGATCTCGATGTGGGTGCGTTTACGGGACGTATTCAGCTCGACTTGGCAATCCTTCTCCCGAAGCAACCGTTTGGGAGTGGGGTCCCCCATGTAACTGCCAATGTGAACCCGCCCAAGCTTGGTGAAGGGGTTTGGCTGGCCGGGTTTTCAGAGGAAGTCGAGCTGCCCTTCAACGTCGATAAATTGCTTCAACATGACTACCCTGGCGCCTCACAGTTTCGTGAAGCCATGCGGATGGGCTATATGGCAGACATGATGGGTCCCTTGCTGAAGCGAGGCACCGTCGGAAACCTGAGGCGAATCGTGGCCGAGAACACTGAAGCCGGCGATCGCGTCGAATGTGACGTGATGTACATCGATAATGCGATGCATCAGGGCGCCAGCGGTGGACCGCTTTTGAATGCGAGCGGAGAAGCCGTCGGCGTCATTTCGCAAAGAGCGGTCACTCGCGTTGACGTCGGTGAAGAAAAGGTGCGAGTTCCTTCCGGCTGCACCGTCGCAATCAGCTTGGCTCCGCTGCTCCACATTGCGAGGAAAACCGGTGGCGCTGCGACATAACAGGTCGTTCGACGCGGACACGCCCCGGCAGGGCGCCGCGAGCCGAGTGCGGGAGCATACGTCTCGCGGCGCCCTGCCGGGGCGTGCCGGTCAACTCCGACGTTATTTCCCGCCAGTAGCTCGATGTTGCAGAGGTAATAACCCCGCCAATGTCTGCACCGTATCCGCCTCTGCAATCGGCTTATCCCGCCGCCACCTGAGCATCCTCGGAAACCGCACCGCAATCCCGCTCTTGTGCCGCGCCGAGCGGGCGATGCCTTCAAAGCCCAGCTCGAACACCAGCGTCGGCTCCACGCTGCGCACGGGGCCGAAGGTTTCGCGGGTGGTTTTGCGGACGATGGCGTCGACCTGGCGCATTTCTTCGTCGGTCAGGCCGGAATACGCCTTGGCAAAGGGCACCAGCGTGCGGTTGGGGTCTTCGGGCGGACCGCTCCAGACGGCGAAGGTGTGGTCGCTGTACAGGCTGGCGCGGCGGCCGTGGCCGCGTTGGGCGTAGATGAGGACGGCGTCGACGCTCATGGGGTCGATCTTCCACTTCCACCACTGGCCGAGCGCGGGGCGCGTGACCGATGTATCGGGCGCGTCGGCATCGGCGGCGCCGGCCAACGCGGTCTTGGTGCGGCCGACGCCGTAGCGCGCGTCGCGGTGCTTGAGCATGAACCCTTCTGTCCCTAAGCGCCGCGCCGATTCGCGCTGGCGCGCCAGGTCGGCCCACGATTCGCCGTGCAGCAGCGGCGACAGGTGCAGCGCGGGGTGCGGTTGCGCGGCGACCAGCGCTTCGAGCGCGGCGCGGCGGGCGTGCTGGGGCCGGGCGCGCAGGTCGTGGCCGCCCAGCTCCAGCAGGTCGTAGGCGAGCAGCACGACGGGCACTTCGGCCAGCAGTTTGGCGCCGAGCGTCTTGCGGCCGATGCGGCGCTGCAGCGCGGCGAAGGGTTGCACGCTGCCGGCGTAGACGGCGTGCGTATCGGCGGTTTCGGCATCAATTTGGCCGCCAGCGCTTGTATGGCGTGCGCTGTCAGCTATCAAATCGGTAGTGTTCCAGACCACGATTTCGCCATCGAGCACCGTGCCTTCGGCCAGCGTGGCGCCCAGGGCGGCCAATTCGGGGAAGCGGTCGGTCACCAGGTCTTCGCCGCGCGACCAGATAAAGACCTGGCCGTCGCGCACCACCAGTTGGGCGCGGATGCCGTCCCACTTCCACTCGATTTGCCATTGCGCGGGCGCGCCCAGCAGCTCGTCAAAGCGCGCCAGCGGCTCGTTGAAGGGGTGCGCCAGGTAGAACGGGTAGGGCTGGCCGCCGCGCGCGCCGAGCAGCGTGGGCGCGTCGGCGGGCGCGGTGAGGGCGTTGAAGTCGGCCGCCGTGGGCCGCTCACCGGGCTGGGTGTAGCCCATCAGGCGCTGGGCGACGAGTTTTGAATCGACGCCGCTCACGGCCGCCAGCGCCTGCGTGACCTGCAGCTTGGAGACGCCGACGCGAAACGCGCCGGTGATGAGCTTGAAGTACACCAGCCGCTCGTCGGCCGCCAGTTCGCGCCACTGGGCCGTCAGGCGCTCGTGCAGCACGTCGGGCGGCAGGCCGCGCAGGGGCAGCAGGTGGTGCAGCAGCCAGTCGGACAGCGCGCGTTCAACCGGCGCGGCGGGGTCGGGCAGCAGCAGGCTGATGGTTTCGGCCAGGTCGCCCACGGCTTCATAGCTTTCATCGAACAGCCATTCGGGCAGGCCGGTCGCGGCGCGCGCCTGCTCGCGCAGCACGCGCGTGGGCACCAGCTGGCGCGGCTTGCCGCCGGCGAGGAAGTACACAGCCCACGCGGCGTCGGCCGGCGGCGCGGCGCGCAGGTAGTCTTGCAGCGCGGCTTGCTTGGCCAGGCTGGACGTGCTGGCGTCGAGCGCGCGGTAGAGGGCGGCGAAGGCTTTCATTCAAACCCTGAAAACCGGGAGAGGACGCAGAGGACGCAAAGGATCCGCAGAGGACGCAGAAGAAAACTGAATAGCCTCGAAGCTCTGCATGCGTTCCCGCTTGCCGGCGTGGCCCAAGCGCGTTGCCCTGCTTTCGCACACAAGAGAACTCGAATCTTTTTGGCTGTTCTTTTGCGTCCTTCGCGAAACCTTTGCGTCCTGTGCGTCCGGCTGTTGGCGGTTCCAACTCATCCCACGCCCTCCGGCAGCCCATTGTCGTCATCGCCGCCGTACTGCGTATCAAACGCCTGCGCATTCAACCCCTGCTCGCGCAGCCAGCGCACCATGATCGGCACGCTGCCGTGGGTGACGATGACGCGCTCGGCGCCGGTGGCGGCAATGGCTTGCTGCAGGCCGGGCCAGTCGGCATGGTCGCTCATCACAAAGCCGCGGTCCACCCCGCGCCGCCGCCGCGTGCCGCGCACCTGCATCCAGCCGCTCGCGAAAGCATCCGCATGGTCGCCAAAGCGCCGCAGCCACAGCGAGCCGGCGGCCGAGGGCGGCGCGGTGACCAGCGCGCGCGACAGGGCGGCCTTGTCGATGCCGGGGTCGGTCGCCAGCTGCGTGGGCGGCAGCGCCACGCCTTCGGCGCGGTAGGCGGCGTTGAGCGGCTCGACGGCGCCGTGGCAGATCAACGGGCCGATGCTGGCGTCGGCGCCGTGCAGGATGCGCTGCGCCTTGCCGAACGCATAGGCATAGACGATGGAGCAGCGCCCGGCCGCCGCGTTGGCCTGCCACCAGGCGTTGATCTCGGCCATCAACGCGGCTTGCGATTGCCAGCGGTAGATGGGCAGGCCGAAGGTGGATTCGGTGATGAACACATCGCAGCGCACCGGCTCGAAGGGCGCGCAGGTGCCGTCGTCCTGCAGCTTGTAATCGCCCGAGGCGACCCAGACCTGGCCACCGTGCTCCAGCCGCACCTGCGCCGAGCCGAGCACATGCCCGGCCGGGTGCAGCGACAGGCGCACGCCGCCCACGTCGATGGCCTGGCCGTAGCCCAGCGTCTGCAAGCTGATGTCGGCGCCCAGCCGCGCGCGCAGGATGCTGGCGCTTTGCGCGTGCGCCAGATAGGCGCCGTGCCCGCGCCGCGCATGGTCGCCATGCGCGTGCGTGATGACGGCGCGCGCCACCGGCTTCCACGGGTCGATGTGGAAGTCGCCGGCGGGGCAATACAGGCCTTCGGGGCGCTGCACGACCAGATCGTCGCGGGAAGAAGGGGAGGCGATGGCGAGGCTCCTGCAAGGCGGCGGCGGCACGTCCGCGCAGGGTGGAGCATCCATCGTAAGACGGTGCACCGCTGTAGGACAGCCCGCCCACACGCCGTGCAGGCGCGGCGCAAATCAGCCCGCGCGGCGAAAGGTGAAGTTGATGCGCTCGGCGCCCGTCAGCGGGTGTAGGCCGTCTGGCACCGGCGTCACGCCGTGAAAGCGCAGGCGGTCGGCGCCGCCCCAGACCACCACGTCGCCGTGCCACAGGGGCACACGGGCGGCGCGTTCGGACCGCTGAAGGCCACCCCACAGAAACACCGCCGGGACGCCGAGCGATACCGAGACGATGGGCTGCGAGAAATCGCGTTCATCGCGGTCCTGATGCAGCGACAGGCGCGTGCCGGGGGCGTAGCGGTAGCCGCGCCGGTCGCTCACCCAGCCCAGTGCGCCGCAGTTGGTCAGCGCCATCAACCAGCCCGGCGCGCGCGTGAGCAGCGGGACGAACGATAGCTTGGCGTGGACCAGCGTCGTCACCACCAGAGCGACGAGCGAATACGCCAGCACGGCCGGCCAGCGGCGGCCCACCCAGCGGCAGCGGCACGGCCAGCGAGATCAGCGCCGAATCCCCGTTGTCCCAGCGGGTGATGGCGGTGCGTGGTGGTGGCGTCCATATCCGGGTCGGTGTGGTGCACGGCGTGCAAGAGCCGCAGCCAGGGCGCGGCGTGCCTGATGCGGGGCAACTGGCCGGCGGCTGCCGAGAACAGCAGGGCGCAAGCACGGTGGTGGCGGTGGAAAGGGCGGTAACAGCAGATTGTTGCGCCAGCGCCAAGTCGAATCGGCGCCGGCCCGGCGCTGCGACCGGCTCGATACAAACAAAATCACCAGCACAAGGCTGGTGATCAAGCTCAACTGCGTCAATCTGCAATTTCGCTGGAAACTGCCTCAGGTACAAATGCCAACGCAGACCTATAGCGCAAAGGCGACCAACGCGTGGGTCACATGACAAACCCCAGCCCATAACCGTCGCATGAGCACGTGGACCCTATAGAAATCCAGCTTATGGAGTGTCAACCCCCAGGAAACATACTCCTGCGGGCGCCATCACCAACCCAACCGAGCACACGGGTCTCTGGGTCGCGTCGGCGGGTGGGATCGCGATTGCACCATAAACCGGCCGTATCGCTCGGATCACCTGACTGACCCCTGTAGCATTGGTGATCTGGGTGAGGCCGTTTACCTTCACCGTGCCGCCGCTGGGTGACGTCATGCTCACGGTTGGATAGCTGGCCGCCATTGCTTTGCCGACCAGCGGAGCACCCCACCACGACAGCACGGCTGCGGCGCCGACCAGAACCAGATTGGACAGCAAACGCCCGTTGACCCGTGAACGCAAAGCGCGCCACGCCACCAGCGCCAGCAGCAGGCCCGTGCCCAGCAGCATCCATTCAGACAATGTGGGCACCGCCGAAACACCGTCGCTCAGCGGGCCATAGTCGACCAAAACATAGGCGTTGTCTTGGGCATGCGCCGCCGCAGCCGCCATCCATGCCGCCGTGATCAGGAGCGCGCGGCCTCGACGCCAAGTCGTCATCATGTGTTTCCCTTAAAAATGCTTACTAAAGATTTAAATTCTCATTTGCTGCGGCGAGGTGTGTCAACTCCGCTCAGGCAGTTGACTGATCTGGGTCAACGCCGCTCAAGGTGTTGATGGATTGGGCAGCGCGCACCGCCCGTTGCCGGACTCCACGCCGTCGCATCTGGGCGTGGTGCCGGCGTGCTGCGCCGCCGACGGCGCTCAACCCGCGCGGCGAAAGGTGAAGTTGATGCGTTCGGCGCCCGTGAGCGGGTGCTGTCCGCCTGGCACCGGCGCCACGCCGTGAAAGCGCAGCCGGTCGGCGCCGCCCCAGACCGCAACGTCGCCATGAAACAGCGGCACGCGCTCAGCACGGTCGGCGCGCTGCAGGCCACCCCACAGAAACACCGCCGGCACGCCGAGCGACACCGAGACGATGGGCTGCGATAAATCGCGCTCATCGCGGTCCTGATGCAGCGACAGGCGCGTGCCGGGGGCGTAGCGGTTGATCAGGCAGGCGTCCGGCGCGAAGCCGTCAACACCGGCGGCGGCTGCCGCATCGTGGGCCAGGCGCTGAAACGCCGCGGGCAGCGCGGGCCAGGGTGCGCCGCTGTCCGGGTCGCGCGGCGCGTAGCGGTAGCCACGCCGGTCGCTCACCCAGCCCAGCGCGCCGCAGTTGGTCAGCGCCACCGACATGCGCTGCCCGCCCGGTGTGACCATGTGGCGAAACGGCGCCTGCGCCAGCACCGCCTGCAGCGCTGGCCACAGTGCGTCGACGTGCGGCAGCGCAAAGCCACGCAGCACGCAGGCTTGCGGGCCAAGCGTCACCACCTCTCCGGGCGGGGGCGCGTGGTCGGCAAACAGGTCGGCGGTCATCGGTTGCGCGTCGAATTAGTGAAGACAAAGGCCGCCAGCGCTTGACTGAAAGGCGCAAGCAGCTATCAATCATGTAGCAAACCGCATCACGCCGGGCCATGCGGCGAGCAGCGCCGCGGTCATCACCACGTAGCGCGCGAACTTGCCGGCCGCCATCCACGCCGTGCAGGGCGCCAGCGGCATCTTCAGCCAGCCGGCCACCGCGCACAGAGGGTCGCCGATGATCGGCAGAAACGACAGGAAGCACGCCGGCGGCCCGATGCGCCGCAGCCAGTCGAGCGCGCGCAGGTGCGTGGGCGAGTCGCGGTACTTGTCCACCACCTGGTGCGCGCCGTAGCCCATCCACCACGTGACCACGCCGCCCAGCGTGTTGCCCGCGGTGGCCACCAGAATGGCGGGCCAGAAAAGATGCGGGTTGAGCTTGATCAAGCCGAATACCGCCGGCTCGGAGCCCAATGGCAGCAGCGTGGCCGATATGAAGGCGACCACGAAGACCGTCGACAGGCCGTATTCCGGCAACGCCAGCGCGGCGAGAAGTTGTTGCAGCCAGGCTTCCATCGGGCCAGAGTGTAGGCCGGTGCCAAGGGGCGGTGCGTGGTTTCGACTGCTGAAATTTTGGGCAGGTAGAATGCGCTCCCCGCCCGCGCTACGGCCCTGCCGCACGTTGGCGGCGGCACCTTTTGTCCATCCATGCAGATCGGTCCCCACAGCCTGCCCAACCACCTGTTCGTCGCCCCCATGGCGGGTGTGACGGACCGGCCGTTCCGCCAGCTCTGCCGCGCCTTCGGCGCCGGCTACGCAGTGAGCGAAATGGTGACTTCGCGCAGGGACCTGTGGCACACGCTGAAGACCTCGCGCCGCGCCGACCACACCGGCGAACCTGGCCCGATTGCGGTGCAGATCGCCGGCACCGACGCCGCCATGATGGCCGACGCCGCGCGCTACAACATCGACCGCGGCGCGCAGATCATTGACATCAACATGGGCTGTCCGGCCAAGAAGGTGTGCAATAAATGGGCCGGCAGCGCGCTGATGCAGGACGAGGTGCTGGCGCTGTCCATCGTCGAGGCGGTGGTGCACGCGTGTGCGCCGCACGGCGTGCCGGTGACGCTGAAGATGCGCACCGGCTGGTGCGCGCAAGCCAAGAATGCGCTGGCCATTGCGCGCGCCGCCGAAAGCGCGGGCGTACAGATGGTGACCGTGCACGGCCGCACGCGCGAGCAGGGTTACAAGGGCCAGGCCGAATACGACACCATCGCCGAGGTGAAGTCGCGCCTGCGCGTGCCGGTGGTGGCCAACGGCGACATCGATTCACCCGCCAAGGCGCAAGCGGTGTTGCGCGCCACGGGCGTCGACGCGCTGATGATCGGCCGCGCGGCGCAGGGGCGACCGTGGATCTTCCGCGAGATCGCGCATTACCTGGCCACGGGGCAGGCGCTGGCACCGCCGCTGGTGCTGGAAGTGCGCCGCGCGCTCTTGGCGCATCTGCAGGACCACTACGCGCTGTACGGTGAATTCAGCGGCGTGCGTTCGGCGCGCAAGCACATCGGCTGGTATGTGCGCGGCCTGCCGGGTGGCGCGGCGTTTCGCGAACGCATGATGGACAAGGAAGACGCCGGCCTGCAATGGCAGGCGGTGGCAGATTATTTCGAGGAAATGGCTGACCGGCACGAGCGCCTGCCCGTGGCGCCTGTCGCGCAGCCCGAGGGAGCGATGGAGGCCCGATGAGATCATGAGCAAGAAGGACATCGAGGAGAGCGTGCGAGACAACCTGCAGGCCTACTTCCGCGACCTGCGCGGCACCGAGCCGGACGGCCTGTACGACATGGTGCTGCGCGTGGTGGAGCGGCCGCTGCTGGACGTCGTGATGGAGCACGCGGGGCAGAACCAGTCGCGCGCGGCGGAGTGGCTGGGCATGAACCGCAACACGCTGCGCAAGAAGCTGGTCGAGCATAAGTTGATATGAACCCCTCTGAGCGGCGGACGCCGCTTCCCCCCGTTTGCTGCGCAAGGGGGGACAACGCCAGCGGGCGGGCCAAGCCCTTGCGCGGCGTTCGCTGGCATGGCCTGCTCCGCGGCCATCCGTTCTTCGGATACTTTGTTTTTGATAGCTACTCGCGCTGATCTGGTAAGCGCTGGTGGCTGTTTTTATTTCTAACTATCGTTTGTCGTCATGAATGCACTGATTTCCGTTTCCGACAAGACCGGCGTGGCCGAATTTGCCGCGGCGCTGGTGGGGCTGGGCTTCAACCTGCTGTCGACCGGCGGCACGGCCAAGCTGCTGCAAGATGCCGGGCTGCCCGTGACCGAGGTGGCCGAGGTGACGCGCTTCCCCGAGATGCTGGACGGCCGCGTCAAGACGCTGCACCCGGCGGTGCACGGTGGCCTGCTGGCGCGGCGCGACCTGCCCGCGCACATGCAGGCGCTGGCCGACCATGGCATTGGCACCATCGACCTGGTGGTCATCAACCTGTACCCGTTCGAGGCCACGGTGGCCAAGGCTGGCTGCACGCTGGCCGACGCGATCGAGAACATCGACATCGGCGGCCCGGCCATGGTGCGCAGCGCGGCCAAGAACTGGCAACACGTGGCCGTGCTGACCGACGCCGCGCAGTACGCGCCGGTGCTGGCCGAGTTGCAGGCGAACCAGGGCCAGCTGTCTGACAAGACGCGCTTTGGCCTGGCGGTGGCGGCGTTCAACCGCATCAGCAACTACGACGCGGCCATCAGCGACTATCTTTCTGCTATCGATTTCGATGCTGCCGGCGGTGGTGCGGTGCCGGCGCGCGGCCTTTTTCCTGCGCAAAGCAATGGCCGCTTCATCAAACTGCAGGACTTGCGCTACGGCGAGAACGCGCACCAGCAGGCAGCGCTGTACCGCGACCTGTATCCGGCGCCCGGCTCCATCGTCACGGCCGAGCAGTTGCAGGGCAAGGAGCTGAGCTACAACAACATCGCCGATGCCGATGCGGCGTGGGAATGCGTCAAGCAGTTCATCGGGCCGGCCTGCGTCATCGTCAAGCACGCCAATCCCTGCGGCGTGGCCCTGGGCGCCGATGCGTTGCAGGCCTATGCCAAGGCGTTCAAGACCGATCCGACCAGTGCCTTCGGCGGCATCATCGCCTTCAACGTGCCGGTGGACGGCGCGGCGGCCGAAGCGGTGTCCAAGCAATTCGTCGAAGTCCTGATGGCGCCCGACTTCACGCCCGAGGCGCTGGCGGTGTTTAAGGCCAAGCAGAACGTGCGCGTGCTGCGCATTCCGCTGGACGGCGTGCGGCGTGATGGCGATACCGACTGGGCGCGCGGCCAGAACGCCGTCGACGTCAAGCGCGTCGGCTCAGGCCTGCTGATGCAGACGGCCGACAACCACGTGCTGCAGCGCGCCGACTTGAAGGTAGTGACGAAACTGGCGCCCACCGAGCAGCAAATCGAAGACCTGCTGTTCGCCTGGAATGTCGCCAAATTCGTCAAGAGCAACGCCATCGTGTTCTGCGCCGGCGGCATGACGATGGGCGTCGGCGCGGGGCAGATGAGCCGGCTCGATTCGGCGCGCATCGCCAGCATCAAGGCGCAGGCGGCCGGCCTGTCGCTGCAGGGCAGCGCGGTGGCCAGCGACGCGTTCTTTCCGTTCCGCGACGGGCTGGATGTGGTGATCGACCACGGCGCGAGTTGCGTGATCCAGCCCGGCGGGTCGATGCGCGATCAGGAAGTGATCGACGCAGCCGACGAGCGCGGCGTGGCGATGGTGTTCACCAGCGTGCGGCACTTCAGGCACTGACGCGGCCAGAGCCTGGCGCAGGTGCGCCGCAGGGCTCAGTGACGGCAGCGCGCGGGGTACAGGGTGCAGTCCACGCCGCGCGCGTTGTAGGTGTGCGTGGGGTTGGCCTGCCAGCGGGGGCGGCGCGTGCCGGTGCCGAATTCGGTGGTCTGCAGCGTGCTCAGGTCGACTTCGCCCGGTTGTGCCGCCTTGCCCGCTGGCTGCGGCGCATCGGCCTGCGCGCGTGGCGCGCGCGGCTTGGCGGTGCGGGCATCGGCGGCCAGGGGCAGCAGCACCAGTGCGGCGGCCAGTGTCAGGGTCAGCTTGGTCACGTTCGATCCTCCGTCACTCGAGACGCCACATGCTAAACCATCGGCCCATTGCCTATGGGTGGGGCTCGAAAGCTGATAGAAATATCCCGTGAGCGCTTATTGGACAGTCGTTGATAGCTATGTTTTACATAGCAATTCAGCGAGTCCGCTTCAGCGCAGCGGCGCCAGGGCGTCGCGGAACGCCGACACCGTGGCGTCGATGTCGGCATCGGTGTGAGCGGCGCTGACAAAGCCGGCCTCGTACAGCGCGGGTGCGATGTAGACACCGCGGTCCAGCAGGCCGTGGAACAGCTGGTTGAAGCGCGCGCCGTCGGTCTTCATCACCTGCGTGTAGTTCTGCGGCAGCTCGGGCAGCAGGAAGAAGCCGAACATGCCGCCTTCGCAGTCGGCGCTGAAAGGCACGCCGGCCTGCGCGGCCTCTGCGGCCAGGCCGTCAACGAGCCGGCGCGTCTTGCGCGAAAGTTCATCGAAGAAGCCGGGTTTCTTGATTTCGCGCAGCGTCGCCAGCCCGCACGCGGTGGCCACCGGGTTGCCCGACAGCGTGCCGGCCTGATAGACGGGGCCGAGCGGCGCCAGCTGCTCCATCACGGCGCGCTTGCCACCGAAGGCCGCCAGCGGCATGCCGCCGCCAATGACCTTGCCCATCACGGTGATGTCGGGCTCGAAGCCGGGGATCAGCCTGGCGTACACGCTTTGCGCGCTGCCCAGCGCCACGCGGCAGCCGGTCATCACCTCGTCGTAGATCAGCAGCGCGCCGTGCTGCGTGCACAGCTCGCGGCAGCGGCGGGTGAATTCCGGCGTGGCGCGCACGAAGTTCATGTTGCCGGCAATCGGCTCGATGATGATGCCGGCCAGGTCGCTGCCGTGCTGGGCGAAAGCCTCTTCCAGCTGGGCGACGTTGTTGTATTCGAGCACCAGCGTGTGCTGCACCACCTCGGGCGGCACGCCGGCGCTGGTGGGGTTGCCGAAGGTGGCCAGGCCCGAGCCGGCCTTGACCAGCAGCGCGTCGGCATGGCCGTGGTAGCAGCCCTCGAACTTGATGAATTTGCTGCGGCCGGTGGCGCCGCGCGCCAGGCGAATGGCGGTCATGCCGGCCTCGGTGCCGCTGCTGACCAGGCGCAGCATCTCCATCGACGGCACCAGCGAGAGAATTTCTTCGGCCAGTTCGATCTCGCGCTCGGTCGGGGCGCCGAAGGAGAAGCCGTCCAGCGCGGCTTGCTGCACCGCCTCCAGCACGGCCGGGTGGCCGTGACCGAGGATCATCGGGCCCCAGGAGCCGATGTAATCGGTGTAGCGGGTGCCGTTGGCATCCCAGAAATAGGCGCCCTGCGCGCGCTGCACGAAGCGCGGCGTGCCGCCCACGGCGCGAAAGGCCCGCACGGGTGAGTTGACGCCGCCAGGAATCACCTGTCGCGCGCGCGCCATCAGCGCGTCGTTGAGGTCAGTGCTTGGTTTCATTGGAAGGATGGGGAATGTCGATGAGGGTTTCTTCGCCGGCTGGCTCGTCGTCGTCGTCCGGCCCGGCGTCGGCCCAGAACAGCCGGTCGGCCACGGCGCGGCCCATGCCGGGGCGAAAGCCGTGGTCCAGCGCCTGGTCAAGGTATTGCAGGGCCTCGCCGACGGCTTCGGTCAGCTCGGACCCGGTGGCGACCAGCGCGGCCAGCGCAGCCGACAGGATATCGCCGGCGCCGAGAAAGCCGGCGTCGATGCGCTCAAACCCCTGGCTGAACAGCTCTGCCTGGGGCGTGGCCAGCACGTTGCCGATCTGGTCGCCGACGGTGGGGACGCCCGTGACCAGCACGTAGGACACGCCGGCTTCACCGGCCGCGCGCGCCAGGTCGGTGGCGCGGGCCCGGCGGTCGGTGGCCGATTCGGGCAGCAGCCAGTGCCGCAGCGTGGTGTTGTTGCCCACCAGCACCGCGGTCTGGGGCAGCAGCAGCTCGCGAAAGGCGTCGAGGTAGTCGTCGATTTCCTGCTCGCTCCACCAGGACAGGTCGGGCATGTAGGCGATGAGCGGTACGGTGGGGTAGTCCGACGCGAAGGCCGCGACCTGCGATACGGCCTCGGCCCCGCCCAGAAAGCCCACCTTGATGACGTGGATCGGAATGTCCTCGGCCACGGCGGTTGCCTGTTCGGCCACCGCGTTGTCGTCCAGCGCCACATGGCCGTGGATTTCGCGCGTATCGCGAACGTACACCCCGGTGACCACCGGAAGCGCGTGCGCGCCGATGGACGCGATGACCATGGCGTCGCTGCCGGTGCCGCCGGCACCCGTGGGATCGCTGGCATTGAAACTCAGCACGCAGGGCAGGGCCTCGCTTTCTGCTGATGCCTCTGGGTTGTCGTTCTGGCGCGACGGATCGGGCGCACTGCTGCGGGTCATGGGCCTAAATAGAGCGTCGGAAGCGACACGATACCCTGTGCCCCATACCCCGCCGATACAATCATTTGCATTTTAAGTACACGCGACCTAAGCTGTCATGAACACAAAGACTTGGATGTGCCTGATTTGCGGCTGGCTGTATGACGAGGCCGCAGGTGCACCCGACCATGGTATCGCGCCCGGCACGCCCTGGGAGCAGGTGCCCATGAACTGGACCTGCCCGGAATGCGGGGCCAGGAAGGAAGATTTCGAAATGGTGCAGATCTGAGCGCCGGCACGCCGGGCAAGGGTCTGTAATGAACGGAAGGGGCCGCACGCGGCCCGGATGGAAGGTCGCGAGGGGTCATGGCATCAAGGCGAGTGCTCGTCATTGACGACAGCAACACCATTCGGCGCAGCGCCGAGATATTCCTGAAGCAGGGCGGGCACGAGGTCATGCTGGCGGAGGACGGCTTCGACGCGCTTGCCAAGGTCAACGACAGCCAGCCCGACCTCATCTTCTGCGACATCCTGATGCCGCGGCTGGATGGATACCAGACATGCGCCATCATCAAGCGCAATGAAAAATTCGCATCCACGCCGGTGGTCATGCTCTCGTCCAAGGACGGCGTGTTCGACAGGGCGCGCGGCCGGATGGTCGGCTCGCAGGAATACCTGACCAAGCCATTCACCAAGAATCAGTTGCTGCAGGCAGTGCAGCAGTTTGGCACTGCCAACGAAGGAGCTGTGTGATGCCGATCCGCAACGTGCTGGTGGTCGATGATTCGAAGACGGAGCTGATGTACCTCAGCGAGATACTCCGCAAGGCGGGTTATGCGGTGACGACGGCCGAGAGCGGCGACGACGCGCTGCGCCGCATGGAGCAGTCGAAACCCGACCTGATCCTCATGGATGTCGTGATGCCGGGGCGCAACGGTTTTCAGCTGACGCGTGGCATCTCGCGGGATCCTCGTTATGCGGGCGTGCCCATCATCATGTGCACCAGCAAGAACCAGGAAACAGACCGGGTGTGGGGCATGCGCCAGGGCGCGAGCGACTACATCACCAAGCCGGTGGATCAGGCCGAACTGATCGGCAAGATCAAGGCGCTCGGCTGACGTCGCATGGCCGCCAAGCAAGCCCTGCGCGAATTTCAGAGCCGGCTGGCCGAACGGCTGCAGTCGGCGCGCACCTCTGGCGTCACGGCTTCGTGGCTCGCGGTCGAGGCGGGCACATCGCGCCTGCTGTTTCCCCTGAGCCATGCCGGGGAGATTTTTCCCTGGACCGACGTGCAGCGCGTGCCCTATGTGCAGCCCTGGTTCATGGGGGTGGCCAACTTGCGGGGTGCGCTGTCGGCCGTGATCGATCTGGTCGCCTTTGTGCAGGAGGGCGGCACGGGCCGCCCGCGCAGCGACAGCGAAACGTCCCAATGCCGGCTGGTGGCGCTGAATCCGCTGCTTGAAGCGAACTGCGCCTTGCTGGTCGACCGCCTGCTGGGGCTGCGCACTCCGGAGGCCTTCGTCTCGTCGGCGCCAGCCGATTCGGGCATGCCCGCGTATTTTGGCCACCGCTACACCGATCTGGACGGTCGGCAGTGGCAGGAGCTGAATCTCCAGGTTCTTTCGCAGCACCCCTCGTTCCTGGGTGTCGGTGCTTAAGCAGGTTTCTCAAGGTTTGCAACATGGCCATTTCCGATCCGCTCAACAAGAAGTCGCCAGCGCCCGCGGTGGACTACGGCAAACTGTCACCCCACGACGACATGGCGGACGCCTCTCTGGCATTGGCCGGATACGAGTCGCCGGCGCTGGGCGAGAACGTCGCCATGGGCCTGGGCATTGACGAGCCTGATGCGCCAGCTCTGGCGACGGAGGAGTCTTTTTCCGTGCCGTTGCTGGGCACGCGCACGGCGGCGGCGCATCAGCGCCTGCTGTCCATACTGCTGGCGCTGGCGCTGCTGGCGCTGGCGCTGATGGTGTACCTGACGGTCTCGCAGACCGGAAGGGGTTCGCAGCAGGTGGCGGCCGTCGGTCAGTCGCTGATGCAGTCCCAGCGCCTGGCGAAATCGGTTTCGCAGGCGTTGATCGGTAACGCCGAAGCCTTCCCCGAACTGAAGGACAGCGCGACGGCGCTGTCCGGCAACACGCATGGCCTGCAGTCCGGCAGCGCCACCATTCCCGCGCTCGGTGACGATTACTCGGCGGAACTCGGGAAGATCCTGCCGCTGGTCGACCGCGCCGACAAGAATGCCGCCGTCGTGCTGGGGCAGCAGAAAACGCTGACCCAGGTGGGCGCTGCGCTGCGTTCGGTCAGCCGCCAGTCGTCCGACCTGCTGGAAGTGGCCGAGACCGTGTCGTCGCTGAAACTGCAGCAGAATGCACCGGCCTCCGAGATTTCCGCCGCAGGCCAGTTGGTGATGCTGACCCAGCGCATCGGCAAGTCGGCCAACGAATTCCTGACGATGGAGGGTGTGAGCCCCGAAGCCGTGTTCCTGCTGGGCAAGGACCTGAATTCCTTCAAGGACGTCGCGCAGGGGCTTCTGGACGGCAGCCAGGAATTGCGCCTGCCGCGGGTGCGCGATGAGCAGACGCGCGAGCGGCTCAACGAACTGCTGAAGATGTACGAGGAAACGCGCGCGCAGGCGGGTGGCATCCTGGGCAACCTGCAGGGCCTGGTGTCGGCGCGCGAGGCGCAAACGTCCATCGTGGCCGACAGCGAGCCGCTGCGCAAGGAACTGGAATCGCTGCAGGAGCGGCTGGCGGGCGTGTCTGGGCTGGGCTTTACTGGCCTGCTGCTGCTGCTCATTCCCGCGGCCCTGGCACTGTTGGCCGCCGCTGGCCTGGCCTACGTGCAACTGCGTGAAAGCCGCCAGCGCCAGCAACTGGCCGAACAGCAGCGTCACGCCGCCGAAATGCAGCAGCAGGAAGGCAAGCGGGTCAACGACGCCAACCAGGCGGCCATTCTGCGACTGATGAACGAACTGCAGACGGTGGCCGAAGGCGACCTGACGCAGGAAGCCACCGTGACCGAGGACATCACCGGCGCCATTGCCGACTCGGTGAACTACACGGTGGAAGAGCTGCGCTCCCTGGTGGGCAACGTGCAAAGCACGGCGACGCGGGTTGCCCAGACCACCTCGAAGGTGGAAACGACCTCGACCGAGCTGCTTGCCACATCCACCGAACAACTGCGTGAAATCCGCGAAACCGGCCAGTCGGTGCTGGAAATGGCGGCACGCATCAACGACGTGTCGGCACAGGCGCAGGAATCGGCGTCGGTGGCAAGGCAGTCGCGCGAGGCTGCCGAAACCGGCCTGACCGCGGTGCAGAACGCCATCGGCGGTATGAACGCGATCCGCGATCAGATCCAGGAAACGTCCAAGCGCATCAAGCGCCTGGGCGAGTCGTCGCAGGAGATCGGTGAAATTACCGAACTGATCGCCGACATTACCGAGCAGACGAACGTGCTGGCGCTCAACGCCGCCATCCAGGCCGCGTCCGCGGGCGAAGCCGGCCGCGGCTTCTCGGTGGTGGCCGAGGAGGTGCAGCGGCTGGCTGAACGTTCCGGCGACGCGACGCGCCAGATCGCGGCGCTGGTGAAAGCCATTCAGACCGACACGCAAGGCGCCGTGGCCGCCATGGAGCGCTCGACGCAGGGCGTGGTGGAAGGCGCGCGCCTGTCCGACAACGCCGGCACCGCGCTGTCCGAGATCGACCGCGTGTCGCGCCGCCTGGCGGAGCTGATTGAGCAGATTTCGGCCTCCGCCTCCAAGGAGGCCGATCAGGCCAACGAGGTCGCCGGCAACATCCAGCACATCTTCGCCGTGACTGAACAGACTGGGGAAAGCACGCGCTCCACCGCCAACCAGGTGCGAGACCTGGCACGCATGGCCGATGAATTGCGGCAGTCGGTGGCTCGCTTCAAGATCGCCTGAGCCGCCGATGAGCGCGGTGCCATCGGCGCGATGCGGGGGACCGCCTTTTGAAGATCGCTTCTGGAGTGCATGAAGTCATGGTGACGAGCCAGCCAGCCGAAATCAGCGCAGATGGCGCACCGAGCACCGACCTGGGGCCGTTGGCCTGGGTGCTGGATGAGTCGCGCAAGTCGATCGAGTCGGCCAGCCGCGCTATCAAGCGCTTTGCCCATGACGCCGAAGCGGCGCGTGGGGTCGATCTGGCGTCCGTCGATGCGAGCCAGCTGCGCGTGGCGCGCCAACAATTGCATCAGGTGGTGGGCGCACTCGAGATGGTGGGTCAATCAGTGCCGGCAACGATGGTGCGTGGGATGGAAGGCGCGGTGCAACGCTGGGTGGCACACCCGGAGCAATGCACCGATGACGCCGCGCAGACGCTGGAGCGCGCTGGCTTCGCGCTGGTGGAATACCTGGATTCCCAACTGGGTGAGCGACCCCGCTCGGCGCTTGGCTTGTTTTCGCAGTTCAGGCAAGTGCAGGAAATGGCTGGCGCGGATCGTATTCATCCCGCCGATTTGTGGGCGGTGCCATGGCGCTGGATCGATCCCGTCGTGCCCGCAGCCGCACAGCCATTGGGCTACACCCTGGAGGTGCGCAGCCGCCTGGATCAGCGCGTGCTCAAGGTGATGAAGCACGAGGACCTGAACGCGGCGTCCGAGATTGCCATGATCGGCCTCGGCCTGGCGCAAGGCGAAAGCGCCGGTCAACCCGCTATTTTCTGGAAGCTCTCGGCCGGCTTCTTCGAGGCGCTGGGTCAGACGCTGATTCCGATCGACCTCTACGCCAAGCGTGCGGCGTCGCGCGTGCTGCTGCAATTTGCCTCGCTGGCGCGTGGTGATCACGCCATATCCGAGCGCCTGGCACATGACCTGCTGTTCTTCTGCGGACAGGCGCAAGCCACGCCGGCTTCGGCGGCCGCCGCATTAGTGGGCGTGCGCAGGGCGTGGTCGCTGGACCGTCAACAGGCCGCGCGATACGACGAGTCGCCCTTCGGTCTCTACGACCCGTCGCTGCTCCTCCAGGCGCGAAAGCGCATCGAGCAGGTCAAGGAAAACTGGTCCGTGCTGGCGGGCGGCGATCTGACGCGCATGAAGGCGTGCGTCGATCAGTTCAGCCTGGTGGCTGAGTCGCTCGAGAAGTTGCACGAGCAGGGCCGGCCCTTGGCCGACGTGCTCAACAAGACGGTCGCGCAGGTTGCACAGTCC
>WBZS01001047.1_pt1 | contig 25047 bp, 21 predicted proteins | sample 5204201 | NCBI WGS metagenome assembly WBZS01 (sample SAMN12344357, study PRJNA552823) | activated sludge metagenome | biome: Activated sludge suspended growth; feature: Nitrification reactor; material: Wastewater; isolation source: activated sludge from nitrification reactor of wastewater... | reverse complement strand
GCCGCGCTTGGCCGTGCCCGGCACCGTGACGCGGCCGTAGAAGCTGCGCGCCCGGCCCAGGATGAGCGGATCGACCTGGCCGGTGTTGCCCACATCGCGATCGGCGTACGGCAGCACCGACAGCACATAGCGCATGGCGTTCAGGCGCGCGCGCTTCTTGCAGTCCGAGTTGATGACGATCCAGGGCGCATGGCTGGTGTCGGTGGTCTCGAACATGGCTTCCTTGGCACGCGTGTAGGCGTCCCACTTGTCCATCGAGGCCTGGTCCACCGGGCTCAGCTTCCACTGCTTCAACGGGTCTTTCTCGCGCCGCCTGAAGCGCCGCATCTGCTCCTCGCGGCTGACGGAGAACCAGAACTTGATGACATGCACGCCGCTGTCCACCAGGTGGCGCTCGAACACCGGCGCCTCGCGCATGAACAGCGCGTATTCCTCGGGCGTGCAGAAGCCCAAGACGTGCTCGACGCCGGCGCGGTTGTACCAGCTGCGGTCGAACAGCACAATCTCGCCTGCCGTAGGCAGGTGCTGCACGTAGCGCTGGAAGTACCACTGGCCATGCTCCAGCTCGCTCGGCTTTTCCAGCGCCACCACGCGGGCGCCGCGCGGGTTCAGGTGCTCCATGAAGCGCTTGATGGTGCCGCCCTTGCCGGCGGCGTCGCGCCCCTCGAACAGGATCACCACGCGCTCGCCGGTGTCCTTGACCCAGCGCGCCAGCTTCAGCAACTCGATTTGCAGGTGGTATTTCTGCGCTTCGTACGCCTGGCTCGACAGGCGGTTGCGGTACGGAAAGCTGCCCGGCGCCACGCCAGGAATCAGCTCATGATCGGGGTCGTTGCCGTTGGTCACCGCCGCCTGGTGGTTCTTGAGCGCCTGCCGGATCAGGCGCGCGTCACCGGGCGCCACGCCACGCAGGGCCTCGCGCAGCACATGGGCCGCCTGCCGCTTGCCATGCGCGCCATGGGTGGCGGCATAGCGCAAGGCTTCGGCCATCTCCTCCAGCCGTGCCGAAATCCGCTCCTGGATCGCTGCGCGCTCAAACGCGCTGTGTGCCTGCGCCTCGCGGCCGTCCGGTGCCGATTCGCCCTGGGCCCGGGCGGCGCGCCGCTGGCGTTTCGATGGCGGTGGGGCCTTGTGGGCGCTGGGCTTTGGTGCGACGACTTTCGGCTTTGCAGCCGCAGCGTCGCGCTGGTGTGGTGCCCTTTGCGTCATCCCGTTCGCCTCCGCCAATCGTGGCTTTTTCATGTCATTTTGATGACATGGTAGCCACCCGTACCGAGCGGCGTCAACGCATTCTTTGAGCCGCATGCGGCCCTGTGGTGAGGGGGCGAAGCGCCAGCTTTCGCTGCAACGGGTGGCGCGCTGTGATAGCGTTGCCGCTTTCCCTTCGCCGGAGACTTCCCATGACGCGCTTTAGTCTGCGAACCCAGTTGTGCGCCGCCGCGCTGATATCCGTCCTTTGCAGCGCCGCCGCCTGGGCGCAGGACAAGGTGGTGTATCACATCGACAACACCGAGGCGCAGGCCACCAAGGGCTTGCGCAACATCCGCAACCACCTGGACGTGGCGCCAACCACCCAGATCGTGGTGGTCACGCATGCCGACGGCGTGCAGTTCCTGCTGGAAGGCGCCAAGGACAAGAAGAACCCGGACATCGACTACAGCGCGCTGGTCAGCGCCCTGAAGGCGCGCGGCGTGCGCTTCGAGGTGTGCGAAATCACGCTGCGCAACAACAACATGAAGAAGGACCAGTTCACCATGGACGCCGAGTTCGTGCCCTCGGGCGTGGTGCGCGTCACGCAGTTGCAGCAGCGCGAAGGTTACGCCTACCTCAAGCCTTGAACAGGCCCCCGCGCTTTCTGAATAAGCGCTGGCTGCTCTTATTTTTGAAGTGACTCGCGCATGGCGCTGATCGTGCGCGCATAGTCGGACTGGCCGAAGATCGCGCTGCCCGCGACGAAGGTGTCGGCGCCCGCATCGGCCACCTGGCGGATGTTGGACGCCTTGATGCCGCCGTCCACCTCCAGGCGGATGTCCTTGCCCGCGGCGTCGATGCGGCGGCGCGCCGCCTCCACCTTGCGCAGCGCGCTGTCGATGAACGACTGACCGCCAAAGCCGGGGTTGACGCTCATGATCAGGATCAGGTCGATGTCGTCGACCAGCCAGTCCAGCACGTCCAGCGGCGTGGCCGGGTTGAACACCAGTCCCGCCTTGCAGCCCGCCGCGCGAATGGCCTGCACGCTGCGGTGCGGGTGAGCGCTGGCTTCGGGGTGAAAGCTGATGTAGTCGGCCCCCGCCTGCGCGAACGCCAGCGCCAGCGCGTCGACCGGCTGCACCATCATGTGCACGTCCATCGGCACCGGCGTGCCGTTGGCGCGCACGGCGTGCGGCTTGATGGCCTGGCAGATCATGGGGCCGAACGTCAGGTTGGGCACGTAGTGGTTGTCCATCACGTCAAAGTGAATCCAGTCGGCGCCGGCGGCGATGACGTTCTTCACTTCCTCGCCCAGCCGGGCGAAGTCGGCCGAGAGGATGGAAGGGGCGATGCGAAAAGTGCGGGTGCTCATGGCCGCCCATTGTCGCAGCGGCGGCGCCCTGCGGCGCCCACGATGGCTCGGCGCCGCCTTATCCGCTGATTTGGGGTCCGCCGCCCTTCCGTTGTGACAATTGTCACGACAGAAGGCGTCTGCTTCGGCTTTTTTCGCCCACGCGGTGGATGCCATAGTGACAAAGTTCTAAGCTGAGTTCCATGCTGGTCACGCTGCATCAAATAAACCGAACAGGGCAAACCCACACCATGAAGATACGCCGTCTGCTCCACACCCTTCGCCACGCGGGCTTGAGCGCGGCGGCCGCCATGCTGGCACTGCCGCTGGCGGCACAGGCACAGACGCCGCCACCCTTCCCCGCCTGCACGCAGGACCAGGCGATGTTCCTGAGCCGCCTGGTGGCGCCGGGCGACGCCAGTTCGATCGATCTTCAGCAACCCTTCACCGCCACGGGCAGCACCACCCTGGTCGCCGCCAGCAAGCCCGGCACGGTGGCCATGGGCATGGGTGCCGATGGCCTGATCTATGCCATGGGGGCCGACAGCACCAATACGGCCGAAGTCATGAACCTGTACCGCTACGGTGCCGACGGCAGGCACTTGGTGGCCCCGGTCACGGGCATCACCAAGCCGCCCGCCAACTTCAACGCGGCCGACATCGACCTGTCGACCGCCACGGCGGCTTACGGCGGCGACCTGATCGTGGGGTACTTCCGCACGGATTACTCCGCCCCCGCTTTTTTCAGCCAGCTGTTCCGCGTCAACACCACCACCGGCGTGGCGACCACGATCAATCTCAGCAAGCCCATTCCCCAGAACCTGGCGGGCGACTTCGTGGTGTCGCCTGATGGCAAGACGGTCTATGGGGTTTCGTGGGACAGAGCCAACGCGAATGTGCCGCCCGAAGTCGTGGCGCTGTACACGGGCTTGAAACTACCGCCACCTGCGACATGGCCGATGTCCATTCCCTGGACTGTGGACCTCACCACCGGCGCGGTCACGCTGGGCGCGCCTTCCACTTTGGGTGCCACGGTCATGGCCACCGTGGGCACCCAGACGGTACCCGTTCCCATGGGCATTCCCTATGGCGCCGCCGCACGCCTGCCCAACGGTGACCTGGCTTTTTACTTCAACGGGCTGGATGATGCCGGACTGAATCTCACCAACGTCACCGTCACCGCTCCCGCCCGCATCCGCACCGTCACCACCGGTGCACACCTGGCGGGCACGACGGCAGCCTGGTTCAACACCGTCCCTGGCTCAGCCAGCGCCGACGGCGCCAGCTGCCGCCTGCCGGTCGTGGCACAGCTGGCGTGCACACCGGCCACGGTGGTCGATTCGCTGCCCAACAACGGCTCGACCTGCACCGTGAGCCTGGTGCAGACGCTGCCCAACGGCACGACCTTGCCCTACGTGGTGGGCACGGACTTCAACGTGAACCTGGCCTTGAGCGACGCCGGCTTTGCCGCCGGCACCGCGGCCAGCCGCTACAGCTCGACCTGTTCGTCACCCATCACGGTGAAGGCCAACGCCTCGTCGGCGCAATGCACCATCACCGCCACGCCCAACGACACGCCCGGCGATGGCGACGGCACGGTGACGCTGAGCCTGGCGCCCGACGGCACGCGCTACGGCATATCGCCGACGCAAAACCAGGCGCAGGTGCTGGTGCAGAACGACGACCTGCCCAGCGTCAAGGTCACCTGCACGCCCACGCCGCTGTTTGATTCGCCCAGCAACGTGTCCACCTGCACCGTGGCGCTGGAACAGACCCTGCCCAACGGGCAGAAAGCCCCCTATGTCACGCCGACGAACCTGACGACTCCGCTGAGCCTGACGAACGCGGGCTTTGCGCCGGGCACGGCAGGCGATCGCTATTCCTCGCTCTGCGGCCCCAGCATCTCGATTGAGGCCAACGCCAGTTCGGCCACCTGCACCATCACGGCCACGCCCAACACCGTGGTTGGCGACGGCAATGGCACCGTCACGCTGACGGCGCTGGCCGATGCCCAGCAGCCGGCGCGCTACACCGTGCCCGCCGCCACCGCCAGCGCAGCGGTGGAAATCCGCGACGACGACAGCGCGCCCCTGACGCCGCCGACCGTTGCACCCGTGCCCACGCTGCACGAAGCCGGGCTGGTTGCCCTGGCCGCGCTGCTGGGCGGCTGGGGCATGGCGCGCCAGCGGCGTCCACAGCGGTCCGGGCGCGCGCGCCAGCGTTGAGGCGCCGCCTGATCCGGGATTCGGGTGACCCGGATCGGCGCTGACCTGAATCGGCGCAGCGGCGCTCATTTACCATCGCCGCATGCCGAAGTACCAATTCAGCGTCGAAGTCGAGCCCCAGTTCCTGCCCGATCAGTCCGATCCGGCGGCCGAGAAGTTCGGCTTTGCCTACACCATCACCGTGCACAACACGGGCGATGTGCCGGCGCAGCTGATCTCGCGGCACTGGATCATCACCGACGCACGCGGCCACGTGGAGGAGGTCAAGGGCCTGGGCGTGGTGGGCCAGCAGCCGCTGTTGAAGCCGGGCGAAGCCTTCCAGTACACCAGCGGCGCGCGCCTGCGCACGCCCAGCGGCACCATGCACGGCACCTATTTCTGCGTGGCCGAGGACGGCGAGCGCTTCGAGGCGGAGATCCCCATGTTCGTGCTGGACGCCAGTGGCGCGGGCGGCGGCAGCGCGCGGGTGCTGCACTGAGCGCCCGTTAAGCCCTTCTTCCGATGGCGACGCCCCAGCTCGACCTGATCGAACTGCTGCGCGCGATCGACCCGCATGCGCCGCTGGCCGAGCGCCACCTGTGGCTGATCCGCCTGCTGGACTGGGTGCGCGGCGACGCGGGCGACCCCGAGGCGGCGGTCGCGCGCGTGCGCATGCTGATCGACGCCGCCGAGATACGCCCCGACTTTCTCAAGCTGTGGCAACTGTGGTGGGAAGAATTTCTGACCACGGTGGACGCCACGCCGCTGCTGGCCGACCTGGGCTTTTCGTCGCAGGGATCGCTGGCCAGCGAGCTGGCACGGCGCCTGCGCCGGCGGCTGGTGCCGGTGTCGCCCGAAACGACGGATCTCAGCGAGCTGTTCGAGCTGCTGTTTCCGCATGACTTCGACGCCCGCTGGCTGCGCGCGCTGGACGAGCGCACGCTGCGGCGGCTGCGCACCATCCTGTTCCGCGCCGGGGCAGAGGCGCCTTCGCGCGTGCCCGACTACGCGCTGCGCACGCTGATGGACGCCATCGCCTACGCCACCAGCCAGATCAGCGCCGCCGGCCAGTCGGCCGACGTGCGGCTGCGCATGTCGGCCGAGTCCAAGGCAGCGCGCCCGTTTGCCGAGTTGCCGATCGCGTTCGAGACGCTGCGCCGCGCCGTGCTGCAGGACGGCCGCCTGAGCGCGCCGGCGCAGATTGCCGTGGCTCACCTGCGCGAACAGCTGGACGCCTGCCGCGCCGCCGCGTCCAGCGTGTATTCGCACCTGGAAGAGCACGGCATCTCGGTCAACATCGAGTTCCAACTGCGGCAGCTGCGCCAGCGCATCCTGCGCGTGAAGGCGCTGCTGCTGTGCCTGGAGACCGACGCGCCCGCGCAGGCCACGGCGCAGCTGCTGTCGCACCTGGTCAAGGTGAGCCTGGACAGCGCCAGCATGCGGTCCCTGTGGTCATCCAGCACGCAGCTGCTGGCCGCCAAGGTGACCGAGCGCAATGCCGAGACCGGCCAGCACTACATCACCCGCAACGCGGCCGAATACGCCGCCATGCTGGGGCGCGCCGCCGGCGGGGGCGCGCTGCTGGCGGCTACCACCTGGGTCAAGCTGGCCATCGGCGCGCTGGGCCTTTCGGCCTTCTGGGGCGGCTGGTGGGCGGGCGTCAACTACGCGCTGTCGTTCGTGCTGATCATGCTGCTGCACTGGACGGTGGCCACCAAGCAGCCCGCAATGACGGCGCCGGCCATGGCGGCCAAGCTCAAGGACATGGCCGCGCCGGGCGCGGTGGAGCGCTTCGTGGACGAGGTGGTGTACCTGCTGCGCTCGCAGTTCGCCGCCATCCTGGGCAACGTGGGGCTGGTGATGCCGGTGGTGGTGGTGCTGTCGGTGCTGCTGCACCGGCTGGGCTGGGCACAAGCGGTGATGGACCCGTTCCACGCGCAGTACATCCTGGCGCAGCACCATTTGCTGGGGCCGACGGCGCTGTTCGCGGCGGCCACCGGCGGGTTGCTGTTTGCCTCCAGCATCGTGGGCGGCTGGGTCGAGAACTGGTTTGTCTTCTACCGCCTCGATTCGGTGCTGGCGCACCACCCGCGCGTGACGGCCTGGCTGGGCCGCGAGCGCGCGGCGCGCTGGGGCCGCTACTGGGGCGGCAACATCTCCAGCTGGACGGCCAACATCTCGCTCGGCCTGATGCTGGGGCTGGTGCCGCCGGTGCTGGGTTTTTTCGGCATTCCGTTCGAGGTGCGCCACGTCACGCTGGTGGCGGGGCAAATCGCCGCCGCCGTGCACGAGCTGGGCGCCAGCGTGCTGCACCAGCCGGCGCTGGCCTGGGCGGCGGGCGGCATCGTCATCACGGGGCTGATGAACCTGGCGTTCAGCTTCACGCTGGCTTTCCGGCTGGCGCTGACGGCGCAGAACGTGCCTGCCGTGGATCGGCGGCGCCTGTACGCCGCGCTGGCCCGGCGCGTGTTGCGGCATCCGCTGACCTTCCTGCTGCCGCTGCGCCTGCAAGGTGCCGCGCCGTCCACGACGGGGCATTGAACGCGGCGTTCTTCGCAACGAGTTTCACTCATTGAATCACCCGTTTGCGCTTGTCTGATAACGATTTTTAGCTATTTATTAGATAGCAAACGACGGCCGCAGGCACTCCGCACGGCGAACCGCGCCTCTATCGGGTTAGGATGGGCCTTCCCCCCTGAAAGGATCGCGCCGTTTTGCCTGACCACCCCATTGCTTCCTGGAGCGAAGCGCTGCAGTCCGCGCCCGGCCCCCTGACCCTGGAGTGGGCACTGATCCTGGCCATTGCCGCGCTGACCGGCCACCTGGTGCAGCGCTACACCGGCCTGCCCAAGCTCATCGGCTACGCGGTGGTGGGTGCGCTGACCGGCACGGCCGGCTTTGCGGCCGCCGCGTGGCCCTTGCACGGCGTGGGCCTGTACCTGCTGGAGCTTGGCATCGCCGTCATGCTGTTCGAAGCCGGCGCGCGGCTGTCGCTGCGCTGGTTTCGCCACAACCCGATGGTGCTGGTGCAGAGCGTCGTCGAATCCAGCCTGACGTTTGCCGCGGCGTTCGTGGCGCTGCGGGCGCTGGGGGTGGACCTGCCGGTGGCGCGCGCGCTGTCGATGGTGGCGGTGGCCGCATCGCCCGCGGTGCTGATGCGCGTGGTGTCCGATCTGCGCGCCAGCGGCCCGGTGACCGACCGCGCCGTGGCGCTGGCCACGCTCAACACGCTGTACGCGCTGACGCTGGGCACGGCCATGCTGCGTACGGTGGGCCGCGGCGACACCGGCCTGCTGGCATCACTGGCGTCGACGGCGGCGGTGCTGGGCATTTCGCTGCTGGTAGGGGCGCTGCTGGCGGCGCTGCTGGCCGGCGCCTTCCGCCTGCTGCACCCGACCAGCCAGGACACCGCCATCGTCGTGCTGGCGCTGATCGGTGCGTGTGCGGCGGTGACCACGTCGCTGGGCGGCTCGGCGCCGCTGGCCACCCTGCTGGCCGGCATCGTGCTCAAGCAATTCCACCCGCGCCCGTGGGTCTGGCCGCGCCAGCTGGGCACGGCGTCATCGATGCTGACGATCCTGATGTTCGTGCTGGTGTCGTCGATGGCCGCGCAGGCCAACTGGGGCGGTGCCATCACCTGGGCCGCGCTGGCGCTGATCGGCACGCGACTGGCGTCGAAGGTGGTCAGCCTGCTGATCACCGGGCCGGCCAGCAGCCTGTCGCTGCGGCAGTCGCTGTGGGTGGGCGTGGCCATGTTCCCGATGTCGGCCGTGGCACTGCTGCTGACGTCGCAATTCGTGGTGGCCTCGCCCACGGTGGGCGCGCAGGTGGCGGCCATCGCGCTGCCGGTGATCCTGCTGACCGAGCTGCTGGGTGCGGTGCTGGTGGGCGGTGCGCTGGTGCATGTGCGCGAGGCAGAACGGCCGTCGCGCCGGCACGGCGAACCGCCACCCGACGACGGAGGCGCGACCCCATGAGCCTGGAACCGTTCGGCCGTTCGCAGGCGCTGACGCTGGGCGTCGAGCTGGAACTGCAGCTGGTCAACACCAACGACTACGACCTGACGCATTACGCCGACGACATGCTGCGCCTGATGGCGCGCCGCAAGCTGCCCGGCAGCGTGGTGCCGGAGATGACGGCCGGCATGATCGAGATCTCGACCGGCGTGTGCGACAGCTGGCAGCAGGCGCTGGCCGAGCTGTCGCAGATCCGCGATGCGCTGGTGCAATGCGCCGACAAGCTCAACATCGCCGTGGTGGGCGGCGGCACGCACCCGTTCCAGCAGTGGCACCAGCAGCGCATCTACGACAAGCCGCGCTTCCACCAGCTGTCGCAGCTGTACGGCTACCTGACCAAGCAGTTCACCATCTTCGGCCAGCACGTGCACGTGGGCTGCCCGGATGCCGACACCGCGCTCTACACGCTGCACTGCATGAGCCGCTACATCCCGCACTTCATCGCACTGGCGGCCAGCAGCCCGTACGTGCAGGGGCAGGACACGGCGTTCGACTCGGCCCGGCTCAACTCGGTGTTCGCCTTCCCGCTGTCGGGCCGCGCGCCCTGCGTGCTGACGTGGGACGCGTTTGGCCAGTACTTCGACAAGATGACGCGCACCGGCGTGGTCAAGTCGATGAAGGACTTCTACTGGGACATCCGCCCCAAGCCAGAGTACGGCACGATCGAGGTGCGCGTGTTCGACACCCCGCTGACGGTGCAGCGTGCCGCCGCGCTGGCCGGCTACGTGCAATCGCTGGCGGCGTGGTTCCAGCAGGAGCGCCCCTTCACGCCCACCGAGGACGACTACCTCGTCTACAGCTACAACCGCTTCCAGGCCTGCCGCTTCGGGCTGGACGCGGTGTACGTCGACCCGGCCAGCGGCAGCCACCTGCCGCTGCGCGAGCACCTGCTGGCCACCATGGACCGCCTGCAGCCGCACGCCGAGCAATGCCAGGCCGGCGGCGCGCTGGCGCTGCTGCGCCAGGAAGTGCAGGACAACCGCAACGACGCCCGCTGGCTGCGCGAACGCCAGGCCCAGGAGCGGCTGCTGGGCGAAGTCATTCGCCAGGCGGCGCAGAAGTTCAGATCCCCCTGAGTCGCCCGCGGCGCCTTGCCCCAGAGCGGGACCACGCCAGTGCCGGGCCAAGCCCGCGCCCCGGCGTTCGCGAACGGCCTGCTGTGCGGCCGGCGGCGCTGTCTTGGCCACGCACTCCGACGACCCTCGGCGCACATCCGCGCGAAGTGCGTCACGGTGCACGCCAGCAAATGCCAATGGCGGCCAGCAAGGCTGGCTTTGCGCGTCACAATGGCGTTTTTGGCCCGCGCGCTGACCCATGACGCTTCGCATCGGCATCTCTGCCCGCCTGTTCCACAACCCGCCACCCGGCCTGGGTTTGCCAACCAAGCGCCTGCAGTATCTGGAGAGCAACATGGCCCAGTGGATCATGGGCCACGGCGTGGTGGCGCTGATGATTCCGTTCATCGACAACAAGGGCCCCACGCTGCGCAAGCGCCCACCGATCCGCGACCTGGTGGACCACCTGGACGGCCTGGTGCTGCAGGGCGGCATCGACATCAGCCCCGCCACCTATGGACAAAAGCCATGGATCGACAAGGCCGAATACGACCCGATCCGCGACGAATACGAGCTGGACCTGCTGCGCGCCTTCATCCAGGCCGACAAGCCGGTGCTGGGCATCTGCCGGGGCTGCCAGCTGCTCAACGTGTACTTCGGCGGCACGCTGATCCAGGACATTCCCACGCAGTGGCCGGGCGCCATCCTGCACAACGACACCCAGCGCTACGAGCGGCTGATCCACGAAGTGCACTTCATGCCCGGCTCGCGCCTGTCCGACATTTACGGCTACGAGCCGCGCCGCGTCACCAGCATCCACCACCAGTGCGTCGACCGGCTCGGCAACGGCCTGGTGCTGGAGGCACGCAGCCCCATCGACCTGGTGCCCGAGGGCATTCGCCACACCGGCCACCGTTTCGTCATGGGCGTGCAGTGGCACCCCGAATTCCACGGCCTGGGCTTCGACGCCGCCGACACCGTGCTCGACAGCGGGCCGTTGATGATGGACTTCCTCAAGGTGGCGCTGCGCCGCGCCGGCAACGTGCGCCGGCTGGCCCGCGGCGTGGCGCGCGTGCGCGACCGGATTCGATGACTGCGCCCAAGGGCCGCCACCCCGACCACGGAAGCCGCCGCCATGGGTGAATTCGAGCTGATCGACCGGTTCTTCAAGCGAAACGTGCCCCCGCCGCCCGCGCAGAAAGCCGATGCAGCTACTCAAACCATAGCGCTCGGCATCGGTGACGACTGCGCCCTGCTGCAACCCGCGCCGGGCCAGCAGCTGGCCATCAGCACCGACATGCTGGTCGAAGGCCGCCATTTCCTGGCCGACGTCGACCCCGCCGCGCTCGGCCACAAGGCGCTGGCCGTCAACCTGAGCGACCTGGCCGCCATGGGCGCCGAGCCGCTCGGCTTCACGCTGGCGCTGGCTTTGCCCAGCGAACGCGCGCGCGACGAAGGCTGGCTCGGCGCGTTCGCGCACGGCCTGTTCGCGCTGGCCGACGCGCACGCCTGCCCGCTGATCGGCGGCGACACCACGGCGGGGCCGCTCAACCTGTGCATCACCGTCTTCGGCCAGGTGCCCGCCGGCCAGGCCCTGCGGCGCGATGGCGCGCGCGCGGGCGACGACCTGTGGGTCAGCGGCACGCTGGGCGATGCGCGCCTGGCGCTGGGCGCGCTGCGCGGCGAGTGGACGCTGCCGCCCCATGTGATGGCCGCGGCCCGCCAGCGGCTGGAGCGCCCGACGCCGCGCCTCGCCCTCGGCCTGGCGTTGCGCGGCATCGCCAGCGCGGCGGCGGATGTGAGTGATGGACTGGCGGGCGATCTGGGGCACATCCTTGATGCGAGCGGCGTCGGCGCCGTGATCGACGGTGAAGCTGCTGCTTTTTTGATAGCTGCTCGCGCTGATCTGTCAAGCGCTGTCGACCCATTTGATTCAAAACGCCTGCTCAGGATGGTGCTGACCGGCGGCGACGACTACGAACTCGTCTTCACCGCCCCGCTCGCCGCCCGCGCCGCCGTGCAAGCCGCGAGCGAGCGCGCTGCCACGCCCGTGACCCGCATCGGCCGCATCGAGGCCACGACCGGGCTGCGGCTGGCCGCCGCCGACGGCCGCACCACGCCGTTGGCGCCGCGCGCATTCGATCACTTCGCCGGAGATCCCCGATGACCCTGCCCCTGACCTTCTACACCCACCCCATGTCGCGCGGCCGCGTGGCGCGCTGGATGCTGGAAGAAACCGGCCTGCCCTACGACACCGTGCTGCTCGAATACGGCACCAGCATGAAGGCGCCCGAATACCGCGCCATCAACCCGATGGGCAAGGTGCCGGCAATCAAGCACGGCGACACGGTGGTGACGGAGAACGCCGCCATCTGCCTGTACCTGGCCGACTTGGTGCCCGACAAGCACCTGGCGCCGCCCTTGGGCAGCGCGGCGCGCGGGCCGTATTACCGCTGGATCAGCTTCATGGGGCCGCTGGAGCAACTCATGACGGCCAAGGCCAGCGGCGCCAAGCTGCCCGAACCCGGCATGGCCGGCTTCGGCACCGAAGACGACTTGCTGAACACGCTGGAGGCCGCCCTGCAGGGCCGCGACCATCTGGCGGGCGATACCTTCACTGCGGCAGATTTGCTGGTGTCGGCCTACATCGGCTGGTACCTGCAGTTCAAGGTGATGCCGGCGCGCCCGGCGTTCGAGCGCTTTGCCGCACTGCACGCGCAGCGGCCGGCGGCGCGGCGCGCGGCGCAGATCGACGATCAGGCGCTGGCGCAGCAGAAGGCGGCAGCGGGCCAGTGACGGCAGCCAGGTGCGCATCAACGCTTCTCTATTGATAGCAACCCGCGCGTGCCGCATCTGCGCCAAATGGCAAATTCACTCCATCACAACGCCGCCGCATGCGGCTGCTAGCATCGGCGGCATGCGCTTTCTGGAGCCAAGCGATGCGTGATGTCATGACCCGCCGCCCGGGTGGCTGGGCCGTTCTGGCGCTGCTGCCTGTTGCCCTGCTGTCGCCGCTGGGTGTTCACTCACAGACCGCGGACGGCCGCGCCGATGCGGCTTCGCGCGTGGTGCGCGTCAAGGTGTATCCGGGCAGCGCGACTGTGGAGCGCGCGCTGCGCGTGGCGCCGGGCGCGCGGCAGGCCGTGTTTGCGTGCCTGCCGGCAGGGCTGGACGCGGCCAGCCTGCAGGTCAGCGGTGATGCCGGCGTGCGCGTGGGCGAACTGGCGGTGCGCCAGCAATCACGCGAGCTGCTGGGCAACGCCTGCACCAGCCCGCTGGACGAGCGCGTGCGCGCTTTGGAAGACCAGGTCGCCGCGCTGCAGGCTGAAAGTGCGGGCATCGGCTACGCGGCGGGTTATTTCAAGAGCTTCGAGAACGCCGCCAACGGCGCCGACGCGCGCGCCACGCCGCCGGCGCAGATCGGCACCACCGCGCAGGCCCTGCGCCAGTCGGCGCGCGAGGCGTTGACGCGGCAGCACCAGATCAAGCGCCAGCAAGAGGCGCTGGAGCGCGAGCTCAAGCCACTGCTGGCCGAGCGCGACCGCGCCGGCAGCAAGGATGCGCGCGTCAGCACCGTGCAGGTCACGCTGGCCGCTCCGCAGGGCGGCGAGTTGCGCCTGAGCTACCAGGTGCGCGGCCCTGGCTGGCAGCCCAGCTACCGGGCCACGCTGGACAGCGCCACCAAGAAAGTGCGGCTGGAACGCCAGGCACTGGTGGCGCAAAGCACGGGCGAAGACTGGGACGGCGTGCAGCTCACCCTGTCCACCGGCCAGCCCGGCGCCGCCACGCAAGGCCCCCTGCCGCGCCCGTGGCGCGTGGGTATCGAGCCGCCCATGCAGCCCATGCCCGTGCCCGCCATGGCCGCGGCCCCCGCGGCGGCGCCGATGGCGCGCGCGCGCATGGCTGCCGAGGCGGCCGACGAGGCGCCCAGCTTCGATGTCAGCGTGTTCCAGGGCAGTTTTGCCACCGAGTTCGTGGTGCCGCAGCGCATCAGCGTGCCGTCCAGCGGACAGCGCGTGACGCTGTCGCTGGGCGAGCACGTGGCCGACACGCGCCTGGTGGTGCGCACCACCCCCGCGCAGGACGCCAGCGCCTACCTGATCGCCGACATCGCCGCGCCGCCGGGCGTGTGGCCGGCCGGCCCGCTCAACCTGTACCGCGACGGCGCGTACGTGGGCCAGGGCCGCTTCGACCCCGCCACGCTGGGCCGGCAGGGGCTGGCATTTGGCCGTGACGAGCTGGTCAGCGTGCGCGTCGAGCCACCGGGCCGGGTCGACGGCACGGGCGGCTTCATCGGCACGCGCAACGAACGCCGCGTCAGCCGGCTGTACACCGTCGAGAACCGGCACCGCGAAGCCATCACGCTGCAACTGCTTGACGCCGCGCCGGTGGCCGAACACCAGGACGTGCGCGTCGAATCGCGCTACCAACCCGAGCCCGCCAGCAAGGCCTGGAACGACCAGCCCGGGACCGTGCTGTGGGAACAGCCGCTGGCCGCCGGCGCCACGCAGCGCTTTGGCGCCGAGCACATCATCACCTGGCCCAAGGACGGCCGCCTGCGCGAACGCCAATGAGCCTGGCCAACGCCCCGCGCGACGACGTGACCGATGTGGCGGACGTGCGCGTTCGCCCACCCGAAACCGCGGCGGCGCCCGCTGCACGCACCCGCGCACAAGCGCCGCTTGACCTGGAGGCCAGCGCGCCGCCCGCCGCCGGCCCGCCGCCGGCAGGTGCGGTGCGGGCCACGGCGCGCTTCATGCGCAGCCACCCGGCGCACTGGATCGCGCTGGGCTTCGGCTCGGGCCTGTCGCCCATCGCGCCCGGCACCGCCGGCACGCTGTGGGCCTGGCTGGCGTGGGTGGTGATGGGGCTGTGGCTGACGCCGGCCCAGCTGGGCTGGCTGCTGGCCATGGCACTGCCGCTGGCGGTGTGGAGCAGCGCGGTGACCGCGCAGCACCTGCGCACCGCCGACCCCAGCGCCATCGTGATCGACGAAATCGTGTCGTTCTGGATCGTGCTGTGGCTGCTGCTGCCGGCCGGGGGGTGGGCGCAGCTGGTGGCCTTCGTGCTGTTTCGCTTCTTCGACGCCGTCAAACCCGGCCCGGTGGGCTGGGCCGACCGCCTGCTGCACAACGCGCGCGGCTGGCGCGGCGGCTTCGGCATCGTGCTGGACGACCTGGTGGCGGCCTTTTGCACGCTGCTGGTGATGGCGCTGTGGCGCGCGTGGTGACCAACAATGCTACAAATTAATGAGCTATCCGCGCTTTCTACACAAGCGCCAGCAGCCGAAATCGTTCAAAAATTGGCCGTGGCACTGCGCCAGCGTGGCTGGCGGCTGGCCACGGCCGAAAGCTGCACGGGCGGCCTGATCGCCGCCGCCTGCACAGACCTGGCCGGCTCGTCCGACTGGTTCGAGCGCGGCTTCGTCACCTACAGCAACGCCGCCAAGACCGAGCTGCTGGGCGTGCCCGCCGAACTGATCGCCCAGCACGGCGCCGTCAGCGAACCGGTCGCGCGCGCCATGGCCGCCGGGGCCGTGGCGCACTCGCACGCGCAAGTCAGCGTGGCGGTCACCGGCGTTGCCGGACCTGCCGGCGGGAGCGAAGACAAGCCGGTGGGCACCGTGTGGTTAGGCTGGTGCGTGGGCGGACAGTGCAGCACCGAGCGCCAGCGCTTTGCAGGCGACCGCGCCGCCGTGCGTGCGCAGACGGTGACACACGCGCTGCATCGGCTGCTCGCGCTGTCAATGGCAAGCGGGTGAACGACGCCGGATTGACCGACCGCCATCGCCCACCCGCTTCCTCCCTGCCAACCCATGTCGATCGAGCCTTACTGCCGTGGCACCAACTGGACCACGGAGCCGTTGCTGCGCTTCAGGTAAATGTCGTTGCCCACCAGCCGCAGGTCGCTGCACGCGGACGGAATGTTCTTGAAGTTGGAGCACACACGCCCGTCCTCCGCGCGCCAGGTGCCGTGATCGACGTTGCCGGAGAAATAGGCCGTGATGCCGTCTGAATCCGCCGCGTAGTCCACTCGCACGCCACCGCCGCCCAACTTGAAAGACCGGCCTTTGACCAGAGGACCGATCTCTGCCGCCGCCGGCGCGCGGGCACCCGCAGGAAACTCGGTTGCCGGTGGTGGGCCGCTGGCGCAGGCGCCCAGCATCGCTGTCGCAGTCACGGCCAACATGGCGCTGATTCTGGTTTTCATTTGATTTGCCCCCTTGTGAGCAAAAGGGGCGCCCGCCCGGGGCGCCCCATCAGGTCAAAGACCCAGTTGTGACTTCATGGCGGCCCAGGCGGTGGCGTTCAGTCGAACGCTGCTGCTGACGCGGCTGTTCAGATCAGTTTTGACTTCCCTAGCCTGATAAACCCATTTGCCGTTGGTGCCGCCCCAGTCCAGTTCGGCATACACCCGCGTGTGGTTCATGATGGAAGCGGGCTGGCTGCCGAAGCGCATCACCCGAACCCCATTGACCGTGCTGATGGTGTAGGTGCCCGTGGTCGTTGCCTTGCAGTTGGATGCCACCGTTTGGTCTGCATTCAGGTCGCACTCGTAGTACTGGACGGTTCCGGCGGTCGCACTGGTGGCTCCAGTGAACGCCACGCGCAGGTTGCGTGCGTTGCTACTCGATACGCCGAGCGTCAAGCTGTTGTTGGGCGAAGGCGGCTGGACACCGCTGGCCGGCTTGGCGGCAATCAATTGCTCAAGCGTTGTGGCTTCGCTCTGAGCACGACCATCCGTGGACAGCGAGTTGATGTAGATCGACGAAGCCAAGGCCAGGTTACTGCGCCTGATCAGCGAACTGCCCGCGGGAAACTTGGCGTTACCCAACGCCCCCAGGATGGCTGGGCTCGGCTCGATCGGGTAACTGAAATTCGCCGCATCCGCCTTCAGCTCTTGCAAAACTTCAGCCATCGAACGGTCCGCAATGCTGGTCAAATTGCTGTAACCCACTTGAGGCTGGCCGAGACAATAGTTGCTGCGACTCGGGTTGCCTTGCGTTGTCGGGTGGGCCACCGTGTCATTGCAATAAACCCAGCCGTTGGGGCCCAGGTACGACGTGTTGTACAGCTGCTGATTGGTCAGCGCAGTGCCGTTGCTCTTGCCGGCGCGGGCATCCTTGAAATGGGATGCGGTTTCGCCAGCTGGCTTGGCCAATGCGTCCAGCGTGCGATAGCTGTAGTTGCTTGCATCCGTGAAGCTCAGTGATGCGAGCGAGCCCGGGCCGGCGGCAATGGCCGCTGACTGATCGGCGACGGTCAGCTTGCCTGTTCGCAGCGCCCAAGAGGTCATCACTGCCATGGCGCGCGCAGTGTCTTGAATGTTTTGCGGGGAGTACGGCGGGTCGTCCTGATAGTTGTCGATCTTGGCGGCATCGATTCCCAGCTGGATCGCCACGTTCTTGCGGGCGTCTGCCTCTGTCATGCCATCGGCAACCCCTGCCTGCACCAGTGTCGTCAAGGGGTTGATGGGGCCGCCGCTACCGGGAGTGCGCGTCATCACATAGTTGATGGCGGTGGTCGGAGCCGTTGTGTCAGCCTGATCAATGGCCGTGCCAGGGTCTGTCACGGCACCGGCGTTGACAAGCGCGATCAGGCGCGAGCCGGCCACCTTGGCCGCTGGCACCTGGGCAATGTCGACGGAATAGGCGCCATCGGCCCCCGTCCGGGCAGAAGCCGGTTCGTCAGCGTCGCACGCATTGTTGGCATTCAGGTCCAGGCAGACCAGCACATTCTGCAGTGCAGCGTTACGCATCACCTGGCCCTTGAGCGGCGCCGGCGGTGGGGGGGGTGGTGCGGGTGTCGGTGCGGGTGTCGGTGCGGGCGACGGCGCGGGCGACGGTGTAGGCGCAGGCGTCCCGTCATCACTGACACCGGTACCCGGATTGAGCGTGCTGCCCGACGGAGCGGGCGCGGGTGTGGTGGTCGAACTGTCGTCACCGCCGCCGCAGGCGCTCAATGAAAGGGCTACCGCAGCAAACAAGCCGCTCAGCACGAACAGTTGCTTTCGATTGGACATGGTGGGCTCCGTTTCTTCAACACAAGGCAGGGTGCGTGCCGCTTGCCGACCATCGGTGCGCTGGCTGATCCCCACGCGACCAATGTCTTTGGTTTGCAGTCCACGCACATGCCATGAATATGGGAGGCAAGCGCCTCTTTTCCCACCTGCGCGGGTGTGAAATGAATTGGGTGGGCGGGTTAGGCTGGCAGCATGTCTTCGGCTGACCCATGCTTGTTGCCCAGGTCGCAGCGACGCTGCGCGAGGTGCCCCCGTATTGCCCTATGCTTGCATGCCAAAGAAGGCAAATGGGCGCAGCGGGGCACTATGGACCGATTTGCGGAGGAGCGGCCACTCCAGTCAGACTGGGCGGCCATCGTGTTTGCGGACGTTGTCGATTCGGTTGGCCTGATCCAGACCGACGAACGCGGCATGGTCGAGCGCATTCGCCATCTCCTGGCCAGCATCGCGCGCTCGGTGGTGCCCTCGTTCGGTGGGCAGGTGCTGGAGCGCCAGGGCGACGGCCTGCTGCTGCGCTTTGCCGATGCCGGCGCGGCCCTGCGCTGCGCCGTGGTCATGCAGGCCCACCGGGTGGGCGACACCTCCCCCTCCCACTCCCCGGCGCGTGACATTCGCCTGCGCGTGGCCGTGCATGCGGGTGAGGTGCTGACCGACGGCAACGCGCTCTACGGCACGGCCATCAACCTCGCGGCGCGGCTGCTGACGGTGGCGACGGCGGGCGACATCGTGTTCACCCACGACGTGCATGCCCTGGCAGCGGCCCAGTTGCAAGACCTGGCGCCGCACGACATGGGCTGGTGCTACCTCAAGCACTGGCGCGAACCGGTGCACCTGTGGCGGCTGCAGTCGCCGGAAGGTGGTGCATCGGCCGTGCGCGATGAGCGCGAGCCCGACTGGCGCGCACGGCTGGCCGTGCTGCCGTTTTCCATGCAGGGCACGGTGAGCGCGCCGCAGGGCTTGCAGGATTTTCTGGTGGACACCCTCATCGCCGGTCTTTCGCGCCACCCTGGCGTGCTGGTCACCTCGCGCCTGTCCGCCGTGAGCGCGGCGCTGGCATCGCTGTCGCCTGCCGCCGTGGCCGAGCGCCTGGGTGTGCGCTATCTGGTGACCGGCTCATCCTGGCTGATGGGCCAGCGCCTGGGCCTGGTGGTGCACCTGCTGGATGCGCGGTCTGACGAGTTGCTCTGGACCGAGCGCGTCAGTGGCGACCTCGCCGATCTGCTGCAACCCGACAGCGTGTTGGTGGGCGGTGTGGTGCGCGGCTGCGCGGCCGCCCTGCTGCAGAGCCAGGTGCGCGAGGCCATGACCACGCCGCTGCCGCAGCTTGACAGCCACGCCCTGATGACCGGTGCGGTGGCCCTGATGCACCGCGCCGCGGAGGCCGACCTGCGGCGCAGCGAGGTGATGCTGCACGCCGTCATCGAGCGGCACCGCCATATCGCATCGCCCCGGGCCTGGCTGGCCAAGTGGCATGTGCTGAGCGCGGTGCAGGGGTTGGACGAGCGGGGCGACGCGCTCACCCAAGCCATCGACATGGCCGACCGCGCGCTGGACCTGGAGCCCAGCGCCGCGCTGGCACTGTCGGTCAAGGGCCACGCCCTGTGCCACCAGGGCGCGCGCGTCGACGAGGCGCAGCGTTTGCTGGACGATGCCGTGGACGCCAACCCCAGCGAGCCCATGGCCTGGCTGTACCGCAGCGTGTGGCATCAAATGTGGGGCGACGGGCGATTGGCAGTAGCCGATGCGCAGCACGCCATCGGCCTGTCACCGCTCGATCCTCAATTGGGGTACTTCGAGATGATGCTGGGTATTAGCCATCTGGCCAATCATGACCCGGAGCGCGCGCTCCAGGTGTGCGAGGCGGTGATCCACAAAGTACCCCGGCAACTGCCCTTGCTGCGTGCATTGTTGGTGGCGCAGTTTGAGGTGGGTGACGTGGCGGCTGCCAGGAAGAGTCTGAACATCATCCGCGCGCTGGCGCCGGATATGACGGTGACCTCGTTTCTGGCTTCAGTCCAGGCCAGCCCATTTCGACGCCGCGTCGCGAAAACGATGCAATCTCTCGGACTACCCGATCACTGAAAAAAAGGAGACGTAACCATGTCGTACTCGCTTCTTAATATCAATTTGAACCCATTTTCGGGAGGCAGTTCTTGGAGCGGAGGAAGCTCTTGGAGCGGTGGCAGTTCCTGGAGCGGAGGTAGTAGTGGCGGCAGCAGCGGCGGTTCAGGTGGACCCGCCGAGTCCATCAGCAGCGGCCTGATTCTCAGCCGCGCCGCCATAGTCGGCGTCTTCGAACAAGGTCACCAAAACAAAACTACGCCAAGCGCTTCATTGGTGTTGAGCAACGGCCCCGCAGCTGCCCGACTGATGCGCTGGGACCCCGCGCATGCGGTCGCCATCGTGGCGGGCGAGTTGCTGGAGCGGCTGGCCGTGCGCTACGAAAACGACAGCCTCAAACTGCTGGTCACCCAGCAAGCAGCCGCCCCCGGCGAACTGGCCTTGCTGACGCGACCCGGCCAACCTACGCTGGACGCGCAACTGAAGCTGGTCATCGCCTACGCCGATCTGCGCGCCGACCGGTTTGCCGAGATTCAGTCGCAGCAGGTGTGGCCCGTCGATTACTGGTCGGCCGTGCTGGGCATCACGCCGCGCCAGCACCCCAACACGCTGCTGCTCATGGCCGTGGCGCAATCGCTGGCCGTGCACCTGGTGGCGCGCATGAAACACCTGGCCAACGTGCCGCGGCCGGTGCAACTGTCGGCCCAGGTGCAGCCCATGCTGCCCACCCCCATGCACGCCGCCTGGCCGGGCGGCCATGCCACCGAATCCTTTACCGCCGCTGCGCTGCTGCTTGGCTTGTTGACGGCCGCGCAGCCCACGCTGGACACAGCGCCACTGAAAGAGCAACTGAACCGGCTGGCCACCCGCATTGCCACCAACCGTGTGGTCGCGGGGCTGCACTACCCGCTGGATACGGCGGCGGGCTGGGCGTTGGGCACCAGTCTGGGTGAGTACGTGGTGGCTTGCGCGAACAATCTGGACACGGCAGTCAACAGCAGGACGTTCAATAGCCAGAGTTTCAGGTCCGACTTCAGCGTCAATGGCGACCCAGCGAGCAAAGGGACGACAGAAAACCCACTGGCGCTCGCGGGCGCGGACGGGCTGGACGCGCTGCAGGCCCTGTGGGAAGCGGCCAAGCTGGAGTGGGCGTGATGGCCACCGGCGTCGATTGGCACAGGCACGTGGACAATGTACCGCCGGTTGATCCCTACCTGGTCTGGGCCGACACCACGGCCTACGCGGGCTATCGGCTGAACCCCGGCAAGTCGCCCGAAGGCTGGTGGTCGGTGCTGCTGGAGTTGGAACCTGCCCGCGATGGCGAGAGCCCCGTCAAACGGTTGCTGGCGCAAAGCGATCGAAGCTGGCTGCAGGTGCCGGCCGCCTACCAACACACGGTGCTGGGCGACGATTTCCGATACTGCACGGCGCGTGTGACTGGCAGGTTTTTCACCGATGACGCGGCGCGTTCAAAACTTGGAGTGATGCGCTACCAGCTCGGGCTGCCGGTAGAGCGCACGGTGGGTGCGCTGCATGAAGACAACGAGGTGGCCACTGGCGCCCCGGCCGACGCCAAACCACTGACAGGCGGCGGGCATCGGACGGTGATGGCCTTGATCGACGGTGGCTTGGCGTTTGCCCACAGTGCGTTCTGCCGAGAGAACGGCGGTGTGCGTGAGGCTCGCGTCAAGCGCTACTGGCGGCAGGACGAGTGTTTTGGCAGCCGCTATCTGGGTGATGTGGCGCGCACGTCGCGCACGCACAGTGGCAACGGCGGCTGGCAAAAACCCACGCAAATGGGCTACGGGCAGCAGTTGGATGGCGCCGCGATCCAGGCAGCCATCAACCGGCATTCCCACGCTGGCCAGGTGGACGAAGATGCGCTGTACCGAGAACTGGAACTGTGGAGCCTGGACAACGCCGCGCACCACGGCACGCATGTGTTCAGTCTGGCGACGCAGCCGTATGCTGAGCGTTTGACGGCGGAGGACGATCCGCCGCGGTTTTCGCACGACGCCACCAGCCCGGCCAGTGCCACCGCCGAATTGATGGCGGTGCAGCTGGAATGGGCCAACGTGCTGGACACATCGGGCCGCGCCATGGCAGTAAGCGTGTTCGACGCACTGGCCTATGTGGTGTCGTGCTGCGCCGACAGCGTGAAGCGCATCGTGGTAAACCTGAGCTGGGGCACGCAGGCCGGGCCGCACGACGGGACGTCGGTGCTGGAGAAGGCGATTGCAGCGCTGTGCGCGGCGCCCGGGTTGAAAGACCGTCTGTTCATTGTGGTGCCGGCCGGCAACCACTATCAGGCCCGGTCGCACGCGCACGCCGAGCTGTACGGGCAGCCGGCGCTGGAGCTGTCCTGGCGCATTCAGCCCGACGGGCACACGCCGAGTTTTCTGGAGCTGTGGTTTCGCGGTGAGCCGGGCCGGCCCGATCCGTTGGATAGCCTGAGTGTTCGCGTCACGCCGCCCGGCGGCAAACCGCAGACCGTTTTGCCGGGCCAATGGCAACACATTCAGCCAGCGGGCGCGGCGACGGCAGTGTTCCCTCGGCGCACCACGCTGGGTGACAGCGGCACCTGCATGTTGATTGCGGTTGCGCCCACCGCCAGCCTGACCGGCGCGGCGGTGGCGCCCTGCGGCGTCTGGCAGGTGGGAGTGGACTATGCGCCCAAGGTGATGGGCGCACCGCTGTATCTGGACGCCTTCATCGAGCGCAACGACGTGGCGATGGGCTTGTTCACGGGTGCTCGCCCCTCTTACTTTGAGGCCAGGGGCTACAACCTGGGCTTTTCCGAAGACATGCCGACCCGCGGTGACGGGAACCAAAGCGATGTGCACCGCTGCGGCAGCTACAGCAGCTTGGCGACGGGCACGGATGACAAGCAGTGGTTCGATGTCGGCGGGCTGGTGCACTTGCCAGGCCAACGCAATGCGTGGGAGAAGCCTGCTGCCTACAGCCCGCGCCGGAACGACTTTGCCAACCAGCTCCCATACACACTCAAGATGCTGCCCGACCGCGTGCGGGTGACCGATGAAAGCGCGGTGCTTTTCGGCCTGCGCGCCGCCGGCAGCCGAAGCGGCGGCACGGCGCGGCTGGTGGGCACCAGTGCGGCTGCGCCGCAACTGGCGCGAATCATTGCCAACGGAGAACCGCTGCCAGACAACCCGCGCCCGCCTGTCACTGGCAAGGGGCCATTCATATGAGCCGCTCGCCCGCCCGCGTAACGCTGCGCCAGCTGTGCAGCCTGGGCCTGCCTGGGCCGCTGCTGCTGCCGGCGCTGCTGCCGGTGGTGCGCGAGCTGGTGCCGGCCAGCCATGCGGCGTTCTTCTTCTGCGACGCACACGGTCTCATCACCAACCTGTATGCGGAGCGGATGCTGCCGCCCCGCTCCATGGCGGCGTACCACGAGCGGCACGATCAAATGCGCTTTCGCGAGCGGTTCGTGCAACGCGTGGCGGCCGCGTCGCCGATCAGCCGCCACAGCGTGACGGCGGCCGAGCGGCTGGAGCCGTATCACCAGGACGTGCTGGCGCCGCTGGACATTGCGCACATCCTGTATGCCGTGGTGCGGCACCGGGGTCAGGTGATCGGGCAACTGAGCCTCTACCGCGGCGCGCGCGAAACGGCGTTCGGCGTGCCGGACGAGCAGGCGCTGTCGGATGTGCTGCACTACATCGGCGAGGCGCTGGCGGTGCAGACGCAATCGCTCGGAGCCGACCCACGCAAGCACGTGGTGGAAGAAGCGCTGGCGGTGCTGGACGACGCGGGCGATGAGCTGTATGCCGACGCCGGCTGGCAGCGCATCGTGCGGCTGGCGCAGGCCAGCGTGATTGCGCCGATGGGTGCGCAGAAGGAAATCCAGTCGGTGCCGAAGTTCGTGAAAGCGATTCTGGCGGCGCTGACCAGCGCGCCGCATTCGGCGCACCATGTGCATTCGGCCTGGGGTGAATTTGCGTTCAGGCGGCACGAAATGGCGTCGCACACCGGGGAGCCTGCGGTGGCGCTGATCGTCTCGCGCCTGGCCGCCGAGCCGGTGCGGCTGGCCACCGGTGCCGCCGCCAAGGGGCTGTCGCCGCGCCAACGCGAAGTGGCGGTGCTGATGGCACAAGGTCACAGCAACCAGGTAATCGCACAGATGATGGGCATCACGGCAAACACGGCGGCGTACTACGTCAAGCAGATCTTCTCGCGCCTGGGGGTACATGAGCGCAGTGACGTGGCGCGAGCGCTCATGCATGGCAACGACAGCTGATTACCCCTGCACGGGTGATACCGAGAATGACCGGGTTAGGCAAAGATCGACCCCATGTCACACGTTGTTATGCCTTCATCTGCGATGGGAGATACGCGGCCTTTCTCGAAACCCCGGAACGTCCGCGGGGCGTTCGAGACGATTTCTGCGCGCGAGCGGGACGTGCTTTCCCTGCTGGAAAGAGGTTGCAGCTACGCCGAAGCCGCGCAACTGCTGGGCGTGGCGGTCTCCACCGTGCAGGCCCACGTCAAAAGCCTTTATGTCAAGTTGGGCGTGCACTCCAAGACCGAGGCAGTTTATGAGGCACGTCAGGCGCGCTTGATCTGATGCCCATTGGCGTTCGAACGCTTGGAAACCGTTCGCGCTGAGCCATTCGACCTGGCTCATGACAGGCCCGTCAAAGTGCATGCGCTGCAAGCGGCTTCGACGAGCTCAGCCCGAACGGTTCTGATGGATTTGAACGCTCATGCATATGCGTGCGGCCCGAGGTTGGGATGACGGATACCGCGAGAACGTTGGTCGGCTCGACCGACCTGATCGCATCGAGCGAGTTGCTGCAACGGCGGGGCTACCCCCCGCCGCGGCAGCACATCATCACTTCACGCTGATCAACCGCCAGTCCAGCCGGTTGTCGGCGCGGTGCACCACGTCGATGTTGCTCTTCATGGCCCAGGGGATGACCTGGTTGTGCAGCGGCAGGTGGCTCACGTCCTGGTGCTCCAGGATCAGCGCCTGCTCGATCAGTTCGCTGCGGCGCTTCTGGTCGGTCTCGACCTTGATGCGCTCGACCAGTGCGTCCATCTGCGGGTTGCTGTAGCGGCCCACGTTGTAGTTGCCGTCGCCGCCCGCGCCGACGCTGCGCGTGAGCGATTGCAGGCTGTACAGCGCG
>WBZS01000504.1_pt4 | contig 25054 bp, 23 predicted proteins | sample 5204201 | NCBI WGS metagenome assembly WBZS01 (sample SAMN12344357, study PRJNA552823) | activated sludge metagenome | biome: Activated sludge suspended growth; feature: Nitrification reactor; material: Wastewater; isolation source: activated sludge from nitrification reactor of wastewater... | reverse complement strand
TAATACCAGGTAGTTGGCGATTCCGTAGAGGACTTCGTTTTGAACGTCTCTCGCCTCGATGGAAGCCTTGGGCTCCGAACGGTAAAGTGCAAGTATTCCTTCGACACTCCCGTTGTCGCCGGGGAGGAAGACCGCTCCCGCCGGCCCGGTCGAATCTGCATTCGGCGGAAGCTGGTTGGTGAAGCTAAACTTGAGATCGCCTGGTTTTGCGAAGACAACTTTCAGGCCATCCACTTTGTCGGCCCACTTCTTTATCGCCCTGTCTCGGGCCGCGCGAAACTCTATTCGCCGTTCAGCCGGAACTGCTGATTCGTCCCATTCGACGCGAAATTGGACCTTCGGAAGGTTAGCGAGCGCCTTTTGAGCCTCGGCCCACTTGCCTTCACTCAAGTTCTTTTGCACCAGATAAGCCGATTCCTGGAACGCACGGGTCGTTCCCGGTGGAATCGAAGGGCGCGTGGCCGGTTGCAAAAGGAGCGATAAGAGAACGGCAGTGATCATAGTAACGCTAGAGATGGACGCCTACAGCAGGTCCCTGGGGTCGGCGAACTTGCCCTTGATAGCGGTCGCGGCGGCAGTGATCGGCGAGACCAAGTGGGTCCTCGAACCCGGTCCTTGGCGACCTTCATACGGACGGTTGCTCGTTGACGCGCTTCGTTGCTGAGGCCGCAAAATGTCCCCGTTCATTCCCAAACACATGGAGCAACCGGCATGGTGCCACTCGAATCCTGCGTTCCGGAACGTCTCGTCCAGCCCTTCTTGCTCCGCGAGTTGCTTCACGGCTTCGCTCCCTGGAACGACCATCGCCCGTACTCCGGTGGCGACGTGCCGACCGTTGATGATGCTTGCGGCCTCGCGAAGGTCTTCGATCCGAGCGTTGGTGCATGAGCCAATAAAGACTGTCGACACAGGAAGATCGGCCATCCGCTGACCTGGTTGCAGACCCATATAACTCTGCGCCCGCTCTTCGGCAGAATCAGCGGGTTGCGGGATTTCGCCGTCGATGTCAATCGTCATCGCGGGTGTTGTCCCCCATGACACCTGGGGTTTCATTCCGTCGACATTGAGGACCTCATGACGGTCGAACTGCGCATTGTTGTCTGTGCTCAAAGACCGAGACTGCTCAACCATCAGTTTGAACGCCCCGGCTTTTGGAGCAAACGGCCGGTCTTCGGCGGCAATGTATTCAAACGTCACATCGTCGGGCGCGACTAACCCCGCACGGGCGCCCATCTCGATGGACATGTTGCAGATGGTCATTCGCTGGCTCATGCCAAGCGCCCTGATCGCGGGCCCGAAATACTCGGCAACATAGCCAGTTCCTCCACTCGCGCCAAGCTTGCGAATGATCGCGAGGATGATATCTTTGGCGGTGACGCCTTGTCCCAAAGTCCCCTGCACTTCAATACCCAGACTCTTGGGTCGACTCGGTGCTCTCAGAGTTTGGGTTGCCAAAACATGCTCTACTTCGGTCGTGCCGATACCGAACGCAAGCGCACCAAAGGCGCCGTGAGTGCTGGTGTGACTATCTCCACAAACAATAGTCAAACCAGGAAGCGTGATCCCTAGTTGTGGGCCGATGATGTGCACGATGCCTTGTTTGGAATTGAGATAGCCAAAGAGAGGCACGCCAAACTCCTTGCAATTGCGGCTGAGGGCTGAGAGCTGCTTCCCGCTCAGCGAACTTTCATCAATCGGCCGTCCGTCGGTGGGGACGTTGTGATCGACGGTCGCGAAAGTTAGGTCCGGTCGGCGCACAGGGCGATGCATCTGTCGAAGCCCGTCGAACGCTTGCGGAGAGGTGACTTCATGAACAAGGTGTCGGTCGATGTAGAGCAACGTCCCCCCATCAGGCAGGTCAGAAACCACATGTCGGTCCCACACTTTGTCGAAGAGAGTCGAAGGCATATCCCTATTCTACGCGCAAGACATCGATTGAACCGGCTGCGACGTATAATCCCAAGGGCGGCTTGCGATGAGAAAATACATTTTTGTGACTGGTGGTGTTGTGAGTTCGATCGGGAAGGGCATCGCCGTCGCTAGCCTTGGGCGGCTGCTTCGGAACCGTGGTTATACCGTCGCCCCGATGAAGCTCGATCCGTACATTAACGTCGATGCCGGGACAATGAACCCGTACCAGCATGGCGAAGTTTTCGTAACCGAAGACGGGGCTGAGACCGACCTCGACCTCGGGCATTACGAGCGGTTCATGGACGTGAATTGTTCGCGTGGTTCGAGTGTAACGACCGGGCGCATCTACCAGAAAGTCATCCAAGCCGAGCGACGCGGTGACTACTTGGGTGGGACTGTCCAGGTTATTCCTCACGTCACCAACGAGATCAAGCGTGCATTGACCGACCTTGGTCGCGAGCAGGAAGCCGATGTGGTGATTGCCGAGATTGGGGGAACCGTGGGTGACATTGAGAGTCTTCCGTTCCTTGAGGCCATTCGCCAAATGCGCAAGGACATGGGGCATGAGAACACGCTTTATGTCCACGTCACCCTAGTGCCAACGGTTGGTCCTTGGAGCGAGATCAAGACTAAGCCGACCCAGCACAGCGTCATCAACTTGCGCGAGATCGGTATCTCTCCCGACGTCTTGATTTGCCGCACCGATCAGCCGATGCCGACGGACGTGAAAGAGAAGATCAGTCTCTTTTGCGATGTGCCGGTGAATGCCGTCATCGAGTCGCTGACTGTTGACACAATTTACGAAGTCCCGCTTTGGTACGAAAGCGCGGGGCTCGGAGACCTTGTTGTTCAAAGACTTGGTTTGGAACCCAACGAATCCAGCCTCGAAGAATGGCGCGCCTTGGTCAACACGATCAAGAATCCGAAGCGGACTTGTCGCATCGCGGTAGTTGGGAAATACACGAGCAATGGCGACGCGTACAAGTCCATTGGCGAGTCGCTAATCCATGGTGGGATTCCGAACGATGCCCGAGTTGAGATCACTTGGATTGAGAGCGATTCGTTGGAAGACGGTCGCCTGCCCGAGGAATTCTTGAGCGGTATTGACGGTCTGGTCGTTGCTCCCGGATTCGGTGAGCGTGGAGTCGAGGGCAAAATCAACGCGATTCGGTACGCCCGCGAACAGGGCATTCCCTTCCTCGGAATCTGCCTTGGACTCCAGATGGCGGTGATCGAGTTTGCGCGCAATGTGTGCGGACTCGAAATGGCAAACTCGGAAGAGATCACGCCGAGCCCGCCGTATCCAGTCATTCACCTCTTACCCGAGCAGCGGGACGTCACCGACAAAGGGGCGACCATGCGCCTCGGCTCCTGGCCCTGCAAGATCACTCCGAATACTCTAGCCCATAAGCTATATGGCGATACGCGCATCACCGAGCGGCACCGGCATCGCTACGAAGTCAACAACGATTTCCGTGAGAAGCTGAGCGAGCACGGCATGGTCATCAGTGGCGTCTCCCCCGACTATCGCTTAGTCGAGATGATCGAGTTGCCTGACCATCCATTCTTCATTGCGACCCAAGCTCACCCGGAATTCAAGAGTCGACCTAACCGGCCGCACCCCTTATTCCGTGGCTTAGTCGAAGCTGCGGTCAAGCACGCCGCCGTGCTAGCGCTCGCCAGGCAGGACGATCCCGCGTAGGATCACTCTTTGCGCAGCGAGGAAGACGACCAAGGTCGGAATCGCGGCAAGCGTCAGCGCCGCCATCGTCACCGCCATCGGGGCCCCCTGTTGAAGCTGGTAGATCCAGACCATCAGCGTCCACATTCGCTGATCTTGGGCGACCAGGAACGCGTACATGAAAGCCCCGTATGAGCCCATGAAGGCGAGCAAGGCTAGGTAGCCAAGGACCGGCTTGCTCAATGGCAAGGCGATTTTCCATAGCATCGTGGTCTCTTTCGCCCCGTCCATCGCGCCCGATTCATAGAGCTCTTGAGGCAACGAATCGAAGAATCCTTTAAGCAGGAAGATCATGAATCCTGATGCGGCCGCGGGAAGCACAAGGGCCGAGAATGTGTTGAGGAGCCCGATGTCGCGCAAAAGCAGGAACGACGGGATCATGGCGACCTCTGCCGGGAAGGCCATCGTCGCGAGGAGGAAGAGCAGGATTTTGCCGGTCGACTTCATCGGGTATCGCGAAAGCGCATACGCGGCAATCGGGTTGACGATGAGCTGGAGCAAGATGGCGAGTGCGCAAAAGATGAGCGTGTTCCACAGCGCACGCCCGTTGAGGACGATGTAGTCCAGGACGTAGCGGTAGTTCCGCGTGCTGAATTCTCGGGAGATTTCTCCGGCGTTGGTCGCTAGGAATTGCTTTTCGTAAGCAAGAACAGGCAGGGGGCCCGAGTCAATGGAAGCCCATCGTTCTTCGATCGAGTGGGCCTTCAGGGTCTCGGGCAGTGCGGCCTGAAACTTGGTCGCTAGTTCGCCGCTAGCTGAATAAACACACTGGTCAAAGCTGGGCGCACTCCCTTTGATCTCGGGAGGTACCGATGCAAACTGATTCTGGAACTGTCCTCGCAAGAAGTCCTGCCACATCTTATCCCGACGCAAGGGGATGCGAAACTCTGCGGGGAGCGCTCGCTTGAAGGTTTTCCAATCGTCGTACTTGACACCTGGTTTGGGATGCCACGTCGCCCGGTCGTAGAGTTCGGCTGGCGGAGCTACGGTCTGGAATGCGATGTTCTCTTCTATATAGGTAGCGTTCAGCTTCTCAATCGTGCCAAACCGGTCGCGCAGCCATGATTGGTAGCGTTGGTTCAGTCGGCTGGTTACCTGGGTTGGGGCCTGACGAAACGCGACGTGCCACTGGTCGAGGGGAAGTTCAAGGAGAAACTTCTCGTAGGCCGCGATAACCGAGGACGGCGCGGAAGGCCGCTGAGACGTGCTCGCGATTTGGCTTGGGTCGCCAGCATATTTGTCGTCACGATATTTCTTCTCAAGCTCGGCGCTCTCGCGCCAGAACTTGGGGATCATTGCGTTGTCGTTCTGATCCGTTGCACCCTTGAACCCAGTCGAGATCATGACTAGGAACGGGTAGATCGTCGTGATCGCCCCGATGCTGAGAATCGCGTACAAAAGGGTCATCGCGAGCCTGGCTCGCAACCTTCTCCTCCCCACGTTGCCGATCAGCGGCACAGCGAAATTCCCATGGACACAAGAGAAGACTGTGTACAAGGTAGAAACCCCGCACAATCACCAAGATACAGGCAATTTTACTAGGATACTGCCTCGCAATTCTGCGGAAAGACCTCACCAAGAAGACTCCAGCAATCGTGCTAGCCAGGGAAATGGCGGGGGAGTCTGACAGGAAGGAGCCCAAGAATATGTCTACTTTTCGAGTAAATACCAACGTCGTCGCAATGAGCGCCCTGAGAAATTTGGGCACGACCAATATGGCTTTTTCGAGCGCAGTGACGCGGCTCTCGAGCGGTATGCGGATTAATTCTGCAGCGGATGATCCAGCGGGATTGATCGCATCAGAAGGCTTCCGCTCGCAGATCAGCGGTATTGATGCCGCCGTGCGAAATAGCCAAGACGCAACCAATCTGGCAAAGACCGCAGAAGGAGCTCTCGACGAAGTAGGTCGGTTGCTCCGCGATGCGCGCACTCTTGCTGTTGCCTCATCGAACACCGGTGCATTGAGCGCAAACCAGTTGCAGGCGAATCAGAATCAGCTCAATTCGATCGCCGCTTCGATTAATCGTATTGCGGGGACAACATCGTTTGGAACGAAGAAGCTGCTCGACGGCTCGGCTGGCGTGAGCAGCACGGTGACTGCAGGAACGTTTGTTTCCTCCATGAACTTTGGTGGATCGTTCGGCGGCCAGGCAATCACTTCTAACGCGACCGTTACGATCGACGTGACTCAGGCTGCAACCCGAGCGGTCACGACGGATACGAACATGGCGATCATCACGGCGGCCGACATCGCAGCCGCTGGTGCAGTTGCGGTTGGCGCAGCGAGAGCTGGCTCGTTTACGTTGAACGGCAAGACTTTCACCGTTAGCGCAACCGATACTTATGGACAGATCGTTCAACGAATCAACGAGAATTCACAGTCCACAGGGGTCACTGCTCAGATCGTCTTGAATGCAGCCAACGACAACCGCATTCGCCTAAGCTCAGAGGGCTTCGGCTCAAGCTCCGTAATCGATCTAACTGATTCAAACGGCGTTATTCGAAGCGGTGCAGGTACGAGCCAAAACGTTGGTGTCGATGCAACCGCAACGGTCACGATTGACGTGGATGGTGCTGGCGGTCTAGCGGCAGTTACAGCTGCATTCACCGGAGGAAGATTCGGCGCGAGTGGGCTGGAACTCAAGGATAGCCTGGGCAACAGCATTCGACTCACCGAAGCAGGCAACTCGACCACGGCAGCGGACGGAGCGATTGGTCAGTTGCGAGTTGGAGCGACTCAGTTTCAGATCGGTGCAAACGCGGGTCAAACGACTCAGCTCAGCATCGGTAACTTCAGCGCGACGAGCCTTGGTGTTGGAGCAGTTGCCGGTCTGAATATCTCTAATATCGATATTACAACCGGCTCAGGAGCGACGAACGCGCTCAGCGTTATCGATGCCGCGGTCGAGCAAATCTCAAAATCACGCGGAGAGATTGGTTCGTTCCAACGAAACATCTTAGAATCGAACATGCGCTCGCTAGGAGTTGCACGTGAGAATCTGTCGGCAACCGAGTCCTCGATTCGAGATACCGATATCGCCCAGGAAATGACGAACTACACCAAGCTGCAGATCCTGCAACAAAGCGGTGTCGCAATGCTCGCACAGGCGAACAGCGCACCACAAGCAGTCCTCTCGCTATTGCGAGGATAAAGAAGTAAGCGTCCCCTTCTTTCGCTTGCGAGAGAAGGGGACTTGGGGGTGGAGAGGAGCTTCAGGAATGGAGTTCCGCAAAAGCAACGACGCCGCCCAACTTTGCTCTCCATTCCCGGCCCTTTCCGTTCTTAGTGAATGGAAAGGGCTTATTTTTTGCGTCGCTTCAGAAGTGCTACGAATCCAACGCCTAGTGCGAGCATCGTTGCCGGCTCAGGCACGGTACTGATATGCGCTCGTACACCGGTTGAATCATGATTGAAGTTGCCGTCTTCCATGTCCACTACAAAATCCATGACATCGCCAGTAAGCAGGTTGACGCTTCCGTTATGGACCGGTCCATAGGTGTATGGAATATTGGCCAAAGCCATATCGATCATCACACCATTGACCACCAGATGCAGGCTGCTGATGCCATTGATGTTGCCACCAAATGCGGCCGCCGAGAACGAATAGAAATAGGTACCGTTAGCCGGAGCAGTCCACCGAGCGACAGCATTAAGACCATTTCCGGGGTGCATCGACGCTTCACCTATAGGTGTAAGCGTGCCCTCGCCGCCGTCGAATCCGAGTCCGCTGTTATTCTTGTAACAACCCATAAATGGAATAGTGTTATTCTGCCAATAGTCCAAGCTGCCTGAAACTCCAGCGGCATTTCCCGACAAATTAAACTCAGCAAGTGCGGTGCCCGGAATGGTGCCGCGCCAGCCGTACGTCCAACCTCCAGCCGGGTTGCTCGACGGACTGAAATCCGCGGCGTAGTCCCAGTCCAGGGCAAACGCATTGGCCCCGGCAATCCCAAAAACAAGTAAGAATAAACTCTCTTTCAACATGAATCAATCCCTCGCGAGGCTGTATTGAACAACAGGTTGGGCGGGAATGGGATTTATGGGAGGTATGGGAGTTGTGGTTTGTTCTGGTTTCGGCTCTTCTGGCGCAGGCGAGTCATTCGCTCGCGGAGGCCGCCATCCTTTAGGAAGTCCTCTTCCAGCCGCTTGAGTTGCTGGTCGAGCAGATAGTTTGTCTGGTGTATCAAGCAAATCGCGATATTTGCGACTGCTTCTGCTGGTCTCGTCTCGACATAGCCGCGAAAGTCTTCGTAGGTAAGAGGAGTTTTGCGACCAAGTTCGCGGGCAAACTTAGCCTGCTTAGAATCCTTTTCCCAGATTTTCCAATCACGTGCTCGAAGATAGTCTTTGTCGTTCATCTAACAACTCTTCGAGACTTGCGCGAGCTACGTTGGTGAGTTTGATTTCTGTTTCTTTAGAGGTTAATGCGGCATTGCTACCTTCAAGAATGTTCTTCTTACCCGATCTTGCCGATTGGATCATCTGATCAATAGTGCGGTCGCCTCGGGATAGAACCTTGTGAGCGAAGCGAAACGTTATGTCGTAGACAACCTCAGCTTTCTGAAAGGAAAGCAGAGTCTGATAGTCCCCCCTCGGAGGCAACAACCGTTCCTCATCCCTCCCATCATTCCCATGCATCCCATTCCCGCCCACAGATAGCGATTATGTCAACAGTCGGGCAGCCGCGCCAACCAAGCCGCCCCGAGAAGCGCGGGGTCTTCGAGGGGTGTTGGGGCTATTCTTTTGTTGTCTGCTGGGATTAGACCCAACTCAGGGCTGAGGCCCACTGAACCGGACACGACGATAACATCTGGTTGGTGGATCTTGAGGATTTTTGAAGTGAGCATTGCAAAAGCTTTGCGGCGCAACTCGATTTCTTCAGCACTACAAACCTTGGGCCAATGCGCCCCGCCGAGCCATTGTTCGTAGGTTCTAGTCTCGCCGTTCAAGGTGCAGGGCTGCTCATTCCATCGAGGGTAATCGCCCTTTGCGTTGGTCACCAGCTTGCCTCCAACCACCATGCCGCATCCAAGCCCAGTGCCAATCGCAAGGCTGAACACCGCCAGTCCTCGAAACTCGGGCACGTAAGCATGGGCAAGAGCGGCGGCTAGTCCGTCGTTGATCGCATAAGTTGGGACTCCGAAAACTGCCTCCGAGAATTCAAGGCCGGTGTGACCGGGAATGATCTCGTTGGACTCCGTCACCTTCCCAGTTGCCGGGCAGATGACCCCACCCGAGGCGACTCCCATCGCCTCGACCGGGTGCTTCGCCAACTGTTCTTTGATCCAATCTATACGATCGCCTGGCGAGGGAGGAAGGGCCGTCCATTCGCGCTCGACCATCTCAGGGCCGGGTTCATAAACAGCAAACCGCAGGTTCGTCCCCCCGATATCGACTGCCCCGACTCTGCGCGGGCCGAGGGTTGCTTCGATGAAACGGCGGGTCTGTTTGAGCGGGTCGTTCAGCGCCCCGCCGACAACGACTGCCGCAGCACCTAGCGCCAAAGCTTGGGCGATTTCTTGTTCGTTGGCATAGCGCCCTTCGGCAAGCACAGGCACCCCAAGCCCTTGCACCGAAGCAACAAAATCTAGATCAGGGTCCCGCGGAACAGGTCCACTCGTGTATCCGCACAAAGTGCTCGAGATCATGACGGGAAGACCCAAAGCAACCACGGCCTGAGCTGTCTCAATCGAATCGCAATCGGCCAGGACGAGCCGACCCGCGCTCAGAATTCTTTCAATCAAACCTGTTAACTGCGGGCGGGGACGAGCGTCGAGAGCAATGACCTCGCAGCCCGTCGCGATCAAAGCATCGACCTCTGCCAAAGTGGGAGTGATGTAAATATCTGAGCCTGGGACTTGCGTCTTCACCAAGCCGATGATCAGTGCATCGGTTCTTGCACGCACCAGTTCGATGGTTGCTACTCCTTCCAGCCGCAACACCCGAACTCCCTCGCGAAGACTGCACTCGGCAAGCTGCAACAGGACCTCCGGCGAATCCAGGGGCGAGCCGCGTCCGGTTTGGACCGAAGCGATTAGGCGGCACCGATCAAGCTCGGCCAGAAACTTGGCTTGGGTCACGGTCAAAGTTTGGCCCAATTTGCGACACAATGACCCCCATGACCTGGGAAGAAATCATTGCCGATTGCAAAGCGACTATGGATGGCACCCACCAAGCACGCGAATCTGTGCTCGGCCAAACGCGCAAGATCATCCAGACCAGCTCGAAATGCATCCGCCACGTGCACCGCAAGCAGTTCGACGAAGCCAAGGTTTTGCTGAACGAAGCAAAGGCTCTCTGTGCTAGCGCACGGGGGATGCTGCAGGGTCAGCCGCGGGTGCTGTATGCGGGATATTTGCAGGACGCAGAAAAAGAGATGGTTGAGGCGGCGGCTGTTTATGCAATGGTCTTGGATGAGCCGTTCCCTAGCCCGGCTGAGTTGGGCGTTGATCTGACTAGCTACTTGAATGGGATGGGTGAGGCCGCTAGCGAGTGCCGGCGCTACGTGCTGGACGAGATGCGAACCGGCGATTTGGAACAGGCTAAGCGGCTATTAGGAACGATGGACTTGATCTATGACGACCTCATTACGTTTGACTATCCCGACACTTTGACTGGCGGCTTACGCCGAACATGCGACGCGCTTCGCGCGGTGATTGAGCGCACTCGGAGCGACCTGACGATGACGGCGCTTCAACATGAACTGCTTACGGAATTGAAGCGGACGAATCCTTCAGGAGTTGCTCCTTAACACGGCTTCAACTATTGCCTGGGCAAGCCCTCCATCTTCCAATATTGGAAACTCGGCAACCAGCTTGCCGGAAATTGTGCCGCCATTTTCTTTGACTGACCGTATGATCCGATCGATTTCCACGTCTGGTGCCTCAAAGACTTCTTTCACACGCTCTCGAGTTTGCCTAAGCTCCAAAATGAAATTTGCTTCTTGGCGCATTTCGAGTTCGATTGTGTCTCTGATTACATCGCCAAGGTATTCAACATGCGACGTTTGGTCTGGGAAAGCCCAGGCCAATTTGGCATCTGCATAAGCCGTGAAATGGAAGTTCGTTTGGACTCCGTCTTCACATTCTACGATGCGTCCGAAACTACATGCTATTGAAAACCGAGACATGAATGGTTTTGAAAATCGGTCCAACGCTTCGTCGTAAGCCGCGCGGCTGGCGACAGAACGAGTGATCGTGGATGAAATTGGAATAATAAATGGAGATGGAGCGGCACCATCTCGACGCAAAGTGTCGTTAACTAGGAATCTTGAAATACGCCCGTTACCATCGGTCATCGGGTGAACGTAAACGAATCCGAACGAGATAACAGCTGCCCGAACGATTGCGGATCTGCCCATTGTTAAACGAGAAAATGCGCGAGCCCATTGAGCAGTGGTTCAATTTGGTCCCAATGCGGAGCAACATAGTTAACTATCTCTCGGGTAATGCCGGATTGTCCAACAAACACAGGTGATTTTCGGGGTCCAAATCGAAGAGCTCTAGGACCTAATATTTCAGCCTGAAGCTGGGCTAGAAACTCATCGCTTAAAGGATCGACAGCTTTTCCACAGTACTCCTCCATCACCACCGCGAAACGTGTGATTCGATCTCTTTTGCTTTCCTCGTGTTCAATCTGAAAACTCGCTCTGCTTTCTTTGATCGTGAGCCAGGCAGAGCTTCGCATAAGAGTATCAGTTCCAAACTCAGAATCTAATTGCTCTAATTTTGCGCGGCAATCATAGGCCTCGATCTCGCGAACGCGGGGTGTGCGACGAACTAGCGGGCAGTAATCTCTCGTGCCAGGTAAGTTGTTTCGAACTCGCCAGCGAGGGACGTTCGTGAGTCGCATAGCTCCAAGATAACCAGCCGGCAGGGCGTCCACGTAATTGCCAATTTTCACACCAGGAAAGTTGATTTGTTTTCGGGTCAGCCATTCGTAGAGGAAGCATGCTCGACGTGCATACTTACCTGACGGCGTCCGATTTATCCATTCAGCCATGACATCGGCAGGAAGTATCTCAAATAGCCTAGCAAGAAATTCAAGGTGAACCCCTTCTCGCTTGAGCGCAAAGGACAAGTGATCAGTCGCGGAGGGTCCGGGCCAGGTTGCCTCGGTATAAGTTTCGATTGCGAAGCCGTCTCGGGTGGATGTAGCTCGTGAGTTCCCAATATGACTTCTCGTGGGGAATGGCTGAACGGGCTCGATGCCGAACTCGTCTGCGAGCCACTGATAGCCAATCCAATCTGCCATATAGAATCGTTGACTTACCTGAAAATCTTGATAGGAGCCCGAATTTTCATATAGAAACCGGACTTTCGTTCAGAAATCATATACTACCAGGAGGACTGCGAAGGCCCTTCGTAAGTGAGCCTAGACTAATTACGAGTAGCGAGACGACAAGTCCAGGCACCAGTGTTCCCAGGCTCAGCTTTGTAACGGATAATGTCTCGGGAATCGGAGGGAGCATGAGTTTGAATGGTGCGCTGGTCCAGGCGATTTCGAGCATTGCGTTTCCCGTGCGATACCCCCAGACCAGCCAGCCAAAGCTCGCCGCAAAGCTCAGCGCCATAGACACAAAGATCGCAGTCTTGCTCACCCGGAACTTGAGTACTCCGTAGCTAAGCAGCACCGGGAGCAACAATGCACCGATAACTGCGCCGCCCCACTGGTACCAAAGATTCACTACGCTGGGAATTTGCAGCCCCACGATTACCGCCAGAAGACAGGCCACGCCAATCCCGATGCGGGTCCATGAGTTGATCTGGGCGTCGCTTGATCCGGGGCGCAGACGTGCCACCAAATCTCGCCCGATGGTTGCTCCGCTGACGAGAGCATAGCCCACCATCGCCGAGACAATTGTCCCGATCATTCCGCACAAGAAAACCGCCTTGAGCCCGCTCGGCAGAACCTGCTGCCCAAGCATGGGGAAAATCATAAGCGGCTGCGATGGAAGCTGCGGCAATAACGCTAACGCATACAACCCAGTCGTGATGGTGAGGACATCGAACAGAACCCAAAACAGAACCGAGACGAACACGCCGCGCTTGCCAATCTCTGGCGAGGCCGCGCTTGCCACCCTTTGGTGGAACCCAGGATCAACCAGGGTCCAGGCGCCGAGGACAAAAAAGCTGAGAACCGTGATCCAGCCGCTCCCTCCGTCCCAAGTCATCAGCGACCGGTTCTCGATTTTGGCTAAGGTCTCAACCACCGGGTAGTTAAGGAGGCAATATCCGACCATTACGGCGAACCCGATGTACATCATCGAAAAGGCAAGGAGCGAAACTCGCGCATCCGCGAGCAAACCGCCTTTGTAAAGGAAGAGCGTGCCAACCAAAGTAGCCATTACAACGCTCACTGCGAGTCCCCAACCCGTGAGCATCTCGGTGAGGACACCGAGCATCAGTACATGTGCGGCGGGCAAAGCCAATAGAAAAATGAGGCAAGCGCCAAGCAAGGCGACCGGCTTGCCAAACTTGGATTCGAGCCTTTCGGGCAGGCTGATCTGCTCTGCCCCGCGCACTTTTTTGGCGAGCACGAGGGCGTAGACCACGGCAAAAATATAATAGGGGACCCCAAGCAGGACCCACGTCCCGATGCCAAAGTAGCTGACAGACTCGCCAACTCCAAGAATCCCGCCGTACCAGGTGCTCACCAAAGTCGCGACGAATACAGGCAGGGTGAGCGCACGCCCTGCGGCGATGAACTGGAGCACCGAGTTTTGGCGAAGGCGCGCGGAAAATCCTAACGAGAGGATGGCAACCAGGAACAGAAGGACAATGGCCCAGTCCAAACCAGAGAGTGTTACCAAAGCGGCATCTCTTCAAGAGGAGTCTCGATAATAAGCAAAGCCGCGCCTGTCGTCACTTTAGCAAAGACCTCATCCGAAATCGTCCGGTTGCTTATGCTGACCAAGCCATTAGGGGATAACGAAGCTTCGTCCAAGTCCCACTCGGCACCTCCAAGAACTACACCACCTGCTTCCCCAAGAGGCAACAAGGAGAGCGAGCGTCCGGGAGCCGACTTAAGCCTCCGCTCATCGCCCGCGCCGAGCACCCAGGCCATACCCGACCTCAGCGCAAACCTAACTCTGAGCGGCGCCCGCAATGCGCTATACACGCTCGCGAGCAAGTGATCCATACGATCACCTTCCAGCCCGATCAAAGTCACCTCGTCATGGCCCTCGAAGACGCAATGGGCGAGAAGTTTATCGCAGTCTGTAGTCGCCTGCTCTGACTTTTCTAGGATTTTTAGCTGATCTGCGCCCGATGCAGACCGATCAAAACTATCCATGTCGCCGATCACATCCGGGCAAAAGCCGAGCGTCAGAAGTTGGTTGGCGGCTCCATCCGCAGCGATCAAGTACTCGGCTGAATCTGCCCAAATCTTTATTAGATTCAAAGGCGTGTCGTTCCCAGCCAAGACCCCAACAACCCGCGTGCTCACGCGTCATTTTAGCGTATGTTCCACGAGTACAGGATTGGCAGTGTCAACCTTGTACAGTTCAAGCATGACTTAGAAAAATCGTGAAACATTGAGTATTCGCGAGCAAACCGTGTCATGCTCCGTTCAAACATAGGTTCACAACGAGTTTTTTCGGGATATTTCGGAGTTGGCAGGGGGCGATACCCTGTGTATAATGCTGGAACGCGTTGAGACATTGGTCTCTTCGCCTCCTTTCTTTTTTGCAACATGCGGGACCAGCTATCTCTTGAGGACCGCGAAGGCGACATCCGTCTCCGCGGCGCGTGGGAACAAGTCATAAGGCGACTATCCGACGAAGTTCTAACTTCGGTCATGGACCGATTCTTGACCCCCCTACGACCGACGCGCTTGGATGACGGGGTGGCGACACTCACGGCACCGGGAAACTTTGTCGAAGAATGGGTGCGCGAAAAGTTTCAGGACCGCCTTGAGTCGATGCTGAGTGAAGAACTTGGCGAAAAAATTCGCCTAGAGCTAAAGGTCATCCCTCGCGAAAGGCCTTCTGGCGAGAGTGCGGTTTCGATAACTTCGACGCCCGCAACCGAGGCGGCGAAGTTCAAGCCGAGCGATCGATACCGGTTCGAGAATTTTATCGTCGGGCAGAGCAACCGGCTCGCCTTTGCCGGGGCGAAGGCGATCGCCCAAAACCCAGGCACCAAGTACAACCCTCTTTTTATTTATGGGTCAAGTGGCTACGGAAAAACCCACTTGATGCATGCCATTGCGCATTCGATCTTGGCGCGCGACACGCGCTACCCGCTCCTTTATATGAGCGGGCAGCAGTTTGCCGAAGAATTCGTTGATGCCCTCAAGACAAGCCGGATCGAACAGTTTAGGCGCACTCACCGCTCGGTTAGTCTTTGGCTGATCGACGACATTCAGTTCATTGCCGGGCGAGAGAAAACTCAGGAAGAGATATTCCACACGTTCAACTATCTCCAACAGATTGGCAAGCAGATTGTCTTTTGCAGCGACCGTCCTCCCCGCGATCTCTTTGTGATGGACGAGCGGCTTCGCTCGCGGTTTGAATCCGGGCTTGTCGTGGATATCCAGCCTCCAGACACCGACATGCGCTGCGCGATTTTGCTCAGCAAAGCCGAGCGCGAGGGGATCATCCTGAGCCACGAAGTGGCGATGGCCATATCGAGCCAAGTCCCCGGCAACATCCGCGTGCTCGAAGGAGCCCTCACCAAGATCGCCGCCGAGGCGAGCCTTGATGGTCGGCCCCTGGACATGGAGCTTGCCGACCAGATTATCGAGCGTTATTATCGCAGCGCTTGTTTGGCCCGCCCCGGAGTCGAGCAGATTTTGGACGTGGTCAGCAAGCATTTCCGGATTCCAGTAGACGAAATTCAGGGGCAAAGTCGCAAGGCACCGATTACCCATGCACGCCACGTGGCCGTCTACATCGCGCGGGAGATCACGGGCAACAGTTGGAAGCACATCGGCTCGCAATTCGGCGACCGCGATCACACGAGCATCATGCACGCCCACGCAAAAATCAGCAACATGATGACCCGCGACCGCGAGATCTTGGCGATTGTGCGAATGCTGATGCAGAACCTCTATCCCGAGGCTTGAGCGATCTCGCTAATGCTTTGGATGCCAGCGGCATCCATGCGTTTGAGCAAGCCAAGCAGAGCGACAGAAGCAAACCTCGGCCCGCCATAAACGAAGCCGGTGTACGACTGCACGAGGTTTGCGCCGAGCCGGAGCTTATCCCAGAGGTCATCGCCGGTGAACACCCCGCCGACTCCGATCAGGGTCATTTGGCCTTTAGTCGCTTGGGCGATAACTTTCAATGCGTGATCGGCTTTGGATTTCAGGGGTTTGCCTGATAGTCCCCCGATCTGTCCGGGGTCTCGGGTCAAGCCTTCGCGCGATATCGTCGTATTGCTTGCGATGAGTCCTGTTAACTTGTGCTCCTCTGCCACTTTCACAACGTCCAGCAAAGCCTCATCGCTCAGGTCGGGGGCGACCTTTACGAAGAGCGGGGTTGTGTCATCGACTGCTCGCAGGGCAAAGAGAATTTCGCTGAGGGCGTCTTTGTCTTGCAGGGTTCGCAGGCCCGCGGTGTTCGGCGAGCTGACGTTCACCACCGCATATTGCCCCAACCCGCGCAGAGCGTTGAAGCTGGCGAGATAGTCACTAGCCGCATCGGGCAAGGGGGTCCGCTTGGATTTGCCGATGTTCACTCCGACGGGGATTTGGGGTTTGGCGGCTCGGAGCCGCTTAGCCGTAGCCTCGCACCCGTCGTTGTTGAACCCGAGCCGGTTGATCAGAGCATGGTCGGCAGGATAGCGGAACAGCCGCGACCGGTGGTTGCCCGGTTGGGAATGGGCAGTAACAGTGCCGATCTCGACAAAGCCAAAACCAAGCTTGTGCCAGTGAGACACCGCCTTGGCGTCCTTATCAAACCCGGCGGCGAGGCCCAGCGGGTTCGAAAACTTGACTCCAAAGAGCGTCTGCTCCAGCCTCGGATCATGGATGACCGGCCCCCGAACCCACCCCCGAGCAATCAGCGCCATCCCCAACTCATGCACCCGCTCCGGGTCCAGCCGGAACAGCAAAGGTCGAATCAGTCGGGAATACCAGGACACGTCGGTCAATTATGTCACCCCATCCGGAGCCCCTTCTCCTTGCGGGATGTCCGTGCCCGGAGGGACAAGGGGTTGGGGATGAGGGCCAATTCCGGAAAGGTCCGTGCGAAATATCCGAACCCCCGAACTCCCGAACCCCCGAACCCCCGAACCCCCGAACCCCCGAACCCCCGAACCCCCGAACCCCCGGACTCCCCTAGGCACAACCCTCCCAGACCGGGTATAAAAAGCATTCCTTCCGGTTGCGCGGGTGGTGAAATTGGTAGACACGCTACCTTGAGGTGGTAGTGCTCACAAGGCGTGAAGGTTCGAGTCCTTTCCCGCGCACCATACAATATTATTCTAAAATACTTCTTTGTCCTGAAGTGCTTTTGCGATTTCACGCAGGGCCGAAACCTGATCAGAACGCAACCTGGCTCCTCCGGCGTGGAAGCAAGCTTTTCTGATCTCATTTAGCTCGACGAGCCACTTCGTGCCGTCTTCTTTGCCCTGATTTTCCATTGCCAATCGGTCTCTGAAAAGTTGCCAGTTTTTTTGAATAATCGTGCGATAATCAATCAGCTGCAAGTAATGCCAAGGATCGAGAGGGTTTGCATCTTCTTCGCGGCGACTTGCGGCCTCCTTTCGAACGTTTTGCGGAACTCCACTCCAGCCTTCAGCTGGTGGACGCTCAAGTTCTCGGCGAATAAATGTTCCAAGTCCTCTTTCAATTTCCTGAACCAGAGCACTTGCATCCGCCACATTAACTGATGCTTTTTCTGCACTCCACTCTTCGAACCCTTCTGATTGAAAGTCAGGCCAGCCCTCGCTTCTAATGTACTTAACAATGGTGAAGTGATATTCCCGTGTTGCGCCTGCTCCATAGCTCGTTCGAGCAGCTTCAAATTCAGTTAATCTGAGAGCCTTAAAGGATTCTCCGCAGACCAGCGCAAACGGTTCCACGACATCCTTGATCTTAGACTCCGACCAACTCTCAAAGTCTGGGTCCTGCTGTCTAAGTCTGAGGAAGACATCTCTCAATACGCGAAGGCAGGCGGCAACTCCACGGTTTGTCGCCACGATCCCATGCAACCCCATATCCCATTCTGCTTCTGCGCCATTTCTCACCGTTTCAAACCAATGCGTCAAGATGTCAACTGCGCGCTCCACACTTTGGTGAGGGTCTCCAAGCCAAAAGGGACCACCGACTTGCATTTTATGTGCATTCAACTTCCAATGGAAATATCCTGGGGCTCCTAGCGCTTCGCTAAATTGCTTGAGAGTAACACACTTGGTCAGAGTGGATTTGTCGTCAGAACCAAGGATCCGCTGGAAAAGAGGGCTAGACCTGTCTGACCCAAGCTTCTCAACAACTGAACTAGACATTGCTTTGATCTGAAACCTAATATCTGGGTTACCCATGTGAAGGAGACCGTACAACTCAACAAGAAGGGCAGCACTAACTTTCTTCTGCTTACTATTGATGTCCTCAAATAGCTCTGCCTCTTTTTCGCGCGGTAACCCGTCGAAGGCCGTAACTGGTAAAACTGCAGTTTCTTCCCATCGATGACCAGCGTAGCTTAAGAGACGGTGCTGACCGTCGATTACGAATGCGCAAGCGTAGTTCGCAGGGAGCTTCAGCATTCCGAACTTCACATCGCTCACGCCGGTGTATTCTCCAGGTGCAGGTTCAAATATTAAACGTGTAGAGTCCGCTCGAAAATTTATTACAATGTTGGTTGGAAAGTATCCACCTTGATCAATGAAATTATGCATTTCCTTAATTCGATTCTTAGAAACCATGCGCTGGTAGCCTCCTCCCGACGCATTCATGCGATGTGAAACATATGCCAGCTTCAGCAAAATAGCGGGAGTTAGAGCAATCTGATAAGCGGTCGCGCTTCCGAACTTCATTCGCACGCACGGGACTTTGATGTCTTTCAGAGTCTGAATTTCTTCGTCACCGATAACTTCTCCCAAAAACTGATAGTAAGCGATGGGACCGATTTTCTCAGCAAGCAAAATGTAATAATCGATTATTGACTCATCAAGAGCCTTTTGTCGATTGTCCGTTAGCCTGTTGTTGTCAGCCTTTGTCCGGCGTATGCCAGAGAGACAGAAGATTCCTTTTACCTTTCCAGCTCCTGAACCTTCGCTTCGAAGCACTTTTCTCGTTTCTTGAACAATATCGTGGAGCTTTGGAACGTCAACGTTTGCGTCGAATGCGCGCGAGCCAGTAGCCGTACCACTCTTGCATTCGATGAGCAATGTTAGGTCGTCCGATTGGGCAATTACATCAATTTGATTTAGCGAGCCAGCTGGTCGATGAAGTGTCGCACCACTTAAATCAGAAAGAAAATCAAAACCAAGAAGATAGCACATGTACCATACCTTGAGTTCGAAGCGTCGGTGGGAGGGCAGATTACGCCCCATCCTGACCCTGGTCTTGCCGGAACGAATTACCTCCCAGCCCTCGGCAACAAACAATGCCGTTTTGCCCGCGGGCACGCTGATTTGTTCAGACCCAGCTTTGGCACTGGTAACATGCTTGGCTAAGGAGCCCCGCGCTTTCATGCCTTCAAGGCGACTTGTATTCATAGATGGATTAGTAACTCTGTAATTTGCTTTCTATAGCCTGGTTTCGAGCCAATAACTGAGAATCTTGGCACTACAACGATTTTCCATTTCCGGTAGAGTTCTCTGACGGAAGCATGGTCGGCATTAGAAATGAATACCTTGGCACCACGCTTTGACGCCCGAAGTGCGCTAGCAGCTAGTCGCCTCTGGTCTTCAAAGGAAAACAGTAGCTCATTATATTTGATGAACCCATTGTTATTGTGAGCAACGGTGTATGGGGGGTCGGCGAAGACAAAATCACCAGCTGCCGTAGCATCAAGAGTTGCCTCAAAGTCTTGCACTAGCAGTTGACTGTGGGCCAGCTTCCTGCTGGCTTCCATGAGTTCCACAGGGTCAAAAGAGCTTCGCCAAATTTTTCGGCAATAAGGCACGTTGAATTCCCCCTGCTGGTTAACACGGTAAATACCGTTAAAGCTATGTCGGCACAAGTACAAAAATCTTGCTGCACGCTCAACCTCACCGTCGACCTGAAGTGAGCGGATGCGATAGTATTCGTCTTCACTGTTCTTCCACCGTGCAAGGATTCTGAGGACCGCTTTTGGTTGGTCCCGAAGACAAGTAAATGCGTTTATTAAATCAGCGTTAGTATCGCTCAGCAGGGCGTTCGCGTAAGAAGCCCCAAAAAACAGGGCAGCCCCACCACAAAAGGGCTCAACGAGCCTGGTACAAGTTTTCGGAATTTGACTGCACAAAACAGGTACTAGCCACCTTTTTCCACCAGCCCACCTAAAGATGGGACTCATTCCAGGTACATCCAATGTCGTGCTGTTGTCTTTCATTTGAGTACCTTTCTTGATGACGAACAACCTACGCCAGAAGCGGCGCCAGGTTTTCCACTCTGGTAGGGTTTCGATACGGTCCCGTAAGGATTAGGTCGCCCAGAGCGGCGCTACTTAAGTTGCCTTAAGGCTATTCGTAAGTACTTGGGAACCTCTAACCCAACCCAAAACAACAGTGCGCCGAGGGTGTTCGCTGTTAGGTCCCAGGTTGTGTCGGATAGGTTTAGTTGGACGAGGTTGGTTTTTTGTAGGGCTAGTTCGAAGAGTTCGTTGGCTACTCCTAGCGCGCTGACTAAGGCGAATAGGCTGGCTCCCTCGGCGAGCCGGGTTGCGCGCCATTGCATTTGACGCTTGGCGTACAGCCAGATGAAGCCGGCAAAGATTCCTACGCCGACTAGGTGGGTGGTGAAGTTGGTATCGCGTTCCTCGATCAGCGGCGAGGGCAGGGTCCAGCCGACGACATACACAATCCACGCCACCACCAGCAGCCCTCGCGGGATCGGCGGCTTGCCCGTGTTGCGATGGATGAGCCAGGGGAGTCCAGCATACAGGGTGTGAGGTAGTCCGGAATTTTGGGCTCGGGGGTTCGGGGGTTCGGATATCCGGCAAGGGAGTTGACCCTTATCCCCAACCCCTTTGCTCACTCCGGGCACGAACATCCCGCAAGGAGAAGGGGCTTCTATGCAACCAACACTTGACGCCTTTCGTCTTCTTCGTCAGACTGCCATGGATATTATTAAGCTGATTCTCGCGATGCTGTTTGGCCTCGGGGGGCTCGTTTGTTCAATCATCATCCTTATCGATGCATTCCAAGATGAGCTGTGGAAGGGATTTGTTTGCATATTGTGCGGTCTGTATTGGCTGTACTACGCCCTTGTCGAATTTGAGCACGAGCATAAGTGGCTTATTATTTTGGGCTCGCTTGGAGGAAGCGCTATTGGCGCGGGAATCATGCGATTGTGATTCCGGACCGTGGCTAGAATAATTAGTGACAGAACAGCGCCGACAACTTTGGCTTGCCTATCGTGACAGCCTGACTGTCTCGTACATTATCGCGGCCTGCACTTCTCCCGCCTTCTATTTTGGCGCGCATATTGATTTGGGGCGGACGGTTCTTGTTGGTCTGCTTTCTGGATTTGTCTTTGGCACTTGCTTCTTTCTGCTGGGCACCGTTCGGCCTCGGATACAGATTGGATCTTTTGGCGCTAATGTGCTTGCCCAGACAGGTTTGATGACTGGAACCGTAGTCGTGGCATCTTCTCTTGTGGGATGGTTGGCGGCTGCGATCTTTACTAATCGAAATCCTTTTGATCTGCAATTGCTGAACCAAGTAGCGGGAGTCGTGACTCCGGCGATGCTGCTGATCTATCTTCCGGCGGGGATTGTTCTGGCAGGGATTGTCAATGGGCTTTTCGCAATTGATCGCAAGCTAGGCCCAGGTGTGATGTGGAGCTGGATCACGGGAAAATACTATCGCCCACGCGAGGAAGGGCGTATCTTTATGTTCCTCGATATGCGAGATTCCACTACCATCGCGGAGAAACTAGGCAATATAGAATTTAGCGCTTTGATTAAAGACTTCTTCCTCGACATGACGTATCCTGTTTTAGAAACGCGCGGCGAAGTTAGTCACTACATCGGCGACGAAGCCGTACTAACTTGGACTTTGGAACAGGGCTTGCGAAACGCCAACTGCTTACAACTGTTCTTCAAGATGGAACATGCGCTTGAGCTTCGCGCAGAGTATTACACGAAGCGTTACGGCTTTGTCCCTTCATTCAAAGCAGGCGCCCACGTCGGCAAGGTGGTCGCCACAGAAGTCGGCGAGATCAAGAGCGAGATTGTTTATCATGGCGATGTTCTGAACACCGCCGCGCGAATCCAGGGGTTGTGCAGCGAGTTAGGCAGCTTCCTGATTTCGGGCGAGTTGGCTTCAAAGCTTGAGATGCCAGCATCTCTCGCCCTGAGTCCTCTCGGACCGCAAGTCTTGAAAGGAAAGGAGAACGAGGTTGAGATCTTTGCGGTTGAACTAAAGAGGTGAACACCACTTCATGTTAAGAGTAGTGCAAATTGCTCATGGCGCGGGTATGGTGCAGAGATGCTTAAGAAGATCCTAACCTTGTCCATGCTCTCGTGCGCAATCATCTCGCATGCTTGGGATGCGAGCGGGCATGAGGTGGTTGCGCAGATCGCGATTTCGACCTGCAAGCCCGCGACGCTGACCAAACTCAAGAACCTGCTGTCGACGGCTGTGTGGACGGTGACGCAGAACAGCGGAGCGGTTGTGACTCACGACTTTCGCAACCCCCTGATTGCGGCGCGGTTTGCCGATGACATCCTGAACTCGCAGTTCGGCAAGAACCCATACGAGACCAAGAACTACCGGACTTGGCACTACATTGACCTGCAATACATGGACCGAAGTAGCATCTTTGCTAACTGGCCCCCGACCGAAACCGATGACACGATTGTGCAGGGCATCGACGATGCAATCGCCGTAATTAAGAACAAGCCCGCCCGAGGATTTACCAAGGGCAAGGTCGAAGCAATGCTTTTCCTGCTCCACTTTGTCGGCGATATCCACCAGCCGCTCCACTGCTCGGACGACTACGATAAGGGCGGTCACCGGGCTATGACAACAGATTCAGGCGGCACCATTATTCCGCACAAAGTTTGGGATGGCGAAGCGACCGCTCGGTATAGTTTACATGCTGCAGGGAACTCAGAATCAGCTGAGCAGATTAACGATGATCTGGCGACGATCCGATCTGCCGCAACCGATCTAATCAATACGCGAGCCTCCCATTTTTCGCAGTATCAACGCACGAACTTTAATCGCATGGCGTGGGTCAAGGAATCTTATAAGTATGCTTGCAATAACATCTTTGCTGCGCAACAGCCATTAACCCAAACAACTCTAGATGCATGGCAAGAGTTTGGTTTGGAGCGAGTAACTATTGCCGGACTTAGATTGGGGAGATTGCTTGATGCGCTGGCTCCATATATGTGAATAGCTTTACTTGCCGCATACGCGGCACACGTCGGCAGATGCAATGTTGATCTCGCCGCATTGGCATTGCCAAGTGAGTGAGCTAGCTTCCTGCTCTTCCTCATGGCGACCGCTTTCCTCAGGAGCGCTTGGTAAGAACCATTCGACGGCACCACACTTGGGGTAGCTAAAGATGAGGAAGTCCTTTTGCTTTACAAAGAACTCCCTAATCTCGCCCCAGCGCCCCTAGTTGTAACCTTTCTGTAGGCTCAGCTCGAAGTGGTGGCCAACGGAGTTTGGCACCACTTGTAAAGAAGCGGGTCAGGTCGCTGGAACTTTGAAATCTCGTTCACGGCGAGAAAGTGTATCTCAACGAGTCAACCTGGAGTAAACTTATTCTGATGGACCAGATGCAGGAGTCAATGGAACAGAGCGAAAACTCAGTCCCTGAGAGGGCCGAGAAGGCCCTCGATGCAGCTTACGAACGTAGCCTTGCTGCTGGTCACCCGGTTCTTGTCATCTCAAACGACCATCTTGTCCGCATTAATCCGGATCACTCGCGTACGGTCTTGAGGGCGGTTCCAAAGCGATACCGAATCGCCAAAGGCACCAAACTAAAGATTCGGTGAGTATCGAAACGCCTCGTTTGCGAATAATTGCGGGCCCGAATGGGTCTGGCAAGAGTACCATTCTTGAATCCATAAAGCCGGATATTCGCGGCGTCTACATTAATGCAGATGACATTCAGAGAGAACTCCAGAAGACGGGCTCTGTTAGCCTCGAATTCAGCGGGATTCAACCCGACATCGAAACAGCCAAGCAGTTTTTTGCGGACGAGCTTAATAAGAGAAATAACAAGAATCTCGTCTGCGCGAATGACATTGTAATTTCTGGTAATTTAATTCAGTTTTCCGAGCGAATCAAAAGCGATTACCATGCTGCGGTTGCTGCTGATTTCCTTAGAACTGAGTTGCTGGCAATGCGAAAGTCTTTCACTTTTGAGACCGTAATGTCTCACCCGAGTAAAGTTGACTTCATGCGTGAAGCACAATCGGTAGGCTACAGAACGTACCTGTACTACGTTGCAACTGGCGATCCGGAAATTAATGTTGCGCGAATTAAAGCAAGAGTGCTCAATGGGGGCCACGACGTGCCTGAAGAAAAGGCGCGAAGTCGTTATGCTCGTTCGTTGGAACTTCTGCCAAGTGCAATTAAGAATTCAGACCGAGCATACATATTTGACAATTCAGGTCTGCCTGGAGAGACTCACTGGATCGCTGAAATTACGGACGGTACTGACCTAGAGATAAGAACTGAAGATGTCCCAGATTGGTTTAAGAAAGCAGTTTTGGATAATATCTGATTTGGTCTTCTTATGCTTGTGACAGGTAAGATCAATTGTATGGATCAACTGACAAAACCTGCTAAGAGTTTTCAACGCGCCTGTTCAATCTTTCTCCAAGACCTTAAGGCCCTGCCCGAAGAGGCATTTACCAAGAAGTTCGGGCCTGCGACTCGGACTGTGGCGGACATTGTGTTCGAGGTTAACCGGGTTAACGAGGACGTTGCAACGGAGATTCGAGGCGAAACTCCGCCGCCCTGGCCCGAAGGCTGGATTACCGCTCCGGATGATTTCCAGACCAAGGACGCTGTGGTCAGCGGGTTCGAGCAGAGCTCGAACAAGATTCTTGAGACGATCAAATCATTTTCGCAAGAAGAGTTAAGTGCGCCTTTGCAAGTTGGGGAATCGACGACCACACGCGCCGATCGATGCAGCTTCATGACCTTGCACATCTGGTACCACAGCGGAGGCGCCTGTCGTGATCACGTCGCCCTCGGCCAGCGCCTACATCAGCGGTGTCACGCCGCTTCGAGCCGCGATCGATGCGAGCGTGCCGGTGCAGAGCGTCACCTTCTTCGTCGACGGCCGGC
>WBZS01001046.1_pt1 | contig 25071 bp, 25 predicted proteins | sample 5204201 | NCBI WGS metagenome assembly WBZS01 (sample SAMN12344357, study PRJNA552823) | activated sludge metagenome | biome: Activated sludge suspended growth; feature: Nitrification reactor; material: Wastewater; isolation source: activated sludge from nitrification reactor of wastewater... | reverse complement strand
CAGAAAATCCCCATTTCTACAATCTCACCCGCGCAACCCAGCTCCGACGCCCAAATCGGTCACGTTCCCGAAATCAGCGGTCACGTTCGCCGAAATGCGCATCTGTCCTCGCAGTTGCGATCGACGCCGGCGGTCACGTCGCGGCAAGCGGTGATGCCGAAGGTCGCGTCTCCATCTGGAAGACCGAGGGTGAGAGCCCGATTCACTCACTGAACGCCCACGGCCGGGCCGTTACGGGATTGGCCATGTCTCGCGACGGACGTTACGTGGTGTCTTGCTCCTGGGACCGGCAGGTCAAGGCTTGGAACACAGCTTCGGGAGAGCTGGTCGGAAGCGTGCACTACGCGCAGGCCGACCTGAGCACCGTCGTATCCACTCTACAAATGAATCAGGTCTTCGTTGCCGCAGAAGACGGCTTCGTTGGATGTTGGCGTGTTCCTGACGGCGAGGAACTTGAGGCCGTCGCCGCCGATCCCAATGTCGTTATGGCCCTTTCGTGCACACCTCGGGCAGAACGCCTCGCCTGGGGCGCTGTGGGCGGCGAGATGAGCGTTCAGAAGCATGGTCGTTCCGTTGCCGCACACACCGTCCGTGGGCACGATGCCGACATTCGCGCCATGGCTATGGATCCGGGCGGAAGGTTTGTGTTGTCCGGTGGCGTCGACAAGTGCGTATTGCTCTGGGATCTCGACAAGTTGGAGATCGACCGCGCATTCAATGGTCACAGCGACGCTATATCTGCAGTATGCATCCGACAGGACGCCAAGCTCGGCGCATCCGCATCCTGGGACGGTACGGTGCGCTTCTGGTATCTGGCCAGCGGCACCGGTGGCGGCAAGCTGGACTTCAAGTCTCAGGTGTGGGGAATTGCGTCAACACCCGATCTTCGAATCATGGTTGTTGGCGAGAAGTCCGGCGCAGTCACGTTGCTGGATATGTAATTCAGTGCCGCGTCCTGCGGCAGTTTGGGGTTGTGGTCGATGACGGGCCAGCCCTGGGCAGCCAGCTACTGCAGGAAGGGTTGTTCGACCTCGGCGTGCTCGCTCAAGCAGGCGGCCGCGTCAGACCCGGGTTACAGCGGATCTCAGCCCTGTGGCGGCGGATCGGCAGGCTCTTCCCAGGATCTGGGCATGGGCTCACGCGCAGACAGCGACTGCGAAAGGGTGGACGCTGCTTGCCAAGAAGCGCCGCGCGTGAGCTCCGGACCCAGTGCCGGCAGGGCTTCAGGTGCCAGGGTGGCCAGCGCGCCGTCCTGCCACACCACCGCGTACTGCCCCAGCCGGCGCTTGCGGTCCAGCGCGCGCCCAACGGCCTGGCGCAAGGCGCCCAAGTCGCGCAAGGCCGCCGCGCTGGGCTGCGGGCCGGTGACATCCTCAACCACAGCCATGGGGGATGTGTTCATGCGCATGGTTCAGCCTGGGACAACATCAGTTGATAGTGGGCGATATGGTGCACCACCCGTTGCGCGCCCGCCTGTTCGAATACCAATTCCGGCATGGTTGCGCTGTTCATGTAGCAGCGGCAGGCGTCCACGCGGGCGCTGAAGTCATGCAACAGATGACGCAGGCTGCGGGCATAGCGGCGCTCGATGTCGACGGCCGGAATGTCGTGCCCGCCATGAGCCACGCGCTCGGCCACGCGCTGGTGCGACTGGGACTTGTCGGCCAGCGCCAGGTAGATCAATTCCACGCGCCAGCCCGTGCCGCGGAGCTGGTCTACCAGCTTCAGGTAGCCGCGGCCTGCCAGCGTGGTCTCTAGCGCGAAGCTGCGGCCGCGCCGGATGTGACCCTGCACTTCACGCAGCAACAGGCGGCCGGCGGCAGCCTGCTGCAAGGCGGGCGCCAGCGGCGACAGACCGGCAGCAATGAGGTCGGCATTCACGAAATGCTGGCACCCCGCTACTTGTGGCAGGTAGATCAGCGCAAAAGTGGTCTTGCCCGAGCCGTTGGGGCCGGCAATGATCCAGCAGGTGGACATCAGGCGGTGGTCTCCCTTGGGAGCAAGGATGGATACACGTCGATCTGCACGGCATCCAGGCCGCACAAAGCCTCTTTGATGGCGGCGCGCGCGTCGGTGGGTAAGTTGAATCTTACTTTGGCAGTTTGGAGTTCTTGCATGAATCCTTGCTTCTGCATGCGGAGCTTCGCAAGCGCCTCCCTGTCCGCTTGAAGGCGCGTAGTCGCGGCAGAGAGCGAGGCCGCGATCTGCTGCTGCTGCGCCATATTTGTCGGCAGATACGTCCAAAGAAGCCGAATGTCCCCAACGCGCACGTGACCAACTGTCGATCCACCATGCCGGCGCAGTCCGGCTGGTACTCGGCGACGAGGGGCGAGAGCGCAATCTTTGCCGGGGTGGGCAGGCGGACGCTGACCTGGTAGTTCAGCGCCCGGTGGCGGCGCTGCCCGCGACGTCGCCGTCGCCTTCGACATCGTCGCCCAGCCAGCGCCGCTGCAACGCCGCCCAGCCGTCGGCGCCCAGCCGCTGCAGCGTCGCGATGTTGGTCTCGTAGATCGCATCGGCCTCGGGAAACGCCGCCACCGCGCGGTCAATGCTGGCCTCGCGGATCAGGTGCAGCGTGGGGTAGGGCGCGCGGTTGGTGGCGTTGCCGAGGTCGTCGGCCGCGGTGCCGTCGAACTGGTACTGCGGGTGAAAGCTGGCCACCTGCAGCCGGCCGGCCAGGCCAAGCGCGACCAGCGTGGCGTCGGCCAGTGCCAGATAGTCGTTGAAGTCGGCAAAGTCCTGCAGCACCCACGGGTGGACCAGCACCGTGGTTTCCACCTCGGTGGCCGGCGTGGCGTCCAGCCGCAGCAGCTCGTCGACCAGCGCGGCGTGCAGCGCGTCGGTGTCACGTGCCGAGCTGCACACATAACGGATCAGCCGCTTGGCCTGCACCGCCTTGGCAAACGGGCACAGGTTCAACCCGATCACCGCGTGGTCGACCCAGGCCCGGGTGGCGGCCAGCACGCGTTGCGGGTCTTCGGCAGTCATTCAAACGGCTCCGGCTTGCCGTAGGCATAGCCCTGGGCGTAGTCGACGCCTATGCCGCGCAGCGCCTCGACGATGGCCGGGGTTTCGGCGTATTCACCCACCGTGCGCAGGTGCATGGCGTGGCCCATGCGGTGGATGGTTTCGACCATCACGCGGTCCATCTCGTCGTTGACCATGTCCTTGACCAGCGTGCCGTCGATCTTCAACAGGTCGACCCGCAGGTGCTTGAGGTAGCCGAACGACGACATGCCGGCGCCAAAGTCGTCCAGCGCAAAGCTGCAACCCAGCGCGCGCATCTCCTCAATGAAGCCCATTGCCTGCGTCAGATTGGCCACCACCTGGGTTTCGGTGATCTCGAAGCACACCAGACGGTGCGGCACGCCGTGCTGGACGAACAGCGCCCTCAGGTCTGCCAGGAACTGCGGCTCGCCGAACGACGATCCCGACAGGTTGATGGCGTAGGTGGCATCGGCGTCGGCGTCGCCGCGGGCGATGGTTTGGGCGATGTGCGCCAGCGCGTGGTCGACCACCCAGCGGTCGACCAGACCCATCATGCCAAAGCGCTCGGCCGCCGGGATGAACAGCCCCGGTGGCACCAGCTGGTCGTCGTCGTTGCGCAGGCGCAGCAGCAGTTCGTAGCGGCGCTGGCCCTGCCCCGACGGCTGCAGCGGCACCACCGCCTGGCGGTACAGGCAGAAGCGGTTGTCGCGCAGCGCCACCTGCAGCCGCTGCGCCCAGGCCATTTCGCCGACGCGCGAGACCATGCCGGCGTCGTCGCTGCGGTAGACCACCACGCGGTTGCGGCCGGCGTCCTTGGCCGCATAGCAGGCCACGTCGGCGGCGCTGAGCACTTCGCCGAGCGAGTGCGCGGGCGATTCCAGCCGCACCAGGCCGATGCTGGCGCTGATGGTGAAGCTGCGCAGGCCCCACTTCAGCACCACCACGCCGACGCTGCGCCGCATCTCCTCGGCCTTGGCCAGGCTGACCTCGACCGGGCAATCGACCAACAGCACGCCAAATTCGTCGCCGCCCATGCGCGCCAGCAGGTCACCCTCGCGCAGGTGCTGCTTCAGCGCGGCGCTGACCAGCCGCAGCAACTCGTCGCCGGCGGCGTGGCCGCAGGTGTCGTTGACGATCTTGAACTGGTCCAGGTCGATGAACATCACCGCGTGCGGGGCGTCGGCCGCGCGTGCCGTGCCGTCCACGCCGGTGCGCGCGCTGCGCTGCGCCAGCGTGTCAATGGCGTGCTGCAGCCCGCTTTCGAAGGCGCGCCGGTTGGGCAGGTGGGTCAAGGGGTCGTGACTGGCCAGCCAGCCCAGGCGCTCGATCAGGCGCTGCTCGCGCGTGGTGTCGTGCAGCACCAGCACCGCGCCCTGGGGCTCGTCGTCGCCGACGCGTATTGGCGAGACCACCCAGGACACCGGCACCGAGCTGCCGTCGGGCCGCACCAGGCGCTGGTCGGCGTCACCCAACTGGTGGTCGACCTCGCCGGCCAGCAGTTGCGGCGACAGCGGCTGCACCGGTTCGCCGCTGTCGGCGTTGACGATGCGGATGTCGGCCGCCAGCTCGGCCACCGGCAGCTCTGCTGGCATGGAGCTGGGCGGACCAACCGCCGGCGCTGCCGCAGCCGCCGGCGCTGGCGTGGCTGCGCTGGGGTCCGTCGCCGGCCCGGCGGCGCGCATCTGCGTCAAGCGCTGCGCGGCGCCGTTCATGTAGATCACGCGGCCCGCGGCGTCGGTGGCCACCACCGCATCACCAATCGAGGCCAGCGTCACCGCGGCGCGCTGGCGCTCGGCGGCCAGCGCGGCTTCGGCGCGCTCGCGCTCGACCAGCAGCCGCCGCGTGCGCCACAGCGCCGAGCCGATCAACACCGCGCCCAGCCCGGCCAGCATCGCCACCAACAGGTTGCGCACCACCAGCGCGGTGTCGTTGAGCTTGAGCGTGAAGGCCATTTGCAGCGGTGCGGCTTCGGCGTCTATGCGGTGGATGGCCTCGGCCAACGCGCGCAACTGCGCCGGCGTGGGCGCGCCCTGGGCCCAGGCCCGCACCGCCAGCTCACGCTGTGCGGACAGCGCCAATATCACGTGCTCGGCCGCGCCCCACATCGCCAGCATTTCCTGGAAGAAGCGCATTTGCCCCAAGTAGCGGTACAGCCAAAGCACGGCGTCGATCACGTTCAGCGGCAGGTCGGCCTGGCTGAAGTTGGCGCGCGCGCGGTCCAGGTCGGGCTGCTGGCTGGCAATCAGCTCGCGGCCGCGGCGCAGGTGGTTGAACTGTGTCATCCACTCGTCGTGCGACCGCAGCGCCTGCATGTCGCCGGTCTGCGAATAGCGCAGCAACTGGATCACCGCGTTTTTCTGAAACCGCGTCCAGACGTTCTCGCCAAAGCCGTAGGCGCGCAGCCCCATCAGGATGTTCACGCTCAGGATGCCGGCCACCACCAGCACCAACATGCCGGCGACAAAGGCCCAGCTCATGCGCAGCCAGGGTTGGCGCAGCACGCTGGGCCGCCACCGGCGCGGCGACTGGGCAGTGGGCTCGGCGTCTAACATGGGTTTATTGTTGTGGGGGCAGGGCAGCGGGGCCAACCCACTAGTCTGCCGCAACGCGCTGTAGTTGATGCCGCGGTGCGGTGGCGGCGCGGCGCGCGGGGCGGTGATTGTTGGCTGCACGCCCGAGTGGCTGCGGCCGGCCTGGCAGCCCGCGCGGCCGTTCGTCGCAGTGCCAGGCGCGCCGGTGCCCGACACTCGCGGCGCGCATGCCCTGCCGCGCCGGCCGCGGGGTGAATCAAGAGCCCCTCCGTCCAAGCCCCGTCCCCATGATCCTGCTGGCACCGATGGAAGGGCTGGTCGACCACAGCCTGCGCGACGTGCTGACCGCGGTCGGCGGCATCGACCGCTGCGTGGCCGAATTCATCCGCGTCACCGACCGGCTGCTGCCGCCGCGCGTGTTTACCCGCGTGGTGCCTGAGCTGCTGGCCGGCGGCCGCACCGCTGCCGGCGTGCCGGTGCGGCCGCAGTTGCTGGGCAGCGACCCGGCCTGCCTGGCCGACAACGCGGCGCAGGCCGCGGCGCTGGGCGCGCCGGGGGTCGATCTGAACTTTGGCTGCCCGGCCAAAACGGTCAACCGGCACCGCGGCGGCGCGGTGCTGCTTGACGACCCCGAGCTGCTGCACGCCATCGTCAGCGCGGTGCGCCGCGCCCTGCCCAGCGGCGTGCCGCTGTCGGCCAAGATGCGGCTTGGCAACACCGACTGCGCGCGCATGCTCGACGCCGCGCGGGCGATTGCCGCCGGCGGCGCAGCCGAGCTGGTGGTGCATGGCCGCACCAGGCTGCAGGGCTACCGGCCGCCGGCCGACTGGGTGCGCATTGCGCGCATCCGCGAAGCAGTCAAGCTGCCGGTGGTGGCCAACGGCGAGGTCTGGACGGTGGCCGACGCCGCGCGCTGCCGCGCCGAATCAGGCTGCGCCGCGCTGATGCTCGGCCGCGGCCTGGTCGCCGACCCCGGGCTGGCGCGGGCCATCACCGGCAGCGCTGCGGCGCTGGACTGGCCGATGCTGGCCCCGCTGCTGCTGCGCTACTGGCGCGGCGTGTCGGCACGGGTCGCGCCGCGCCACCGCGCCGGGCGGCTCAAGCAGTGGCTGAACCTGCTGCGCCGCCGCCATGCCCAGGCCGAGGCGCTGTACCAGGCGCTGCGCACGGACAACGACGCCACGTTGGTCGGGCAGCGGCTGGCCGACGCGTGCGCGGCGGCTTGACAGCGGCACCGGCCGAAGTGCGCCGAAGGGGTGACGTCAACGAGCAGCGTCGGCTTCCTGGCCCGGCCAAAGCCTGAACGCAATATGGCGTGCCGCATGCTGGAAGTCCTTGTCTGTGCTGAGCAGCGTCAGCTCGTAGCGGCCGCAAAGCTGGATCAGCAGCGCGTCTATCGTGCCGATCTGGACGCCGGCTCGGCGGCAGACGTTGCGCACTTGCGCGGCGGCCACGTGGTCCTCCCGGTCGGGCTGAATCAACGGCAGCGCACCGAAGCTTTGCAAGATGGCCGCGGCGGCTTTGGGGCCATTGAAGCCTTGCAGCAGCTCCTGCAGCACCAGGCCGGTGGTGACCACCAACTCGGCGCCTTCAAGCGCGCGACGAAGATGCGCAACCTGCGCTGACTCCACCTGCGGCGAACGACGCAGCGCAAGCGACCAGACACTGGTGTCGACCAGCAGGCTCACCCGGACACCCCACGGCGGGCGCTCGGTCGCGCCAAGCGGGCAGTCTTCGCCGGAAGGTCATTGGCGCAGCGGGCGAGGCTCATGACCGTGAGCGCTCGGCCTTGTTGTCGAAGCTGTCGTCCCACTCCAGTTTGCCGAAAAGCTCAGCGACCTTGCGCTGCTCGCGCCGCGCGATGAACTCCTTGAGCGCCAGCGTCACCGCGGCCTTCTTTGTTGATTCACCACTGACCGCGACGACACGGTCAAGCAGGTCAGGGTCAAGCGCCAGGTTGGTTGCCATGTGGGCCTCCTTGTGTGACACTTTACACAAAGGGCATTGAGCGCACAACCGCCGGACAAATCTTTGGCGCGCTGACCGCGCAGGCGATCGACGGCGCGGCCTACGACGCTGCGTTGCCTGAGCGGCTGCGCTCGTCGCTGTACTGAAGCGACGCGGCGGCTGTCCGCCGCCGACAGCCACTTGAATCTTGCGATGACGGGCGCCGCGGTGAACCGTCAGGCGCCCGACTCGCCTTCCCAATAGTCCATGGTCGCCGACTGACGGTAGCCCGCGCCGGTCAGCCGAACGCCGACCCGGCCGGAATCGGGGTAGACCATCACGTCGTGCGGATTCTTTTCGCCGATCAGCAGGTAGCGGGCGACGCCGCTGCCGGGGTTGGTGATCGAGTGGCCGGCGCGTTGGCCGGCGGGAAAGCAGACGTAGTCGCCGGCGCGCAAGGTGTAGCGGTGCGGGCCCAGGCGCAGTTCGAGCACGCCGTCCAGCAGGTACAGGTGCTCTTCTTCCAGGTGGTGGTAGTGGTTGGGGCAGGCCTGCATGCCGGGTGCCAGTTCTTCGATCAGCACGCCGACATGGCTGGCGCCGCCGAACTCGCCAATCGCCTGGCTGCGGCAGCCGAAGCGCGTGCCCTGGGCATAGTTCTCCCAGGGCACGCGGTCCACCGCAAAGGGTTCGAAAAAGCCTTCGGCGGTCTGGGTGGTGCGGGGTGGGGGCACGGGCATCTCCTGAATTCAATCGGAAGCCCGGAGCGTGCCACGGAGAAGTGTCGAGGCTGGACGGGGCCGATCAAACGCCGACAAAGACGCGCTGGGGCGAATGTCCAGCCGCGGGCTTGATGCGGGTCAGTCTGCCAACGCAGCAGCCACCCAGAATCCGCGCCTGCACTGGCCATCGCCGGTTGCCGACCCGTCCTGCCTGCTGGCCCGCCACGCCCTCAATGACCGCCCCCCGGCTACTGGCCCTGATTTGCGCCGCGCTGCTGCTGCAACTGGCCGTGGGACTGGCTTGGGCGCTGTGGCGGCGCCGCGCGAGCGCAGCGGTCAACCCGCCGGCGGCGCAGGCGGCCGGCGCCGTCAGGTCCGACGCGGCGTGGTCCGGGTGGCGCGGGTTTCGGGTTGCGCAGCGGGTGTTCGAGGACTTGGCGCAGTCGCAGTGTTCGTTTTACCTGCAGCCGGTGGACGGCCAGCCGCTGCCGCCGTTCAGGCCGGGCCAGTTTCTGACCTTTGCGCTCGATGTCGCCACGCAGGCGGCGGGCCAGGTGCCGGCGTCGCGCTCGATCACCCGCTGCTACTCGTTGTCCGACGGCCCCGCGCCGACGCACTACCGCATCACGGTCAAGCGGGTCGGCGCGCCGGCTGGCCAGACCGCGGTCGCACCGGGGTTGTCATCCAACCACTTCCATGACCGGGTGCAGGTGGGTGACGTGTTGCGCGTCAAGGCCCCGGCCGGGCACTTTTTCATCGACACCGACCCGGCGCTGCCGGTGGTGCTGATCGGCGGCGGCATCGGCATTACGCCGATGATGAGCATGCTGCGCTGGTGCGTGGCCGAGCAGCCGCAGCGCGCGCTGCACCTGTTCTACGGCCTGCGCAACAGCGCCGAGCACGCGTTCAAGGCGGTGTTGGAAGACCTCGCCGCGGCGCACCCGGCGCTGCACCTGCACGTCGTCTACAGCCGCCCGGGGGGGTCGGATGTGCAAGGGCGCGACTACCGGCACCGCGGCCATGTCGACGTCGCCTTGCTGCGCCAGACGCTGCCGCACGGCCGCCATGCGTTCTACGTCTGCGGCCCGCCGGCGATGATGGCCACGCTGGTGCCGGCGCTGGCCGACTGGGGCGTGCCGGTCGCCGACACCCACTACGAGGCCTTCGGCCCGGCGTCGGTCAGGCTGCCGGGCGCAGCGGGTGCGGCGGACCAGGCGGCGGCCGCCACGACGGCGGTCGAGGTGAGGTTCCGGCGCGCGGGCCGCAGCCTGACTTGGGACGGCAGCGACGCCACGCTGCTGGACTTTGCCGAGCGCCACGGCATCGAGGTCGAGTCGGGCTGCCGCTCGGGCGGCTGCGGCAGTTGCGAGACGCGGGTGCTGCAGGGCGCGGTGCGGTATGCGCAGCCGCCTGACCACGAGGTGGCGCCCGGCCACTGCCTGCTGTGCGTCGGCCGGCCGTCGACCGCGTCGCTGGTGCTGGAGGCCTGATGCCCGCGCCGGCCCGCCTGCTCAGCCGCGAGGTGCTGCCCTTCCTGGCCAGCTTTGCCGCGCTGGCCATCGCGGCGCTGGCCATCGACGGCCTGCTGCACTGGTTCAATCTGCTGTGGATCGGGCGCTGGCTGGGCATACCAGGCAGCTTGCTGATCATTGGCTCGACCGTCTACTCGCTGCGCAAGCGCAAGCTGATCCGGCGTGGCCACCCGGCGCGGCTGCTGCGCTGGCACGAGGCGCTGGCCTGGCTGGGCTCGCTGCTGGTGCTGGTGCATGCCGGCGTGCACTTCAACGCCATCCTGGGCTGGCTGGCGGTGTGGGCGATGCTGGTCAACGTTGGCAGTGGGCTGACCGGCAAGTTCTTGCTCGACCGCTCGCGCCGGCGCATGGAAGCCGCCCGGCAACGCCTGCGCGCCGGCGGTTTGAGTGACGAACAGCTTGAGGAGCGCCTGTACTGGGACAGCCTGACCTTTGACGCGGTCAAGCAGTGGCGCGTGGTGCATTTCCCGATCACGCTGGCCTTTGCGGTGCTGGCCACCGCGCACATCGTCGCCATCTTGCTGTTCTGGGGCTGGAAGTGAGCAAGCGCCCCTGGCTGCTGATGGTCATTGCGGTCAACCTGCTGGCGTTGGTGGCGCTGGTCTTTGTCTACCCGCACCTGATGGTCAGCCCCGGGCCGCTGGTCAAGGGCCATGCCGATCTGGCCACAGACTGCTTTGCCTGCCACGCCGCGTGGCGCGGTGCGTCGTCGGCGCGCTGCATCGACTGCCACGCGGTGGCGGACGTCGGCCTGAAGACGACCAAGGGCGTGCCGATCGCCGGCGCCGTGGTCAAGACCTCGTTTCACCAGCAACTGATCGAGCAGGACTGCATGGCCTGCCACAGCGACCACCAGGGCCCCAAGCTGACCAAGCGCAGCCGCAAGCCGTTCTCGCACGCCCTGCTGAAGCCAGCGCTGCGCGACGGCTGCGCCACCTGCCATGCCGCGCCGAAAGACAGCGTGCACCGTGACCTGAAGGTCGAGTGCGGGCAATGCCATCAAACCACCGCCTGGAAGCCGGCGCATTTCGACCACGCCGTGCTGGCCAAGGCGGCGCTCGAACGCTGCCAGGGCTGCCACAACCCGCCCACCGACCGCCTGCACCGCCAGATCCAGGGCAGTTGCCAGTCGTGCCACCAGACCAGCGCCTGGAAGCCGGCGACCTTCGACCACGACAAGTACTTCGTGCTCGATGGCGACCACCAGGCCACCTGTGACACCTGCCACAAGAACAACGACTACTGCCGCTACACCTGCTACGGCTGCCATGAGCATTCGCAGGCCAATATCCGCGCCAAGCACATCGAAGAAGGCATCACCCAATTCGAGAATTGCGTGAAGTGCCACCGCGATCCGCGGGTCGAGCCGGGCGAAGGTGGCGACGGCGAGGGCGAGGACGACTGAAAGACCTGGCAGAACCGGTCGCTCGTGGCGCGCGGTGCAGGACTGGGAAGACACGTTGACAGCGCACTGCGCCCCAAGCGGTGACGCGCCAGGCGCGGCTTGCGCCGGTGTAGCGCTCAGCCGCCGCGCATCACGCTGGGTGCGGCCGCGGTCAACCGGTAGCCGGCACCGCGCACGGTTTGCAGCATGTGCGCGCAGCCGGCCGGTTGCATGGCTTCGCGCAGGCGCTTGATGTGCACGTCGACCGTGCGCTCATCGAGCTGGTGGCCACCGCCCCACACCCGTTGCAGCACCTGGGCGCGGCTGTGCACGCGCTCGGGGTGGGCGATGAAGAAGCGCAGCAGCCTGAACTCGGTCGCCGACATGCGCAGTTCGTGCTCGCCGTGGCAGACCCGGCGTGTCGTCGGGTTCAGCGACAGCCCGCCGACCGATTGCGGCTGTATGGTGGCCTCGGGCCGCCGGCGCATCAGCACCGACTCGATGCGTGATTTCAGTTCGTCCAGCGCAAAGGGCTTGGGCAAGCAGTCGTCGACGTTGTCCAGGCCGTCGCCGCTGCGCCGCACACCCGGCTGGCGGCTGAACAGGATGATCGGCAACGCCTCGGTGCGCGCCTCACCGCGCCAGCGCGTGGCCAGGTCGATGCCTGGCCCGTCCGGCAACTCGCCGTCGAGCAGCACCACGTCGGGAACGCCCAGCGCCACCTCGCGCAGCGCATCGTTGCGGCAGTGCGCCACGCGCACCGTGTAGCCGGCCCAGCGCAGATTGAACGCGACCAGGTCGGCAACCGCCGGCTGGTCATCGACGATCAGGATGTCGCCCATGCTCGAAGCATCACAAGTCCGTCGCGGCGCGCGCATCCCCGGACTCGGGCGCGCAGCGGCGTTGCAAATGTTCGCCATACCTGCGGGTATGGCTGCGCTTTGCGCCTTGCCGCGCATCCCGATCCGGGGCGCGCGCACTCGCGACGGACTTGTTCAGCATCGCCTTGTGTCCAGGCTCTTGCCGGCCGGTCGCCAGAGGCGCCCGGCGTTCGCCAGGCACAAAGCCGTGCGCAGGCACGGGCTCACCCAAACCGCCCGGTGATGTAGTCTTCGGTCTCCTTGCGCTGCGGCTTCATGAACAGCTCGTGTGTGTTGCCGAACTCGATCAGGTCGCCCAGGTACATGTAGGCGGTGTGGTCGGACACGCGCGCGGCCTGCTGCATGTTGTGGGTCACGATGACCACGGTGTAGTCCGACTTCAGCTCGTGGATCAGCTCTTCGATCTTGCCGGTCGAGATCGGGTCGAGTGCCGAGCACGGCTCGTCGAGCAGCAGCACTTCGGGCTTGACCGCAATCGCGCGCGCAATGCACAGCCGCTGCTGCTGGCCGCCGGACAGGCCGGAGCCGCTCTGGCCCAGCTTGTCCTTGACTTCGGCCCACAGCGCGGCCTTCTTCAGTGCCCACTCGACGCGGGCGTCCAACTCGCTGCGGCGCATGTTTTCGAATAACCGCACGCCAAAGGCGATGTTGTCGTAGATCGACATCGGAAACGGCGTCGGCTTCTGGAACACCATGCCAACCTTGGCCCGGACCAGCGCGACCGACTGCGTGCCGTCGAGCAGGTTGCGGCCGTCGAGCACGATCTCGCCTTCGGCGCGCTGGCCGGGGTAGAGCTCGTACATGCGGTTGAAAGTGCGCAGCAGCGTGCTCTTGCCGCAGCCGGACGGGCCGATGAAGGCGGTGACCTTGCGCTCGGGAATGTCGAGCGTGATGTTCTTCAGTGCGCGGTAGCCGCCGTAGTAGAAGTTCAGGCCGCGCACGCCGATCTTCACCCCCTGCTTGCGCGGCACGGGTCGGGTGGCAAGTTCAATGACTGCTGACATCGGTTGACTTTCCTGGCCTGCCTGGCGCGGTGCCATCAATGCTTGTTCTTGAACAGCACCCGCGCCATCACGTTCAGCGCCAGCACACCCATGGTGATCAGGAACACGCCGGCCCAGGCCAGCTTCTGCCAGTTCTCATACGGGCTCATTGCAAACTTGAAGATGGTCACCGGCAGGCTGGACAGCGGCTGCGTCAAGTCCATGCTCCAGAACTGGTTGGACAGTGCGGTGAACAAAAGCGGCGCGGTCTCGCCTGCGATGCGCGCCACCGCCAGCAACACGCCGGTCAGCACGCCGGCACGCGCGGCCTTCAGCGTGATCGACGAGATCACCTTCCACTTCGGCGTACCCAGCGCATAGGCCGATTCGCGCAGCGCGCCTGGAATCAGCAGCAACATGTTCTCGGTGGTGCGAATGACCACCGGAATGACGATCAAGGCCAGTGCCAGCACCCCGGCAACGCCGGAGAAGGCTTTCATTCGCGCCACCACCACCGCGTAGATGAACAGCCCGATGACGATCGACGGCGCCGACAGCAGGATGTCGTTGATGAAGCGCACCACGCTGGCCAGCGGTTTGCCCTTGCCGTACTCGGCCAGGTAGATGCCTGCCAGCACGCCGATCGGGGTGCCGAGCAGCGTGGCCAGCGTGACCATCAGCAGCGAGCCGGCAATGGCGTTGGCCAGGCCACCGACCTCGGCCTGCGGCGCCGGCGTCATTTCGGTGAACAGCGACCACGACAGGCCGCCAATGCCCAGCCTCAGGGTTTCAAACAGAATCCAGACCAGCCAGAAGACGCCGAAGGCCATGGCCGCCATCGACAGCGCGAGCGCGACACGGTTGACCGTTTTGCGCCTGCGGTGCAGCGCGAGCTTGTCGCCGCCCATGGAAGTGGTCGCCGCGCTCATGAGCGTGCTCCTTCGCCTTTGCGCAACTGCGCCAGCAACAGCTTGGACAGCGCCAGCACCACTGCGGTGATGAAGAACAGCACCAGCCCCAGGTAGATCAGCGAGGCCTGGTGCAGGCCTTCGCCGGCCTCGGCAAACTCATTGGCCAGCGCCGAAGTGATGCTGTTGGCGGCCTCGAACAGTGACAGCGACTGCAACTGGTTGAAGTTGCCGATCACGAAGGTGACCGCCATGGTCTCGCCCAGCGCCCGGCCCAGGCCGAGCATGATTCCGCCGACCACGCCGGCCTTGGTATAGGGCAGCACGACTTGCGACACCACTTCCCAGGTGGTCGAGCCCAGTCCGTAGGCCGACTCCTTGAGCATAGGCGGCGTGACCTCGAACACATCGCGCATCACCGAGGCGATGAACGGAATCACCATGATCGCCAGAATGATGCCGGCCGACAGAACGCCTATGCCCACCGGCGGCCCGGAGACCAGGCTTTGCAGCCCCGGCACGCCGTCCAGTGCCGACTGCAGCGGTTGCTGCACATAGCGCGACAGCAGCGGGCTGAACACCAGCAGCCCCCACATGCCGTAGACGATGGACGGCACCGCGGCCAGCAACTCGACTGCGGTGCCCATCGGCCGCTTCAGCCAGCCGGGGGCCAGTTCGGTCAGAAAGATGGCAATGCCAAAGCTCACCGGCGTGGCGATGACCAGCGCGATCAGCGAGGTCATCAGCGTGCCGTAAATCATCACCAGGCCGCCGAACTTCTCCTGCACCGGGTCCCAGTCGGTCGACCACAAAAACGGCAGGCCAAAGGTCTGGATCGCCGGCGCCGCGCCGATCAGCAGCGACACCAGAATGCCGACCAGCAGCAAAAGCGTCAGCCACGCGGCGCCATGCGCCAACGCCGAAAATGCGGTATCGGCCCATGGCATCACGACGCGGCGTTGCGGTGCCTTCGGGCTTTGGCCGTGGCGCGCGTCGATCTGCGCCTCGTAGCGGGTGGCCAAGTCGGTGGCCAGCGTGTTCATGGCGGTCCTTGAGAATTCCCGGCCCGGGGCGGGCAAAAACGCAGCCCGGGGTACCGGTGGTCGCCGGCACCCCGGGCAGCAGGCGCTTACTTGTAGGCGATGGCCTTGCCGCCGCTGTCCTTGACCAGTGCCGCCCAGGCGTTGCGTACGGTGGTCTTCACCGGTGCCGGCAGCGGCACGTAGTCAAGATCGTCGGCCGACTGGTCGCCGCTGGCGTAGGCCCAGTCGAAGAATTTCAGCACCTGCGCGGCGTTCGCCGGCTTGTCCTGCTTTTGCTGCAGCAGCACGAAGGTGGCGCCACTGATCGGCCAGGTGTCCTTGCCCGGCTGGTCGGTCAGGATCTGGTAGAACGACTTGTTCCAGTCGGCACCGGCGGCGGCGGCCTTGAACGCCGCGTCGCCGGGGTTGACGAATTGGCCGTCGCGGTTCTTCATCTGCACATGGGCCATCTTGTTTTGCTTGGCGTAGGCGTATTCAACATAGCCGATCGCGTTCGGCAGACGCTGCACAAAGGCCGACACGCCTTCGTTGCCCTTGCCGCCGGCACCCACCGGCCAGTTCACCGCCGTGCCTTCACCGACCTTGGCTTTCCAGTCGGCATTCACCTTGGACAGGTAGTTGGTGAAGATGAAGCTGGTGCCCGAACCGTCGGCACGGCGCACCACCGAGATCGGGTTATTCGGCAGCGGCACGCCGGGGTTCAGCGCGGTCAGCGCCTTGTCGTTCCACATCGTGATCTTGCCGAGGTAGATGTCGCCCAGCACCTGGCCGGTCATGCGCACCTGGCCGGGCTTGATGCCGGGTACGTTGACCACCGGCACCACGCCGCCGATCACCGTTGGAAACTGCATCAGCCCGTCGCTGGTCAGCTCGTCGTCCTTCAGTGGCATGTCGGAGGCGCCGAAGTCGACCGTTTTCGACTTGATCTGCTTGATGCCGCCGCCCGAGCCGATCGACTGGTAGTTGACCTTGACCCCGGTCGCCTTGTGGTAGGCGTCGGCCCATTTGGCGTAAATCGGTGCCGGAAACGAGGCGCCAGCGCCGGTGATGTTTTGCGCCGAAGCGGCCAAGGCCAAGCCGGCGAGGGCCACCGCGGCCACGCTGCGCTGCAGGAAGAAGCTCATGTCGATCCAGTCCCAATTGCTGTGATGGCTGTCACTCTAGAAACGCTGTGTGACGCGGCTGTGACAAACCGGCCGGGCACTGTGGCCGCCTGACGCCACGGCAAGGCAGGCGTCGCACCGCTGCGTCAACGCACCGGGTCGGTGGCCGGCGGCCGCGCCGGCAGCTTGCCAGCCGTCGGCCACCACGCACAGGCGTACTGCGGCTGGCGGCGGCGCAGTCCGTCCTGCAAGGCATGCGCCGCTGTGCGGTGGCCACCGCCAGCGTTGAAATACACCAGGTCGACATGGGGTGATGCGGTCATGCCCGCATGCTGACCACCCGCCGTGACGCGACCGTGACGGCGGTGCGCCACGGCACCGGACTTCAGTCCTGCGCGCGGCGCAGCAAGGCCTGGCCCATGCGGATGCGCGCGCCGCTGTGCACCGCATCGGCCGGCACAAAGCCTGGCGGGGCGAAGACGATCACCGTCGAGCCGTGCTCGAACCAGCCCAGCTCCTCGCCCTTGGCGTGGCGCGTGCCCGGCCGCCAGTGGCGCTGGCCGGTGGCGCGCAAGGCCTTGACCACGTCCACCGCGTGCAGCCGGATGCTGGCCACCAGGATCGCCGCCACCGGCACCAGCCACAGCGGCTGGCCGCCGTTGGCCAACCTGAACTGCAGCACCGCGCGCTCGTTGCGCCGGTACAGCCCGGCGATGCGCTTGAGCGCCGGCGGGTTGACGTTCCAGACGTCGCCGCGCAGGTAGCTGACCTGCTCCAACACTGCGTCGTGCGGGGCATGGAAGCGGTGGTACATCGCCGAGGTCAGCCGCAGCGTGAGGTAGCTGCCGCCTGCCAGCGCCGCCGAGTCGTGCGCCGGCCCGACCAGGTCGGCCAGCGCATACGGCATGCCCTTGGCCTGCAGCACGATGCCGTCAGCGATCGGCCCGCAGGCGCCGACGATCGCATCGCACGGGCTGACCAGCACCGCTGGGTCGGCCTCGACTGGCCGCGCGCCCGGCAGCAACGGCCGCGTGAAGCAGGCCTGCAGGCTGGCGTAGCGCTGCGGCGGCGATTCGCTCAAGTCCAGCTCGGTGAACAGCCGCCACACGGCAATCGACAGCCGGGTCAACAGCGGGCTGCGCAGGCCGGCGTACCAGCCGATCAAGTGGGTCAGTGCCCAGCGCGGCACGCGGTTGGTGACGACGAAGTTCAGTCCCTCGTGCTGCCACAGCCGGCGCCAGGCCGACCGCCGGGATGGCTTGGTGTGTGGCGGCGGCAGCCGGCCCGCCTGGGCCGGCGCGCCGGGGCCAATCGGCGCCGCGGCTGGCCCACCGCGCAGGTCTTGTGGCGGCCGGGCATTCACGGCACGGTCATGCATGTCGGTTAGACATCGGTCCATGGACATCACCTCTACCTTGTTGGATTGGCCGCTGCTGGCCGCGGCCGGTGGCGCATTGGCGGCGCCGGCCGCCTGGCAGCGCCTGCAGCTCTCGCGTGCCAAGCACCCGTCGCTGGCCGGGCATGCGCGCTGGGGCCAGCGGCTGACCGGCTGGATCAGCGGCTGGCAGCTTGACGAGGCCGACTTCTTCAGCCACGACGGCGCGCCGCCCGATGTGGTGGCGCGCCGCCGCGCCGGCTGGCGCCGACTGTCGGCCGAGCTGCAGTCGCCGCACCCGCGCACGCTGGCCGCCACCGGTGAGCTGCGCCGGCGCCTGTCCGACCTGCAGTTCACCACCCGCTACCGCGTGCCGTTTCCGTACGCCGACCTGGTACAGCGCCACTTGCCCATCGGCGCGGTTCTGCAGGCCGCGGGCGGCGCCGAAGTGGTCGACCTCGACGGTAGACGCTTCATCGACCTGACCGGGTCGTACGGCGTCAACCTGCTTGGCCACGACGCCTACCGCGACAACATGGCCGATGGCCTGGCTGCGGCGCAGGATCTGGGCATGGTGCTCGGCGCCTACCACCCCTGCGTGCAGGACAACGTGCGCCGGCTGGCCGAGTTGTCGGGCATGGACGAGGTGAGCTTTCACATGTCGGGCACCGAGGCGGTGATGCAGGCCGTTCGGCTGGCGCGTTACCACAGCGCACGGCGCAAGGTGGTGCGCTTTTGCGGTGCCTACCACGGCTGGTGGGACACGGTGCAGCCCGGGCCGGGCAACCCGCTGCCGGCGCGCGACACCTACACCCTGCGCGAGATGGACCCGCGCAGCCTGGCGGTGCTGGCCGGCCGGCGCGACATCGCCTGCGTGCTGGTCAACCCGCTGCAGGCGCTGCACCCCAACCGCAACGCACCGGCCGACGGCCAACTGATCGGCGTGCGCCGCATCGAGCCGGCCGACCCGGACCAATACCGGGCCTGGCTGCTGGCGCTGCGCGATGTGTGCAGCCGGCGCGGCATCGCGCTGATCATTGACGAGGTGTTCATGGGCTTCCGGCTGGCCCCCGGTGGTGCGCAGCAGCGCTATGGCGTGCAGGCCGACCTGGTGACCTACGGCAAGACGCTGGGCGGCGGCCTGCCGGTGGGCGTGGTCTGCGGCCGCGCGCGCTGGATGAAGCGCTTTGACGTGGACCGACCGACCGACATCTGCCTGGCGCGCGGCACCTTCAACGCCCACCCGCTGGTGATGACCGCGATGAACGCCTTTCTGCGCCGGCTGGACAGCGCGCCGGTACGCGCCGCCTACGCGCATCAGGACGCCCATTGGGCACGCCACGCCCAGTCGCTGAACGCCGACTTCGAGCGTGCCGGCCTGCCGCTGTTTGTGCGCCACCTGGGCAGCGTGTGGGCGCTGGGCTACAGCCAGCCGTCGCATTGGCACTGGCTGCTGCAGTTCTACCTGCGCGCGCAGGGCTTGGCGCTGAGCTGGGTCGGCAGTGGCCGGCTGGTGTTCAGTTTTGCCCACGACGATGCGGTGATGGACCAGGTGCGCGAGCGCGTGCTGCACGCCGCGCAGCGCATGCACGACGACGGCTGGTGGTGGCACGACGGCCGCACCAACGCCGCGGCAATGCAGCGCCGGTTGCTGCGCGAGATGCTGGCGCGGCGGCTTGGCTTGGGGCGGCGGTGAACAAGCCGCCCGCGGCACGCGCCGCGGGCGGCCCGGCTCAGCACACCGCCTCAATGCCGCGCGTGGCTGGCACGCACCTCGGCCATCGGGTCGAGCAACTGGCCGCGCGCCAGCCACAGCGGCGACTGCCAGTACAGCATGATGTCGTGCAGCGGATCGGTCAGGATCTTCACCGTCCACACCAGCGCGGTATAGGCGCTTTGCTGCAGCGTCAACTGCACGATGCGCACCAGCATGCCGCCGAGGGCCAGCGCCAGCCAGGCGATGCCAACGTCGTGCAGCCAGCCGGCGCGGTCGGCCGCCGGGGTGATCAGGCCAAACAGCGAAGGCTGCCACCACAGCAGCGCTGGCAGTGCGGCCCAAACCGCCAGCAGCAGCGTCTTGCGGCGCATGTTGTAGCCGACCTTGACCGCCTCTTTGTGCGCGTCGCTGACCTGGTTGACCGTGTCAAAGCCGCGCGGCTCGAAGAAGAAGTGGCCGCTCTGGCGCGTGACCATGGACACGCCCCAGCCGACCAGCGCGGCCGCGGCCGGGTCGATGAACAGCAGCCCATAGGCGACCAGGAAGCTGACCGCGCTGATGAAGTGCAGGCTCTGGTTGATGCGGCTTTGGTGGTAGTAGCGGTGGTCGTCCCAACGCTGCTCGGACAAGCTGCGGCGAAAGCGTTCAAACACGGCGGACCTCGGATCGGAAGTGGCGACCGACGCATGCTGAACAGCGCCGATGACGCGGCAGTGACACCGCGTTGCGCCGCAGTCGTCAACGCGCCACGCAACGGCACTGTCACGCCGGCGTCTTGCACGCGGGCGACCATCGCGCGATGCCACACGCCGATGCCAACACCGCCACCGGTCCAGCCACCACACTGCGCCGCCGGCAGTCGCCACTGCGCATCGCGCTGGTCACCGAAACCTATGCGCCGGAGGTCAACGGCGTGGCGCTGACGCTGGCGCCTGTTGTCGATGGCCTGCGCCAGCGCGGCCACCGGGTGCGGATGGTGCGACCGCAACTGGCGGGCTACGGCGGCGCGCACGCCCTGCGCGAGGTGGCCGACGGCGACGACACGCTGTGGGTGCGCGGCAGCCCGATTCCGTGCTACCCACAACTGCGCTTTGGCTGGCCGGCCGGGCGCCGGCTGCGCGCGTTGTGGCAGTCCGAGCGGCCCGACATCGTCCACGTGGCCACCGAGGGGCCGTTGGGCTGGTCGGCGGTGCGTGTCGCCAACCGCCTGCGCCTGCCGCTCAGTTCTGACTTTAGAACCCACTTCGCCGCCTACAGCACGCACTATGGTGCGCGCTGGCTGGCGCGGCCCATCGACTGCTGGCTGACCCGATTGCACAACCGCACCGACGCCACCATGGTGCCGACCGAGGACTTGCGGGCGTCGCTGCAACGCGCCGGCGTACAGCGGCTGCGCGTGGTCGGCCGCGGCGTCGACAGCCAGCGCTTTACCCCCGCGGCGCGCAGCGCCAGCTTGCGCGCGGCCTGGGGCGTGGCGCCGGCGGATGTGGTGGTGGCCTACGTCGGCCGGCTGGCGGTGGAGAAAAACCTGCCGCTGCTGTTGACGGCCTTCGCGCGGCTGCGCGAGTTGCAAGCGCGGGCGCGGCTGCTGCTGGTCGGCGACGGCCCGCTGCGCGAGGCGCTGCAGCAGCAGTTGCCCGACGCCATCTTTGCCGGCCTGCGCCACGGTGCCGAACTGGCCGCGCACTACGCCAGCGCCGACCTGTTTTTGTTTCCCAGCCTGACCGAGACCTACGGCAACGTGGTCCCCGAGGCGATGGCCAGCGCGCTGCCGGTGGTGGCCTTCGATGTCGCCGCCGCCGGCCAGTTGATCAGCCACGGCGTCGACGGCCTGCTGGCCCGCCCGGGCGATGCGGATGGCTTTGCCACGGCGGCAGCGCAACTCGCCGTACAGCCCGAGCGCCGCCGCCTGCTGGCCCACGCCGCGCGCCAGCGCGCGTGTACGCAAACCTGGGACGCCATCGTCGACCGGTTTGAAGACGTGCTGCAGGCGGTCATCGCCGCCCGCGTTGACGCCGCCGCACCGCCTTCGGCGAGCGCTACCGCGTGGCAGCGCCGCCGCTCGCCGGCGTGACGCCGCGGCCGCACGGGGCGCGCCGCGGCCTGGGGGTCAGTGCCGCTTTTTCGGCCGCCCCGCGGGCACCGCCGGCAGTGCGTTCAAATGCGCGATCAGCGCCTTGGTGTCCAACGCCAGCAGGGCGTGCAGTCCGGCGCGCAGCAGCTCGCTCTTCTTGGTTGGGCGCTTCTGGCCGGCCAGCTTGGCTTTGAGGATGCCTATCAGCTCGTGGTCGACGCGCGGCATCGTGAAGCTGTCGCGGATCAGCTTTTGCCGTGGCTTGCCGGTGTCGGGGGGCGCGGCCGCGGCTGGCGCTGGCGTGCTGGCCGCGGTGGCGCTGGCGGACGGCGCCGGCACGCTGGCCGGTTTGGCGCGGGCCACCGGCGCCGCGCGACCGGTCGGGGTGCCGCGGGTGGTGGTGGGCGTTGCGGCGACCACCTTCTTTGTCGGCGCCGGGCGCTCGGCCTTTGCAGGGGTGGCGCGCTTTTTTGCTGTCGGCGCGGCCGGGGCTGTTGCCGCCACAGGCGCGGCTGCCGGCGCCACCGGCGGGGCCGCGGCGGCCTCGGCGCTGGGCGCGGTCGGCTCGGCGCCCGGCGCGGGATCGGCCGTGCGGGGGTCAGTCGCCGCGGGCTCGGCCGATTGCCGGGTGCGGCTGCGTGCCGGCGTCGAAGCAGTGGCGGTGGGCATCGTGGATCCTTTTCAAATAACGATATAAACAGTTTATTGGACGTCGTGACATTCATCAAACGGTCACAGTTTTCTGGCAGCGTGCGCGGTCCCGCGTCAACCCCTGCGATCCACCCAAGCACCGCAATGACCAAGCCTTTGCCAAAGCCTGCCCGCAAGGTCGCCAAGCGCCGTATCCACGACGAGCTGCTCGACGGCTACGACGAAGAGCTTGAACTCGAACTCGAAGACCGCGACCTCGACCTCAACCTTCTGCACGCCCTGGGCGAAGACGGCGACGCGCTGCGCGCCCGCGGCGGTGACGACGACGCCTCGCGCAGCGCGCGGCTGTCGTACTTCAGGGCCTTGTTCGACCTGCAGGCCGAATTGGTCAAGCTGCAAGACTGGGTGTTTGCCAACCGGCGCAAGGTGGTGATCCTGTTCGAAGGCCGCGACGCTGCCGGCAAGGGCGGCGTGATCAAGCGCATCACCCAGCGGCTGAACCCGCGCGTGGCGCGTACCGTGGCGCTTCCGGCGCCGAATGACCGCGAGCGCACGCAGTGGTACTTTCAGCGTTATGTGCCGCACTTGCCGGCGGCCGGCGAGATGGTGCTGTTTGACCGCAGTTGGTACAACCGCGCCGGCGTCGAGCGGGTGATGGGCTTTTGCACCGACGACGAGGTGGAAGAGTTCTTCCGCTCGGTGCCTGAGTTTGAACGCATGCTGGTGCGCTCGGGCATTCAGATCATCAAGTACTGGTTCTCGATTTCCGACGACGAGCAGCACCTGCGCTTTCTGTCGCGCATCCACGACCCGCTCAAGCAGTGGAAGTTAAGCCCGATGGACCTGGAGAGCCGCCGCCGCTGGGAGGACTACACCAAGGCCAAGGAGGCGATGCTTGAACGCACCCACATCCCCGAGGCGCCGTGGTGGATCGTGCAGGCGGTCGACAAGAAGAAGGCGCGGCTGAACTGCATCGCCCACCTGCTGTCACAGTTTGATTACGCCGATGTCGAGCGTCCGTCGGTGCTGCTGCCGCCGCGCGTGCGCAACCCTGATTACATCCGCCAGCCGGTGCCCGACGAGATGATCGTGCCAGAGCGCTGGTGAGCGGCGGGTCTGGCCTTCACCGTCAATCAGCCGCCAAGGGCTGCTTGCACGGCTGCCACGCCGGCAGGGTCGGCGCCCAGTCGGGCTCGGTCGTTGCGCTCGGGGCCAGCGGCGCCAGGTCAGCCACAGGCGCCGGCGCGGCCGGCCGCGGCGTGGCCGGCCGTAGCGCGGTGGCGGGTCGCGCGTCGGCACTGAAGTCAAGCAGTTCAAGCCGGCCGTCGGCATGCTCGACCAGCGCACTGAGGCTTTCGACCCAGTCGCCATCATTGGCGTAGAGCACGCCGTCGATGATGCGCAACTCGGGGTGGTGGATGTGGCCGCAGACCACGCCGTCGGCGCCGCGCCTGACTGCCTCGCGCACCACCGCGGCCTCGAAGTCCTGCACATAGCTCAGCGCGCGCTTGACCTTGAATTTCAGGTAACGCGACAGGCTCCAGTAGTCCAGCCCCAACCGCGCGCGCAGCGCGTTCAGGCCGCGGTTGGCCTTGAGCGCCAGCGTGTAGGCCAGGTCGCCCAGGTGCGCCAGCCACGGCGCGCACTGCACCACGCCGTCGAACATGTCGCCATGCACCACCCACAGCCGGCGGCCATCGGCGGTGACGTGAAAGCACTCGTCGACCACTTCGACACCGCCGAAGTGGTGCGACACATAGCGGCGCGCAAAGTCGTCGTGGTTGCCCGGCACGTAGACCACCCGGCAGCCCTTGCGCGCCTTGCGCAAGATCTTCTGCACCACGTCGTTGTGCGCCTGCGGCCAAAACCACTGCCGGCGCAGTTGCCAGCCGTCGATGATGTCACCCACCAGGTACAGCGTCTGGCAGTCCAGCCGCGCCAGAAAGGCCAGCAATGCCTCGGCCTGGCAGCCCGGCGTGCCGAGGTGGATGTCGGAAATCCACGCCGCGCGAACCGGCCGGCGCGGGGCGTCGGCCAACGGCGGGACAGGGGGCGGGGCGTCGTGCATGGCGGCGGCGTGTCGGCTTGACTGCCGCCATGCTGGCGCGCCAGTGTGTCAGGCGCTTGACGGTGGCCGCCTGACGCGGCTGAGCAAGGCGCGGTGGTCACGCACGCTGGCACGGCCCGCCGGTCGGGCTGCGCGGCGGCCCAAAAGCCATCGCTATCGCCTGACAGCAGAAGGACTGCAGACGGCGCTGCTCTACTCCCGCAAGTATGCCCGTGTCTTGCGTCCAGCAATGGCGCCCTCGATTGCCGAGGCCACGCCGGAAGGACGAGGCCAGACGAGGCCAGACGGCAGTTCCGAGCCCCCGAAGCCGCCGTCAATGCTTAGTGCGACGAGGCCCAAATCGTCACTGGACTCGGATTAAGCACCAGATGCCGTTCACTGCGCAGGGCAACTGCCCAGGCCTTCGCCCCTTGTACTTGCGACCTCATGAATGGGTCTTCGCATCAACAAGACCAAAATTCGTCGATGCCGTTCTCCGATGGAACGAGATTGGCATACAACCCGTTTGGTACGACTGTAAGAAAGAGAATCCAGAGGAGTATTACTACCACTTTCGGGAGCAAGAAGCCTCAAGACTTCATCGCATCCGCACCGGTAGTTGGGGTGAAAAAGATGAAGAAACGTATTTGAGATCGGCCTGCATAGTCACAGTTTCAAGAACGAGTAGATGTTCTTGATGTTTGCGTGAAAGTACTTTCCCTTTGAGTCGGCCGACAAAATGCCGTCATATACCTCTTGGGGCACGCCGGAGTATTGATAGACCGCCCCCCTGGTGAACTCAATTTCTAGTGCTTGAGTCTCAGCGTCATAGCCGACACTGAGGATGTCGCTCGATGTCACTGGTGTACGATCCATATCTGATCACTTCCCTTCGTTGATATCCAGGGTGTTGGGGGCACTGATGGTGCTGGTTGCAGTCGGGTTCTGTTTACGCCATGCCTCCACCAAGGGCTTGTAGTCTTCAGCCTGTATGGACTCAGTCCATCCACCGCTCCTTATGCGATTTCCGTCCGCCCCCCTGGGTACAACCACAACGGGGTCATCGCTATCAGGTCGCCTGCCGGCTCTTCGTGACTTTCAGTGGGATCCAGCACTGGCCGGCCGCAGATCAAGCTTGCCGGCGCCGAGGCTACAGTGGCGGCTGCACGATAACCGTCGAGGGCC
>WBZS01001044.1_pt1 | contig 25075 bp, 21 predicted proteins | sample 5204201 | NCBI WGS metagenome assembly WBZS01 (sample SAMN12344357, study PRJNA552823) | activated sludge metagenome | biome: Activated sludge suspended growth; feature: Nitrification reactor; material: Wastewater; isolation source: activated sludge from nitrification reactor of wastewater... | reverse complement strand
AATACTTCCAGCGCATCCTCGTGACCGATCGCTTTGTGATCGGCGGCCTGGTGATCGGCCAGGTGACCCAGCGCCGGACGATCACGCTCGCCTGGCCGGTTCACGACGCGCAGAACAAGCTGGCGTCGGTGCTTGTGCTCGGCGTCGACGTCGATGAGCTCAATCGCCGGATCGACGGGCTCGGTCTGACACCGGATTACGCCGTGACCCTGATCGATCGCGACGCCAAGGTCGTCATCGCCTGGCCGTCCGACACCGCGATCACGGTCGGCGAGACCCTGCCCGATGGCGCCTTCCGCGCGGCCGCGCTCGCCAGCGCCGAGACCGCGCCAGCCCCGGCGGCGCTCGCCGGGCCCGACGGCGTCGAGCGGCTGTATGCCTTCCGCGCCGTCGAACATGCGCCCGATCATGATCTGATCATCGCGGTCGGGCTCGAGCTCGCCGCCGCGCTGCGCCCCATCGATCAATCGATCGCCCTGTACATCGGCTTCGGCACGGCCCTGATCCTGCTCGGCGGCGTTCTGGCCTGGTGGTTCGGCGATCAGCGGCTGGCCCTGCCGATCCGCTCCCTGGCGCGGGCCGCGCGGCAGATCCAATCCGGCCAACTCGACCGGCGCGCCGAGGCGACCGGACAGGCCAGCGAGATCAAGGGGCTGGTGAAAGACTTCAACGCCATGGCCGAGACGCTGCAGACCCAGGCCGCCGAGCTGATCGCAGCCAACCAGGAACTCGAACGCCGGGTGGAGAACCGCACGCAGCGGTTGAAGGCCAGCCTCGAGGAGCTGCGCCGCTCGCGCGAGCAATTACGCCAGCTCTCCGGTCGCCAACGTCAGCTGCTCGAGGAAGAACAAACCCGAATCTCGCGCGAGGTCCACGACCAGCTGGGCCAGGCGTTGACCGGCGCCAAGATGGATCTCGCCCTGATCGAACGCCGGCTGCGCCCACACGCCGATCAACCCGCGGTGCAGAGCGCGCTCGAGACGGCCCGCGGCCTGACCGGGCTGATGGACGACACCATCCAGGTTGCGCGCGCCATCGCCCGCCGGCTGCGCCCCAGCCTGCTCGACGACCTCGGGCTTGTCGCCGCGCTCGAATGGATGGCCCGCGACGTCGCCGGGCGCGCCGGGGTGGAGACGTTGGTCAGCGCCGACGCCGCCATCGGCCGTCTGCCCGACCCGATCGGCACGAGCCTGTATCGGATCGCCCACGAGGCGCTGACCAACGTCGTCCGACACGCGCGTGCGCGCACGGTCGTCGTCGAGCTCAGACAGGTCGACGATGCGTTGCGGCTGATCATCTGCGACGACGGCGTCGGGTTGACCCACGCCGAAACGACGCCGGCCTCGTTGGGCATGCTGGGCATGCGCGAACGCGTCGAAGAGCTCGGCGGCTCGATCGAATGGGCCGCGGCGCCCGACGGCGGAACGTGCGTCACGATCACGGTGCCGAACCCGAACCCAGCGGCCGGGCAGGTCGGCGCGGCTGGCGCAGCCACCGCGCCGCAACAAGGAGATCTCGCCCTATGATCAACGTCGTCATCGCCGACGATCACTCGATCGTCCGACGCGGCTTTCGCCAGGTGCTCGAGGAGACGCCCGACCTGCGCGTCGTCGGCGAGGTCCCCGATGGCGCCGCCTTGCTGGGCTGGCTGCGGCAGGCGAGCTGCGACATCGTCGTGCTCGACCTGTCGATGCCCGGTCGGAACGGCATCGAGCTGATCGAGGACCTCCGCGCCACATACCCGGCGCTCTCGATCCTTGTGATGAGCATGCACCCCGAGGATCAGTACGCCGTGCGCGCGCTCAAGGCGGGCGCCGCCGGCTACATGAACAAGGAACACGCAGCCGAATCGCTCGGCCCGGCGTTGCGCAAGATCGCGTCGGGCGGCCGCTACGTCAGCGACACCCTGGCCGAGATGCTGGCCTTCAACCTCGGCACCGACGACACTCAGGCCCCGCACGAGAGCCTGTCGAACCGCGAATTCCAGGTCCTGGTTCAACTCTCGCAGGGGAAGACGGCGAGCACGATCGCCGATGAGCTCGCCATCAGCGTCAAGACCGTCAGCACCTACCGCACGCGGGTCCTCGAGAAGTTGGGTCTCAACTCGAACGCCGAGATGGTGCGTTACGCGATCGAGAACAAGCTGATCTAGAAGCAAACCCCGTGTGATTCGCGGTATAGTCTGAGCGTGAGCGCCGACACCGCCTCCCAACCCATCAGCCTCGCCCGGGTGCTCGAGGCGCTGCGGGACGGCACCCTGCGCCTCGAGGGCCTGCTCCCCGACGGCTCGAACTACACCTTCCTCGGTTTGGTCAAGCACAAAGGCATCACCCTGCCCGCGGTGTACAAACCGATCAAGGGCGAGCGGCCGTTGTGGGACTTCCCGGAAAGCACGCTGGCCTACCGCGAAGTCGCGACCTTTTTGGTCAGCCAGGCCCTGGGCTGGGACCTCGTGCCGCCGACGGTTTACCGACCCGGCGGCCCGCACGGCCCCGGCTCGCTGCAGTTCTTCGTCAATGCCGAGCCGGAATGGCACTACTTCAACGTCACGGATCATGACCGGCCCGCGTTCAAACGCGTCGCCGCCTTCGACGTGATCATCAACAACGCCGATCGCAAAGCCGGCCATGTGCTCAAGGGCCACGACGGCCGCTTCTGGCTGATCGATCACGGCGTGACCTTCAACGCCCAGCACAAGTTGCGCACCGTGATCTGGGACTTCGCCGGCGAGACCCTTCCCGAGGACATCTGCGCCGACCTTCAGGCCTTCAAGACCCGGCTCGAAGATGACGAGGATCTGCGCAGCACGCTCGACAGCCTGCTCGATCCGCTTGAGGTCGCGGCCTTGCGGCGGCGCATCGAACGTCTGCTCACGGCCGGCGCGTTCCCGCATCCGCGCTCGAACTACAGCTACCCCTGGCCGCCGGTTTAGCCCGCGCCCATCGCAGGCCCGGCGCCGCAACCCCCAACCGGTTATGTCGCATCGCGCTGCACAATAACCACACGCGCCGCCGTTATATCAAGCGTGGTGCATGTGGCGGATGTGGCCGAGCGGGAAGCTCGTCCTATTGCCTGTCCATAGAAAGCGTGGGATGCTGGTGCGCAGTCCAGCGCATCATAAAATGCATGACCCACTGAACGGCCCGGGCCAGATTGCCCCGGGCCGGCTGCGGGCCGACACACGACGCAGGTATGTTCATCAATCGCAGCGACCTCATCCGATCAAATCCGCCGCGGCTGCACTATGGCATCGCGATCTCCGACATCGACGGCGACGGGATTTTTGAAGCCGTCGTCACCGGGTTCGGCGGCCCCAATCGCGTGCTCAAGTGGGACGGCCGCGGGCTGCAGGACATCGCCGACGGCACCATGGCCGATGCCGACCGCCAGGCGATCGGCGTCGCAGCCGGCGACCTCGACGGCGACGGCCGCGAAGAGATCTACATCCTCAACACCGATACCTTCGCCGGTCAGAAGCGCCTCGCCGACCGGCTCTTTGTGCGCGGCGACGACGGCTGGGTCGACCTGTTCGCGATCCCCGACAACCGCGCGGCGCTCAACCTGACAGCCGGGCGCTCGGTGGCCGTGATCGATCGCAAGGGCAACGGCACATACGGCTTTTTCGTCGCCAACTACGGTGGCCCGATGCGGCTGTACGAGCTCGACGAAGATGGCCGGTTGGAAGATAACGCCCCGCTCGCCGGGCTCGACCACATCACCGGCGGGCGCAGCGCCGCGGCGCTGCCGATCGTATCGGAACGCGTCGACATCTACGCCGGCAACGAGAACGGCCCGAACTTCCTCTTCCGCAACAACGGCGACGGCACCTTCACCGAAGTGGCCTCGCATCTCGACATCGACGATCCCGAAGAACACGCGCGCGGCATCGCCTTCCTCGACCTCGACCAGGACGGGCGTTTCGATCTCGTCCTTGGCAACTGGGAAGGCCCGCACCGGCTGTACCGGCAAGACGCGAGCGGGCTGTGGCGCAACGTCGCCACGCCGGCCTTCGCGGCGCCATCGCGCGTGCGCACGGTCGTCGCCGCGGACTTCGACAACGACGGCTACGACGAGATCTTCTTCAACAACATCGGCGAGCCCAACCGCCTGTTCCGGGCGATGGAGGGCGGCATCATCCAGGTCCCGATCGGCGACGCGCTCGAGCCGCAGGGCCTGGGCACCGGCGCCGCCGTCGGCGACCTCGATCGCGACGGCCGGCTGGAGTTGCTCGTGGCGCACGGCGAGAGCGGCATGCAGCCGCTGGCGTATTACCAGGCCCCGCGCAACGAGAACGCCTGGCTGCGCATCATGCCGCTGACCGAGAACGGCGCGCCGGCGCGCGGCGCGGTCGTCACGCTGATCGAAGAGCACCGCACCCGCCGACGCGCGATCGACGGCGGCAGCGGCTATCTGTGCCAGATGGAGCCGGTGGCGCACTTCGGCCTGGGCCGCGATCCGCGGATCGTGCGGGTCGAGATCACGTGGCCCGACGGCGCCAGCGGCGTGATCGAGTCGCCGGCCCCGAACCAGCTGCTCCGCGCGCAACGCGTCTAGCGCGAGCGACACTCCCGGTAACCTGCCGGGGAGACAAGTCGGCGAAGACGGGTGCACCGTGGGGCCAGGCAGCCCGGTGCACCTTTTTTTGTCCGCCTGCCGGATGTGCAACGGCTTCTTTCGGGTTTTGGGCGGATTCACTGCGGTATAATGCCCGATTCAATGCAAGCGTCACTGTGAGTCAGTCGCGCGCCTCGACGGTGTTTGTGCGTGCGGATCCCCCTTCGCGAGTGGTGCGGCACGCCACTTCAGCGCGACCTTCACCCTGATATTTACGCGGCCCCTGGCCGCTCTTGAGTGAGGACCGAACCATGTCTCAAACGCTCCGCCTGATCCCGATTGGCGGCCTCGGCGAAATCGGCAAGAACATGCTCTACATCGAGCATGGCAACGATGCCCTGATCGTCGACGCCGGTCTGATGTTCCCCGAGAACGATATGCTCGGGATCGACTACATCATCCCCGACTACCGCTCGCTGCTCGACAAGAAGCACATGGTGCGCGGCCTGATCATCACGCACGGGCACGAGGACCACACCGGCGCGATCAAGCACATCGCCAACGAGTTCGACGCCCCGCTGTACGCCACGCCGCTGACCCGCGGGCTGGTCGAGGTCAAGCTGCGCGACGCCAAGATGCACGACGACGTCACGCTCAACACCATCCACGCCGGCGACAAGATCAACCTCGGGCCGTTCGGCATCGAGTTCTTCCACGTCTGTCACTCGATCCCCGACGGCGTCGGGCTGGGCATCAGCACGCCGGCCGGTCTGATCGTGCACTCGGGCGACTTCAAGTTCGACCACACCCCGGTCGACGGCTGGCCGACCGACTACAGCAAGTTGGCCGAGTTCGCGGGTCGCGGCGTGCTCGCCCTGCTCTCCGACTCGACCAACGCCGACAAGGCCGGTTGGACGCCCTCGGAGGCCGTGATCGACCCGGCCTTCGACATGGTGCTGCGCGAGGCGCCCGGCCGCGTCATCATCGCCACCTTCGCATCGTTGATCGCGCGCATCCAGCAGGCCGCCAACGCCGCCGAGCGTTACGGGCGCAAGCTGGCGCTGGTCGGCACGTCGATGATCGAGAACACGCGCATCGCCCAGAAGCTCAACTACCTCGACGTGCCCGAGGGCCTGATCGTGCCGATCGACGAGGCCCTGCGCATGAAGCCCAAGCAGGTGGTGATCATGACCACCGGCACCCAGGGCGAGCCGAGCTCGATCGTCAACCGGCTGGCCGAGGGGCGCAATCGTCAGTTCGACCTGCACGAGCTCGACACCGTGGTCTTCTCGTCGCACCCGATCCCGGGCAATGAAGAGACCGTGCACCGCACGATCAACAAGCTGCTGCAGCGCGGCGCGCGCGTGATCTACGACCCGATCGCGCCCGTGCACGTCTCCGGTCACGCCAGCCAGGAGGAGCAGAAGCTGCTCATCCACCTGGTCAAGCCCAAGCACTTCATCCCGATCCACGGCGAGCTGCGACACCTGCACCAGCATGCCGCCATCGCACGCGAGGTCGGCGTCTCGAACGACTCGATCGCCGTGGTCGAGAACGGCACAGTCATCGACTTCAAGGACGGCGAGATGCACGTCGGCGACCGCATCCCGGGCGGCTATGTCTTCGTCGACGGCAGCGGCGTCGGCGACATCGGGCCGAGCGTGATGCGCGAGCGCGAAGCGCTGGCCGAGAACGGCGTCGTGGTGGTCAACCTGCGGCTCAACGGCGGCGGCGCGCTGGCCACCCCGCCCGAGTTGACCACCAAGGGCTTCGTCTTCGTGCGCGACTCCGAGGAGATGCTGGGCGGCGCGCGCAACCAGGTGCAGGCCACGGTGCTCAAGCACGTCGGCGCCGAGCCCGAGGCCATCAAGGAACGCGTCGCCACCGCCCTGGCCGACTACTTCTACGCCGAGACCAAACGCCGCCCGATGATCTTCACGGTGGTGAGTTGATGGGGCACTTTGCGCGGGAGGAGGGAGGAGGGACGAGAGAAGGGGGAGCGTCCCTCTTCCCTCCTCCCTCCTCCCGCTTCTCGCCCCTCGCCTTGCTTCTTGCACTGTCCCTTGCCGCCTGCCAACTCACCACGCCCGGGCCGACGAACACGCCGCCGGCGACGTTGACCTCGGTCGCGACGCTTACGCCGCTGCCCCCCACCGCGACCCCCGAGCCGCTGGCCGCGCGTGTCAACGGACAGGCGATCCTGCTGAGCGATTACACGGCCGAGGTCGATCGCTGCACGCTGGGCTATCAGCAGGTCGGGCGCGATCCGGCGCCCTGCGCGCAGGCTGCGCTCCAAGGCCTGATCGACTCGGCCGTGGTCGAGCAGACCGCGGCGGCGGCGGGCGCGACCGTTGATGGAGCGGCTGTCGACGCCGCGTTGGCTCAAGCCGAAACCCGGCTTGGCGGGGCCGAGGCCTTCGCCCAATACCTTGCGGCAACCGGATATTCGGCCGAAACCTATCGTGAGGCCATGCGCCGCGAACTGCTCCGCGCACAGGTGACTGCCCCGATCGCGGCAGCGGTTCCGACGCGCGCCGAGCAGGTGCACGCCCTCGTCATCCTGGTCGGCACCGAGCCCGATGCCCGGGCGATCTGGGCCCAGATCGCAGGTGGCGCGGATTTTGCATCACTGGCCCTGGAGAACTCGCTCGATGCCGCCAGCCGGGCCGGCGGCGGCGACCTGGGGTGGTTTGCGCGCGGCACGCTGACGACGCCCGAGATCGAAGAGGCGGCGTTTGCCCTGGAACCCGGCGCGGTCAGCGACGTGATCGCCACACCGCTCGGGTACGCCGTGGTGCGCGTCGACGAACGCGAGCCCGATCGCGAGCTGAGCCGCGATCAACTCCAGGCTCTGCGCGAGGCCGCGGTGCGCGACTGGCTCGCGCAACTGCTGGCAAGCGCTCAAATCGAGACTTATGTGACGCCGTAGGCGGATCGCACCCGCGCCGCCGGGCGCCGGGTGTGATTATGCGTGTTGGTGCCTCCGTCCATCGCTTCCTCGATCGCGTCTACGACGCGCTGGCGACTCTGCTCTGGATCGCCAGCGTGGTGGTGGGGCTGCTCTACGCCGCGGTCTTCTTTGCACCCGACCTCAACCCGATCGCAGCCATGCGCCCTCAACCGGGCCACGCGGCCACGTTCCCCACACCTGTCGTGTCGATCGCGGTAGCGGCGACGCCGACGTCACGCTTCCCGCCCACGTGGACGCCGGAGCCTTCGCTGGTGCCGAGCACGGCCACGCCGACGCGCACCGCGACGCCCACAACCCCGGCCACGACCACGCCCACAGCGACTTTCACGGCCTCCCCGACGCCCACGGTCACGTTGACGCCCACTCAGACGGCCGGCCCCTCGCCGACGCCGTGCACGGGCACGCGGTGCCCGACCCCGACCCCGACGCTGGCCGCCATGCCGTTCACGCTTCCACCTGAAGCGCCGGTGTACACGGCCAACTCGGTTAACCAGAACGGCTGCGCGTGGATGGGGGTCGTCGGGCGCGTGCTCGATCGCGAGGGCCACGGCATCAACGGCCTGTTCGTGCTGATCGAGGGCAACGGCATCGACGTGCCCGTCCCCACCAGCCCGACCCGCCTGGGCGCCGGCAGCTACGAAATCACGCTGGCCAACGCCCCGGCCGAGACCGAGGAGCAATACGTCCTCACCCTGCTCGACGGCTCGAACCAGCCGCTGTCGGTCAGCTACTACGTGCCCACCTTCGACGATTGCAAACGCAACCAGCTGCGGATCGATTTCGTGCAGAATCATTGAGCGTTCGCGCGTAATCCCGTGTGAAGAAACACACAATCCGAGCTTCTTGATCGGTACGCGTCGCTCGGTGAACGCATCTGTTGTTGATTAACCCCCTCCACCTTGATAGAATCCCGCCACAATGGCCATTGACCGTTTTGGACGTGACATCCACTATCTCCGCATCAGCCTGACCGATCGCTGCAATTTGCGCTGCGTGTATTGCATGCCTGAGGACATGACCTTCAGGCCACGCGCCGAGTTGATGCAAGACGACGAGCTGCTCGCCCTGATGCCGCTCTTCACCGAGCTGGGCTTTCACAAGTTCCGGTTGACCGGCGGCGAGCCGACGGTGCGCGCCAACGTCGTCGAGGTGGTGAGCGGCATCGCCGATACGCCGGGCGTGCGCTCGCTCTCGATGACCACCAACGGTGTGCTGCTCAAGCAATTGGCGGGGCCGCTCAAGGCCGCAGGGCTCGAGCGCGTCAACGTCAGCATCGACACGCTCAACGCCGAACGCTTCAAGCGCATCACGCGCTGGGGCTCGCTGGCCGAGGTCTGGGCCGGCATGGAGGAAGCCGAGCGCGTCGGTCTGACGCCGCTCAAGCTCAACACCGTCGTCGTGCGCGGTTACAACGAGGACGACGTCGCCGACATCGCAGCACTCACGCGCGACCACCCCTGGCAGGTGCGCTTCATCGAGATGATGCCGTTCGGCGAAGTGGCGGGCTTCCAGCAGGATCAACTCGTCGGCTTTGCCGAGATGCAGGGCCGGATCGAGGCCAAGCTCGGGCCGCTCTCGGTCGTCGACGACGGCAAGCTCGACGGCGAGGCGCGGCTGTATCGCCTTGACGGCGCGCAAGGTGAACTGGGTTTCATCAACTCCGTGTCGCAGCCGTTCTGCGCTTCGTGCACGCGCGCCAGACTGACCGCCGACGGCAAGCTGCGCATGTGCCTGCTCAACGAGTACGAGGTCGATCTACTCACCCCGCTGCGCGCCGGCGCGACCACGGCCGACCTCAAGCAGTTGATCACGCACGCCACCTGGAACAAACCCTGGGGACACGACCTGGCCTCCAACATCATCCCGCTCAACCGCGTGATGAGCGAAATCGGCGGCTGAGTGTGCCCGATGCCCCTGCGCGCCATCCTCTTCGACCTTGACGGCACTTTGCGCCACAGCGTCCCCGAAGGGTTTCAGACCTTCACGGCCATCCTGCGCGACCTCGGTCTGTTGCTCGACCCCGAAACCCTGCGAGCCGGCGAGCTATGGACGCATTATTACTGGTCGATCGCGCCCGAGATGGTCCAGGACCTCGAGGAGCTGGGCGCCGACACGCCAGCCTTTTGGGCGCGCTACGCCCGGCGACAGATCGAGGTGCTGGGCCATGGCGAACGCGCCGAGCATCTGGCCGACGAGGTGAACCGGCTGATGCGCGAGCGCTACAAGCCCATCGACTGCGTGCCCGAAGACGTGCGCCCGACGCTGGCGGGTTTGCGCGCGCGGGGTCTGCGGCTGGCGCTGGTTTCGAACCGTGGTGAACCGCTGGCGCCCGTCGCTGAGGCGCTCGGCCTGGCGGATCTATTTGAGCTGGCCGTGTCGGCCGGCGAGGTCGGCGCCTGGAAGCCGGCGCCCGAGATCTTCCTCGCGGCCCTGGCGCGGATCGGTGTCGCGCCCGAGGAGGCCGCCTACGTCGGCGACAACTTTCACGCCGACGTCGAGGGCGCGCGCAACGCCGGGTTGACGCCGGTGCTGATCGATCCGCGCTGTTTGTACGCCGAGCCCGGCTGCGCCGTGATCGCGGCCATCGGCGAGCTGCCTGACGCGTTGAACTTGAGCCCGCTGCCGACGATCGCGGTTAGGAACTGAGCCGTTTATTTGTTCCCGCGTTTTTCGGGCGCCTTGTTTTTGAGAATCACCGGCGGACCTGTCGGGTCGAAGGCTAGAATCCCTCGGGCCAACCCGGGGACAATCAGCGCAAGTTTTTCGTTGTCCGCCGTCCCGACCCGATCTATCCTGACGACATGGCGACCTTGAACGACACCCAGCGCTGGCAGGCCGTCGAGCAGCGCGACCCCCATTTCGACGGACGCTTCTATCTCGCGGTCAAGACCACGGGCGTGTACTGCAAACCGTCGTGCTCGGCGCGCACGCCCAAGCGCGTTAACGTCGTGTTCTATGCGACGCCGGCTGAGTGCGAACAGGCGGGCTTCCGCGCCTGCAAACGCTGCAAGCCCGACCTGGCCGAAGACCCGCAGGTCGCGCTCGCCCGCGCCATCGCCGACGCGCTCGAACGCGCCGCCGCGAACACGCCCGAGGCCATACCCACACTGACCGAACTGGCCGAACGCTTCAACTTCAGCCCCTATCATCTGCAACGCGTGTTCAAGCGCCACATCGGCGTCTCACCCAAGCAGTATGCGCTCGAGCTGCGCCAGAAGCGCCTCAAAACCACGCTGCGGCGCGCGACGACGGTGACCCACGCCGTGCTCGACGCCGGCTACAACCACCAGAGCCAGGCCGGCATCGCCGAGTCGCTGGGGATGACGCCGACCCAGTATCGTCAGGGCGGGGCCGCCGCGGTCGCCTATGTGATCGTCGACAGCCCGTTGGGCCTGTTGCTTGTGGCGGCCACCGAGCGCGGGATCTGCAAGGTGGCGTTGGGCGAGAGCCGACGCGAACTGACACACGCGGTCTGCGAGGAATACCCGGCCGCGCGGATCGATCAGGAGGAGCCGCAGCTGGCGGCCTGGGTCGAAGCCGTCCTGGCGTATCTGCGCGGATCCGGTCCCCACCCCGATCTGCCGACCGATGTGCGCGCCACGGCCTTTCAGCGCAAAGTGTGGACCGCGCTGCGCCGCATCCCGACCGGCCAGACCCGATCGTATGCCCAGCTCGCCCGCACCATCGGGCGCCCCACGGCCGCACGCGCCGTGGCCAACGCCTGCGGCGCCAACCCGACCGCGATCGTCGTGCCCTGCCATCGCGTCATCCACGGCGACGGCACGATCAGCGGTTACCGGTGGGGCGTGTCCCGCAAGCGGCGCCTGCTGGAGATCGAAGGCGCGTCGACGTCGTAGGGGCGGCCCTTGTGGCCGCCCCGCCCTTGTGGTCGCCCCGCCCTTGTGGTCGCCCCGCCCTTGTGGTCGCCCCTGCGGGATCGGGCGATGGCGCCTTCCACACTTGAGCGTCTATACTTCGCGGATGCCCCATGACTGGACGCTCCGCACCCGGGCGCTGACCCTCGAACTCACCCGGCACAACAGCATCACCGACACGCCGGGTGAAGCCGCTTGCGCTAACGCGATCCTGGATCTGCTCAAGCAGCTGCCGTACTTCGTCGATCACGCCGAGGATCTGCGCCAGATCGAGACGCTCAACGACCCGCTGCCGCGCAGCTCGGTCTTCGCCCTGGTGCGCGGCAGCGGCCGGCGTACGGTCGTCCTGGCCGGCCACTTCGACGTGGTCGAGATCGATGCCTATGGCTCGCTCGCGCCCCTGGCCTTTGACCCGGTCGCTCTCACCGGACCGTTGGCCGATCTGCTCGGCGGGCGCGCGGCGATCGAGCTGCGCAGCGGCGCCTTCCTGCCTGGTCGCGGCGCGCTCGATATGAAGAGCGGGCTCGCGGTCGGTATCGCCCTGCTCGAGCGCTTCGCCCAGGAGCCCGATCGCATCGGCAACCTGCTCTTCATCGCCACGCCCGATGAGGAGGGCGCCTCGCACGGCATGCGCTCGGCCGCGCGCCAGCTGCCCGAGCTCGCAGCGGCCTGGGGCCTCGACCTGGCCGCCGCGATCAACCTCGACATCACCGTCGATCAGGGCGACGGTCGTGAAGGCCGCGTCATCTACACCGGCAGCGTCGGCAAGCTGCTCCCGGTCGCCCTGGCCGTGGGCCAGCCGACCCACGTGGGCATGCCCTTCGACGGCCTCAACGCCAGTCTGATCTCGGCCGAGCTCATCCGTCGGATCGAGGGCGCCACGGACCTTGGCGAATCGCCGCCGGCCACGCTGCAACACCTCGACCTCAAGCCGACCTACAACGTCACGGTCCCGCACTACGGCTGGTGCGCGTTCAACGTGCTGATGCGCCGCAGCGGTCCGGCCGAGATCCTCGAACAACTCCAGGTCGCCGCCGACGACGCGCTGCGATCCGCCATCGCCCTGCACGCCGCCCGCGGCGACGCCTGGGCCGAGCGCGCCGACCACATCCACCCGACTTTTTCGCAGACGGGAACCATCTGGCGCGCGGCCGATCTGCTCGCACAGGCGCCGGCCGAACTCCGCGCGCGCGTGATCGCCCTGGCGCAAGACCCCACACGCGACGTGCTCGCCGGGGCCCGCGCCGCCTTTCACGCGCTCGCTCAGGGGCTCGAGCTGACAGGGCCCGGAGTCGTCATCGGCTATGCCCCGATCTACTATCCGCTGGCCCAGGCCGACCCCGAGCGCGACGCGGTCCTGCTCGCCGCCTGCGCTCAGTCGGCCGAGGCCGTCGCGGCCGAGACCGGGACGAGCATCGAGCTCCGGCCGTACTTCCACGCGATCTCGGACATGAGTTTTCTGGCCGAACAGGTCAACGACGCCGATCTGGCCGCCTGGCGCGCGAACACGCCGGGCTGGCGGCGCTGGGCCCTGGAGGCCCGCGACGGCGCCGGCCTTCCCACCGTCAACATCGGGCCGTGGGGTCGCGACGCGCACCAGGTGGGCGAGCGGGTTCATAGTGGTTACACGTTCGGCGTGCTGCCTGAGCTGGTCTGGCGTGTGGCACGGCGCGTTCTTGGCGCCGGACTGTGAGGGAAGGAGGAGGGGAGAGCGAGGAGCGATTACCCTCCTCCCTCCTTAGCCTGTGTGGAACCTCGCGGCCTCATGCGGCGTCTGATCTGAACAGGACACAACCTGGAACAAGGAGACAACAGTTATGTTCAAACGACACATGATGGTGGCGCTGCTCGGGATCGCAGCCGGCGCCCTGGTGGTTTCGGCGTGCGTTCCGGCTGCGCCGCTTCCGGCGATGGCCCAGAGCACCGATCCGGCCCCGACCGTGACGCGCACGATCTCGGTCAGCGGCACCGGTCTGGCGTACACCACGCCCGACAAGGCCATGATCTCGATCGGCGTGCAGACGCGCGACAAGGATGCGGGCAAGGCCGTCGACAACAACACGGCCGCCATGAACAAGATCATGGCCGCGCTCAAGGCGCAGGGCATCGCCGACAAGGATCTGCAGACCCAGAACTTCTCGATCAGCCCGCAGTCCGAGTACGACAGCAGCGGCAACCCGACTGGCGTGGTGAACTACGTCGTTGACAACACCCTGGTCGCGACCGTGCGAAACCTGCCCAAGATCGGCGCCACGTTGAGCGCGGCGGTCGACGCCGGCGCCAACAACATCTACGGCATCAGCTTCGGCGTGCAGGATCCTTCGAAGCTGCAGGCGACCGCCCGCGATTTGGCCGTGGCGGACGCCCGCGCCCGGGCCGAAGCCCTGGCCAAGGCCGCCGGTGTGACGCTCGGCGACGTGATCTCGATCAGCGAGTCGGTCGGCTACAGCGTCCCGTCGCCGATCTACGCCCGCGACATGGCCCAGGCCAGCTCGGCCGAAGTCCCGGTCGCGGCCGGCGAACAGACCGTAAGCGTCGACGTCAGCGTGACCTTCGCGATCAAGTAAGCATCCCCGACACAAAACAACAAAAAACGGCGGCCCAGTGGCCGCCGTTTTTTGTTGTCGGTTCGCGCGCTCAGCCCAGCGCTTCGAGCTGCTTGATCATGTCCGCGATCACGTCGAAGCCGCCCTGCCAGAAGGCCTCGGAGGTGATGTCGATGCCGGCCGAACGGCAGATCTTGGCCGGTGACTCGGAGCCGCCGTAGCTAAGCAGCTTGAGGAACTTCGGCTTGAAGGCCTCGCCCTCCTGCTTATACATGCGGTACAGACCGAGCGTGATCAACTGCCCGAAGGCATAGGCGTACACGTAAAACGGCGTGCTGTAGAAGTGCGGGATCGAGACCCACTCCCACTTGAAGTCGTCGTTGACCTCGATCGAGTCTTCGAACTGTTCCTGCAGCTGCGCGAGGTAGCGCCCCGCCATCTCATCGGGGGTCTTGCCCTGGCGCACCAACTCATGCGCCTCCTGCTCCCAGAGCGAGAAATAGCCCTGGCGCCCGACCGTGGCATAGGCGTCGTCGATCGCGGCCGCCAGCAAGTCGCGGCGCACATCGGGGTCGGTCTCGGCCGCCAGCAGTTTCTCGGTCAGCAGCATCTCGGAGAACACCGAGGCCGTCTCGGCCATCGGAAGCGCCGAGTGGAAGGTCATCAACGAGTGATGCTCGGCCATCAACGCATGCACGGCGTGGCCGAACTCGTGCGCGATCGTGGCCACGTCGCGCACGCGGCCGCCGTAGTTCAACAGCACGAACGACGACTGCCCAGGGAAGATGCTGGCGCAGAACGCGCCGCCCCGTTTGCCGGGCCGGATCTCGGCATCGACGTGACCGTCGTCGAAGACCTGCCGCGCCAGCGCGCCAAGCTTGGGCGAGAACTCGTTGAACGTCGAGAGCACCATCTCGACCGCGTCGTTGTACGGCACTTCTTTGTCCGACTTCGACAGCGGCGCGTACAGGTCATAGCGGCGGAGTTTCGGCACTCCCAGCCACTGAGCCTTGAGTTTGAAGTAGCGCTGGAACAGCCCGCGGTTCTTGCGGATCACACGCAACAGCGTATCGACGACCTTGTCGGGCAGATCGTTGGCGAGGTTGCGCACCGCGATCGGCGTGCGATGCTTACGCAGGTCGACGTTCTCGACCCGCCAGTCGCGCACCAGCGCGGCGTAGATCGAAGCCAGCAGCGGCCCGTCCTCGCCGTAGACCTTGTAGATCGACTGGTAGGCGCGCGCGCGCAAATCGGCATCGGGGTGCCGGGCATAGACCATCAGCACGTCGCGCGTGAGTTTCTTGATCTCGCCGTCGACCTCGATCTCGAACTGGTACTTGTTCGTGATCTGCTCGTACATGTTCTCGAGCGCCGTCGATCCGTTGGCGTTCTTGAGGTTGACGATCTTCTCCTCGGGCTCGCTGAGCGTGTGCTTGCGGAAGTGGCGCATCTCCTCGAGGAAGTAGCGGCGGCTGCCGGTGCCCTTCATCAATCGTGCAGCCTGCGCGTCGGAGAGCTTCTTCCACCAGAGCGAGAAGAATAGAGTCTGATTCTGCGCGCGCGCCATGACGTCGTTGACGCGGGCGCGCAGCGATTGAGCGACCTGGTCCTGGGTGTCGGCGGCGAAGCGCATCGAGGCATACCCGCTGACGCGATACGCCTCGTGGAGCATCACCTCGTACGCGTCGAGCAGGCCGTTGAAATCCTTGGCCGTGAGGTTGGGCTTGAGCTTGGCGCGCCAGCGTTCGAAGGTCTTGATCCGGCGTTCCAGCGCTTTGAAAGCGCCGTCGATGGTCGCGGGGGAATCATCGGGCAGCAAGGCACTGAGTGACCAACGCGATTGGGTGTACATGTTCTTCGGCGGCGACAACGGGTCGCCGGTCTCCTCGTCGCAAAGAGAGCGGGCCTGTGGGAGCCCGCAGGTGTTTCCCGGGCGATTACTTCCCGGGTGGGCTGAAGCGAATGTTCAGGATGTCTCCATCTTGAACGATGTATTCCTTGCCTTCCAGACGCAGCTTGCCCTTCGACTTCACCTCGGCGTAGCCGCCCATCGCGATCAGGTCGGCGTAGCCGACCACCTCGGCACGGATGAAGCCCTTCTGCAGGTCGGTGTGGATCTCACCTGCGGCCTCTGGTGCGCTGGCGCCGCGGCCTGTGGTCCAGGCGCGGACCTCGTCTTCGCCGACCGTGAAGAACGACTGCAGCCCGAGCAGATCGTAGGAGATTTGTATCACGCGATTCAGGCCGAGTTCGGTGATCCCATACTCTTCCATGAATAACCCGGCGTCGTCGGGCGGGAGCTGAGCCAGCTCCATCTCGAGCTTGCCCTTCAGGCGCACCGAGTGCGCGCCGCCGCCGACCACCGTCGCGCGCGACGGATCGTCGTCATCGCCGACGTTGAACACCACGAGCATAGGCTTGCGGGTCAACAGCTGGTAGCTGGCCAGCGCGCGCACCTCGGTTTGCGAGAGCTCGACCTGACGGGCCGGGATGTCGTTTGAGAGCGCTTCATGCAGCTTGGTGAACAGCGCCATCTCCTGCGTGTGCAGGCCTTTGTCTTTGATGATGCCCTTGCGGCCTTCGTCGGTCAGGCGCTCGAGCTTGCGCTCGACGGCGAGCATGTCGTTGAGCAGCAGCTCGCCCTCGACGGTCTTGAGGTCGCGCGCCGGGTCGACCGAGCCGCTCGGATGCGGCACAGTCGGGTTTTCGAACGCGCGTACGACGTGGAGGAAGCCCTCCATGGTCGTCAGCTGGTTCAACAACTGGCCCGAAAAGCCGGTCTTCTCGGTCGACGGCTCGCCCTCGAGCCCGGCGATGTCGGCATAGACCACCTGCGCGTAGATCGTGCGCTTGGGTTTGAACATCGCCGAGAGGGTGTCGACCCGCGGATCGGGCACGGGCACAACCGCGGTCTGGACCTCGAAGCGCCCGACCTGGCGGCCGCCGCCGACAGGCTTGTCGCCGCGCGTCAGCGCGTTGAAGATCGTGGTTTTGCCTGATTGGGGGAGTCCGATGATTCCGAGTCTCATGCGATTTCTTTCCGAGCCGCCGCCTTGTCTGTGAGGACCCGACTTATGATTCGGGCGAGGCCGCTCTTCTGGCCAAGGTGCGGATCGAGTATAATTGGAAACCTACGCCGAAGTGGTGGAATTGGCATACACGAACGACTCAAAATCGTTTGGCCTAACCGGCCATGTGGGTTCAACTCCCACCTTCGGCACAAAAACGCGACGGTCATTGCCCGTCGCGTTTTGTCGATTATACAGCCTGGCGCCCTCTCATGATCCGTCTTTCTAGCCCGGCGCACCGCTTACTTATCTGCCTGGTGTTGGCCGTAACGACCCTGGCCGCCGGCTGCACAGCCCCATCCCCCACCACCCCGGCCACGCCGACCCTGGCACCGCTGGCGCAGATCGCGCTCAATTATCAAACGCAGAACGACCTGATCGCCGCGCGGGCCGCCTTGGCCGGCCTGGGTCTGACCGACCCCGCGATCGCCGTGGCCGAACTGGCGCAACAGGAAGCCGCGGCCGGGCGAACCGACACCGCCCGCGCGCTCGCCGAACTTGCCGGTGCGTTGCAGGCGACACCGACTGTGGAAGACCCCGATGCGACGGAGCCTTCGCCGACCGCCACCGAAGCGCCGCCGACCGAGACGGCCACGCCTGAGCCGCGCGGCTTCGAACTGGTCAGTCGCGAACGCGTCTGCGAGCGCAAGATCGGGAGCGCCCTGCTCGAGGTCTACACGCAGGATTCAACTGGGGGCCAGATCGGCGGCTTTGAAGTCCAGGTGAATTGGAACGGCGGATCCGATCGCTTCTTCACCGGGCTGAAGCCTGATATCGGGCCAGGCTATGGCGACTTCCAGATGGAGCCGGGTGTGAGTTATCTGGTGCGCCTTGCCGCCTGGCCCCAGATCGTGGCCGACGACGTCATCTCGGAGGCCTGTGCCACGGAGACCACGTCGTACCCCGGCGGCGTGCGGCTCGTGTTCCGCCAGGCCGCAGACGCGCCGTAGGTGTCGATATCGGGAATGGCCGGATATCGCCGGACGACGTCCGAGAATCGGCGATATTCAGCCGAGATTTGTTCTGTGCATTCCGGGTATCGACGGCTCAGTCCGCCAGCACGGCAGCCAGCGCCGCGCTGGCGTCGACCAGATGGGCTTCGAGCACGGCCAGTGCATCGGTGACGGCGCCGCACCGGCAGGCGGCGAGCAGGGCCCGATGTTGTTTCTGAGAGAGCGCCTGGCGCTCGGCAGGCGCGAGGTAGATCCGCAGGTAACGATCCACGTTGTCGTGCAGGCCCTTCACCGTCGCCAGCATCCGCGGGCGATCGGCCGGCGCGTAGAGCGCGGCGTGAAAAGTCCAGTTCAGGGCGCCCCAGCGCGCGGGGTCGGCCTCGTTGTCGATCTGTGCGAGGGCGGCTGCGGCCGCAGCAATCGCGTCGGCCGTGAGACGCGGCACGGCCAGCCCGAGCAGACGCATCTCCAGGCCGATGCGCATGTCGTAGATCTCGGTCGCCTCCGCAGCTGAAAGCGTCGCCACACTCGCGCCGCGATGAGGGAAGATGACCACGAACCCCTCGGCCTCGAGCTGGCGCAGCGCCTCGCGCACAGGGATGCGGCTCACGCCCAACTGAGCGGCCAGATCCTCCTGGCGCAGCGCTTCTCCGCCCCGAAATCGCCCGCTCAGGATCGCGTCGCGGATCCGTCCGGCGACCGTTTGTGTCAGAGTCCGGCTGTCGCGAATCGTTTCTAGCGCCGCAGGTGTCGACATATGCTTCTCCGGTTCCTCAGAAGGATAAAGTATACTGTATCCAATCTATAGCACAGGAAATCCGGCCATGCCCTCCACTCAATTCGAAGTCCATGACCCCGCCATCCTTGCCCAGGCACGCGCCGTTCTCGACGCGTGCCGGACGGGCGCCGATATGCAGACAGCCGTGCTCGACGCGGTCAAGCGCAACGAGACCTGGCGCGGCCAGCAGTGCGTCAACCTGCTCGCGCCCGAGGCGCCGACCAGCCCGACCGTGCGCGCCCTGCTCGCGTCCGAGATCGGCACGCGCGCGGCCGAGGGCCACATCGGTTCGGTGCAGCGCTGGTTCGCGGGCACGAAATACATCGACGAAGTCGAGTCGTTGTGCGTGGAGCTGCTCAAACAGGCCTTCCGCTGCAACTATGCCGACCATCGCCTGATGGGCAGCATGCTCGGCAACATGGCCGTGTATTACGCCATGGCTCAGCCCGGCGACGTGGTGATGACGGTGTCGCAGCCCTTCGGCGGCCACTCGAGCAACCGCGTCGACGGCCCGGCCGGCCAGCGCGGGCTGAAGATCATCGACGTGCCGTTCGACCCGACCGAACTGACCGTGGATCTGGATCTGTTCCGCAAGGTCGCGCCGCTGGTCAGGCCCAAGATCGTGACGCTCGGTCTGTCGATGACGCTCTTCCCGCAGCCGGTGCGCGAGATGAAGGCCGTTTTGCAGGAGTGGGGCGGCCGCCTGTTCTTCGACGGCGCGCATCAGGCCGGCCTGATCGCCGGCGGCCAGTTCCAGGATCCGTTGGCCGAGGGCGCCGACGTGCTCTCGGGTTCGGCCGGCAAGACGTTTGGCGGGCCGCAGAGCGGCATGCTGATGTGGAACGACCCGGCCCTGACCGAGCCGCTGACCACCGCGATCTTCCCTGTGTTGGCGGCCACGCATCAGGTCAATCGCGTCGCCGCGCTGGCCGTCGCCGCAGCCGAGATGATCGCGTTCGGCAAAGCGTTCATGGCCCAGATCGTGGCCAACGCCAGAGCGCTGGCTGCAGCGCTCGATGCGCGCGGCGTCCCCGTGATCGGCAAGGCCAGGGGTTACACGACCACGCACCAGGTCATCGCCGATGTGCGCGCCATGGGTGGTGGGCTCGACGTCGCCCATCTGCTGGCGCGCGCCAACCTGATCACGAACAAGAACCTGCTGCCCAACGACGGGCCTGAGGATTGGGACCGACCGAGCGGACTACGAATGGGCACGATCGAGGTGACCCGCCTGGGCATGAAGGAAGCGCAAATGGTTCAGATCGCGGACTTCATGGCGCGGGTGCTGATCGACAGGCAATCCCCGGAGAGTGTGCTCGAGGACGTCGTCGAATTCCGCGAGCCGTATCAGAAGCTGTTCTACTGCTTCGACAACGAACTGCCTTAAGACAGGGCAACGGAGGAGGGAGGAGCGAGGAGCGACCCTCCGCTCTCCTCCCTCTTCCCTCCCCCGCCTGGGTCCAGGCCGTACAACAGGGCGAGGTAGTAAGCCACGTAGTCGCCGAATTGGGCGAGCGTGAGCAATTGCGAGAGACGCCCGCGGCCGATGGCCGAGATGGCGTCGGTGTTGTAGCCGCCGGTCATGTAAACGAGACGCGTCTGATCGGCGCGTAGTTGCGAGGATTGGACCTCGTCGGCGCCGCGCAGGAAGAGCACCATGTAGCGCTCGATCAAGGCCTCGGGGAAAAGCGAGCCCGCCGCCACCTGATCGGCGTCGACCAGCGGGAAGCACTCGGACCAGGCGCGCGCCGTCTGGTTGATCGAACTGGCCCATCGTCGCCCGGCCGGCGCCAACTCGTCCACCACGAAGAGCGCCGTGTTGCGTTCCATCAACTGCCCGGCCATGCGCTTGGCGGCGTTACGTCGGACGGGGCTGGCCACCGTCAACCGCTCGGCCTGCTGGTCGAGCGCGCCAACGGCCTCAGCGATGTCGGGCGCCGCGTCCGGAACACAGCCCAACTTATAGAGCACCGAAAGGGTCAGCGCGACCTGGGTCGGGAACAGGGCCCGCGACTCACCGGCGGGATGCTGCCAGACCGGAAGCCCGTTCCACACACCGGATCGATCGGAGAGCACCAGCACCGCAGCACCGCGAGCGGCGGCACCGGAAGCCAGCGCCGTCGCAGTCGCCAGCTCGGGGCCGGCGGCGACCACCACCACAAACGTGCGCGGCCCGACAAAAGCCGGGAGCGCCCCATCCTGCCAGAGGACGACGGGCAACCGGGAGCGAAAGAGCACGCAATGCCGGGCGACGTCGGCGGCCAGCGCCGCATCCCCGGCGGCGGCCAGGAGCACCAGGTCGGCATCGGGGGCGCCAACCGGCAGGTCGAGTCCGGAGCCCAGACGCCAGGCCGAGGCCAGTTGTGTGGAGCAGGAGTCGATACCGCGCAGAAAACCGGCAGAGTCAAGCCGGGCCAGGGTGTCGGCCGAATCGAGGTTAAGCATCCAACATATCCGCAACAAGTGCGTCGCGCAGTGGCGGCCCGCCGTTCAACGCAACACGTAACCAGGGCCGCGATGCGTCCCCGGCTTCTCTGCCATAGGACACGGCGCATCGGAGCCGCCTATAGGCGCCCAGTTCCACTCAACCGCCTCGCACCAGGTGTGCCGGACCTCAGGCCCAGCGGACACCCAACACCTCGACCACGCGTATCGACGAAGCTGACTGTGTTGTTGAAGAATGAGCTATCCGCCGAGTGTACTGCCGGGCGACGCGGTTTGTCTCGTCGAAGGCCTGCGGCTTATGCGGATTGTGAGGCCCGGAAGTCTGCGGGTTTCAACTCAGAAGAAAGTACGTCGGCGGCCGGCCTAAGGCAGACCCAAGCCGTAGACATCTTTGGGCGACCAGCCCGATATCTCGGCCACGGTCTTAGCGGCGTCGCGTCGACGGACCCCGGCGGCGAGCTGCCGACCCAGTTCGGCCCGGACCTCGGCCTCGTCCCAGCGACGCGCTGCTTCGGGCGTCGCGCCGCCGACCACGACCGTCACCTCGCCCAGCACGTCGACGCCCGTGAATGCCGTCAGACACGTGCTCAGGCTGCCGCGCACGAAAGTCTCGTGCAGCTTGGTGACCTCGCGCGCCACAGCCGCCGGACGATCGCCCAGGACGGCCAGCGCATCCGCGAGCATCTCGGCCACCCGATGCGGTGATTCATAGAAGATCAGGGTCGTCTGAGCCGTGGCCACCGCCGCCAGGGCCTCGCGCCGCTCGACGCCCCGGCGCGGCAGGAACCCGCCGAAGTAGAACGTCGTCGTCGGCAGCCCGCTGGCGACCAGGGCGGCCAGCACCGCCGAAGCGCCGGGCACCGGCACGACGGCGTGACCGGCGTCAAGCGCCGCGCGCACGAGTTCCTGCCCGGGGTCCGACACCGCCGGCGTGCCCGCGTCCGACACGAGAGCGACGTCGCCGCCGGAGAGCGCGGCCAGGATCTGATCGAGGCGCGCGAGCTTGTTGTGTTCGAAGTAGCTCAGGGTCGATGTGTGCAGTCCGAGGTGATTGAGCAGCTGGCGCGTTCGGCGCGTGTCTTCGGCCGCGATCAGCGCCACCTCGCCCAGGATGCGCTGCGCGCGGAGGGTCAGATCCTCCAGATTGCCGATCGGCGTCGCGACCACGTAAAGCGTGCCCATGGTTCTCAAGTCGACGAGGCGCAGCGCGCCTTCGTGCGTGAAGGTGCTCTAGAGCAACAACGAGAGCGGCCAGATCGCGAACACGATCGGCGCCAGCACGGCGGCCGCCAGACCGAACACGAGGCCGAGGACGGCGCCGACGCTGACGTCGGAGACGTAGTGCACGCCCATCGCCACGCGGGCCAGGGCCACCAGCGGCGCCCAGATCCAGAGCAAAACCGCAAACCAGACCGGTCCCAGCGCCGTGCCCAACATCGCCAGCATGGCCACCCGGGCCGCGTGCCCCGAAGGGAAAGAATGCGGATCGACCGTGCGGTACATCTGCCCCCACTCGCCCGGCGGCCGCGGGCGCTTGACCACGTACTTGATCGCCTGCACGGCGATTGCCGTGATGGCGATGCCGAAGACGATGGCCAACGCGCGGAACTTCCAGGACGGGTCGCCGAGCAGCCAGACCGCGAGGCAGCCCAGACCCCAGAACCAGCTGTCGCCGGAATGCGCCAGGAAGATCGCGGCCCGGCGGAGTGCGCCGGGCTTTTCGGCGATGCGTAACCGCCGTGACCAGCGCGCGTCGAGCTCGAGCAATTGATCCAAACGATGCCTCGCTATCCTCACGCGGCGGCCAGGGCCCGCGTCACGACGGTCAGGTGATCGGGCCGGTCGACGTCCATGCCGGCCTCGGCGTGCGGGCAGATCACCACCCGGCCGCTCACGCCCAGGCGCTCGCGGATCCGGTCCTGCGCCCAGCCGATGGGCAACACACCCAGCGCGCCGAGCGCCAGCACATCGAAGCCGACCAGTTGCGCCTGCGCCAACACGTTCTTGCGCGCGTCGATGATCCGGCGCCAGGCGGGATTATAGCTGTTGAGCACACGCAGGTTCAGCAGATTCAGATCTGCGCCGCAGAACACGCCGTCGCGCAGCCGAAAGTACGTGCGTCGCACGCCGGGGAAACGCGCCTCCATGAGGCGGCGCGGGATGAGGTTGTAGTACGCGTCGTGATCGGTCTCGAGCGAGGTCGACACGTTCCAGTCGACCATGGCGGCCGTCAGAAGCGGGATGTCGCTGCTGGTCGCCAGCAGGTGCGTGGGCGGTTCGGGCAGGGCCTGGGCCCAGGCGCCGGCTGCGGCGAGGTTGTCGACCAGCGAGCCTCGGCCCTGCAGGAAGGTCAACGGCAACGCGCAGGTGAGGGCCTTGACCGCCGGATCCGTCTCGGGCATCAGGCCGACGACCACGATCGAGCGGATCACGCGCGAGCCGCCGAGCGCGTCGAGCACGTACTGGATCATGGGCTTGCCGGCGATCTCGAGCAGGGCCTTGGGCCGGCTCTGCGTGAGCGGATAGAGCGGGTCCCCCAACCCGGGGACGCCGCCGGCGGCCAGCAATGCATCGACGATGGGTGGCATAGGGTCTCGGGGGTCGTCCGGCCTCAACCGGCTGTCAGGCATGTGGCCTCGGGTTTGAGGCCGAGCGCATCGATCGCGGTCTCGAGTTCGGCATCCGTCAACGGCCGTCCCAGCCCGCGCGCCGCGACCAGGGCGGCCTCGAGCACGTTGGTGCCGAATGTGCGTCCCGCGAGCCGCGGCGTCGTGGTGACCAGCCAACCGGCGCCGGCCGTCTTGAACACGTCAAGGTCGGCGGGCGTGGTGGTGTTGGTGCAGATGACTTTGCCGTCGAGACGCGCCGGGCGATGGCGCTTGATGTAGTGACAATCCCCCGCGATCACGCTCGCCCACGCGTACCAGGGCGCGAACCGCGGGCGCCACTCGGACTGCGCGGCCCCGGTCGGATAGATCCAGCGAAACGGCAGACGCCCGACGATCGGCAGAGCCAGCGCGGCCAGCACCCGCGTCGTCGCCACGCCCCGGATCGGGATCGGCAGACCGAGGCTGAAACCCAGGTCGCCGAAGAGCGGCTCGTATCCCCGGGCGATGAAGCCCTCGGTGAGGCCCCAGCGATCGGTGCCGGCTGTGAACAGCACCCGTCGTGGGGCGTTCAAGCCGAGATCGTCGACCACGGCCGCGGCCCGGCGTTCGAGCGTGCTCTTCAAGCCGGTGCCGTCGACCACGGGTGTGCGCGTGACCACCCGCGCCGCGTTGGCGATTTCGTAGATCGGGTACCAGCGCTCGGCCACACGCAGGCCGAGGTCCGTGCCCCCGATGCCCAGTGCGTCGACGCGGCCGTCGAGTTCGCGCAGGCGCGCGGTCAACGCGGCCAGGTCGCCGTCGACGCCGCGTCGCTCGAGCCGCACCCGCTCGCCGAACAATTCGAGCTCGGCGACGCTATCCCGGCGCGAGTCGCCCAACGAGACCGAGACGACGTGTTTCATGGGTCGGTCTTTGTCCCGGAAACGCTCAGTCCTGACCGGGCGCGGCGGCGCCGGTGGCCAGGACCGTGGCGGTGCTGCGCCGATACCGCAGCAGGTCCGGCGTCGACGCCGCGATCCACAACGTCGCGATCAGACAGCCGACCCCGCCGGTGAGCACCGAGATCATGGGGCCGAACCAACTCGCCACGACGCCCGCTTCGAGCTCGCCCAGCTGTGGGCCGCCGAGGAAGAAGATCATGTTGACGCTGGTCATGCGCCCGCGCAGTTCATTGGGCGTGCCCAGCTGTCGGATGACGTTGCGGAGCACGGCGCTGACCGTGTCGGCGCCGCCGGTCGCGGCCAGACAGAGATACGTCAGCCAAAACCAGGACGAG
>WBZS01001043.1_pt1 | contig 25116 bp, 19 predicted proteins | sample 5204201 | NCBI WGS metagenome assembly WBZS01 (sample SAMN12344357, study PRJNA552823) | activated sludge metagenome | biome: Activated sludge suspended growth; feature: Nitrification reactor; material: Wastewater; isolation source: activated sludge from nitrification reactor of wastewater... | reverse complement strand
CGCGGGCCGTCCAGTCCCAGTCATGGGTATAGCGCAGCGAGGCGAATCCGCCGGTGGCATCGAACAAGTCGCGGGAGAAAGACAGGTTCGACGTGCTGACCACCGGGTTGCCAGCCAGAAACCAGAACGCCGGCTCGATGTCGCCGCACACCTCGCATAGCCTCCGGTACTCGCCCGCGCGTCGTGAATCGGGCGCAGGTGCGCCCTCGCCGTCGATGAATTCGACATCGGAAAAGCCCAGGAACGGTGCGCCCCGCGCCTCCTCGGCTGCGGCGACCAGCAGCTCGATGCGGCGCGGATGGAAAATGTCATCCGAATTGAGTACCGCAACCAGAATGCCGCACGATGCGGCAATTGCCTCGTTCAGGGTTGCGTGGGCGCCGGCATTCGTGGTGTGGCGAATCGCCCGCACGCGCGGATCACGCACGGCAGACACGACATCCCAGGTGCCGTCGCGTGACGCGTCGTCGACCACCACCAGTTCGAAATCCGCATAGGTCTGGCCGAGCACGCTGTCTATCGCGGCCGCGACGTAGCGTTGGTGGTTGTACGCGGGGATGACAACCGAAACCGGCGGTGACGCGCTCATTGAGTGGGTATTCGTTGTGAGGTTGGACAAGTGCAGGCGGATATGCGCGCGCGACCTCGGGCACAACCAAACCGGGTAAAGACGCAGCGAACCCGCGCAGCGCTGTCCGCTCGGAAACGCCTAAGAACGCGCATTTTACCAGCCCCCCAATCGGGGCCGGTCGGCGTGGCCCGCAGCCGGCGTCAATCGCCATTCGCCTGGCCAGCCGCCGCGGCATCTTTGCTATAATCGGCGCCTCGTCGGGGGGGTAGCTCAGCTGGGAGAGCGCCGCGTTCGCAATGCGGAGGTCGGGAGTTCGATCCTCCTCCTCTCCACCACCAACTTGCCAGGGGCTTACGAAAGTAAGCCCTTGTGTTTTTGGGCTTGGCGATCATGTTCTGCCCCAATTGCGTCCATCCTGTGGCCACGTTGGAATCTGGCGCGACCTCATCCAATGGGCTTTTGATCCGCGCACGCGTTCTGGCACCGAGCGAGATTTGCGTAGCTCAATTGCGCAAGTGCGTGCAAAGGGCGCAGGATCAGCATTGGCAACCGAATGGCATATCAAACTCAAGGAAATTGTTTGATGACGCGCGATTGATTTGAATGTCTTAAGCGAGTACGCTCGTCGGACAAATCGAAATCTGTCGCGCGCGTTATGGACCGCACCGAGCGTTTTTACAAGATCGAACAACTGCTCAAACAGGGCAGCGCTGTGAGCGTCGAGAATTTGCGGCAAGCGCTCGGCATGTCCCGAGCCACGCTCAACCGCGATCTTGCTTATCTGCGCGACCGGCTGAATGCCCCCATAGTCTTTGACCGCGACGCGGGAGGCTACCGCTTCGAACTGGCGACACCCTCGGTCGGTGGGCAGTTCGAATTGCCCGGCCTGTGGTTCTCCGCGGCCGAGATCCATGCGCTGCTCACCATGCAGCACCTGCTTGCCAATCTCGACCCCGGCGGCGTGCTTGCCCCGCACATCCAGCCGCTGATCACGCGCTTGAACGCCCTGCTCGGCAGCGCCGACAATACGGGCGAAGAAATCCGCCGCCGCATCCTGATAGTCGGTCTTGGCAGGCGAGCCATGAAGCTCGAACACTTCGAGCGAGTCGGCTCCGCACTGCTGCGGCGCAAGCGCCTGTTGATCGTCTACTACTCGCGCGGACGCGGCGAGCTGACCGAACGCGAAATCTCGCCCCTGCGCCTCGTGCATTACCGCGAGAACTGGTACCTCGACGCCTGGTGCCACAAGCGCCGCGGCCTGCGCAACTTCGCCATCGACTCGATTCGCCGCGCGCAGATTCTCGAAAAGCCCGCCCGCGAAGTCACGCCGAAAACGGTGGATGCTGCGCTCGGCCCCGGCTATGGCATCTTCGCCGGCCGCTGCCTCAAATGGGCGACCCTGCGATTCACCCCCGAGCGCGCCCGCTGGGTCGCCGCCGAACACTGGCACCCCAAACAGCGCGGCCGCATCCAGGCCGACGGCCACTACCTGCTCGAAATTCCCTATGCCGATCACCGCGAACTGCAGATGGACATCCTCAAGTATCGGGCGGAGGTGGAGGTGGTGGGGCCGGTGGCGTTGCGCGAGGTTATCGCCGCGCAAGTCGAAAAACTGGGCCGGCTCTATTCAAAATGCGCGTCAGGCTCACGCCATGAGACTGATGCCGTTCAGACTAGCCGCAAGCGCCAAACCGGAATTGCAGATGCCGAATAGCCAAGAGGTCGAGGTGCCTTGGTTGCGTACGATCTACGGAACGAATGTCCGAGATGATGGAAGAAGGAGATTCCTTGTTCGATAGTCCGATCGCTCACTGGCGCGCCTCTGACAGCACGCCGCAACTGCTGCATGATCATCTTCGGAATGTCGGAGCGTTAGCCAAGGCTTTCGCGTCGAAACTCAAACTGGAGTCTGCAGGTGAATTGATCGGCCTGCTCCACGATCTTGGCAAGTACAGCAAGGAATTCCAGGACTACATTGGCTCTGCGCTCGGGTTAAAGAACAGTGACGAAGACGATTACGTTGACGCGGACGCAATTCGCGGAAAGGTCGACCACTCCAGCGCTGGGGCGCAGTGTGTGTGGAACGCGATGGGAGTCACGGGGCCATTGGAAATGCGCTTGGCTCAGATGTTGGCGATATGCATTGCGTCCCATCACTCCGGCCTCATTGATTGCCTCGATTCCGCCGGGGAAGATACGTTCTCCCGGCGTATGCACAAGGCGCTGGACAAGACACACCTTGACGAAGTAACACGCGTTGCCGAAAAAGGAATCGTGAGGCGTGCGTCGGAGCTATTCAGCCAGCCGGGGTTGATTGCCGAGTTTCGGGCATTGCTCCTGCGCATTCTTCAGGGGTGCGCACAGACCGTCGTGCAGCACCAACAAATTGGCCTCATGGTGCGCTTCCTGTTTAGCTGTTTGGTTGATGCGGATCGGATCGATACCGCGGATTTTGAGTACAAACGCGTCAAGGCATACCGCCCGAATGGTGACTACGTCGCCTGGCCTGTACTTGTCGACCGCCTAGACCTACGAAGCACTGAAAGGTATCTGCAAGTCGATCTATTGGAAGCCGACCCTCATCTGGGTGGTGGACGAGGTGCGCGTGATGAAGCGTATTCGGACGCAGACCAAGGGCACGAAGCCGTTGAATTTTGGTGGAGGCAATACCTTGGCAATCTACACATTTCTCGCGGATGCCGAATATCAAGTACGCGCCCATTTCGAGTGGAACAATGCACGGCCAGAGCTTGGGACTGATCGGAACGAGCACAAGCACCACAACATCGCCAAACGGATGTTGGAGCGCGGGGGCCGGCAAGACATCTTTCTCGGAACGCGGGATTGCCAGGGCTACGTTAAGCCATGCGAGTTCGGCTCAGAAGTAGGTGAGTTAGACGGGGCAGGCGAACTCGCCTTCGGGCTGATGTTTCACGGTTTCGATTATCCCGACGAAATTGGTGGTGACACGCTCTATGCGCGTTTCACGCGCCCTACGATGATCGATGGCGTCATTAAGTTTGAACGCCCGGAAATGTGCTCAGTTAGAAGGGCCGTTCGACCTATGACCGTGAAGTCATTCGGCGTCAGTGAAAATCAGCGACGGCAGCAAACGCGGCCCCGACACCATGGGCATGAAGCATCGTGTCGATAGCGGCGTCTACGAGTGCTATGGCAGCATCAATCCGCAACTTGCGGAGCGAACAGGCTTTTGCGATGCCGATGCCGAAATCATCAAGGCGATTCTGCCAAAATTGTTCGAGAATGATGCTTCATCTGCTCGTCCCGATGGCACCATGGAAGTAGTGAAAGTGATCTGGTGGAGGCACATCAGCAAGGCCGGGCAGTACTCATCGGCCAAGGTGCACGATTCTCTGAGGAAGATACTCAATGCTGACGGAAGCTTCGACGTCGAGGCACTGAAGTCGACGCTGTCGGGCTTGACCCCTGAGGTTATCGAAGGCTTCTGAAAGAGAAGGGGCGAGAAACCGAGGGAGCGCCTCAGTGTTCTGCCCCCGCCACCGGCTCGCCCAACAACCGGATGAACGGTGCCAGGTCTTTGGCATCGGCTTGCCGGCAGCGGCGCACGAAGCGGCTGTCTGCGGTGACCATCGGTACGCCAGAGCGCATGGCTGCAGCGAGGTAGGTGCAGTCGTAGGCGGGATGATTGAGTCTTGTAGCCAGATCGAGGATGGCGGGCATCAGCGGTGTAACCGGCAGCCATTCGATTTGTGCCGCAGCCAGTGCGGTGAGCGCGACTGCGGCCTCTTCCGCCGTCAATTCCTGTTTCACACGCTTGCGCCACAGCACGTTGAGACACTCCGGCAGCAACAGCTCTGGCGCCAACAGCGTGTGGTCGAGCAGGTCGATGGCCGTGGCCGAATCGGGCTCTGCCATGAGCCACTTGATCGCGATGTTGGCGTCGACGATGAACTTCATTTCGCGTCTTTGTCTCGCGATTGGCGTACCAGTACTTCGGCGGGCGTATGTTTGCGCCCCGCGCTCATTGCGCGGCTGATGGCGGCCAGGCGCTTGAACTCGGCATTGGGACTCTGCTCGGGCTGGCCGAGCGCCTCGCGCACGATCTCGCGCAATTCGGCCGACATCGATCGGCCGTGCCGCGCCGCGCGCTCGCGAAGGCTCTGTTTGAGCGATTCGTCGAGATCGCGAAGGATGATGTTTGCCATGGTTGGCTCCCGCTCGATTGAACGATATCAATGATATCAAACCCGCCGCCCACACTGCCATCTGCTGACGACGCAGCCATCCTCCTGTCCGCCCTGCAGCACTGGTGCTATTGCCCGCGCCAGTGCGCGTTGATCCATGTCGAACAGGCGTTTGCCGAGAATGTTTTCACCCTGCGCGGGCAGGCCGTGCACAAGCGTGTCGATGAGCCCGGTGTGGAAGTGCGCGCCGGCCTGCGTATCGAACGCGCCCTGCCGATCTGGAGCGAGCGCCTGGGCCTGATCGGCAAGGCCGACGTGGTGGAGTTCGAACCCGACGGCACGCCATACCCGGTGGAGTACAAGCACGGCACGCGGCGCAAGGCCGGCTTCATCGCCGCCTGCGACGAACTGCAGCTCGCCGCACAGGCGCTGTGTCTGGAAGAGATGACCGGCCGCCCGGTGGGCGAGGGCGCGTTGTTCTACGCCAGCTCGAAACGGCGGCGCATCGTCGGCATTACCCCGGCGCTGCGCGCGCAGGTCGAGCAGGCCGTGGCCGGCGTGCGCGCGCTGCTCGCCGCCGGCAAGCTGCCGCCGCCGGTGAATGACGATCGTTGCAGCGCCTGTTCGCTGGTCGATCTGTGCCAGCCGCAGGTGCTTGCCGCGCACGATGCGCAGATGAATTTGCGCCGACACCTGTTCGACCCCGAGGATTGAGCCGTGCAGCTACTCAACACGCTCTATGTGACCACGCCGGAAAGCTACCTGCGGCTGGAGAACGACACCATCCGCATCGAGGTCGAGCGCGAGGTCAAACTGCGTGTTCCGCTGCATCACGTGGGCGCGGTGGTGTGTATGGGCAACGTCGGGCTGTCGACGCCGCTGATGCACCGGCTAGCCGACGAAGCCGTTGCGCTGGTGCTGCTCGACGGCAACGGCCGCTTCAAGGCGCGCATCGAAGGCGCGGTGTCGGGCAACGTGCTGCTGCGCCGTGCGCAGCACGACCGATCGATGGACCCGGCCTTCACCCTCGACACCGCGCGCGCTTGCGTGGCCGGCAAGATCAAGAATGCGCGGCAGGTGCTGTTGCGCGGAGCGCGCGAAGCCAAGGTAGCGGAAGAGGCAGCAGCCATCACCCGCGGCGCGGACGATCTTGCAGCCAGTTTGCGCGCATTGCCGCAGGCGGCGGATCTGGATACCGTGCGCGGTGTCGAGGGCGAGGCGGCGCGCCAGTATTTCGCCGCGATCAATCTGCTGGTTCGGGCCGATGCGCGCGAGGCCTTTCGCATGGACGGCCGCACCCGCCGCCCCCCGCGCGACCGAATGAACGCGCTGCTCTCCTTCCTCTATTCGATGTGGATGAATGACTGCCGGTCGGCACTGGAAGCGGCGGGGCTCGACCCGCAAGTCGGTTTTCTGCATTCACTGCGGCCGGGCCGGGCGGCGCTGGCGCTCGACCTGATGGAAGAATTCCGCCCGTTCGCCGATCGATTGGCGCTCACGCTGATCAACCGCGCGCAGATCGACGCCGACGATTTCGCCGAGCGAGAAGGCGGTGCCGTGCTGCTCGAAGGCGATGCGCGCAAGGCTGTCGTTGTCGCCTACCAGGAACGCAAGCAGGAAGAACTGACGCATCCGCTGCTTGTCCAGCCCGTCGCGCTCGGATTGCTGCCGCTGATCCAGGCGCGGCTGCTAGCCCGGGCTATTCGCGGCGAAACCGACGGTTATCTGCCGTTCCTCACGAGGTGAACCGATGCTGGTCATTGTGTGCTACGACGTCAATACCGAAACGAAAGCGGGACGGCGGCGCCTGCGCCGCGTCGCCAAGGTGTGCGAGAGCACCGGCCAGCGGGTACAGAAATCGGTGTTCGAATGCCAGGTCGATCTGATGCAGATGGAGGATCTCGAACGCCGCCTGCTGGCCGAAGTCGATCTCGGACAAGACTGCCTGCGCCTGTATCGGCTGCCCGAGACGCGCGGCTGCGAGGTGCGCGAGCACGGCAATTTCCGCGCGACGGATTTCGACGCACCGCTGGTACTATGAGCGGTGCGCGAACGTGAAGTGCCCACCTCAATGAGGGCAGGTTCGCGCATTCGATAATGTGCTGAATTGAAACCTCAATCGCAATTTCCAAGTCCTGCGTTTCATCATTTTGCCAACTGCGCGCGAGGGTTCGCGCGCCGCGCAGGTTTTCGGCAGGTGCTTCATGTAGTTGTGCGCGAACAGTCGCCCCTCGTGATCACGAGGGGCGTGGATTGAAACTGATATTGATTGCAAACAGCATAGCAATCGCCCAGGTCGCCCCTCGTGATCACGAGGGGCGTGGATTGAAACAACGCGCGCCATTGCTGCCAGCATTTTTATCTGAGTCGCCCCTCGTGATCACGAGGGGCGTGGATTGAAACTCTCAAGCGCACCATCATGTTTTGCGAGATACAGGGTCGCCCCTCGTGATCACGAGGGGCGTGGATTGAAACGATTTGTGCCATCGCCGATAGCATCTTGATCTGTGTCGCGTGGATTGAAACTTGTTGGTCATGTGCGGCTACCTTCCATTGTCGGTCGCCCCTCGTGATCACGAGGGGCGTGGATTGAAACAGCCAGTCAGTTATTCGAGTTGGGACAGCCACGAGTCGCCCCTCGTGATCACGAGGGGCGTGGATTGAAACGTACCACCCCCCATAAGGTCGCCAAGGCCGTCGTCGGTCGCCCCTCGTGATCACGAGGGGCGTGGATTGAAACCGTAACCTCGGCTACCGTCACCCCACCCGCGCTAACGTCGCCCCTCGTGATCACGAGGGGCGTGGATTGAAACATATCCCGAATCCGAGCTTGTTGTTCCACAGCAGGGTCGCCCCTCGTGATCACGAGGGGCGTGGATTGAAACATCAACCCTGTTGCTCGGAAATCCGCCATCCGCGGTCGCCCCTCGTGATCACGAGGGGCGTGGATTGAAACTATATTTTTCACGCCGCTCGCGGCGGAACGTCGAGGTCGCCCCTCGTGATCACGAGGGGCGTGGATTGAAACTTGAAGATGGGTTGCCCCATCGCATCTTGCTGGCCGGTCGCCCCTCGTGATCACGAGGGGCGTGGATTGAAACTTGCGCGGATGATCCGCGAAACCCTCAAAATGTGGTCGCCCCTCGTGATCACGAGGGGCGTGGATTGAAACTCGACCGACGACACATTCAACAGCACATTCAGCGGGTCGCCCCTCGTGATCACGAGGGGCGTGGATTGAAACTCGTCGTCCCACTCCAGCAACTCGGGCGGAATCACGGTCGCCCCTCGTGATCACGAGGGGCGTGGATTGAAACGGTGGACAGGCTGGCGGGGGCAAGACCGACCTTGCTGTCGCCCCTCGTGATCACGAGGGGCGTGGATTGAAACAAGCCCCGCCTCGAAATTCGGCGCGCGGGTCGATGGTCGCCCCTCGTGATCACGAGGGGCGTGGATTGAAACAGCACATGGCGCTAGGACGGCTTACGACGGCCTATGTCGCCCCTCGTGATCACGAGGGGCGTGGATTGAAACGGCCCCACTCGGTGCCGAGGGTTTGCATAAGCCGGTCGCCCCTCGTGATCACGAGGGGCGTGGATTGAAACTGAAAATTGCGGGAGATTTTGATTTTCAGCACATGGTCGCCCCTCGTGATCACGAGGGGCGTGGATTGAAACACCGTATGCGTAAAGGAAACGCTGAACAAGCTACCGCAAATGTCGACGGTGAACGCAAATCGAGACGAAATCGATTCGAGAATGGATATTTCATCGGCTAAGCACCCTTTTACGAGCCAGAAAGCGAAGGTTTTCCCCGCTTGGTGCTCATACCGGACGCACATGTCCCGTCAGAAGTCTTCCCCATTTGCTGACATTGAGCATCGCCAGCATGGCGAAAGCCCGGTTGGCGTTCTTGGCCAAGCCGCGATAGCGAACCCTGGCAAAGCCCCAAAGTCGCTTGAGGGTGAGGACCGGTTCAAATTTCGGTTGCCAGCCGAGTCCGCGGCCACCGTCCGAACAGTGGCCGGGAAGTGCGCGTAGCAGAGCAAGCTTGCGAAACTGTTCGAGTGGGTACTCTTTGACCCGACCATGCACCCCGAACGAACAGTTATCCGTGGGATGGGAGTGTGGCCGGGTGGTATGCTCCCGCACCAGACCGTCGAAGCGCCCCTGATCATTCAGGGGCGCTTTCGTTTATTGGCGCCTCGCCTGCGGCTGGCTATCGTTCAGTGGCCGGGCGGGCGGGTTGCTGGTGTCGCACCCGGACTGTTGGCCGGGAACGTTCCCGCGAGCAGCCGGGATATGGCTTCGCCGCGGTCGTGCGCATCGAGCTTGTTGTAGAGCTGCCGCACGTGATAGCTGGCGGTGTTCTGGCTGACGCCCAGCCGCTGGGCAACCTGCTGCTGCGAGTTTCCCCCCGCCAGCAGCAGCATCACTTCTTTCTGTTTGGCGGAGAGTCCGGAATTCTTCATCGAGCGCATCAACGTCAGCGGCAGCGGTTCGCGGTGATGGATGGTCACCGCCACCAGACCGCCCGGCACGCCGGCCGCGCCGCCGAGCGGGTAGGCGCGGAAAACGAATTTGCCCCAGGCGTTCTCGATGCTCGCCACCGGAGGTGCCGCGGGTTCGTCCTTGTAGACCTTGTCGATGCATCGGCACAGCGCGCGCAGGGTATCGGGAACGTCGCCCGACTCGCGGGCCAGGGCCGCCGGCGAGATGCGGGCGTGTGACGCAAGGAACAGCAGTCGCTCGCCGTCGGGCGCCACGTGCACCGGGTGCCCAAGCCGGTCCAGCACGACAACGGCGGTTGCCGCTTCGCCGCGCTCGGTCCGGATCGGATCCTCGCCCGGACGCGCATGCAGGCCGTGTGCGATGTAGCGGGTCACGCCGGCAAGTTGCTCCCGATCGGCGGCCGAGAACGCCACGCTGTTGCGCGAACGATAAAGGCTGAGCTGGCCGAGCGGGCCGGCACCCTCGCGAATCATGGCGTACAGCAGGTAATGGGCGTCCAGGTGGCGCAGGATCAGGTTGTAGTAATCGCTGCGATAGAAGTCCGCGTCGAATGCGGCCGACGACACCAGCGCGCCGCGCTGCGCCATGCGCGCGAACCCATTGCGGAAGCCGCGCTCGCGGTCATCGTAAAACCGGGTGAAGTACATCCGCATGAGCTCGGGCGGTAGCAGCCTCTCGGCATAGAGGTTGCTCATTTCGCCGGCGGCATCGACCCAGAAGAAGCCGGCCGAATCGCACGGCACCAGTTCATGCAGTTCTCGCAAAAGCGAAGGCATGATCGCCTCGCCGCCCAGGCCGAGGCAGCACAACTGGCGAATCTGGGCGAGGATGCCTGCGCGCTTCATGAAAGTACCGAATCGATTGATGGAACGCCGCCGAACCGGACCGGGCCGGGAAACCGCAAGATGTGGCGTACCCCTTGCCGGCCGGAACGGCGCTTGCGGGAAAAGTGTATACGAAAGCCTGTCATACAAGTATCCGCCCGGAATCCTCTGCGACAGCAGCGCATTCGGGCTCTGCGGCTATGCCGGATCAGTTGAGCCGCGACGGCACCCGATGCGAGATCGACGAAACAGGAGTGGCGCCCTTGAACATCATGCTGACCGCCTCGGTGCGATTGTTCACCTTCAGGGCACGCAGCAAGGCCGTCACATGCGCCTTGACCGTGCCCGCCGCAATCCCGAGTTCGCGGCTGATCACCTTGTTCGGCTTGCCCTGCGCCATCAGGCGTAGCACGTCGGCCTGGCGCCGGGTCAGGTCCGGCGGAGCCGGCCGGACATAGGACTGAGTCAGGGTGATCTCAGGCTGGGGCACGATCGCACGCGGCTCCGGCCGGTGCAGCAACTGCGGCGGGAGATACATGCCGCCAGCGCACACCAGGCCGATTGCGCCCAGCAATACCGGGCACGATGCGCTCTTAGGCACAAAGCCGGCTGCGCCGAATTGCAACACAGATGTCATGCGCTGCGGATCATCGCAGACCGAAATCGCCACCACCGGCAGGCCGCAGCCGCATGCGCGCAGGTCGTCGAAAGCCGGCTGGAACGAGAACCCCGCCATGTCGAGGTCGACCACGACCACCGACAGCGACGAATCGTTCCGGATGGCCGCCAGCGCGGCGCCCCAGCTGTCGGCAGCCGTCACCTGCGCGATCGTCAAAGCGTGATTGCACAAGCTTTGTCGCAGGCCGTCACGCAACATGGCCTGATCGCTTGCAAGCAGAATGTTCATTCTTTTTGACCCCTTCCCCTACGATCCTGGAACACCGGATCGACACGCGCCGGATGTGCCGCGAGGCACGACTGACGACCAGTTCAGTCTAGGGAAGCAGCCGCTGCGTCGCCCCACCCGCACAGGTGGGATCGAAACAAAAAGAAACATCCTGCCGGCCGCCGCAAAGCAATTCGCGCACCGGCCGGTGTGCCGGACGTCGGCTGAAGTGGCGTTGGCCGCGCTGCGGGTACGGCGCGACGCGGTGTAATCTGCCGGCATGGAGCGACATTCGTTGCCGGCGCGAGCCGCACAATCGCCGCCGCGCTGGTTCGACCCGCTGGGCGGCATCGTCCTGCACCTGGCCGCCGGGCTGCTGGCTGGGTTGCTGCTGGCCGCGCCGATCGGCGCCGACCTGGAGCAGCGGATCGGCCTGCAGTGGCTGTATTCCCTGCGCGGCGCGCGGCCGGCGCCGCAAACGGTTGCGGTCGTGGCGATCGATGGCAAGGCGGCGCAGCAGCTCAACCTGTCGATCAAGCCGGGCGACTGGCCACGCGGCCTGCATGCGCGCCTCATCGATGCGCTCGCCGCCGCCGGGGCGCGGGTGATCGTCTTCGACCTGACCTTTGCCACACCGTCGAAGCAGGCTGTGTACGACGCCGAACTGGCCGCCGCGCTGCGCCGTGCCGGCAATGTCATTCTGGTCGATGCGCTGAGACGCGAGGTCGCGCCGGGCGCCACTGACGCTACATCGGCCGGCGACAGCTTGCCGGTCGACCGCCCGCTGCCGCCGATTCCGGCGATCGCCCAGGCCGCGCTCGCCCATGCGCCGTTCCCCTTGCCCAAACAGGGGCGCGTCGATGCCTACTGGACGTTCATCTCCAGTGCCGGCGATCTGCCGAGCATGCCGGTGGTCGCGCTCCAGGCCTGGGCGCGCGACGAACTCGCCGTCCTGCTTGATCAAAGCCGGCCGCTGCCGGCCACGGAGCAGGGTGACAACGACCTCGTCGGCGCCATGGTGCAATTGCGCAAGCGGCTGGCGGGCCGGGTCGAACTGGTCGCAGGCAACCTGCAAACGGAGGCCGGCGCGAATAACGTCCGTGCGGCAAACCGGGAACGGCTGATCGGCACCTACGCCGGAGACGACGCACGCTACCTCGACTTGTACGGCCCGCCACGAACCATTGCCACGCTGTCCTATGCCGACGCGCTCGATCCGGCGGGCGCCGCCACGCTGGCCGGCAAGGCAGTGTTCGTCGGCTTCTCCGGCGCCAGCGCGGCCGAGCAGGACCGCGTGCGCGACCACTATCCCACCGTGTTCTCGCGCGACGACGGCGTCGACCTCAGCGGCGTCGAAGTCGCGGCGACCGCGTTCGCCAATCTGCTCGAGCAGCGCGCCGTCCACCCGCTGCCGCTGGGTTCGCAGTTTGCGCTGGTCACCGCATTCGGCGGTCTGCTGGGCGGGCTGTTCTACTTTATCGCGTTCGTCTTCGGGCTGCCCCAGCGGTTCGCCTATGCCGCACTGCTGACTGCCGGCGCGGCCTACCTGGCGCTGGCGCATCTGGCGTTTGCGGCGAGCGCGCTCTGGTTGCCGCTGCTGGTGCCGCTTGGCCTGCAACTGCCGTTCGCCGCCTTGGCCGGCACCTGGCAACGCTACCGCTTCGAGCGCCGCCGCAGCCAGGCGCTGCGGCGCGTTCTCGCACGTCTGCTGCCGCCCGAACTGGTCGAACGCTTCATCGCGCAGTTGGCATCCACCGGCGCGGTGAGCTGGCCGGTCCGCGGCGTCTGTCTGGCGAGCGACATGCAAGGCTTCACCGGGCTGGCCGAATCACTCGGCCCGCGAACCCTGGCAGAACGCCTGAACGCGTATTACGCCAGGCTGTTCGAGCCGGTCGAGCGCCATGGCGGTTTCGTATCAGACGTTGTCGGCGACGCCATGGTGGCGATCTGGGGTGCGACCGGCGACGATCCCGCCATCCGGCGACGCGCCTGCCTGGCGGCGCTCGATATCGCGGCGCTTGAGGGCGACACGCCGTCATCAGCGCAGCCGCAACCGGCGGCGCGCACCCGCATCGGGCTCAATGCCGGCGAGATGCAGTTGGCCGCTGTCGGCGCCTCGCAGCATATCGAGTTCCGCGCGGTCGGCGACACGGTGAATACGGCTTCGCGCATCGAAGGCCTGTCGAAATACCTCGGCACGCGGCTGCTGGTCTCGGCGCCGGTGATCGAAGGGCTGGAGGAATTCCTGGTGCGTCCGGTGGGCAGCTACCTGCTTGCCGGCAAGAGCGAACCGCTGCGCGTCTTCGAACTCGTCGCCGAACGGCATGCGGCAAGCGCCGCCGCGCTCGCGCTATGCCGCGACTTCGCGCATGCCCTGCGGGTCTATGAAAGCGGCGCCTGGCGCGAGGCAGCGAGTTTGTTTACCGCCGTATTACAGCAAGCGCCCAACGACGGGCCGGCGCGCTTCTTTGCCCGGCGTTGCGCGCGTCATGCCGAGGATCCAGACGCCTGCCCATGGTCGGCGGCGATTCGCCTGGCCGAAAAATAGGCCAAACGGGTTAACCCGTCATGCCGAAAGATTCTCCTCACCATTTCGGCATATGCGGACTATACTTTCGTTAGCATCCACGGGGCGCCATTCTGCTCTGCGGCGGATGCGACAAGAAGCAGGGGCGCATGGCCGCTGCCTCGGCAGGTGCACATAACACGCCAGAGTCCTGGGGAGGTCAAAGCGTGAGTTTGCGGGCCAAAGGTTCGCTTTGGTTGGCGGCGGTGCTGGTTGGCGCACTACTATTGGGCGCTTCGGCCGGCGCACTCGCCCAGCAATGCGCGGCACCGGCCGCCCGGGTGGTGTCGATCCAGGGTAGCCTCGACCTCCGCCCGCACAACGCCAAGCAGTGGCAGGCAGCGCAAACCGGCCTACAGATCTGCAGCGGCGACAGCGTGCGAGTCGGCCCGCGCAGTCGCGCCGCGCTGCTGCTGCCGAACGAAACCACGCTGCGGCTCGACCAAGGCACCACGCTCACCCTCTCCGCCCCCGATCAGGCGCAAGCCTCGCTGCTCGACCTGATCCTCGGCACCATCCACGTCATCTCCCGCACGCCCAGGCCATTCCGTGTCAACACGCCATATCTGAACGCCGGTGTCGAAGGCACCGAATTCCTGGTCGCCAGCAGTGAAACAAGTGCGCGCCTGGCGGTGTTCGAGGGGAGGGTCAGCGCCACCAGCGCCGACAGCTCGCTGATGCTGGTCGGCGGCGAGATCGCCTACGCCGCCAAAGGCGTTCCGCTGAGGAAGGAGCGCATGCTGCGCCCGGCCGATGCCGTGCAGTGGGCGCTCTACTACCCGACCCTGTTCGACCATCGTCTCGGCGAGCAGATAGCCGGCACGCCCGGCGAAGCCGCGCTGCGTGAATCCATCGCGCTATACCGGCAAGACAGACTGGCCGAAGCCATCTTCCGCCTCGACAAAGCGCCCGAGGGCCTGGCCAACCCGCGCTTCCTCACCTACCGCGCCGGGCTGCTGCTGCTGGTCGGGGGGGCCGACGAAGCCAAAGCGTATATCGAGGGGGCATTGGCGCTGGATGCCGCCAACAGCACCGCCCACGCCCTGAAGTCCGTCGTCGCCCTGACGCAGAACAACAAGGATCAGGCGCTGAAGCTTGCGAATCGGGCGGTCGAACTGGATCAGGCCTCGCCGGTGGCGAGGCTGGCGCTCTCCTACGCCCAGCAGGCGCATTTCAAGATCGAAGAGGCGCTGGCAAGCGTGCAGAAGGCCGTAGACCTGGACCCGCAGAACGCGCTCGCCTGGGCACGCCTGGCCGAACTGCACATGTCGACCGGGTATCTGGATCGGGCGCTCGAAGCTGCAAAGCGCGCGGTGAGCCTGAACTCGGAAGTCGCCAAGACCCAATCGGTGCTGGGCTTTGCCAACCTCACGCGGATCGATACCCAAGCCGCGAAGCAGGCCTTCCAGAAGGCCATCGATCTCGATCAGGCGGACCCGCTTCCGCGACTCGGCCTCGGTTTGGCCATGATCCGGGAGGGCGAGTTGAGCGCCGGCCGCGAGCAGCTCGAGATTGCGGTGTGCCTCGATCCGGAGAACTCGCTGCTCAGGAGCTACGTCGGGAAGGCGTATTACGAGGAGAAGCGGGACAAGCTTGCGGGGATTCAGTTTGATCTGGCGAAGGAGCGGGATCCCAGAGACCCGACGCCGTGGTTTTATGATGCGATTCGGAAGCAGACCGAGAACCGGCCGCTGGAGGCGCTCGGGGATCTGGAGAAATCGATTGATCTTAATGACAATCGGGCAGTGTATCGGTCGCAGTTGTTGTTAGATCAAGACGCAGCAGCCAGAAGTGCAGGCGCGGCTCAGATATATGATGATCTCGGATTTACTCAGCTTGCCATTAAAGAGGCAACGAGTTCCCTAATTCACGACCCTCGCAATTCGTTTGCGCACCGCTTCCTGGCTGACGCCTACGGATACCTACCGCGTCACGAGATCGCGAGGGTCAGTGAGGTGCTCCAATCCCAGTTGTCTCAACCCTTGAATGGGCGGCCCGTACCCCCTCAACTGCTCGATGACAGCGGTAAGTCCGGTATCTCAAGAGCGGGGATCTTGAGAGGCTTGATCCCTGCTCCTACAGCCTACAATGAGTATTCGCGCTTGTTCGACCGTGACCGCATGGCGGTGATTGCCGATGCGGTCGTGGGAGCGCGCGAGACACTCGGGCACCAGTTGATTGTTTCTGGACTCTTACAGAACATTGCGTTTAGCGCTGGGGAACTGCACTTTGACACAAATGGATCTCGACGCAATTCCGACCTCAAGAGGGACGTGTACGACATCTTCCTCCAGGGCAATGTGGGCACAAGCACGAGTTTACAAACCGAGATTCGAAAGTCGGTTTCGACGCGTGGCGCGACTCTCGATGCAATCGACCCGAACTTTACCAGTCAGCGGCGACTTAGAGAGGCAATCGAGAATTATCGGTTCGGAGCTCGCCACGCATTCTCTCCGACGGCGGACATACTTGTGTCTGCGATGCTCCAAGACCGGGAGTTCGTCAATCGCACGGAATCGGGAACAGTTGTCACCACTGAAAGCGATACCACGATACTAGAGGGTCAAACTAGGGTCTCAGCGAGCTTGATCGACTTGATTGTCGGAGGCGGGGATTATCGTAGTCGAGATCGTTCGGTGACACGCGCGCCTGAGCGAGGTTTCCCGGAAGCGAAGTTTCAGTCGACCCACAGCAACGGATATTCATATGCCCAACTGACTTTTCCGAAATGGAGGACAAGAATTCAGTTGGGCTTGAGCGCAGACTTCTTCGACCAAGCGGTACTGCAACGGAAGCAAGTCAATCCAAAACTGGGCCTCATCTGGAATCTGAGTCCGAACACGACGGTACGACTTGCAGCATTCCAGAGCGTAAAACGCCCTGTTGTTGCCAACCAAACCATTGAACCGACGCAGGTTGCCGGGTTCAACCAGTTTTTCGACGACATCAACGGGACGATTTCACGACGGGCCGGCTTTGCCGTTGGTCACCAGCTTGTGCGGGACCTCTACACGGGACTGGAGATCACTCGGCGGGTTCTTCGCGTTCCGCTTTCGCGCACGGATTTCACTTGGACGGAGAACAGCGATCGAGCATACATCTACTGGGCGATTGATCCAGCGGTGACTAAGCCCACTCTTTCTGGTTGGACGGCTTCGTTGACGGCGAACTACGAAGTCGAGGATTTCAACAGGCCGGAGGCATTTACTGGATTTGAAAGAATCGTCAACCTAAAGGGTCGGTACCTCCCCCTCGGCGTCAGGGCCTTTCACGACAGTGGGCTCTCGATCCAACTTGCTTCTACCTACGCAAGGCAAAAGGGCGTTTTTCGCGTTATCCCGACATCCTCCCGCATTGATGTGGATAGCCGATTCTGGAATACCGATCTGTCAGTGGCCTATCGTTTGCCCAAACGATTGGGCCAACTGACCGTCGGGGTGAAGAATCTATTCGACAAGGCGTTTCAGTTTCAAGAGGTTGACTCAGCAAACCCAAGATTTGCGACAGAGCAATTTGTCTACGCACAAATTACTCTGGCCTTCTAACCAGAGAGCGGCGCTTGCGAATTGGAGGCAGATCTGCGGTTTGTGCGATTGCCGGACGAGAATTGATTCATTGCTCTTTGCAATCGGTCTGGAGAGTCGTAACGAGCGGAGGTGTAACAAAGTTCTTTCACACTTTTGGAGGAAATCATGCGCATTTTGGCAATTGGAAGGCTGGTAGGAGCGATCCTCGGCGTTGCGAATCTGATGGCATCTGCGGCGCCAGCGTTCGCGGGAGACCTGTTTATCTTTGTAAAGGTCGACAATGAGGCCATGCGAGATGAATTCTTGAAACAAGTTAAGAAAAGTGCACTTGGGAATAAATGCACAGGAATCGACGACCCGAAGGTCTTCACGCCCGTTGTTAAGGAAACGCCCCCAAAGAGAGGCAATGAATATGATGAAACGCTCACAAAGACGAAGTTTCAATTGGGTTTCAAATGTAAACCGAACGAGAAGAGCAGGTGGTTCAGTAGTAGTCTCATAGTTGCCCAGGCTTTTAATGCGCTACGGCATGTACGGAACAAGGGTGATCGTGACGGTACACTAACGGTCATGATTCCGAGGGGGACATGCTATCCGCAAGATTGTGCCGGTCTTGGGTATCCAGAGCTTCGAGACCGGAATTGCCTTTCGTGTTAGTGGGATAATGCGGGTCATGCGCGATTATATCCACCGGGCAGTCTCGGGGCAGACTCGGTCTTTCGCGCAAGGATCCGCCGATCGCCCGGGAAGCCGCACCAGATGGTGTTCTGTGGCTACCCGGCCCGCAGAACGCCATTCCATGCGCTTCGCAGGCCATGCCGCCGAACCCGTCATGCAGAAATTGTCAGGCGCGCCAAACAGAGAAGCCAGCCGGATCGGGCCTTTGCAGTTCGTGACCGGTTCCTCCTCGCCTCACACTCTTGATCGGGCGTGATCGTTACCCCATCCGGCGATTGCCTGCATCCGCGCGACGGTGTCGTCGCGCGGATCGCAGACGTGGCATCTACACTGAATGGAGAAAGGGAATGCTCGGTGCGAAGAAGTATTCGCCGCCGCGTAGCGTGACCCAGCGCGAGAAGTCGAACGGCTCGGCCTTGAGCGAGGTTCCCCACTTGTCCGGCCATTTCTGGCCGTTCGGTGCGTGGCCTTGTCCGATGACCGGATCGATGCCGGTGCCATTCGCAACGAAATCGGCGTTGTTCACCCAGGTCTGCTGGGTGAACTCGAACTGGTCCTCGATGTTACTCTGGTAGGCCATGAACAGCAGGCCGACATCGCCGGTCGGCATGTCGTCGTAGCGGATTTGCGGGTCGTTCGGATGCAGTCCGCGGCGACCGTAGGTGATGCCGCGACGGGCCATCAGATGGCGCTTCTCATTGCCGACGAACGGGCCGATCTTGACTGCGCTTTCGCCGCGCGGGTTGCTCTTGCGGATGTGTCCGGCGAACGGGCACTTGAGTCCGTCGGGGTCGGCCGTGAAGTTGAAGTTGTTCGGCACGCCGCCGGGGTTGGGCACCGGCTGCTCGACTGCGCTGAGCGAGACGGGCGTGCCGTTCTCGAAGCGGCCGATCACCATCGCGCCGGCGAGTTCCCGCTGCTGGCCGGACAGGCCGAGGAAATCCGCCAGTTCCACTTCCTGGCTCTTGAAGCCGCGCACGTTCTGTTCGAGCTTGCGAAAGACGAAGTAACTGCCGAAGCTGTTTGCGCTGCCGCCGCCCGGGCACGGCACCAGCACCTGGCCGAGCGGAATCTCGGGGTTCCACTGGTCGATACCGCCCTTGTTGTTCTTCTCGTCATCGATGTCCTCGACCAGCATCAGGGGCTGGCTGCGGCCATCGACATAGCCGAAGTGTTCGATGCCCTCGCCGTCGGCGTTGCGCATCCCCCGGCCTTCTTCCGTACCAAGCAGGGTGACGGCACCGTCCGAGTGCTTGATCAGTTGGATGATCGCGTCGCGGGCCTGATCGCGCACCGCGTCGTTGTTGTCGGCTATCAGCACCATGGCGTGAATATCCGCCCGAAAGGGCTTGCTCCACACTTCGGGCGGCGGGTCGGACAGCGTGGCGCCGCGCGCTTTGAGGCCGGCGAGAAACGGGGCGGCATTCTCTTGCGGCAACGCCGCCTGATGGCCCAGTGCCCGATAGCCGGCAGCCGTGAGGAAGAAAGCGGTGAACAGGCCGCCGTCTTTCCTGGTGAGCTTGAAGGCGTCGGCGTCCTGCAACTGCTTGAGCGCAGGGGTAACCTGTTCGGCGATCTGGCGCACGAAATGGCGTGCTTTGCGGTGGTGGCCGTGGTCGAACCTGAGAAACAGGTTGTAAGTGAAGTTGCGACCGTGGCCCTTCAGGATGTTTCCCTGCAGTTGCCTGAGCATCTCGGTCTCGTCGGCGCCGGCTGTCTTCCAGGTCAGCGGGTTTGTCAGATCGATTGGCATTTGTTTCTCCTGTTGTCGAAACTTGTGATCGTGTCGGACACGGGCATTTTTCCGCGCTTTCCGCGCTGTCCGAGGTGGTGTCTGCACGGGTGCGCGACCGTTGGCGGCCGGCGGTTTCCCGGTGCGCGAGCCGAAGTTCATCGTAGAGAGAGGTCGAAACATCGACCCCACCTGCGCAGGTGGGATCGGCCGTGTTTCGGTCGTCCGCATGCGCGTGTTCGCCGAATCACGCCAGCCTGTCATCCCGTAAGCGGGCTGGCACGAATTCCCGCGCGAAGTCTGCTCATTGACTGGGAGGCCGCATGACATGGCGATCTGCAGACATCTGGCCCGAAGATCCCGAGTCCATGCGGTGTGCAGGCCATGCCCGACTGTTGGTCGAGGGCAACGGATGCCCGGTCTGCATCCCGTTCGAAACGACGGTCGATGCGGGACGAGACCGGAGGCCGCTGCGGGCGCCAGGCAGCACGCGCCTTATACGCTCGACTTCTTCGGACCTTTGCCGCACTGGGCGTCGTAGATGTCATGGGCGATGTCCGTTCCCAGCTTGACGCCCCCGATGTTCCGGCTGAGATCGGGATTGCCGTCGTCATCGACAGCGAACGCGTCGAACAACCAATGCACGCCAAGGTTCACGCGGCTGCGACCGTTCTCCACGATCATCTGCCACAGGCCATGGGTGAAGCTGCGAACGTGGCGCGGGCGGACCGTGCCCTTCACGTCCCTGTTGATGCCGTTGCATTCCTCGGAGACGAAGGTGAGTTCGTCGAAGAGGTTGTCCGGCCCCGGCGCCGTCACGTTGTAGAACAGGCGCGTCATCTGGAAGGCTGCGGCGCCGAAGGTGGCGTGCCCGGACGGGTAAGCCGGGAAGTTCGGTGTGAAGTTCTTTTCGCCCTTGCTCGCATCGCCATTGGTCTTGGGGGCACCCAGCGGCAGCCACGAGGGGTCGCAGTCGGCGGAGATGGCGTTGTTGCCCGAAGCGCTCGGGCCCATCGACACGTCGTGCTCGCGAATGCCCAACACCGGCCGCCACAAATCGTGGAGATATTTCTGCTCCCACGCCAGGATGCCGGCGTCGGCCATCGCAACGTTCACTAGCGCGAACAACCGTGCGTTGTCGGCAACCGAGTTGCCTTTGGCAATGGCGATCTCGCGGATGATCTGGTTGTAGAGTCGCGGCGGCGTGCCGAGACCCTTCGCGCCATCGTAGCCCCAGTAGATACCGATCAACGTCTCCTCTGCGGTGCGCGGGTTCGCGCCGGCAGGCAGCGTGCCCATCAGTTCCGGGGCGATGCCCTTTGCCCGCACTTGTCGCAGCGCCGCTTCATACTCCGTGCCCGCCGTAGGCGGCGCAGCCAGCGAATGCCTGGCGGACACGGCGAAGCACTTCGAGCGTGCGCCGTAGAACGGAGAATAGAAGCCCTGGTCCGGATTGTCCGGGTCAGGGCGATGGCCGCCGCGGTGCATCGATGCGGCATAGCCGTTGTCGCTGGCGCCGGGATCGTCCTTCCGGTCCTTGAGAATGGCCGCTGCCACTTGCAGTCCGAACGCATGGCCATCCTGCAATCCCGGCCCTTTCAGGCCTGCCTGCTGATGTTTTGCGTCGAAAAACACCTTCTGGCTTGGAAACAGCGCCGAAAGCGTTCCGTGTGCAGCGGCAGCGACCGCGGCGTCGGCGGACGCACCCGTGGCCGGCAGCGGCATGCCGGGCAGGTAGGGTGGCAAGGTCGTGGTGCCAGCCGCATTGGCGACGCCGACGTAGGCGTCGTACATCGCCAAATGCACGATCGCCAGTGCACGCGAACTCAATGTCGGGCCGGTTTGTTCTCCCGCCCCATTGGTGTGGCTGACGCGGTTGGCTTCGAGTGCAACGTCATTCCAGTACAGGATCGGGTCCGTCTGCACCACCGCGGCTGCTTGAGCAATTTGCTCCATCTTCATGGTTCTCTCCTATCGTTGAATTTGCGCTCTTCCAAATCGAGCGCGCGGGTCTCCATCGAGATCGACGGCTGATCGTTCCGCCAAGCCTCCCTCTCTCGCAAGAAAACACTTGTTGCGCGGTGCAGGCTCGATGCCGATACCTTCGCTGGCGTTGTCACGCACCGCGCCGAATCTCACGCCAGCCCGTCGTCCCACGGCACGCTCGGGGCGCGGGCAGATCGCACCTTGTCTTCGACCTGCGCCAGAACGCGCTGCGTGCCGCGGCAGCAATCGACCGGGTAGTCGGTGGGCAGCAGTTCGCCGAGCCGTTTTTCAAAGGCGTCCGCCTCGTCGAGCAATCGCGACAGCAGCCGTGCGTTGCCTTCACGCGTGAGCCCGCGCGCGTAGCCGACGCCCAGCGGGTCGAACGGCATGCCCGAGCCGAGGGCGGCGAGCCGGCGCGCCAGCGACCAGAACGGTCCCATCATGTGCACCCGCGCCAGTGCGATGTGCTCTGCCGAACCCCGGCTGTAGCCGGCGGAGAGCAGCATCAGCAGAATCCAGTAGTGCAGGTCGCCGAGCCAGGCCAGGCCCTGGGTTTGCGGATCGGGTATCTGCTGGTCATGGCCCACATAGGCGGTCGGATTGATCGGCAACTGGTAGGCCGGGTAGAGCGGGTCGGCAAGCGGCCGGCTCCAAACGTCGGCACGGCCGCCGAAGTCCTCGTGCGTGCCGAGAAAGACGGACTTGAAGAACTGGAAGTGCCCGATCTCCCCTTCGACCTTGATATCGTGCAGGGTGGCGATCCACGGTTCGAGTCGCGGCAGGCCGGCATCCCGGGTGGCGTCGAGTTCCGTGGCCGCGGCGATCACTGCGTCATAGAGACTGCCGACGTAGTTCGGCCGTGCCCGCTTGCCCAGCGCACGTTCCAGCTCGCCGCAGAACGCGCGATCCGCGGTTGTCCGTGCCTTGCTCGCGTCGGTGGCGCCGATCGGCGCTTCGGTCCAGACGTACTTGGCGAGCGAGGCTCGGCTCAGGGGTTCGAGCTGGAAGCGGAACGGATAGATGTCCGGCTCGTAGGGAAAGTCCTCGCGGATCAGGGTCGGCGCCGCGCCCAGCGCCACCAGCAACTGGTTGACCTTGCCCAGATGCTGCATCTCCTGGATCGCGACTCCGAGCAGGTCATGGGTGTTGGGCGATCCCTGACCGGCGATCGCCTGGTACACCGGCTTTAGCGAGAACGCTGCGTAGAGATACTGCGTCATCAGCGCGTGCTCGATCTCCGCCGCCGCATGCAGCAGGCGCAGCAGTTCGATGTACGGATCCTTGAAGTCGCGGACCACCCGGCCCGCGCCGGCAGGCTCGACTTGCGCGCTGCCCACGGTCAGACCCGCGGGGGCGGGCGGCGCGGTGGCGGCCCGCAGTTCGCCGGGGAGGCTGCCCAGCAGCGACAGCGCAGCGGGGAGGGCGGTGCCCTGAACGGCGACCCGAAACAGCCGCCGCCGCGCGGCGTTCTCCGGGTATGCGGAATGCCTGGCGGGTTCGCTGTGCGTGCTGCGCACCTGGCGTGATGAACGTGTCTGATCGGTCATGACATTTCCTTTCCTGTCAGTTGCGGATCGCCCGCCTGCGGGCCGTGCCCTGCTCGAATTCATGCTACGGAAGACGAGGCGCCGACACCCCACCCGGCAAGGTGGGATTGGGCGATTGCCACCGCGCTATCGGGCAGCGCCGCAACCCGCGGCTGAACAGACGCCGATGGCGAATCCCACCTGCAGATGCGGGGAAGCCATTCGGCATTTCCGCTAGCCTGAGCACTGCGCATACCGATCGGCTCGCCGCAGCGCGACGCGGCACGCGGCGAGCGCAAACATGAGGAGGAACCCGACCATGAACGACCCGATGCCGGCCAGAACCTTCTGGCAATGGTTGCTGATGTATCCGACGCTGCTTGTTGCGCTGCTCGGGGCATTCCCGACGTTTCGCGACATGGCGCTGGCTATCTACGAAGACGTATCCGTCAGCGAGGTGGCGGACGGCCGCAGGCAGAGCAATCTGTGGTCGAGCAACATCGCCTGCCTGAGGCAACCGATCGCCGAGCACAAGACGACGCCGGAGAACTTCGAGATCGGCGCTGCGGTGTGCCCGAGTGGCGACGTGCTGGTGCACATCCGTTCGCCGGAAGACAAGGAGTTCTATCGCTGGATTCCGTTCAACCCGGCGCCGCCGAACAACTGGAAGATGAGCGCACTTCTGATCGGCGAGGCGCGCGCCGCCGAACCGCCGCCGCTGTTGCTCGCCCAGGCCAGTGCGCGCGTCATCTGCCAGCGCCGCAGCGGCGGTGGCGAGATTCTGCGACGCATCCAGGTGGGAGGCGCCTGCATCGACGAATACATCAACATGTCCACCGGCCGTGTGCTGCGCCGGGTGCTGTCAAGCTGCGAGGCGTCGTGCTGAATTCGGGGCGCCGGCCGCCAGCCGGTCGGGCGGCGCCGGGGTGCCAGCTTCAGTTTGGCGCCGACCGCGCCTGCGCGGGGCCGGGAGCGCCGTCGCGGATCGCACGGATCGGGTCATTGTGCGGCGCAGCAAAGATTGTTATAGTCGGGCTTCCCAAGCACTTTTCACGGTTTGCCGGAAAGCCCGAACATGTACTGCCCAGACGACCCGACCCTCGCCCTGATCACTCGTTTCGTCGGCGGCACGGCCCAACCGGAATTGGCCGAGAGTGAGTTCCTTTACCGCCAGCTGGCCGCCATCGAGGCGTATATCGGGCGTTTTCCGCCCAGTGAGCGCGAGACGCGGGCGATCGAGTGGATCGAGACCAATGCCGAGCGGTACCGCGAGCAGGCGTTCAGGCAGACCGCTGTCGAGTCCCTGAAGCGGGCGCGCTGTCCCGATTGCCCGCTGTCCGGTGGCGACGCGTGCATGCCGTGTTCTATCCATGTGGAATGGCTGGCGCTGTTGCAGCGTTACGCGGCCAACGATCTGTCGTCGCACGAGTATGTCGAGCAAAGCCTGGCGCTGCTCGATGCGCACAAGAACCGGCTCAAGGTGGGCCGTTGCCGCCAGCCGGCGCCTGCGGCCAGGTCGGCACAGCCCTGCCAGACCTGATTCCTGCCCGACCGATCGGCCGCTCGCAGAGCATCGCCGGAAGCCGCGTGGATATTGGCTCGCAGGCCTGCCTGCCGGGAGAAGTCCGCCCCGTGCGGCCCTTGGGCCTGCCGCGTGTAGTTGGCCAAGGGGCGGGCGATTCGCTACAATCCGCGCTCCGCTGGGGTTGATGCCGCCGACCCGACTCGGCGACGCGGCGGCCCCCTCGCCACCTCATGGAATACCGTCAAGGGTCTGCGTGCGCAGGCCCTTGTGATTTTCGGGTACGTTCGATGACCGATCCTGCCGATGCCGTCACGACCGCGGCAAGCAACCGTGCCGCCTCGCCGCTGGCACGCGATGTCGCGCGCCGGCGCACGTTCGCCATCATTTCGCATCCGGATGCGGGCAAGACCACGCTGACCGAAAAGCTGCTGCTGTTCGGCGGCGCGATCCAGATGGCCGGCACCGTCAAGGCCAGGAAGAGCGGCCGCCATGCCACGTCCGACTGGATGGAGGTGGAAAAGCAGCGCGGCATCTCGGTGGCCAGTTCGGTGATGCAGTTCGAGCACAACAACTGCGTGTTCAACCTGCTCGACACGCCCGGCCACCAGGATTTCTCGG
>WBZS01000412.1_pt2 | contig 25116 bp, 20 predicted proteins | sample 5204201 | NCBI WGS metagenome assembly WBZS01 (sample SAMN12344357, study PRJNA552823) | activated sludge metagenome | biome: Activated sludge suspended growth; feature: Nitrification reactor; material: Wastewater; isolation source: activated sludge from nitrification reactor of wastewater... | reverse complement strand
GAAACCTTCGATGTCGGCGCACAGAGGCTGCCGCGGCGCATCCTCGCGCGGCATCGCGCCGCGCAGGGTCAACATCTTCTGCCCGGCGCGCGGTCCGAACGCGATCCGATATGTGACGGCCGCGGCCTGCAGCGGCCGCAGCGTGCGCGCCTCCTCGCCGTCGGCATCCTGCTCGGCCAGGTAGATCTGGCCCATGTCTTCCACCAACACACCCCGGCGCGTAAGCATTTTCAGCAGCCGCGCGATGAGGGTCTGCAGCAGCGCACGCACCTCGTCGTCGGTGGGCGAGCCTACTTCGACGAACTCCGGCACACCATCGGCACCACACCGGTACACGTCGTCCAGCAGCAGGCCGTGAAGATGTATGTTGAGATTGGCGGCCGGGCCGAAGCGCTGGATCAGCGTGACCGCGCCACCATGACCTTCGTCAGCCTTCAGCCCGGCAGCATCCAGCAGATGGCGCGCAATCACGCGCTGCACCACCTGCAGCACCGGCGTGACCAGCTCGGGCTGCGCGGCCAGCAGCACGCGCAGCGGGATCGGCAGCGACAGCACCCACTGCCGAACCGGCACATGCGGGATGACGTGGTCCACCAGGTGTGCGGCCGTCTGCGACATCCACCGCTAGTCCTTCCAGACGATGCCCTTCAACGACGCCCTGGCAACCATCGCCGGCAGTTGCCAAAGTCAGGAGCACGCGTCGTGGACCAGTACAAGATGTTGATCAATGGCCAGCAGGTGGCGGCGATCGGCGGCCGCACCATGCAGGTGGTCGACCCGGGCACCGGCGCGCCGTTTGCCGAAGTGCCGTGCGGCGACGAGCGCGATGTCGACGCCGCGGTGGCTGCCGCGCGTGCCGCCTTCGACAGCGGGGTGTGGAGTGGACGCACGCCGCAGCAGCGCGCGCAGGCGGTGATCCGGCTGGCCGACCTGATTGAAGCGTCGAGCGGCCGCATTGCGCTGGCCGACAGCCGCAGCATGGGCGGCACGCCGGCGTGGGTCGGCGGCGGGCTGTGGGTGGCCGCCAACTCGATGCGCAACCTGGCCTGGTACGCGGCGCACAAGTTCAAGTGGGAAGAAGAGATCGCGGTGTCCGGCAGCGTCTACGCCTTCGGCGCCAACGTCATCCGGCGCGAGCCGATCGGCGTGTGCGCGGCGATCGCGCCGTGGAACGCGCCGTACATGATGGCGCTGTGGAAGATCGCCCACGCGCTGGTCACCGGCAACACCGTGGTGCTCAAGCCGGCGTCGACCACGCCGCTGTCGGCACTGTTGGTCGCCGGGTTGGCCGAGGCGGCGGGCATTCCGCCGGGCGTGCTCAACGTCATCACCGGGCCGGGGGCGTCGATGGGCGAGGCCTTGTGCCTGCACCCGCAGGTCGACAAGGTGTCGCTGACCGGCAGCAGCGAGGTCGGCAAGCGCATCATGGCGCGCGCCGCCGGCACGCTGAAGGAAGTTTCGCTGGAACTGGGCGGCAAGTCGGCCAACATCGTGCTTGACGACGCCGACCTGGACGTCGCGGTCGACGGCGCGATCGCCGGCAACTTCCAGAACTGCGGCCAGATCTGCATCTCGGGTTCGCGCGCGCTGGTTGCGCGCGGCATCTACGACGAGTTCCTGCAGCGGCTGGAGCGGCGCATCCGCGACTTGAAGGTGGGCTATCAACTGATGCCCGACACGCGCATGGGCCCGCTGGCCAGCGCCAGGCAGTTCGAGACGGTCAAGGAGTACGTCGCCATCGGCCGCAGCGAAGGCGCGCGGCTGGTGTGCGGCGGCCAGCCGCTGGCGCTGCCCGGCTTTGACGGCGGCTGCTACTTCGAGCCGACTGTCTTTGCCGACGTGCGCAACGACATGCGCATTGCGCGCGAGGAAATCTTCGGCCCGGTGCTGGTGGTCATTGCCTTCGACGACGACGACCACGCGGTGGCGATCGCCAACGACAGCGACTACGGCCTGGCCGGCGCGGTCTGGTCGAAGGACCTGAAGCGCGCGCGGCGCATTGCCGAACGCGTGCGCACCGGCACGATGTGGGTCAACGATGTCGCCGTGCTGTCGGACTTCGCGCCCTTTGGCGGCTACAAGGCCAGCGGCCTGGGCCGTGAGTTTGGCGACGAGGGGCTGAAGGCCTACACCCACACCAAGGTCATCTACACCTCGAACGAGGGCAGCGCCAACCGCGGCACCTTCCGCTCGGTGCTGCCGTACCCGCCGAGCACCTCGTTCGGCTTTCACCAGCCGACCAGGATCATCGCCGGGCCGAAGTCGGTGGCCAACCTGCACAACGAACTGCGCCTGCTCGGCGCGCGGCGCGCGGTGGTCATCACCGACCCGGGGCTGGTGGCCGCCGGCGTGATTGACGCGGTGCTGCGCGCCGGCGGCGAGCGCATCGTCGGCGTCTTCGACGGCGTGGTGCCCGACCCGACCTACGAATGCGCCGATGCGGCGATTGCCCGCTGCCGCGCGCTTGGCGCCGACGGCCTGGTCAGCGTCGGCGGCGGCAGCTCGATCGATACCGCCAAGCTGGCGCTGGTGGCGCTGACCAACGGCGGCTCGGCGATCGAAAACATGGGCCTGCTGCGGCTGGAAGGCCGGCAACTGCCGCATGTGGCGATTCCAACCACCCACGGCACCGGCAGCGAGGTCACGCTGGGCGCGGTCATCACCAACGCCCAACTGCACCGCAAGTTCTTTCTGGCCGACGTCCACGTCATGCCCGACGTGGCGATTCTTGACGCGACGCTGGTCACCGGGCTGCCGCGCGCGGTCACCATCGGCACCGGGCTGGACGCGCTGACCCACGCCATCGAGGGCCTGAGCACGCCGGCGGCCAACCCGTTCACCACCGCGCTGGGTCTGCAGGCGGTGCGGCTGATCGCCGAGCACCTGCCGCGCGCGGTGGCCGACGGCGGCGACCTCGACGCGCGCCAGGGCCTGCTGGTGGCGGCCACGCTGGCCGGCATCACCCTCGGCCCTGGCCTGGGCATTGCGCACGCCTTCGCGCACACCGTGGGCACGCTGTTTGGCGTGCACCACGGCACCGGCTGCGGCATCGGCCTGGTGCCGGCGATGCGCTTTAACCGCGACCACGCGGCGCGTGCGCTGGCGCAGGTGGCGCAGGCGCTGGGCGTCGACACGCGCGGCCTGGGCGACGGCGAAGCCGCCGACGCCGCCGCCGCGGCGGTCGAGGCGCTGATGAAGCGCATCGGCGCGCCGCTGCGCCTGAGCGAACTGGGCTTGCCGCCGGACCAGGTGTTGCCGCGCCTGGGCGAGCTCATCGGCGGCACGATGAGCGACTTGAACGCCGGCCAGAACCCGCGCCCGGTCAACGACCCGAACGCGGTGGCCGCGTTCGTGCAGTCGGTGGTTTGAACCTTGGTTGAAAAGGCAGCGCTGCGCCATGGCTTCCGACGCTTCACCGATTCCGCTTGGCCGCTTCATTGACATCGCGCCGGTTGCCGGCGCGCCGCAGCGGGTGCATTGCCACGACGTGGGCAGCGGGCCGGCGGTCATCTTTCTGCACGGTGCGGGCAGCGGCGCCAGCGGCTACAGCAACTTCAAGGGCAACTTCCCCGAGTTCGCCGCCGCCGGCTGGCGCTGCATCGTGCCTGACCTGCTTGGCTTCGGGCTGTCAAGCAAGCCCGACATCGCGCAGTACGACCTGGACTTTTTCATTGCCGGCGTCAAAGGCCTGGTCGACGCGCTCGGGCTCAAGGAGGTGACGCTGCTGGGCAACTCGCTCGGCGGCGCGGTGGCGCTGGGCTATGCGCTGGCCTACCCGGACGAGGTGCGGCGCCTGGTGCTGATGGCGCCGGGCGGCGTCGAGGACATCGACACCTACCTGGCGATGCCCGGCATTGCCAACATGTTTGCGGTCTACAAGGCCGGCAAGACCGGCCCCGAGGCGATGCGCGAGGTGATGCGGCTGCAGTTGTACGACCCGGCGCTGCTGACCGACGAAATCATTGCCGAGCGTGCGCCAATCGCCGCGCTGCAGAAACAGGCCGCGCGCTCGGTGATGCGCGTGCCCAACCTGACCGCCCGGCTGCACGAACTGGCCTGCCCGGTGTTCGGCTTCTGGGGCGTGAACGACCAGTTCAACCCGGTCGGCGGCGCGATGAAGATCGTCGAGCACGCGCCACAGGCGCGCTTCGTGTTGGTCAACCGCTGCGGCCACTGGGTGCAGGTCGAGCACCGCGCGATGTTCAACCGCCAGTGCCTGGACTTTTTGGCGCATGGTTGAAGGTTGACCGAACCTTATGACCGCGGCGCCAGAACCCCGCCGCGTCTCCATCGCGCACGCTTACAGCATGCGCCGGCGCCCCGCCAGGCCGCCGCGCGCCACCTACAGGTACAGGATCACCTGCTCGTTGAGCACCGACGGCCGGTCGCTGCCGACGACGTGGGTGGCGATCTCCAGCGTCATCTGCACACCCGACTTGGCGCGCTCGACCGCCTTGACGCGGCAGCGCGCCTGGATGCGGCAGCCGGCGGGCACCGGCGCGGCGAAGCGCAGCCGGTCGGAGCCGTAATTGACCATGCTGGTGAAGTCGGTGACCTCGAAGTCCAGCGGCAGCGTCATGCGCGACGCCAGCGCCTGCACCAGCATGCCGTGCGCAATGGTGGTGCCGAACGGGCTGTCGGCCTTGGCGCGCACCGGGTCGGTGTGCAGCCAGTAGTCGTCGCCGGACAGTTTGGCGAACTCGTCGATCAGTGCCTGCGAGACGACCACCGGATTTGACCAGTCCGACCACTGCTCGCCGACCAGCGCCTGCAGCGCCGCCAGGTCGCGGCACGACACCTGGCGCCGCGGCGGCGCGGTGGCGGCGGTCGCGGGCGGCGCCGCGCTGTCGGGCGCCGCATCCGCCGCGGTGGCGGCAATCACGTCCGGGTGGTCAGACTCCAGCGGCGCATGGCGCAGCAGCGTCACCGTGCCGGGCCGGTCGTCGAACACCGGCCGCAGGCGTTGCCCGATGCGCAGCGCCTCGGGCGCGACGCCGACCAGCGTGCTGTTCAGGTGCGGCCCTTCGTCCATCTGCACCACCGCCAGCAACTGCGGCATCTCGTCGGTGAACTCGGGCAGCGTCGGCACGCGGGCGACGGTGTAGGTGTAGAGCGTGCCGGCGCCCGACACGTCGCGCCAGGCCAGCCGGCGCGAGGCGCAGCCCGGGCAGTGCGCGCGGGGGTAGAAGACCCAGCGCGCGCAGTCCTCGCACTGCTGCAGCCGCACGCGGTGCTGCTTCAGCGCGTCCCAGAACGGGCGCGAGGTCTCGGTCGGCTGCGGCAGCGGCTTGTTCCACATGGTGTCAGAGGTTGAGAGTTTTTCCAGCGTGCCCGAGCAACGCCCCAAAACGTACCCGATCTAGACGCAAAGCACAGCCATGGCTCGGGCCATGGCGAGCATTTGCAACGACGAGCGGGTGCGTTTTGGGGTGGTGAGCGGGCATGATCGAAAAACTCTCAGGCTCTTAGGCTCCGCGCAGGATCAGCGCACCCTGCTCGCTCATCACGCCGCCGGTGCCGGAGACGTAGGCCAGGTCGTGGCGCGCCAACTGGCGCGCGCCGGCGCGGCCCTGGATCTGCTGCATGGCCTCGATGACCTGGGACATGCCGCCGGCGGTGCCGGCCTGGCCAAAGCTCAACTGGCCACCGTGGGTGTTCATCGGGAAGTTGCCGCGGTAGGTGAAGTCGTGGTCGCGCAAGAAGTCGAGCCCGGCGCCCTTGGCGCAAAAGCCGGCGTCTTCCAGCGTCAGCAGCACGGTGATGGTGTAGCAGTCGTAGACCTGCGCCATGTGCACGTCGGCCGGCGCCACACCGGCCATTGCAAAGGCCTTGCGCGAGGCCGGGCCGATCGGCGTGGCCAGCATGTCGTCGGCATAGGTTGGCGATTTGGTCTGCACATGCTCGCCGCAGCCGATCACCTGCACCGCGCGGTGGCGCGCGTGCCGGGCCAGGTCGTCGCGGGCGACGATCACCGCCGCGCCGCCGGCCACCGGCATCACGATTTCCAGCATGCGCAGCGGCTCGGCGACCATGCGCGAGGCCAGCACGTCGTCGACCGTGATCGGCTGGCCGAAGAACATCGCCTGCGGGTTGGCGCAGGCGTTGCTGCGCTGCTGCACCGCAATGCGCGCCAGCAGCGCCGGATCCCAGCCGTGGGTGGCGGCATAGCGCTGGGCGATCATCGCGTAGCCGGTGTTTTGCGCCATGTGGCCGTAGGGCAAGTCCATTTCCGCCTCGGGCGCGCCGAAGCGGGTGCTGTGGCCGCCAAAGCGCGAGGCCTTCATCACCGCGGCCATGTGGTCGTCGTTCGGCGCGGTGGGCGCCAGCCGCGCCGGAATCACGCACAGCACCGCGCGGCACAGGCCGAGTTCGATCGCCGCGGCGGCGCGCCAGACCGCGCCGACCGAACTGGCGCCGCCGAGGTCAACCACTTCGGCGAAGTCGAGCTTGATGCCCAGGTGCTCGCCGACCATCGCCGGAACAAACATGCCCGCTTCATGAAACTGCGGGCCATGCACCACCAGGCCGTCGAGGTCGCGCAGTTCCAGCGCCGCGTCGGCCAGCGCCAGGCCGGCCAGTTCGGCGACCTGGTCGAGGTGGAACATGCGCGGCGCGCTGGCGTATTTCTCGGGCTTGTACTGCGCCGCACCGACCAGTGCGGCCCGTCCTTGGAGTCCCATCCGTGACCTCGTGCGGGGGCCGGGTTCGCCCCTGTCGGCGGCCATTCTCGGAGGCCGCCTGGCGCCACCCATCGTCTGTTGAGACTAGCCGAGCCCCGCCCCGCCCCACGCCGGCGCTGCAACCCCCGTACTTTCCGCTAGTCCCCTCGGACGATGAGGCGCCGGCTGGCCGGCCCGGATACTGCTTGACCGTGGCGGAACCACCGCGGCGGCCGGTGTCGGGAGCAGCGACGATGAAATCAGCCCTCGGCCTGGGCATGGCCGCAATCGTGGCGTTTGGCGCCGCCTACGCGTTCTCGCCGCGGCACACGCCGCCGCTGGCGCCGACACGCCTGATGGTCGAGCGCACCCACCTGAACACGCTGGCGCGCGCCGGCCCGGCGCGGGTGGTCGGCGGCGAGCTTGGCCTGATCGCCTGGTCGACCGACGACGGCCACAGTTGGCAGTTGGCCGAGGTCGAACCCAAGCGCCATGCGCTGCTGACGCAAATTGTTTTCGTCGACGACAAGGTCGGCATGGCGGTCGGCCACGAAGGCGCGATCCTGCGCAGCGAAGACGGCGGGCGGCACTGGAAGGAATTGCGCTTTGACGCCGAGCGCGGCGAGCCGCTGATGAGCATTGCCCGGCTGCCGTCGGGCGAATGGCTGGCCGTTGGCGCCTTCGGCCGCGCGCTGCGCTCGGCCGACGACGGCCGCAACTGGCAGCCGGTGGAGCTGCCCGGCGTGCAGGACAAGCACCTGAACCGCATCGTCGCCGGTGAAGACGGGCGCTGGCTGATCGTCGGCGAGCGCGGGCTGGTGCTGGTCTCCAGCGACGGTGCCAGGAGCTGGAGCGTGGTGCCGCAGTTCTACAACGGCTCGCTGTACGGCGCGCAGCCGCTGCCCGACGGCGCCTGGCTGGTCTACGGCATGCGCGGCAATGTCTGGCGCAGCGACGCCGCGGCCCAGGCCTGGAGCAAGTCGGCGGTGCCGGCGCCGATCTCGGTGTTCAGCAGCGCGCGCGCGGCTGATGGCACGCTGCTGCTGGTCGGCCAGGGCGGCATGGTGCTGGCCAGCCGCGACGGCGGCGCCAGCTTCACGGTCGAACGCGCCGGCGGGCGCGCGGCGCTGACCGACATCGCGCTGCTGCCCGACGGCCGGCGGCTGTTGACCAGCGACGCCGGGCTGCGTCTGTTCGAGCCCGCCGCCGCCACCGCGGCGCGCCGCGACCCGAATGCCCCCACGGCAGCGGCCAGCGCGCCGCGTGCCGCTGCCGCCTCCGGAGCCCTGCCATGACCACGCTCGCCGCCCCGACCACGCGACTGGAAATCCTGGTCGACCGCATCGCGCGCACGCTGATCGCCTGGCGCCGGCCGCTGGGCTGGCTTTTTCTGGCGTTGACGTTGGCACTCGGCGCCTCGGCGCTGCGCGTGCACCTGGACCCGGGCTTCAACAAGCTGATTCCGCTGAAGCACCCCTACATGGCGGCGTTTCTGAAGTACAGCGCAACCTTTGCCGGCGCCAACCGCATCCTGGTCAACGTGCACTGGAAGGGCGAGGGCGACATCTACAACGCCGACTTCATGAAGGTGATACGCGGCGTCACCGACGAGGTCTTCTTCACCCCCGGCGTCAACCGCGCGCAGGTGTTTTCGATCTTCACGCCCAACGTCAAGTACATCGAAGTCACCGAAGAGGGCTTTGCCGGCGAGGTGGTGATTCCGTCGCGCTTCGTCGCCGATGCCGCCGGCCTGGCCAAGGTGCGCGCCAACGTGGCGCGCTCGGGCGAGATCGGGCGCCTGGTGGCGATCGACCTGAAGTCGGCGCTGGTGCGCGCCGACTTGCTCGAGGTCGACCCCTCGACCGGCAAGAAGCTCGACTACGCCGGCGTGGCGCGCAAGCTCGAAGACATCCGGGCCCGGTTCACCACCGACAAGACCGAGGTGCAAATCATCGGCTTCGCCAAGCAAGTGGGCGACGTGATGGAAGGGCTGGCCTCGGTGATCGGCTTCTTTGGCATCGCCTTTGGCGTTACCGCGCTGCTGTTGTGGCTGTACACGCGTTCGGTGCGGCTGACGCTGCTGGCGCTGGTGGTGGCGCTGCTGCCGGTGGTCTGGCTGCTTGGCATCCTGCCGCTGATCGGCTATGGCATCGACCCGATGTCCATCCTGGTGCCGTTTCTGATTTTCTCGATCGGCGTGTCGCACGCGGTGCAAATGACCAACGCCTGGAAGCAGGACGTCATCGACGGCCAGTCGCCGGTGCATGCCTCGCAGATCGCCTTTCGCAACCTGGCGGTGCCGGGCACGGTGGCGCTGCTGACCAACGCGCTTGGCTTCATGGTCATCATGCTGATCGACATTCCGATCGTGCACGAGCTTGGCGTCACCGCCTGCCTGGGCGTGTTGCTGATGATCGTGACCAACAAGATGATCCTGCCGATCATTCTGTCGCACCTGAAGCTGGAGCCGCGCGCGCTCGGCCGGCCGGGGCTCGATGCCGGCGGCCGCAACCGGCTGTGGTGGGCGGTGTCGGCGTTCGCCACGCGCAAGATCGCGCTCGCCACCTTTGCTGTCTGGCTGGCGCTGCTGGCGCTGGGTTTGCTGCAGTCGCGCCACCTGCTGACCGGCGACGTCGGCGCCGGTGTGCCCGAGTTGCGCGCCGAGTCGCGCTACAACCGCGACAACGAAAAGATCGTCGCCAGCTACTCGATCGGCATGGACGTGTTGTCGGTGTTCGTCGAGACCAAGGGCATGGACGAGGCCTGCCTGCACTGGCCGGTGATGAACGCCATCGAGCGCTTTGACCACCACCTGCGCAGCGTCGACGGCGTGCGCTCGGTGGTGACGCCGGCCACGCTGGCCAAGGTCGCCGCCGGCGGCAACAACGAGGGCAACCCGCGCTGGGCCGGCCTGCAGCGCGCCGAGACCGCGCTGCGCACCGGCTCCAAGGTGCTCAACCCGGAGCAGGGCCTGAACACCGAAGGCTGCGGCGTGATCCACCTGCTGATCTTTCTGAAGGACCACCAGGGCGCCACGCTCAAGCACGTCACCGGCGAGGTGCAGCGCTTCATCGACGCCGAACGCACACCCAACGTCAAGTTCATGCTCGCCGGCGGCAACGCCGGGGTGGCCGCGGCGACGAACGAGGCGGTCGAAAAGGCCGAGATCGAGATGCTGGGCGCGATCTTCGGCGCCATCGTGCTGTTGTGCTGGCTGACCTTCCGCACCTGGAAGGCGGTGCTGTGCATCATGGTGCCGCTGACCATCGTCTCCATCCTGTGCAACGCGCTGATGGCGGTGCTCGGCATCGGCCTGAAGGTGCCGACGCTGCCGGTCATTGCGCTCGGCGTCGGCGTTGGCGTCGACTACGGCATCTACCTGTTCGAGCGCATGGAGCACGAAATCCACGACCGCGGCGCCACGCTGCGCGAGGCCTTCTACGAGGCCATGCGCCAGCGCGGCACGGCCGCGGTGTTCACCGCGATCACGATGTCCATCGGCGTCGGCAGTTGGGCCTTTGCGGCGCTGAAGTTTCAGGCCGACATGGGCGTGCTGCTGGCCTTCATGTTCATGGTCAACGTGCTTGGCGCGGTGTTCCTGCTGCCGGCGATGGCCTGGGGCCTGGGCGTTGCCGAGGCGCCCGCCGGCGCGGCACCGCGCGCGGCCGCCGTCAGCGCCTGATCAAGCGGCGGCAGGAAGCGCCGCGCGCGTTTGTCAGTCGGTCAGAGCTGGCTGCCGTGCAGCAGGCGATCGGCCTGCATGGCGGCGATCGCGACGCCGCACAGGTACATCAGCAGGCCGGCCCAGTCGACGCCGGCACCCAAGCGCGAGCGCCCCAGCGCCTGCGATGTCGCTGCCACGGCGACGCCGGCGGCCAGCGACACCAGCGTGCGCCAGCGACCGGTCAACTTGCCGGTAAGCGGCCATCTGCGGAAGGTCTGGGTCAGTGTCATGGGTTGAATGGGTCGTGGTGGACGAAGGTCATCGTGGAGCCGCCGCGCTAGAGCAGTCAACTCAAGGGCCATTTACCCAGGGGCAAATTGCGCGAACCTTGCGCTGCGGCAAATGCCGCCGCGGCGTGGGCTGCCGGCGCGTCCAATCGTCCCTTGGATGGGCTGGCCGCGGTCGGCGCTCTCGCTAGTCTTATCGGACGATGGCCCACCGCGCCGCACCACCTACGCTGCCGGCCAGCATGGACAAGCGTGCATAACGCACACATCGTGCAGCCAAGGCGCGCACCGTGACGCCGACCCAGGCCGGCCATGAGGTCGCAAGCGCCGGGAGTCGCCGTCTGGCGTGGCCGCGCCGGACCAGCGGTCAGCTCAAGTGGAAGGTTGGAAGGGCCCGCCGTGCAACTGATGCAACCGCTGCAACTGGGCGAGCTGGCGCTCGCCAACCGCGTCGTGATGGCGCCGATGACGCGCAACCGCGCCGACGCCGACGGCGTGCCGAACGCGCTGATGGCCGAGTACTACGCGCAGCGCGCCGGCGCCGGGCTGATCGTCGCCGAAGGCACCTGGCCGGAAGCCGCCGGCCAGGCCTATTGCCGCCAGCCCGGTATTGCCAGCGCGGCGCAGGTGGCCGGCTGGCGCCGCGTCACCGATGCGGTGCATGCGCGCGGCGGCTGCATCGTGCTGCAGGTCATGCATGGCGGGCGCATCGGCAGCCGGCACATCAAGCCCGCTGGCGTGCCGACGCTGGCGCCCAGCGCGATCCAGGCCGCCGGCACGGTGCATACCGACGCCGCCGGCATGCAGCCCTATGACCTGCCGCGTGCGCTGACGCGCGACGAGGTGCGTGCGGCGGTGCAGGCGCATGGCCGCGCGGCGGCCAACGCGCGCGAGGCCGGTTTTGACGGCGTCGAGCTGCACGGCACCAGCGGCTACCTGCCGATGCAGTTTCTGTGCAGCGGCACCAACCGGCGCGACGACGACTACGGTGGCGCGGTGGCCAACCGCGCGCGCTTTGCGGTGGAGTGCCTGCACGCGATGGCGCAGGCCATCGGCGCCGGGCGCGTCGGCCTGCGGCTCAACCCCGGCAACACCTACAACGACACCAGCGACGACGACCCGCTGGCCTCGCATGTCGAGCTGATGCGGCGCGCCGCCGCGCTCGACCTGGCCTACCTGCACCTGATGCGCGCGCCGCTGCCGTCGATCGACGCCTTCGCGCTGGGTCGTGTCCACTTTGGCGCACGGCTGATCGTCAACGACGGCTTTGACGCCGACAGCGCCGAGCAGGCGCTGGCCGGCGGCGTCGGCCAGGCGGTGTCGTTCGCGCGCCATTTCATCGCCAACCCCGACCTGGTGCGGCGCTTGCGCGAGCACTTGCCGCTGGCGCCGTTTGACCGGCGCACGCTCTACACGCCGGCCGCCGCCGGCTACACCGACTACGCCGAGGCACCGTGAGCAGCAAACCCCCCGCCAAAACCCCGCGTGCACGTTCGGCCGCGGGCAAGCGCCCGGCGCGCGAAACCGCCGATGTGCGCCGCATCGCCGTCAGCGGCTCGCAGTCCGGCCTTGGCCTGGCGATACGCACGCGGCTGGAAGCCGCCGGCGTCGAGGTCATTGGCATCGACCTGCCCGGCAAGGGCGCCGAGGTCGAGGCCGATCTGGCCAGCGCCAAGGGCCGCAACGCGGCGGTCGATGGCGTGCTTGAGCTGTGCGACGGCGTGCTGCAGGGCGCGGTGGCCAACGCCGGCGTCGACGCCAAAGACCCGCAACTGACTTTTGGCGTTAACTTCGACGGCGTGGTCGAGTTGCTCGACGGCCTGCGCCCGGCGCTGGCCGCGGCGCAGCAGGCGGCGGCGGTGGTCACCGTCTCGCATGCGGTGCTGATCACGCCGGGGCTGCGCCGCAGCGCCGCCGACGCGCTGCTGGCCGGGCACCGCGGCCGCGCCGCGTTTTTTTCCGGCCGCACGCCGGGTGCGCCGTATGCCACCAGCAAGCTGGCGGTGGCGCGCTGGATACGCCAGCGTGCGCCGCTGGCCGAGTGGGCCGGCGCCGGCATATCGCTCAACGGCGTGTGTCCCGGCGCGATCCGCACGCCGCTGCTGGAAAAGGATCTGGACGACAAGATCAAGGGTCCGATCATCCGCGCCATGCCCAAGCCGCTGGGCGCGATCGCCGAGCCGGCCGACCTGGCCGGGCTGTACCAGTTCCTGCTCTCGCCCGAGGCACGCTTCCTGGTCGGCCAACTGCTGGTCTGCGACGGCGGCGTCGAGGCGCTTTGGCGCGAGCAGGACTGGCCCAAGCCGTGGGACATCTCGATGCCGCGCTTCTTGCTCAAGCTGTTCGGGCCGCGCTGAAGGCCGGCCTTGCCGCCGCCGCGCGCAGGGCAGCGACAAGGCGGAAGCACGGCGTTAGTCCCAACGGACGATGAACCGGCACCGGGCGACGGCAACACTCGATCGCACTGAACCTAAGCCGCGTCCATCCCGACGCCCGACACCATGATCGACATCCGCGGCCTGGCCTATGTGGTGGCCGAGATCACCGATACCACCCGTTGGCAGCGCTTCGCCGAAGACGTGCTCGGCATGATGACCAGCCCGGCACCGGGCGCTGCGCTGTACGTGAAGATGGACGAGCGGCAGTACCGCTTCCTGGTGCTGCCCGGCGCGCGCGACGCGTACGTGGCCAGCGGCTGGGAGGTGCATGGCCCGCTGCAGTTCGACGCCGCGCTGGCTGCGTTGCGCGCCAGCGGCACGCCGTTCGAACTGGGCGACGCCGCGCTGTGCGCGCAGCGCCGGGTGCAGCAGATGGCCGTGCTGCGCGACCCCTCGGGCAACCGCCATGAACTGGTCTGGGGCTTTCAGTCCGACTTTCTGCCGTTTGCCTCGCCGGTGGGCGTGCGGCGCTTCGTCACCGGAGCGCTCGGCATGGGCCACACCGTGCTGCCGGCGCCCGAGTTCGAGTCGACGCTGCGCTTCCTGCGTGGCGTGATGGGCTTCGCCCTGTCCGACATCTACAACTTCAAGCCCGCCGGCGACGCCGGGCCGACGCTGCCTATCCACTTCCTGCATTGCGCCAATGGCCGCCACCACAGCCTGGCGCTGGCCGGCTTTCCGGTCGAGTCCGGCTGCGTGCACGTGATGGTCGAGGTTGACGACATGCCCGAAGTCGGCCGCGCGCTGGACCGCATGCGCGCCCACGGCGTGTTGCAGACGGCCACCCTCGGCCAGCACACCAACGACCGCATGATTTCGTTTTACATGCGCACGCCGTCGAACTTCGAAATCGAGTTCGGCTGCGGTGGCGCGGTGGTCGACTGGGACGCGCACATCGTCCACGAGTTCACGCGTGTGAGCCTGTGGGGGCACGACTTCTCGGTCGGCAACCAGACCCGGGCCTGAAGGCGGCAACCATGGCCGACAAGCGCATGCATGCCGCCGATGTGGTGGCGCGGCTGAGCGACGGCATGACGCTGGGCATAGGCGGCTGGGGCCCGCGGCGCAAGCCGATGGCGCTGGTGCGCGAAATCCTGCGCAGCCCGCTGAAGGACTTGACGCTGGTCGCCTACGGCGGCGCCGACGTCGGCATGCTGTGCGCGGCCGGCAAGCTGCGCCGGCTGGTGTTTGCCTTTGTCTCGCTGGACTTCATTCCGCTGGAGCCGTACTTCCGCGCCGCGCGCCAGGCCGGCGCGATCGAGGTCACCGAAATCGACGAAGGCCTGCTGTTGCTCGGGCTAAAGGCCGCGGCGATGCGCGTGCCGTTCATCCCGACCCGGGTCGGCCTGGGCACCGACGTGCTGCGCCACAACCCGGGGCTGCAGCTGGTCGACTCGCCCTATGACGCCCGGCAGTGGCTGGCGATGCCGGCGCTGCCGCTGGACGCCGCGCTGTTGCACGTCGACCGTGCCGATGCCAGCGGGGTGTGCCAGGTCAAGGGCCCGGACCTGTACATGGACGACTTGTTCGCGCGCGCCGCGCGCCAGACCTACGTCAGTTGCGACGAACTGGTCGAGCCCGAGGTGTTCGAGGACGCCGACGAGGCGCGTTACGTTGCCTGGGAACGCGCGCTGACCAGCGGCGTCGTGCACCAGCCGTGCGGCGCGCACCCGAGTTCGTGCGCGCCGCTGTACGGTTTTGACGTCGCCCACTTCAAGCAATACGCCGCCAGCGCGAAGGAAGCCGACGGCTGGCAGAAGTATGTCGAGCGCTACGTCGCCTGCGGCGAGTCGGCCTACCTTGAACGCGTGGGCGGCGCGGCGGCGGTCAGGCGGCTGCCGTTGCCGGTGTTTTGAACCCCGCAGGAGCGCGCGCGTGAGCGACACCACCCTGGTCGACACCCTGATCTGCGCCGCCGCGCAGGCCTGGCAAGACGATGGCGAGGTGCTGGCCACCGGCATCGGCGTTGTGCCGCGGCTGGCGGCTTCGCTGGCCAAGCTCAGCCTGAACCCCGAGCTGATGCTGACCGACAGCGAGGCCTGGCTGGTGCGCGAGCCGGTGCCGATCGGCCCGCGCGGCGAATTGCGCATCCGGCGCGAGACGCACATGGGTTTTGCCCGCATCTTCGACAACGTCTGGAGCGGGCGGCGCCACGCGATGGTCGCGCCAACGCAGATTGACCGTTATGGGCAGGCCAACATCTCGATGGTCGGCGCCGACTACCGCCGCCCGAAGGCGCAGATGCTGGGCGTGCGCGGCTTTCCCGGCAACTCGATGAACCACGCCAACTCGTTCTTCGTGCCCAACCACGGACCCAAGGTGTTCGTGGCCGGCGAGGTCGACATGGTGGCCTCGGCCGGCTACAACCCGGCACGGCTGGCGCGCGGCTGGCACCTGGACGACATCGACATCCGGCTGGTGGTCACCAACCTGGCGCTGCTGGACTTTGGCGGCCCGCAGCGCCAGATGCGGCTGCGCAGCCTGCACCCGGGGGTCAGCGCCGAACAGGTGCAGGCGGCCACCGGCTTTGCGCTGCACCTGCCGCCGCAGGTGCCGACCACCGCGGCGCCAACCGCGCAGCAACTGGCGCTGATCGAGCGACTGGACCCGCACCGCCTGCGCGCGGGCGTGCTCGGAGGCTGAATGGCCACCCCGCCCGACCCCGGTGACGTCTTCGTCAGCCGCGCCGACCAAGCGGTCTACGAGACCACCGAGCCGGTGCTGTACGCGGTAAGCGACGGCATCGCCACGCTGACCATGAACCGGCCGCAGTTCAACAACGCGCAGAACTCGCAGATGACCTATGCGCTGGACGCCGCGCTGCGCCGCGCGGTCGACGACGACGCGGTGCGGGTGGTCGTGCTGCGTGGCGCCGGCCGCCACTTCAGCGCCGGCCACGACATCGGCACGCCGGGGCGCGACATCGACAAGCCGTTCGAGCGCCGCCACCTGTGGTGGGACCACACCAACAAGCCCGGCGCCGAGCAGTACTTCGTGCGCGAGCAGGAGGTCTACCTCGGCATGTGCCGGCGCTGGCACGAGCTGCCCAAACCGACGATTGCGATGGTCCAGGGCGCGTGCATCGCCGGCGGTCTGATGCTAGCCTGGGTGTGCGACCTGATCGTCGCCAGCGACGACGCCTACTTTCAGGATCCGGTGCTGCGCATGGGCATTCCCGGCGTCGAGTACTTCGCCCACGTGCACGAGCTCAACCCGCGCCTGGCCAAGGAGTTCTTGTTTCTTGGCGAACGGCTGGACGCGGCGCGCGCGGCGCAGCTTGGCATGGTCAACCGCGTCGTGCCGCGCGCCGAACTGGAGGCCGCGGTCTACGACTGGGCGGCCAGGATCGCGCGCCAGCCGCGCTTCGGGCTGGCACTGGCCAAGACCGTGATCAACAAGGCCGAGGAACTGCAAGGCCTGCGCGCGACCATGGACCTGGCCTTCGGCTACCACCACCTGGCCCATGCGCACAGCCAGGTGCTGGGCGCCGGCACGCTCGGCGGCCAGGACGCGAAGTCAATGGCGCGCGGCAACAAGGCGCAAACATGAGCCGCGCCCATTCCCGCCTGGCGGGACCGGCCGCCAGCGCCAACGGTGGCGCGGTCGGTTGCCCTGGGTCAGCGCCGCGCCGGTTTGTGTACCGGTTCGCGTTCGGGGTTGCGAAATGACCAGCGCCGTGCTGCACACCCCGTTGTGCGATCTGCTTGGCTGCCGCGTGCCGGTGGTGCAGACGGCGATGGGCTGGGTGGCCGGCGCTGGCCTGGTCGCGGCGACCACGCGTGCCGGCGGCTTTGGCTTCCTGGCCGGCGCGACGATTGCGCCCGACCGCATCGAGGCCGAGATCGTGCGCGTGCGCGAACTCACCGGCGACCGCCCGTTCGGGCTGAACTTCCACATGTTCCAGCCCAATGCGCAGCAGTTGCTCGACCTGGCGGTCAAGCACCGCGTGCGCGCGGTCAGCTATGGCCGCGGGCCGGACAAAAAGGTGGTCGGCCGGCTGCGCGACGCGGGCATCGTCTGCATGCCGACGGTGGGTGCGCTCAAGCACGCGCAAAAGGCGATCGAGATCGGCGCCAACGCCATCACCGTGCAAGGCGGCGAGGGCGGTGGCCACACCGGTGGCGTGCCGACCACGGTGCTGTTGCCGCAGGTGGTGGACGCGGTGCGGGTGCCGGTGGTCGCCGCCGGCGGCTTTTGCGACGGCCGCGGGCTGCTCGCCGCGCTGGCCTTTGGCGCGCAAGGCATCGCCATGGGCACGCGCTTTCTGATGACCACCGACAGCGGCGTGCCGCTGGCCACGCTGGAGCGCTACCTGCGCGCCAAGGACGCCGAGCAGATCCGCGTCTCGACGCTGGTCGACGGCATGCCGCAGCGCATGATTCCCAACGAGACGCTGGCGCGGCTGGAAAAGGCCTCGCCGCTGGCCCGGCTGCGGCTGGCGCTGTCGCTGGCGCTGCAGTGGCGCGCGCACACCGGCATGACGCTGGGCCATGCCGCCGCTGTGCTGTGGCAGGCGCTGCGCGACGACGCCGGCAGCGTGGCGCAAACCGTGATGGCGGCCAACGCGCCGATGCTGTTGCAGCGCGCGATGGTCGAAGGCCGTCCGGCCGACGGCGTGATGTCGGCCGGCCAGGTGGCCGCGCTGATCGGCGAGCTGGCGAGCTGCCGCGAGGTGATCGACGGCATCGTGGCCCAGGCCTTGCAGCGCCGCGCCGCGCTCGCCGCGCTGCACAGCGCCACACCCCAGGAGGCGACGCTCGATGGCTGAGCAGCAATTCACCACCGAAGTACACGCCGACGGCATTGCCGAGCTGGTGCTCGACCGGCCGCCGGTGAACGCGTTGAACGCCGCCGGCTGGAACGCGCTGGCCGCGTCGCTGCGCGCGCTCGGCCAGCGGCCCGAGGTGCGGGTGATCGTGGTGCGCGGCGCCGGCCGCGGCTTTTGCGCCGGCGTCGACATCAAGGAGCTCAACGCCGACCAGAGCCTGATCGTCGCGGTCAACGCCGGCAACTACGCCACCTTCGAGGCGGTGCACCGCAACCCGGTGCCGGTGATCGCCGCGGTGCACGGCTTCGTGCTCGGCGGCGGCATTGGCATTTGCGGCGCGGCCGACATCGTGGTTGCCGCCGCCGACGCCAGCTTTGGCCTGCCCGAGGTCGACCGCGGCGCGATGGGCGGCGCCGCCCACCTGCAGCGCATGTTCGGCGTGCAAAAGGTCAGGCGGCTGTTTTTTACCGGCGAAATGATCGGCGCCGACGAGGCGCTGCGGCTCGGCGCGGTGGAGTGCGTGGTGCCGCGCGACAGGCTGCGCGACGAGGCGCTGGCGCTGGCCGCGCGCATCGCCGCGAAAAGCCCGCGCATGATCCGCATCGCCAAGGAGGCGCTCAACGGCATCGAGGACGGCAACCTCGAAGCCAAGTACCGCTGGGAGCAGGGCTTCACGCTGCAGGCCTACCTGAGCCCGGACTCCGCCGAGACCCGGCGCGCCTTCGTCGACAAGCGCGACGCCCGGTTTTAGGCGCCGACCATGGACTTGCAGTTCACCGCGGCACAGCGCGCCTTTCGCGCCGAGGCGCGGGCCTGGCTGCGCGAACACGTGCCGGCGACGCCGCTGGCCAGCTACGACACCCGCGCCGGCTTCGAACAGCACCGCGCCTGGGAGGCCACGCTGGCCGCGGGCCGCTACAGCGCGGTGACCTGGCCGACCGAGCTTGGCGGGCGCGGCGCCGACCTGATCGAGTGGCTGATCTTCGAAGAGGAGTACAGCGCCGCCGATGCGCCGCTGCGCGTCAACCAGAACGGCATCCTGCTGCTTGGCCCGACGCTGATGGAGTTCGGCAGCGCCGAGCAAAAGGCGCGCTTTTTGCCGCGCATGGCGCGCTGCGACGACATGTGGGCGCAGGGCTGGAGCGAACCCAACGCCGGCTCGGACATGGCCGCCATCACCAGCCGCGCGCGCCTGGACGGCGAGCATTACGTGCTCAACGGCCAGAAGACCTGGTCGACGCGCGCGCTGTTCGCCAACTGGCTGTTCGGGCTGTTCCGCAGCGACCCGGCGAGCAGCCGCCACCATGGGCTGAGCTATTTGCTGGTGCCGCTGGACGCGCCCGGCATCACCGTGCGGCCGATCAAGGCGCTCAACGGCACGCTGGCCTTTGCCGAGGTCTTTTTCGACGAGGTGCGCGTGCCGCTGGCCAACCGCATCGGCGAGGCCGGCCAGGGCTGGCAGGTGGCGATGGCCACCGCCGGCTTCGAGCGTGGGCTGCTGCTGCGCTCGCCGGCGCGCTTTCAGCGCAGCGCGGCGCGGCTGGTCGCGCTGTACCGCCGCCACCGCGAGCAGGCCGAGCGCGACCCGTCGATCCGCGACGCGGTGCTCAAGGCCTGGATGGACGCCGAGGCCTACAACCTCGGCTCGTACCACACCGTCGGCCGGCTGGCCCGCGGCGAGCGCGTCGGCGCCGAGGCCAGCGCGAACAAAATCTTCTGGTCCGAGCTGGACCTGCTGCTGCACGAGACCGCGCTGCGCATCCTCGGCAGCCGCGCCGAGCTGACCGACGACGCCGAGGCGCAGGACTGGATCGAGGGTTTTCTGTTCGCGCAGGCCGGCCCGATCTACGCCGGCACCAACGAGATCCAGCGCAACATCATTGCCGAGCGGGTACTCGGCCTGCCCAAGGGCTAGCGGCGATGGACTTCACCTTCAGCGCCGACCAGCTCGCGCTGCGCGATTCGGTCAGCCGCTTTCTGATGACCGAGGCCGCGCCCGAGCTGTTGCGCGAACTGTGGGAAACCGAGGGCGCCGACTGGGCGCAACTGCACCGGCGCATCGCCACGCAGGGGCTGACCGGGCTGTCGGTGCCCGAGTCGCACGGCGGGCTGGGCCTGGGCGACGTCGATTGGGTGCCGATGGCGCAGGAGCTGGGCTACTTCGCCATCCCCGACAGCGTGGTCGACAGCGCCTGGGTGGCGGCCGCCGCGCTGGCCGCGCTGCACGACGGCCACGCGCTGCGCGACGCCTGGCTGCCGCGCATTGCCGAGGGCAGCGCGCGCATCGCGCTGGCGCACCCGGCCAACGCGCTGGTGGCCGACGCCGCCGGCGCCGATTTGCTGCTGGCGGTTTGCGTTAGCGCGGCCGGGGTCGAGCTGCACGCGGTCGAGCGCGGCGCGTTCAGCGCGCGGCCCGAGGCCAGCCTGGAGCCTTCGCGGCGCCTGGCGGCGGTCGACTTCACGCCGTCGCCGTCGAGCTGCGTGCTGGCCGGGCCGGCCGCGGCGGCGCTGGCCGACGCGCTGTTTGACCGCGCGGCGCTGGCGGTCGCCGGCCAGCAGGTCGGCCTGGCGCAGCGCATGCTTGACCTGGCGGTCGACTACGCCGCGCAGCGCAAGCAGTTCGGCCGGCCGATTGGCTCCTTCCAGGCGGTCAAGCACCACCTGGCCGACGTGGCGACAAAGATCGAATTCGCGCGCCCGGTGCTCTACCGCGCCGCGCTGGCGCTGGCCAACGGCGAGCCGCTGCGCGCGCTGTTCGTCTCGCACGCCCGGCTGGCCTGCGGCGACGCTGCCTGGAGCGCCGGCCGCAAGGCCATCCAGGTGCACGGCGCGATGGGCTACACCTGGGAAGTCGACCTGCAGATGTACATGAAGCGCGCCTGGGCGCTGGACGCCGCCTGGGGCGACCGCGGCACGCACAAGGCCAGGCTGGCCGCGGCGCTGCTGCACGGCGACACGCCGCTCGGCCCGGCGGCGCTGTTCGGCTGAAGGAAGGAACGGCAATGGCACAGGCCTACATCGTCGACGCGCTGCGCACGCCCACCGGCAAGCGCCAGGGCGCGCTGGCGCAGATGCACGGCGCCGACCTCGGCGCGCACGTGATCAAGGGCATCGTCGACCGCAACGACATTCCGCCGGCCGACTACGACGACGTCATCTTCGGCTGCGTCGACACCATAGGCGCGCTGGCCGGCGACATCGCGCGCACCGCCTGGCTGGCCGCCGGCATGCCGCTGAACGTGCCCGGCACCACCGTCGACCGCCAGTGCGGCAGCTCGCAGCAGGCGGTGCATTTCGCCGCGCAGGCGGTCTTGAGTGGCACCCAGGACGTGGTGCTGGCCGGCGGCGTGCAGACCATGTCGAGCATCCCGATCGGCTCGGCCATGCTGGCCGGCCGGCCGCTCGGCTTCAGCACGCCGTTTGCCGAATCGCGGGGCTGGCGCGCGCGCTTTGGCGACGCGCCGGTGAACCAGTTCTACGCCGCGCAACGCATTGCCGACCACTGGCAGCTCTCGCGCGAGGCGATGGAGGTCTACGCCAAGGAAAGCCACGACCGTGCGCTGCGCGCGCAGGCCGAGGGCCGCTTCGACCGCGAGCTGCTGCCGGTTGCGCTGCCCGGGGGCGGCGAGTTGCGCCACGACGAAACCGCGCGCGCCAGCACGCTGGAAAAAATGGCCGCGCTGGCGCCGGTCGACCCGGCCTACCCAAAAATCACCGCCGCAGTGTCAAGCTCGACCTGCGACGCCGCCTCGGCGCTGCTGGTGGTTTCGGAGACCGCGCTGCGGCGTTACCGGCTCAAGCCGCGGGCGCGCATTGCCCACCTGTCGGTGCGCGCCGACGACCCGATCTGGCACCTCACCGCGCCGATCGCGGCCACTACCCATGCGCTGAAGAAAGCCGGCATGACGCTGGCCGACATCGACTTGGTCGAGATCAACGAGGCCTTTGCGTCGGTGGTCATGGCCTGGCTGATCGAGACCGGCTACGCGCACGAGCGCACCAACGTCAACGGCGGCGCCATCGCGCTCGGCCACCCGCTGGGTGCCAGCGGCACGCGGCTGATGACCACCTTGCTGCACGAGCTGGAACGCAGCGGTGGCCGCTACGGCCTGCAAACCATGTGCGAAGGCGGCGGCCAGGCCAACGTGACGATTCTGGAGCGGCTGTGAAACGGCGCGAACTGCTCGCCGCCGCCGCCGCCGCTGGCGTGGCCGCCGCACGCGCGCCGGTGGCCGCGGCGCCGGCCGCGCCGGCCGCCGACGACCGGCTCGATGCGGTGGCGCTGGCGGCCGACATCCGCGCCGGGCAGCGCACGCCGCTGCAGGCGCTGGACGCGGCGATTGCCGCCGCCGAGGCCAGCACGGCGCTCAATGCGATCGCCCAGCGCCACTACGACCAGGCCCGCGACCAGGCCCGCCGGCTGTCGGCGCTGGGCCGCGCCGAGCGCGAGCGCCAGTGCGCGGCGGCGCCGCTGTTTGGCGTGCCCTACCTGCTGAAGGACTTGAACATCGCGCAGCAGGGCACGGTGACCTCCAACGGCTCGGTGTTTTTCCGCGACGCGCTGGCCGACCACGACTCGACCCTGGTGCAGCGGCTGCGCGGCGCCGGGCTGGTGCTGTTCGGCAAGACCACCACGCCCGAATTTGGGCAGACCGGGACCACCGAGTCGCGCCTGTTCGGCGCCACGCGCAACCCGTGGCGGCGCGAACTGAGCGCCGGCGGCTCGTCGGGCGGCGCCGCGGTGGCGGTGGCCGCCGGCATCGTGCCCGCCGCGCACGCCAGCGACGGCGGCGGCTCGATCCGCATTCCGGCGTCGCACTGCGGGCTGTTTGGCCTCAAGCCCAGCCGCGGCCGGGTGCCGGCCGGGCCGGTGGCGCTGGAGGGCTGGCTGGGCCTGTCGGTGCACCACGCGATCACGCGCTCGGTGCGCGACAGCGCGCTGCTGCTGCAACTGACCCAGGGCGCCGAGCCCGGCAGCCGCAGCCTGCCGCCGCTGCCCGCGCTGCCCGGTGCGCTGGACGCGCCGCCGCGGCGGCTGCGCATTGCGCTGCTGGAGGCCAACGCCTTTGGCTACCCGGTGCACCCCGACTGCCTGGCCGCCGCGCGCCGCGCCGCGCGGCTGTGCGAGCAGCTTGGCCATGTGGTCGAGCCGGCACCGGCCGGGCTGCTGCCGACAGCGCTGGTCGGCGAGATGTTCGCCGGCATGGGCGTGGTCACCGCGGTCGGCATGCTGTACACGGTGCAGGCGCGCGAAAAGGCGCTTGGGCGCAGCGCGCGTGAAGACGAATTCGAGCCGTTGAACTGGCGCAGCCTGCGCCTGGCGCGCGGCTACAGCGCGTTGCAGCTCTACGCCGCGCGCGCGGTGTTCGACCAGGTCGGGCGCCGCTTTGACGAGTTTTTTGCCGGCGTCGACCTGCTGCTGTCACCGGTCACCGCGGCGCCGCCACCTCTGCTGGGCACGATGTCGCTCGACCTGCCGTTTGACGACTTCGTCAAGACCGCGGTGATGGCGTCGCCCTTTACCGCGATGTTCAACATGAGCGGCCACCCGGCGATGTCGGTGCCGCTGCACTGGAATGCCGACGGCGTGCCGATCGGCGCGCAGTTCGCCGCGCCCTACGGCGCCGAGGCGCGGCTGCTGGCGCTGGCCGCGCAACTGGAGCAGGCCGCGCCGTGGCAAGACCGCAGGCCGCCGCCTGCGGCGTGAACCCCTTGTCGACCCGTCCAACCGCCATGAACCGACTTTGCGAAGGCCGCACCGTCCTGATCACCGGCGCCGGCGGCGGCCTGGGCCGCGCCTATGCGCTGGCCTTTGCCGCCGAGGGCGCCGCCGTCGTCGTCAACGACATCCGCGCCGACGCCGCGCGCGCGGTGGCCGCCGAGGTCAGCGCCGCCGGCGGCCGTGCGTTGGCCGACAGCGGCGACATCACCACGCTGGCCGGGGCGCAGGCCATCGTCGACGCCGCGCTCGCCGCCTTCGGCGAGGTGCACGTGCTGGTCAACAACGCCGGCGTGCTGCGTGACCGCATGTTCCTGAGCCTGGGCGAGGACGACTGGGACAGCGTGATGCGCGTGCACCTGCGCGGCCACTTCTGCCTGGCCAATGTGCTTGGCCGGCGCTGGCGCGACGCCAGGAAGGCCGGCACGCCGGTTGACGCGCGCATCATCAACACCAGCTCCGGCGCCGGGCTGCAGGGCTCGATCGGCCAGAGCAACTACGCCGCGGCCAAGGCCGGCATCGCCGCGCTGACGCTGGTGCAGGCGGCCGAACTGGCGCGCTGGGGCATCACCGTCAACTGCCTGGCGCCGGCAGCGCGCACCGCGATGACCGAGGGCGCGATGCCCGACCTGGTCAAGGCGCCGGCCAGCGGCTTCGACGTCTGGGATCCGATGAACGTCGCCGCCATCGTGGTCTGGCTCGGCAGCCCGCGCTCGGCCCACGTCAGCGGCCACTGCTTCGAGGCCAAGGGCGGCGAGCTGTCGATCGCCGAGGGCTGGCACACCGGCCGGGTGGTCGACAAGGGCGCGCGCTGGTCGCCGGCTGAACTCGGCGCGGTGGTCGACCGGCTGATCGCCGACGGCCGGCCGGCGCAAAAGGTCTACGGCACGTGAACCCGGCAACGCCCGCGGCGCCGGTCGAGCTGGCGCTGAGCGACGAGCAGCGGCAAATCGCCGCCGCGGTCGACCTGCTGCTGGAACGCGAGAGCGCATCGGCCGCGGTGCGCCGCGCGGCCTACGACGGTGATGGCTTTGACCTGGCGCTGTGGCGCCACCTGGCCGACCTTGGCGCCTGCGCCATCCGGCTGCCCGAGGCGCACGGCGGCCTCGGCCTGGGCCTGGCCGAACAGGTGCTGGTGGCCGAGGCGCTGGGCCGGCGCCTGGCCTGCGTGCCGTGGCTGGAAAGCGCGGTGCTGGCCGGCGCGCTGCTGCTGCTGCTTGACGACGCCACGGCGTCGGCGCGCTGGCTGCCGGGGCTGGCCGACGGCAGCCTGATCGCCACCGTCGACGTGCCGCCGCTCGGCGCGCCGTCCGGCGCAGCGCTGCGCGCGCGGCGCGGCGCGGGCGGCTGGCGCGTCGACGGCCGGCTGCCGGCGCTGCCGGCGGCGCTGGCGGCGCAGACCGTGTTTGTGCTGCTCGACAGCGACGACGGCCCGCTGCTGGCCGCGCTGGCACTGCACGCCGACGGGCTGCGGCGAAGCGCACGCCGCAGCCACGACGCGACCCGGCCGCACGCCAGCCTGACGCTGCACGACGTGGCGCTGGCCGACGCCGACGTGCTGCGGCGCGGCGCGGCGGCGCT
>WBZS01000978.1_pt2 | contig 25163 bp, 23 predicted proteins | sample 5204201 | NCBI WGS metagenome assembly WBZS01 (sample SAMN12344357, study PRJNA552823) | activated sludge metagenome | biome: Activated sludge suspended growth; feature: Nitrification reactor; material: Wastewater; isolation source: activated sludge from nitrification reactor of wastewater... | reverse complement strand
GCCGAAGTCGCGGCGGCTGAGCTGAGTGTCGAACATTCCATTCTCCCTTGAATGACGGGGTCACCGAGGCCGGGCGACGCCCTGCTCAACGTGGACCAACTGGTTAGCTTTGAACCGTTTCATACACTCTACGGGCACCGGTACGTGTCGTCAAGGGGCCCACGAGTGGCAACCGCTTGCCGGTTGGGAGGCAGCTGGACAATCGGCCAGAACCGCCTGCGGGTTCCCATGCCGGTGCCCAGCCGGACGCCGGCGTCCGAGAAGTGACACCTCGATCGCCCGAAATGGCCCCGAGGGCCCACCGGGGCGATCGGGGTGTCGATTCTCGGTACCTCGCGCCGACGCCCAGTCAGGTGCGGCGGCGACTCAGTCCAGGGCCAAGGGTGCGACTCAGCCCCGGACGGCGCGCAGGTCCCAGCGTCCGCTGCCCAGCCGGACGCCAGCGCCGGCGTCCGCACCCTCGGCGTCCCCACCCTCGGCGTCCGGGCTCCCGGCGTCCGGGCCCTCAAGAACAATCGCCCACCCGGACGGCAGGCGCACCTCCGCCTCGGTGCTCGGCGGCACCTCAACGGTCAACCCGACCGCGCCCCCGTCCCGCCGCCATGCGCTGCGCAGAGGCCCGTAAGGGGTGTCCACGGCGGCGTCCACCCACTCCAGCGGGGCGTCCAGGTCGGGGGCGATGACGGCCCTACGGTACCCGGGCGAGGCCTCCCGGATGCCCGCGAGGACGCCGAACAGCCAGTCGTCCACGATGCCGAACGCGTAGTGGTTGAACGAGCTCATGCCGACGGTGCCGTCGGGCTTGACGGCGTCCCAGGACTCCCAGATGGTCGTCGCGCCGCGGTCCACCTCGTAGAGCCACGACGGGCACTCCGACTGCCACAGCAGTGTGCGAGCCAGGTCGCGCTCGCCGGCGTCCCACAGCGCGGGCAGCAGGTACGGCCCGGACAGGAACCCCGTGTCGAGCCGATCGCCGTTGGCGTGCACGGCCTCGACGAGCTGCCTGCGCACGGCGTCCCGGTGCGCTTCGGGCACGAACCCGAACGCCAGCGCCAGCACGAACACCCCCATGAGCGTCTCGCGGATGCGGCCGTCGGCGTCCAGGTACTCCTCCGCCCAGGCCCGCCGCACCTCGGCGGCGCGGGCGGCGAAGTCGGACGCCTCGGCGTCCCGGCCCAGGGCGTCCGCGATCTCTGCGAGCAGCGTCAGGCTCTGGCCGGCGAAGAACGGACCCACGTACTCGGCCGTGCGCCGCGGCGCCTCCATGATCGAGGCGGGGTCGGCGGCGTCCGAGAGGCTGGGGGTGAGCCAGTCGCCGAAGTTGGGCTCGCCGTTCCACAGCAGCGCGTGGTTGGCGCGCTGGCGCTCCGACAGCTGGACGCCGGCCAGCCGCGGCGGCAGGTGCTCGGCAGCCTGGCGGCGCTGCAGGTCCGACCAGGCAACCATGGCGTCGTAGTTCCTCGCCAGGAAGGCGACGTCGCCGGTGCGGCGCCACAGCACGTGCGGGACGATCACGATCGCGTCCCCCCAGCCCGCCGCCGCCTGGATCGCGAAGATCTCGCCGCCGTCGTCCGAGGCATCCGGGGGGGCGTCGGGCTCGTCGAACGCCCGCGGCATCGGCACGATGATCGGGATCAGTCCGTCCTCGCCCTGCTCCGCCCGCACGTTGCGCAGCCAGCGGGCCAGGAACAGCGACACGTCGGCGTTGTTCGTCGCGGCGGGCGCGAAGATCTGGATGTCGCCCGTCCACCCCGCCCGCTCCCGCTGCGGGCAGTCGGTCGGCACGGCCAGCAGGTTGCCACGCTGGCTCCACACCACGTTGTGGTGGAGCTGGTTCAGCCGGGGGTCGCTGCTTGCCCAGCTGCCCTCGTAGGCGAGGTCGCTGGCGATCACGATCGCCGTGAAGTCGGACGCCGCGGGTGCGGTCGGCCACCCGGTCAGCCGCGCATACCGGAACCCGTGGAAGGTGAACTCGGGCTCCCAGGTCTCGCCGCCGGCCTCTCCGCGCAAGACGTAGTGGTCGGTCTGGTCCTTGTTGTGGCCGGCGATGTTGTTGAGGTAGTTGCCTTCGGCGTCCAGCACCTCGGCGTGCTCGAGGGTGACCTTCGTGCCGGCCGGACCGCGCACCGTGAACCGCACGCGTCCCGCGGTCACCTGGCCGAAGTCGACCACGGTCTCGCCGGCCGGCGTGGTGAGCACGTCGACCGCCGGCAGCTCGAGCACCCGGCGCACCGGCTCACCCAGGAACGCCACGAGGTGCTCGGTGACGGGGGCGAGCGTGACGGCGTCCCAGCCGGACGCGTCGAACCCCGGCGCGCTCCAGCCCGGCAGCTCGCGCCGCGCGTCGTAGGACTCGCCGATGAAGATGTCGGCGCAGCGGAACGGTCCCTCGGTGGTCGAGCGGACGCCCGCGTCGGGGCGGATGATCGTGGTCGCGCCGTCGGCGCCGGTGACCTCGAGCTCCCACGTGGCGCGCAGGCGCTCGCCGTACTGGCGGCTCGTGCCGGTGAAGGCGATACGTCCGGCGAACCAGCCGTCGGCCAGGACCACGCCCAGCACGTTGTCCCCCGCCCGCAGCGAGTCGGTGACGTCGTACGTCTGCACGGACAGCAGCTTGTGGTAGCCCTCGTAGCCGGGCGCGAAGCACTCGTCGCCAACGCGGACACCGTTGAGTTCGGCGAAGTAGATGCCCTGCGCGGTCATCCGAAGCCGGGCCGACGCGGGTGCCGAGGCCAGCGTGAACTGCTGGCGCAGGTGCTTGGCGGGGTGCAGCTTCACCTCGTTGGGGTCGTCGTTGACGTTCGGGGCGAACGGGTTGGGCGAGCCGTCGCGGGTCACGGGCTGCTGGGCGGGGTCGACCCACCGGGCGGACCAGCCGTCGAGGTCGACGCGCGCCGTCTCGAACCACGCAGACGCCCAGGGGGTCGGCTCGGCGTCGACAGCGACCCAGGCGCGGACGCGCCACTCGTAGCGCGTCCGCTCGCACAGATCGGCGTCCAGGACGTCGACCAGCACGGACTCCCCGCCCCCGGACGCCTCGGCGACCAGCGTGCCGCCGGTGTGGAGCTGCAGTTCGTAGCGTTCCTGGCGGACGTGGCGCGCGTCGCCGGCGTCCAGGCGCCAGCTGAACCGGGGGCGCAGCGTGGGCAGGGCGAGCGGCTCGGCGGCGTGCTCGACGGTCAGGCGGGTGAGTTGCATCGGTGCCCCTCTGGGTTGTGAAGTGCGGGTGGGTCAGCGGTGGGCGAGACGCGCGGCGGCGTCCCACTGCTCGGGGGACAGCGGCAGCACGCCGGGGGTGTAGGCGGTGAGCTGCGAGGAGGCCGCGGACACCGCGCGCAGGGCGTCCAGGCCCCCGGACAGCGCCCCCATCGCGCGGGCCTGGACGAGGAGGTTGCCCAGGGCGGTGCCCTCGTCGGGTCCGGCGATGACGGGGAGCCCGGTCGCCTCGGCGGTCAGCTGACAGAGCAGGCCGTTGCGCGAGCCGCCGCCGACGATGTGGATCACCTCGACGTGGCGTCCCGCGAGCGCGCACGCCTGCGCGACGGCCCGGCGGTAGGACAGCGCGAGCGAGTCGACGATGCAGCGGGCGATGGCGGGCGGGTCGTCGGGCAGCCGCTGGCCGGATTCGACGGCCAGCGCTTGCAGGCGCTCGACCATGCGTCCGGGCGGGATCAGGCGCTGGTCGTCCATGTCGAGCACGCAGGCGAGCGGCTCGGCGGCGGCGGTGAGTGCGTCCAGTTCCTGCCAGGTGAACGTGAGGCCGGACGCCGCCCACTCACGCTGGCACTCGCTCAGCACCCACATGCCCATGACGTTTTTGAGGAACCTCACGGTGTGGTCGACGCCGAGTTCGTTGGTGAAGTTCGCCGCGGCGCTCTCGGAGGTGAGGATCGGCGCGTCGAGCTCGAGGCCGACCAGCGACCAGGTGCCGGAGGAGACGAAGGCGAAGTCGCGGCCGGTGGCGGGCACCGAGACGACCGCGGACGCCGTGTCGTGCGACCCGACCGCGACCACCGGCACCTGAGTGGGGAGGAGGCCGGGACGGGTGAGCCCGACGACGGTGCCGGGCTCGACGAGCGTCGGCAGGATGCGCGGGACGGGCACGCCGAACCGGTCGGCGAGCAGCGCGCACGTGTCGGGGGACCACGCGCGGGCCCCCACGTCGAGCAGCGCGGTGGTGGAGGCGTTGGTCACCTCGGCGACGGACGCGCCGGTGAGGTGGTGGGCGAGCAGGTCGGGCATCAGCAGGATGCGCTCGGTGGCTTCCCAGCCCGCGTCGCCGGCGGCGGCGACGAGCTGGAACACGGTGTTGAAGGGCTGCACCTGCAGGCCCGCGCGTGCGTAGAGCTCGTCGGCCGGGAGTTCTGCGAACAGTCGGTCGATCGCGCCGTCCGTGCGGGCGTCCCGGTAGTTGAACGGCGGTTCGAAGAGCGTGCCGTCGGGGTCGAGGCGTCCGTAGTCGACGCCCCAGGTGTCGATGCCGAGCGACTCCAGCCGGCCACCCGAGGCGTCGTAGGCAGCCTGGAAGCCGCGGGTGACCTCGTCGGCGAGGCGGGCGAAGTCCCAGTGGAGGTGCCCGTCGCGCTCGATGGGGGTGTTGGCGAAGCGGGCCGTCTCGGTGAGCTCGAACCTCCCGTCGGTCAGGCGTCCGAGGATGACGCGGCCGCTGGTCGCGCCGAGGTCGGCCGCGGCGAAGAAGCGGGCTGCCACAGCGGGCTCAGTTCCAGCCGGCCTGGTTGCCGCCGACGCGCTCGGACTCGATGCGCTCCTGGTAGCCGGACGCCGCGTAGGCGGCCATCGGGTCGGCGGGCAGTCCCTTGGACTCGCGCCACGCCGCCAGGTCGCCGCGCACGTCGGTGTAGAACGCGTCCATGAACACCTCGTTCGCGGCGAGCACGTCGCCCGAACGCTGCGCGGCGTCCAGCGCCTCGCGGTCGATGAGCAACGCCCGCGCGGTCATCTCGGCCACGTTCAGGACGGACCGGATCTGGCCCGGGATGCGCTTCTCGATGTTGTGGCACTGGTCGAGCATGAACGCGACGCCGGTGGCCGGGTCGAGCCCGCCGCCCCGGACGACCTCGACCATGATCCGGAACAGCTGGAACGGGTCGGCCGCGCCCACGATCAGGTCGTCGTCGGCGTAGTAGCGGCTGTTGAAGTCGAACGAGCCGAGCTTGCCGTGGCGCAGCAGCGACATGACGATGAACTCGATGTTCGTGCCGGGCGCGTGGTGTCCGGTGTCGAGGCAGACGGTCGCCCGGTCGCCGAGGGCGAGGCAGTGCAGCAGCGAGGTGCCCCAGTCCGGGACGTCGGTGTGGTAGAACGCCGGCTCGAAGAACTTGTACTCCAGCACCAGCCGCTGACCCTCGCCGATGTGCGAGTAGATCTCGGCGAGCGACTCGGCCAGCCGGTCCTGCCGGGCGCGCATGTCGTCCTGGCCGGGGTAGTTGGTGCCGTCCGCGAGCCAGATCTTGAGGTCCTGGACGCCGGTCGCGTTCATGATCTCGATGCACTCCACGTTGTGCGCGACGGCCTTGGCCCGGATGCGGGCGTCCGCGTTGGCCAGCGAGCCGAGCTTGTAGTCGTCGTCCTGGAACGTGTTCGAGTTGATCGTGCCCAGCGCGACGCCGAGCCCACGCGCGTACTCGCCGAGCGCGGCGTAGTCGTCGACCTTGTCCCACGGGATGTGCAGCGCCACCGACGGCGCCAGCCCCGTCAGTTCGTTGACCTTGGCGGCGTCGGCGATCTTCTCCTCGACGGTGCGGGGGACGCCGGGCTGGCCGAACACCTTGAAGCGGGTGCCGGAGTTGCCGTAGGCCCAGGAGGGCACTTCGATCTTGAGCAGGTCGAGCTGCCCGATCACGTCGGCGGACAGAGCCATGTCACTTCTCCTTCTCGGTGTCCGCGGCGCGCACCGCGTCCAGTTGGTCGTCCAGGTTGAACACTTCGGCGAGGCGCACGAAGCCCTCGTCGGGGGGAACGTCGAGGTCGACGAAGAACTCCCCCATCTCGGCCTGCCAGCGGGCGTTGACGTCGGTGACGGCCATCCTGGACCGGGCGGCGTCCAGGTCGTCGGTCTCGAAGTAGCCGATCAGCAGGCCGTCGGGCCGGACGAAGAGCGAGTAGTTACCCCAGCCCGTGTCGCGCAGCGCGGCGAGCATGTCGGGCCACACGGCCGCGTGCCGGCGGACGTACTCGTCCAGCCGTTCCGGCTTGACCTGCAGTTGGAAGCAGACCCGCTCCATTGCGCCTCCTCGTCCGAAACCATGAAACGTTTCAGGATTCTGACTCTAATCGGACCGAGCCTTGGGGTCAAGGGGGTGACGCGTTTCATCCGCTACCATCTCGGCCAGAGGAGGTCGGACATGGCAGTCAGCGTCAAGGACGTCGCAGCCCACGCCGGGCTGTCGGTGGGTACGGTGTCGAACGTGCTCAACCGCCCTGACAAGGTCTCCGAGGACACGCGAGGCCGCGTGCTCGCCGCCATCGACGAACTGGGATTCGTCCGCAACGAGGCCGCCCGGCAGCTCCGGGCCGGGCTCAGTTCGTGCGTCGGGCTGCTGGTGCTCAACTCCTCCAACCCGTTCTTCAACGACGTCGCCGAGGGCGCCGAACAGTACGCCGCCGAGCACGGCGTGGCGGTGCTGATCGGCAGCAGCGGCGAGCAGATCGAGCGCGAGAAGGCGTACCTGCGGCTGTTCGAGCAGCAGCGCGTCCGGGGGGTGCTCGTCTCACCGGTGGGCGACGTCACCAAGCGGCTTGCGCGCATGCGCACCCTCGGCATCGCCGCCGTGATCGTCGACCGCGACCTCAGCAACGGCGCGTTCACCTCGGTGTCCGTCGACGACGTGCTGGGCGGCGAACTGGCCGTCCGGCACCTGGCCGAGCAGGGACACACGCGCATCGCCTTCGTCGGCGGCCCGCTGTCGCTGCGCCAGATCGCCGACCGGTTCGAGGGTGCGGCCCAGGAGGCGGCCCGGCACCCCGGCGTCCAGATCGAGTTCGTGCCCACCGAGGGTTTGCGCATCATGGACGGCGTGCAGGCCGGGCTCCGGCTGGTGGAGCGGCCGGTCGACCAGCGTCCCACGGCGGCGTTCGCCGGCAACGACCTCGTGGCGCTGGGGCTGCTGCAGGCGCTGGCGAGCCGGCGGGTGCGGGTGCCGCAGGAGATGGCGCTGATCGGCTACGACGACATCGCGTTCGCGGCGGGGGCGGCCGTCCCGCTGTCGTCGATCGCCCAGCCGCGGCACGAGATCGGACGCCGCGCCATGGAACTGCTGCTCGCCGAGGCGGGCGACCCCGACCGTCCCAAGGAACGGGTGGTGCTCGACCCGACGCTGGTCGTCCGGCGCTCCACGGACGCGGAGCAGCCGACCTCCTGAGGCAGGCGTCGGAGGCGCGTGGGATGCTTGGGCGCGTGATCCGTGCCCGCGCCCTCGCCGCTTCGGCACTCGCGGTCGTGCTGGCCGCGTGCACAGCTGCGCCGACGCCGGCAATGGACGTCGCCGTCCCCGGGTTCGCGAACGCCGTGGACGCCTACGGCGCCGCTGCGCCGCGGGTCGCGATCGTCGTCCTGCACGGCGGCGGCGGCACCAAGGAGGGCATGCCGCATCAGGTCGCGCTGTCGTCCGAGCCCGTGCCCACGGCGGCGAGCATCAACAGGGCCTGGCTGGACGCCGAACGCGTGGTCGTCGCGTTCCCCCAGGGGACGCGGCGCGCGGGGGTCACGACCGGGGGCGGGTCGTGGAACGGGTTCGGCACCTCGGCGTCCGACGACGTGGGCCTGCTCGTGGCCTTGGCGTCCGAGCTGCGGACGCGGTTCGGGGTCGAGCGCGTCTACCTGGCCGGGCACTCGGCGGGCGGCTTCATGACGAACCGCGTCTGGTGCGAGGCGAACGGCGCGTTCGACGCGTATCTGGCCTTGTCAGGGCCGCCTGCGGTGCGGTACGCGGTGGGGTGCTCCCCGTCCGCCGCGAAGCCCTACCTGGCCATCATCGGCTCGGCCGACGACGCGGTGATCGCCGGCGCCCCCTGGGACGCCGCGGTGTGGTCGCTGTTCGGCGCGACCGGTTCGAGCGCGCGCCAGCTGGTCGGGGAGTTCGAGACGCTGCGCCTGCGGGCGGCGGCGCTGTGCGGTGAGACGGTGACGGTGGCGGACGGCGTGGCGTCCGGCAACACGACGGTCTGGACGGCGTGCGACGGACGGCTGCGGCTCGTGCGCGCCGAGGGGGCCGGGCACGACCTGGGCGGGGTGGCCGGCGCCGTCGACCCGGCGGATCGGATGGCGCTCCTGAACGCCCTGCTACGGTTCGCCGAGGCTCAATGAGCCTCCCGCTGCGGCTGCCGATCGAGCCGATGCTGGCCCGCGCCGTGGCGGAGGTGCCGGAGGCGCGGCGTCCGGGAGAGTACTCGTACGAGCCCAAGTGGGACGGCTACCGCTGCATCGTGGCGCGCGACGGGGCGTCCGTGACGCTGTGGAGCCGCAGCCGCAAGCAGCTGACCGACTACTTTCCCGAGGTGGCGGCGTCCGTGCGGGCGCACCTGCCCGAGCAGGTCGTCCTGGACGGCGAGCTGGTGGTGCGGACGGGGCCGCCCGGCTCGCAGCGCCTCGACTGGGAGGCCCTCAGCCTGCGCATCCACCCCGCGGCGTCCCGGGTGGCGCAGCGGGCGGCGCTGACCCCGGCCGAGGTCGTCTGCTTCGACCTGCTCGCGCTCGCCGACCTCGACCTGACGTCGCTGCCGTACGCCGTCCGGCGGGACGCCCTGCTGCGGCTCTTCGACGGCGTGCCGGCGGCGTCCGGGCTGCACGTCTCGCGGGCCACGCCGGACGCCGCGGTGGCGCGCCGCTGGTTCGCCGACTTCGAGGGCGCCGGGCTGGACGGCGTCGTGGCCAAGCGCACCGACGCGCCCTATGCCCCCGGACAACGCACGATGCTCAAGATCAAGCACGCCCGCACCGCCGAGGCGGTGGTGATCGGGTATGGGCTGAGCCGGTCCGGGCCAGGGGTCGGCTCGCTGCATCTCGGGCTGTACGACGAGGGCACGCTCGTGCACGTCGGCGGCATCGGGGCCCTGCCGGACGCCGCCCGCGTCCAGTTGGCCGACGTGCTGGCCGAGCTCGTGCTCACGGGCGAGGAGGCGGACGCCGCGCCGTCGCCCGCGTTGGTGAGCCGGGCCGGGCCGCGGGAGTTCGTGCCGATCCGGCCCGAGCTGGTGGTGGAGGTGGCGTTCGATCAGCTGGAGGGAAAGCGCTTCCGGCACGCGGTCACGTTCGTGCGCATGCGCCCCGACCGCGAGCCCACGTCGTGCCTGCTCGAGCAGATCGAGCGCGCGCCCGCCTACGACCTGGACGCCGTGCTGGGCTCGGGCTGACGTCCGGGGCCAGTGCCAGGGCCAGCCCCAGCCCCAGGATCAGCGCGGCGCGACCCAGCTGTCGATGGCCTCGCCCTTCGCCATGGCGGCGAACATCGCCTTGGACTGCTTGTCGTCCCACAGGACGCTCGACCCCGCGGACGTGGTGGCGTCGGCGTTGCCGATCGGCACGCTCAGCGTGACGCCCTGGCCGGTGCCCAGCCGGACGACGGCGGTGCCGATGCCCGTCAGCTCGGCGACCCCGTCGTCCGCGCCCAGCGTGATGGCCCGGGACGCCGAGTGGTTCACCCCCCACCACCGCCACGGCAGCAGGATCGTCGCCGGCGAGATCACCTTCTTCGCCAGCGCGCCGAGCATCTCCCGCTGCCGCTGGGCCCGCCCCAGATCGCCGAGGGGGTCGGCCTTGCGCATGCGCACGTACCCGAGCGCGGTCACGCCGTCCATCTGCTGGCACCCCGCCGGGATGTCGAGGTTCGAGTCGCGGTCCTTGATCGCCGACGCCGGGCACAGCTCGATGCCGCCCACGGCGTCCACGACGTTCACGAACCCGCCGAACCCGACCTCGGCGTACCCGTCGACGCGCAGCCCGGTGTTCTGCTCGACCGTCTGGACCAGCAGCGTCGGGCCCCCCAGCGCGTACGCCGCGTTGATCTTGTTCTTGCCGTGCCCGGGGATGGCCAGGAAGCTGTCCCGCGGCACCGACACCAGCGCCGCCCGCCCCTGGACGGGCAGATAGAGCAGCATGATCGTGTCCGTGCGCTGGCCGGCGTCGCTGCCGGTGCCGAGCCGCTGCTGCTCCTCGGGGGTGAGGCCGGCGCGCGAGTCGGACCCCGCCAGCAGGTACAGGCTGCCCGGCTGCTCGGCCGGACGCTGCCCCGCGGGCGCCGCGTCCACCCGCGGCATGAACGGCCAGGTCGCCAAGGGCACGCCGAGCAGGTAGATCAGCCCGACCACGAGCACCCAGACGAGCGTCCGGCCGATGCGCCGACCCTTGCGCTTGACCGGGGGTCTCTGCCCGGACGCCGCGCCCCCGGGTTGGGCCTGGGGTGTCCGGCTCGGCGCGGACGCCGGCGCGGACGTGGGCTGCGCGGCAGGGCGTTCGCCGTGGTGACCCACGGGTGTCGGGCGTCCGAGCTCGACGGCGTCCGCGGAAGGCGGGACGGGGGCCGCGGCGGGCGGCGTCCGCACCCGGGTGGCGTCCGGGTCGGCCGCCGGTTCGGAGCCGGGATCACCGCCGTACTGGCCGCGGCGATACAGCCAATCCTCGTCGTCGATCTGGTTCACCCGACCAACCGTAGCCGGGTGCGCGGCGGGATCGGCCGCCGGTCCCTGAGCCTGTCGAAGGGGCGGGCCACCACACCCGCGGCCCTAGCATGGCGCCATGATCAAGCACATCGTCATGTGGACCTTCGCCGACGAGGCCCTCGGACGCACCAAGGCCGAGAACCTCGCCGTCGTCGTCGACGGACTGCGGGCCTGCGCGGGCGTCGTCGACGGCATGGGCGCGTTCGAGGTGTCACCGGCCCAGGACGGGCTCGAGGCCAACTACGACCTGTGCCTCTCCTCGGAGTTCGCGGACGCCGCCGCCCTGGCCGCCTACGCCGCCCACCCGACCCACCGCGCGGTGGCCGAGGTGATCGGGCAGGTCCGCATCGCGCGCGTCGCGTTCGACTACGACACCGAGCGCCTGTAGCACTTCGACAAGCTCAGGGACCCCTCAGGACCGGTGGCTGAGTGATCTGCACGGCCCTTCGACAGGCTCAGGGACCGTCTCGAGGACCGTCGGCTGAGCCTGCCCAAGCCGCTACAGCCCGACCGCGACGACGGCGCCGACGGGGCGTCCGTGCCCCAGCACCGGGCACTCGGCGAGGCGGGTGACGGCGTCCGGCGGGACGAGTCCGCGCAGCAACGCCGCCGTGACGACGCGGGCGGCGCGCCCGCCGTCGGCGATCTTAACCGCGACGCCGCGTCCGTCGGGCAGCCCGACGGCGAAGACCTCCTCGGCGCCCAGCTTGGCGACCAAACCGGGAACGCCGGCCATGAGGTCGCTGTCGGGACGGTCGAGCCCGCCCACGAAGGCCGGATGGTCACGCATGGCGTCGGCGACCCGGCGCTCGGGACCGTCGGCGGCGGCGGCGAGGCGTCCGAACGCCCTGGCCAGCCCCACCAGGGGAAACACCGGGACGGGCGCGCCGCAGCCATCCACGCCGAGCGCGACGATGCGCTCGGCGGTCAATTCGGCCACGGTCGCCAGCACGAGCCGCTGCAGCGGGTGGTCGGCGTCCAGGTAGCCGGCGGTCGGCCAGCCGGACGCCACGCATGCCGCGAGCATGCCCGCGTGCTTGCCGGAGCAGTTCTGCGCCAACGACTCATCGCCGCGCCCGGCGCGCAGCCAGTCGGCGAGCGCGGACTCCTCGCCGGGGCGTCCGGGGGTGTTGCGCAGGTCGGCGACGCTCAGCCCGGACGCCGCGAGCACCTCCTGGACGCCGCGCAGGTGCCGCGGCTCGCCGGTGTGCGACGCGCACGCCAGCGCGAGCGCCTGGGCGGCCAGCGGGGCCCCGGCGCGCAGCGACGCCACGGCCTGCAGCGGCTTGAGCGACGAGCGCGGGAAGATCGGCGTCCTGGGGTCGCCCACGGACCGCTCGAGCGAGCCGTCCGGGGCCGTGACGGCCGCCAGGCCGCGGTGCACCGACTCGACGAATCCGCTGCGCACGACGTGTGCCACCACGGGCGCGTCCTCCAGGCTCACGAGCGGCAGTATGCCAGCCCGCGGTGGCAACAACATTCCTGAGCTTTTCCTTAGAGTCTCTCATCTGACATAGTGAATCCCATGCTGATTCTCAGCGGACTCCGCGCCCTCGCGCTCTCGACCGCAGCGCTCACCTGCGCCGCGTCGGGCGTGCTCGTCGCGGTCTCCGCGCCCGCCACCCAGGTAACCACGGCCGTGCCCGCGGTCGCGCCGCAGGCCACGGCGGACGCCCTGGCTCGCGACGAGGCACTCGTGACCAGCCGCGACGCTGATCGCGTCCAGCTCGCCTCGGCGGTGGAGGCGCGGGCGGCGTCCCTGCTCAGCCAGGCCGAGGAGATCGCGCGGGCCGACGCCGCGCTGGAGGCCCAGCGTCAGGCCGCGGCTGCGGCCGAGGCAGCAGCCGCCGCCGCGCGCAAGGCGGCCGCCGACCAGCTCGCGCAGCAGCAGGGCTACGCCCCCGGCACCACCGACCCGCGCGAGATGGCCCGCCAGATGATGGCCAACAAGTACGGCTGGGGCGACGCGCAGTTCCAGTGCTACGACAACATCATCATGCGCGAGAGCCGCTGGAACCCCCGCGCCGACAACCCCACGTCCAGCGCGTACGGCATCCCCCAGGCCCTCCCCGGCAGCCGCATGGCCAGCGAAGGCGCCGACTGGCGTACCAACCCGGCCACACAGATCCGCTGGGGGCTGAAGTACGTCAAGGAACGCTTCGGGACGCCGTGCGCGGCCTGGTCCTTCAAGCGCGCCCACGGCTGGTACTGACCGCCCGCCCCGACGGGGGCAGACGCAACCATCGGGGGCATCTGTGGAGGCGGCGGTGCGGTAGGGGCCCGCTCGGGCGCCCCTAGTGCAGCCGCGGGTCGCGGTCGTCGACCTGCTCGACGGGATGCAGGTCGGGCATGGGCGCGACGCCGAGGTTGGTGCGCAACATGACGCCGGCCTGGCGTCCGGACACCCAGCCCTCGACCTTCTCGGCCAGCGCCGACAGCCCCCAGTTGATCAGCACGAAGATCACGGCCACGACGAAGTAGGCGACGATCAGGTTGCCGTAGTTGGCGGCGATGCGCTCGCCGGACTGCAGCAGTTCGGGGTACGTGATGATGTAGCCGAGCGCGGTGTCCTTGAGCACGACCACGAGCTGGCTGACCAGCGCCGGCAGCATGGCCCGGATCGCCTGCGGCAGCAGGATCGCCCGCAGCGTCTGTCCCGACGTCAGCCCGATCGCCAGCCCCGCCTCGGTCTGCCCGCGCGGCAGGGCGTGGACGCCGGAGCGCACCAGCTCCGCGATCACGCTCGCGTTGTACAGCGTCAGCCCGGTGACGACGCCGGCCAGGGACGCCGTGGGCCCGGTGAGGATGCCCGAGTAGATGAAGAAGTAGTAGCTGAAGATCATCATCAGCAGCACCGGGACGGCGCGGAAGAACTCCACGAACAACCCCGACACAGCGGCGACGACCTTGTTGTGCGCCAGCCGCCCCACCCCGAGCACGACGCCCAGGACGCCGGCCGTCGCCACGCTCACCGCGGCCGCCAGCACGGTGGCCCGCAACCCGGGCAGGATGTAGGCCGTCCAGACCACGGGGTTCGCGAACGGCGCCCACGCCTGCGGGGTGAGCTCGTCGCGCAGCAGCCACAGCGCGCCGGCGGTGATGCCGAGGATCAGCACCGTCCCGAGCACGGCCAAGATGAAGTACCGCCGCCGCGCCTTGGGGCCCGGCAGGTCGAACAGCACCGCCTGCGCGCTCATCGCAGCACCGCCGCCCGCTTGGACCACCACGTGAACAACAGCCCCAGCGGCAGCGTGAGCACCACGAACCCCGTGGCCATGATCACGAAGATGGGCACGATCAGGTCGGAGTAGGTCTCGATCATCTCCTTCATGCGGAACGCCGCCTCGGCGACGCCGATGGTCGCCACGACGGTGGTGTTCTTGCACAGCGCGATCATCGTGTTGCCGAGCGGCGCGATCGACCCCCGGAACGCTTGCGGCAGGATCACCTCGCGCAGCGACTGGGTGAAGTCCAGCCCGATGGCGCGGGCCGCCTCGGCCTGCCCGGCCGGGACGGTGTTGATGCCCGAGCGCAGCGACTCGGCCACGAGCGAGCTGTGGTACACCGCGATCGCCACGATGCCCATGAGGTAGTTGTGCACCCGGGTCGGTTCCGACAAGGGCGCGAGCGAGAGTTGCATCTTCATGTAGACGCCGAACGCGAAGAAGAACGCGATGAGCGTCAGCGGGGTGTACAGCACGACGTTGGTGTACAGGGCCGCCGCCTTGGAGAAGATCGCGACCGGCGAGACGCGCATGACGGCGATGAGCGTGCCGAGCACGAGCGCCCCGACCGCGCCCCAGAACGTGAGCTGGACGGTCAGCCAGAACGCGTTCAGCACGTTGTACTCCGCGAGCATCTCGCCGAGGCGTCCCACGCGTCCTCCTTCTCGGGTCGGGGGGCCCGAGGGCCGGTGCCTGCGGCGTCCGGCCCCCGGGCGTCCTGGGTGGGGCTACGTGCAGGCGTCCACCTTCGGCGGGTTGGTGGCGGCGTCCGGCTTGAAGCCGGAGGCGCCGACGGTCTTGTCCAGGGCGGTCTTCCAGGCGCCGCTGCTGACCATCTTCTCCAGGGCGGTGTTGACCTTCTGGCAGGTCGCCGTGTCGCCCTTCTTGAGGCCGACGCCGTAGCGCTCGGTGCTAAACGTCTTGCCGACGACGCGGAGCTTGCCGGCGTACTGCGCCTGCGCGGCGTACCCGGCGAGGATCACGTTGTCGGTGGTCAGCGCGTCCACGCCCTTGGACGCCAGCGCGGAGACGCACTTGGAGTACGTGTCGTACTCGACCAGGTCGACGCCCGGGTACTGCTTCTTCACGTTCTGCGCGGGCGTCGAGCCGGCCACCGAGCACAGCTTCTTGCCGGTCAGGGACTCGGGGCCGGTGATGGAGGTGTCCTCGGTGCGCACCAACAGGTCCTGCCCGGCGACGAAGTAGGGCCCGCCGAAGGACACCTTCTCCTTGCGCGCGTCGGTGATCGAGTAGGTCGCGAAGATCAGCTTGACCTGGTCGCCCTGGATCATCGTCTCGCGCTGCGCCGACTTGGCCTCGACGAACTCGATGTTCGCGGCCGGGTAGCCCAGCTCGTTGGCCACGAACGTGGCCACCTCGACGTCGAACCCCGTGAACGTGTTGCCCTCCTGCAGCCCGAGGCCGGGCTGGTCGAACTTGATGCCGATCTTGATCTTGCCGGCCGGGGCGGCGCTGCCGGACGCGGCGGGGGTGGCTGCGCCGCTGCACGCGGTCAGGGCGAGGGTGAACGCGGCCGCGCCTGCGGCGAGGGCGAACGACACCGGGCGCCGGCGTCCTGCGGAACTCTTCGGGGAACGGATCATGACTGGTCCTTTCTGGCGGTGCGGTGATGCGGTCGGGATCTTGGCCGGACGCCGCGGCGTCCGGTCGGGTCTTCTAGTGGGTGAGGATCTTGCTCAAGAAGTCCTGCGCGCGGGCGGTGCGAGGGTTGGTGAAGAACTCATCAGGGGTGTTCTCCTCGACGATCAGGCCGTCGGACATGAACACCACGCGGTCGGCGGCCTTGCGTGCGAAGCCCATCTCGTGGGTGACCACGATCATCGTCATGCCCTGCTTGGCCAGGCTGACCATGACGTCGAGGACCTCGTTCACCATCTCGGGGTCGAGCGCCGAGGTGGGTTCGTCGAAGAGCATGACCATGGGGTCCATGGCCAGGGCGCGGGCGATGGCCACGCGCTGCTGCTGGCCGCCGGAGAGCTGCGCGGGGTACTTCGCGGCCTGGTTGGCGACGCCGACGCGCTCCAGCAACTCCAGGCCGCGCTTCTTGGCGGCCTCGGCACCCAGTTTGCGCACCTTGAGCGGGCCCAACGTCACGTTCTGCAAGATCGTCTTGTGCGCGAACAGGTTGAACGACTGGAACACCATGCCCACGTTGGAGCGCAACTCGGCCAGCGCCTTGCCCTCCTCGGGCAGCAGTTGGCCGGCGATGCGGATCGTGCCGGAGTTGATCGCCTCCAGGCGATTGATCGTGCGGCACAGCGTGGACTTGCCCGAACCCGACGGGCCGATCACCACGACGACCTCGCCCTTGCGGACCGTCAGGTTGATGTCGACGAGCACATGCAGGTCTCCGAAGTACTTGTCGACGCCCACCATCTCAACGACGGGGGCGTCGGAGGCAGGAGACGCTGTCATGGGGGCACCTTACTGTCGCCTTGTGTCGCAGAACCGAGCCGGCCGGTTACTTTTTGGTTTCGGCGCGCCCGGGGGTCGGCGGGACGCGCGGGTAGGGTGGCGCCGTGACGAGCGGCCAGCGACCGTGGGACCAGCCCGACCCCGAGTCGGGCGACGACGACGCGGGCGCGTCCAGGTTCCCCGACTTCACCGCCCCCTGGGCGGCGCCGCAGCAGCCGCCGTCCGCACCCCAGTCCCCGCCCCAGTCGGCTCCCTGGACGCCGCCGCAGCAGTACCCCCCGCAATCTCCGCCGCAACCGCAGCAGTCGGGCCCCTGGACGCCGCCGCAGCCGGCCAACGTCCACGGCTGGACGCCGGAGTGGAACCCCGCGCGGACGCCCGCTTCCCGCAGCCTGAGCAAACTGGCCGCCCACCCGTCGGCGACGAGCATCTCCCTAATCGCGGCCAACGTGCTGGTCTGGCTGGCGACGAGCCTGAGCGGCGGGTCGGACGGGGTCCTGTTCAGCCGGCTGGCGCTCAGCGTCCGGGGGCTGTGCTCGACGGCGTCCGGCATCCGGGGCGCGCCGAACGCGTTCACGTGCGAGGCGGCGCGCGGCACGTGGATCCCCGGCGTCGCGGACGGCGCCTGGTGGCAGCTGATGACCAGCGCGTTCGTGCACCTGTCGCTGTTGCACCTCGGCGTCAACATGGCCGTGCTGTGGATGCTGGGCAGCACGCTCGAGACCACCTTGGGCCGCCCCCGCTACCTGACGCTGTTCGGCATCTCCGCCCTGACCGGGTCGGTGTTCGTGTACTGGCTGGCCGACCCGCTGACCACCACCGCCGGGGCGTCCGGGGCGGTGTTCGGGTTGCTGGGCGCGCTGCTGGTCTTGGTGCTGCGGGCGCGGGCCAACCCCACCAACCTGCTGTTCTGGCTGGGCATCAACGTGCTGCTGGTGTTCGTGCCCGGCTCGACGCTGTCGTGGGAGGCCCACCTCGGCGGCTTCCTCGGCGGCATGCTCTACACCTTCTTGGCAACGCGGTTCACCGGACGTCGCGCCTCCACCGCCTGGATCGCCGTCGGCATCTGGGTGACGGTGCTGGTCGCGCTGGTGGCCGTCCGCACGATGCTGCTCTGACGTCGGAGATCGGACGCCGCCCGGCGAGCCGGCGACCCTCCCTATCCCTTGTCGGAGCGGCGCTCTAGGGTGGGCGACGTGCGGGGTCCGACGGCGGGCCCCCACCCTGGAAAGGACCACCATCATGGGAGTCGACCCCACCACCGGCGCTCTGGACGCCGCTGCCCAGGCCGAGCGCGACGCCGAGGCGATCCGCAACATCGAGGCCATGCGCAACATCGAGGCCATGAAGGAGCGCGCCGCCGCCGAGGCCGCCCAAGCCACGACCACGGAGGCCGCGCCCGAGCCGGCGGCTGCGCCCGCCCCCGCACCGGAGCCCGAGCTGCGCACCTACACCGTGCAGAAGGGAGACACCCTGTCGGCCATCGGCAAGAAGTTCGGCGTGAAGTGGCGCGCGATCGCCGAGCTCAACGGCGTCGCCAACCCCGACCGCATCTTCCCCGGCCAGGTGTTCAAGATCCCGAACGCGTGACGCCCGGCGGGTGATCCTGATCGATCCGCCCGCGTGGCCGGCGCACGGCACCCACTTCGGCCACCTGGTCTCGGACGCCTCGCTGGACGAGCTGCACGCCTTCGCCCGCCGCACGGGGCTCCCCCACCGGGGCTTCGACCACGATCATTACGACGTGCCGGCGTCCCGCTACGACGACCTGGTCGCCGCGGGGGCGGTGCCGGTGGCGTCGGCGGAGCTGGTCCGGCGTCTCGTCGGGTCGGGGCTGCGCGTCCGTCCGGCCGAGAAAACGCCGACCCGGCGCGTGGCTCGCGCCCGGCTGGACGCCGCCTGGGACGCCCTGCTCCCCGGCGAGCCGTGGCTGCGCGACGACCTGCTCGCGCGCTGGGGCGAGCCGCACCGGCGCTACCACGACGTCCGGCACCTGGCCTCCTGCCTGGCCGCGCTGGACGACCTCGGCGCCGACGACCCGCTCGTGGCGCTGGCGGTCTGGTTCCACGACGCGGTGTACGACGGCGTCCCGGGGCGGGACGAGGAGGCGTCCGCAGCCTTGGCGTCCGAGCGGCTGGACGCCGTCCTGCCCGGCCCGGACGTGGCCGAGGTGGCCCGGCTGGTCCGGCTCACGGCGTCCCACGACCCGGCGCCGGGCGACCACCGCGGCGCCCTCGTCGTCGACGCCGACCTGTCGGTGCTGGGGTCGCTGCCGGGGCGCTACCACGTGTGCGCGACGTCCGGGCCGAGTACGAGCACGTCGACGACGCGGCCTTCGCCGCCGGCCGGGCGCGGGTGCTGCGCCGCCTGCTCGACCTCGATCCGCTCTACCGGACGTCGGCCGGCGCCGCGCTGTGGGCGGATTCCGCGCGCCGCAACCTCACCGCGGAACTGGACGCGCTCACGTGACGTCGCGGCGCCGGAACGCCAGCAGCGAACCCGCCGCCACCACGCCCACGAGCACGAGCAGGTAGACCAGCCCCTGGGCGAACGGCAGGGACCTCTCCACGAAGTCGGTGACCACCCCGTGCTCGGTGACCCGGTCGACGGGGATGTTGAACGTGGTCCCGAAGTTCAGGTAGGCGGCGATGTTGTGCTCGGGCAGCCAGCCGGCCAAGCGCTCGAAGCCCGGGATCAGGTACAGCACGCCCACGGACATCTGCAGGAACAGGTAGACGATCGGGATGGCCGTCGCCGCGATCGTCGTGCGCGTGAGCACCGCGAGCGCGCCGCCCAGGGCGGCCATCATGGCGCCGAACCCCAGCCCGCGGGCGGCGATCGCGAGGGCGGCGTCCGGCGAGCCGACCGCCGCGGACCCCTGCAGCACCCAGACCCCGCCCGCAGCGGACGCCAGCAGCAACGCCTCGATGATCAGCACGACGAGGGCACCGGCGACGGCCAGCACTGCGAACCGGGACGCCCACACGCGCGTCCGGTTGGGCACGAACGTCAGCCACGTCGACACCGTCCCGTGCCGGTACTCCGCGCCCCAGAAGCTGGCGGCGAGGATCATCGCCAGGATGCCGCCCAGCCCCGCGCCCGCGTTCGCGGCGCCGCTCACGGCGTCCGTCCAGCCGAGCGGCTGGGGGATGAAGTCGGCCTCCTTCGGCTCCTCCAGGAGGCCGGCGCAGTCCTTGCGCTGGTCCTCGGGCAGGCCTTCGATGCAGCTTTGATAGTTGACCTGCGCGTATTCGGCCCACTGCGCGTGCGCCTCGGCGTAGTAGCGGCGTCCCTCCTCGACCGACGCCCCGGACGGCGGACGCGCCGCCGACACCATCGACACCGCCGCCAGGCAGGCGACCGCGATCCCGCACGCGAGCGTGATCCACAGCCCGCGGCGCGCGAGCCAGCGGGACGTCTCGGCGACCAACAGCCGCATCATCGCGCCGCCTCCTGGGTGAGCAGGTGCCGGGGTCCGCCGCCGTGCTGCGTGGTGGTCAGGTGTTCGGCGCGGGTGAGCTCGAGGAACACGTCCTCGAGATTGGTCTGCGCCATGCCGAGCTCGGCGGGCCACAGGCCGGCGGTGCCGAGGGTGCGGGCCACCTCGGCCGGGTCGGTGTCGGCGTGCGGACGCCGGACGGTCAGCCCGCCCGCGGCGTCCGGCTCGACGGCGTAGCCCGCGTCGGTCAGCACGCGGACGGCGTCCGGCACCGGCCGGACCACGACGCGGACGCCGCCCGTCCCGGCCAGGATCTCGTCGACGCGCCCGGCGCGAAGCAGGCGGCCACGGCCGATGATGCTGACGGTGTCGGCGACCTGCTGCACCTCCGAGAGCAGGTGGCTGGACACGACGACCGTCTTGCCGGCGTCGCCCAGCGAGCGCATCGTGGCGCGGATCTCGTGGATGCCCGCCGGGTCGAGGCCGTTGGTGGGCTCGTCGAAGATGAGCAGCTCGGGGTCCTTGAGCAGCGTGGCCGCGATCGCCAGCCGCTGCTTCATGCCGAGGGAGTAGCGCCGCACGTCGTCCTTGGCGCGGCCGGACAAGCCCACGTGCTCCAGCACCTCCTCCACGCGGGGGGCCGGGACGCCGATGCCCTGGGCCAGGATGGCGAGGTTGCGGCGTCCGGACACGGTCGGGAAGAAGCGCGGCTGCTCGACGATCGCGCCGACTCGGTCGACGATGGCCTCGAGGCGGTCCGGGACGCGCTCGCCGAGCACCTCCATCGTGCCGTCGTCGGGCTTGATCAGGCCGAGCAGCATGCGCAGCGTCGTGGTCTTGCCCGAGCCGTTGGGGCCCAGGAACCCGTGCACCCCGCCGCGCGGGATGACCAGGTCGAGCCCGGCCACCGCGACCGTCGCGCCGCGCTGGTAGGTCTTGCGCAGGCCCTGGGTGCGGACGGCCCAGCGTCCGGGTGTGTCGTCGTCGTCGTCCCACGGCGCGCGCGTCGTCGGGGCGAGGTGAGTCGGGGCGGACTGTGCCGCGGCGGGGGGTGGTGGAGACGCCATGGCCGCCATCATGTCAGGCGTGGCCGCCGACGGGTCGACACTCCATCGATTCGCCGACATTCCGCAGTTTTTCGGGAGTTCCAGCCAATCGATGGAGTGTCGACGCAGAGGGCGCCCGCCCCGCAGATCAGCCGACGGCGGCGCGGGCGGCGGAGAAGGCGTCGGCGCAGGCGATGACGTCGGCCTCGGTGTGCGCGGCCGACAGCTGGACGCGGATGCGCGCCTTGCCTCGCGGCACGACGGGGAAGCTGAACGGGATGACGTACACCCCGTCCGCGAGCATGCGCTGGGCGACGCGCCCGGCCCGCAGCGCGCCGTCCTCACCGGGGAACATCACCGGCGTGATCGGGTGCGGCGGCACCCCGGCCGGGCGCACGGCGTCCGACGCGGCGCCCGAGAAGGGGTCGAGGTCGAAGTCGGCGGCGGCCATCAGGTCGCGGAACAACGCCGTGTTGGCCTGGAGTTGGGCCCGGCCGTCGCCGCTGGACGCCGCCAGCTCCAGCGCCGCCAGCGACCCCGCCACCACCGCCGGCGGCACGGAGTTGCTGAACAGGTACGGACGCGCGCGCTGGCGCAGCAGCGCGACGATGCCCGCGCGGGCGCTGACGTACCCCCCGGACGCCCCGCCGAGCGCCTTGCCCAGCGTCCCGGTGAGGATGTCGACGCGCTCGGAGACCCCGAAGAGCTCCGGCGTCCCGCGCCCGTGGGCGCCGACGAACCCGACGGCGTGCGAGTCGTCCACGCAGACGAGCGCGCCGTGGGCCTCGGCGAGATCGCAGATCTCGGGCAGCGGGGCGTAGGCGCCGTCCATCGAGAACACGCCGTCGGTGACGATCACCTTGTGGCGCGCCCCGGACGCCTCCTCCAGCCGCGCGGCCAGGTCGCCCATGTCGGCGTTGCGGTAGCGGTAGCGGACCGCCTTGGCCAGCCGGATGCCGTCGATGAGCGAGGCGTGGTTCAGCTCGTCGGAGATGATCGCGTCCTGCGGCCCGAACAGCGCCTCGAACAGACCGCCGTTGGCGTCGAAGCAGCTGCCGAACAGGATCGTTTCGTCGGTGCCGAGGAACGCGCTGAGCCGCTCCTCCAGCTCGCGGTGCGGCGCTTGGGTGCCGCAGATGAACCGCACGGACGCCATGCCGAAGCCCCACCGGTCCAGCCCGTCGCGCGCCGCAGCGACGATGCGCGGGTCGTCGGCCAGCCCCAGGTAGTTGTTGGCGCAGAAGTTGAGGACGCCGGCGTCCGAGCCCCGAACCCCGATCTCCGCCGACTGCGCGGTGATCAGCACGCGCTCCCGCTTGGTCAGCCCGGCCGCCTCGATCTCGGCCAGGGTCGCGGCCAGGTGATCGCCGAAGTCTCCGTACACGTCAGCTCCAATCCAGGATGACCTTGCCGCACTGGCCCGACCGGGCGACGGCGAACGCCTCGGCCCAGTCCTCGGCGGCGAAGCGGTGGGTGATGACCGAGCGGACGGCGTCCGCCAGCACCGGCGACGTGGACAGCATGGACGTCATCAGGTACCACGTCTCGAACATTTCCCGGCCGTAGATGCCCTTGATGGTGAGCATGTGCGTGATCACGCGTCCCCAGTTGATGGCGTAGTCGGACGCCGGCAGGCCCAGCATGGCCACCTTGCCGCCGTGGTTCATGTTCTCCAGCATCTCGGCGACCGCGGCCGGCGCCCCGGACATCTCCAGGCCGATGTCGAAGCCCTCCTTCATGCCCAGCGCGCGCTGGGCCTCGGCGAGCCGGGTCGTGGACGCGTTGACGACCAGGTCGGCACCCGCGGCGTCCGCCAGCGCCAGCCGGTAGTCGGACAGGTCGGTGACGACGATGTGCCGCGCGCCGGCGTGCCGGGCGATGGCGGCGGCCATGACGCCGATGGGTCCGGCGCCGGTCACCAGGACGTCCTCGCCGATGAGGGGCCACTGCAGCGCCGTGTGCGTGGCGTTGCCGAGGGGGTCGAAGATCGCGCCGAGGTCTGGGTCGACCCAGTCGGGGTGCTTCCACACGTTCTCGACCGGTAGCACCACGTAGTCGGCGAAGGCGCCGTCGGTGTTGACGCCCAGCCCGACGGTCCGGATGCACTGGTGGCGGCGTCCGGCGCGGCAGTTGCGGCAGTAGCCGCAGACGATGTGCCCCTCGCCCGAGCAGCGGTCGCCGGGGGCGAGCTCCTTGACCTCGGACCCGACCTCCACTATCTCGCCGAAGAACTCGTGCCCGATCGTCTGCGGGACGCGCACCTGGGACGCCGCCCAGTCGTCCCAGCTCTGCAGGTGCAGGTCGGTGCCGCACAGGCCCGCCCGCAGGACGCGGATCTTGACGTCCCAATCGCCGCAGACCGGCTCGGGACGGTCGACCAGCGCGAGCCCCGGGCCCGCCTCCATCTTCGCCAGCGCTCGCACCAGCCCATCCTGTCATCGTTGCCGGTGGAGCCGAACCCTGAACCGAAAGGGGACGGTTCTCTTTCGGTTCAGGGGAGAACCTGAGGATGGTGGGACGCCTCCTGAACCGAAAGAGAACCGTCCCCGCGCGTGGCCCGCGCGTGGCAATATCGTCACTCGGACGTTTCGGAATCCCCCGCGGGGTGTGTTAGGTTCGCCTTACCTAACCCGTTTGGAGTTCGCTCGTGCTTGCCAACTTCCTGATCGGGCTCCGCGAGGGGCTCGAAGCGGCCCTCGTGGTCAGCATCCTGGTGGCGTACCTGGTGAAGACCGATCGCCGCGCGTCCCTGCCCGCGCTGCGGCTCGGGGTCGGCATCGCCGTGGCCGTCTCGCTCGCGTTCGGCGCCCTGCTCACGTACGGCCCGCGCGGGCTGACGTTCGAGGCCCAGGAGCTGATCGGCGGGCTGCTCTCGATCGTGGCCGTCGGCCTGGTCACCTGGATGATCTTCTGGATGGCCCGCACCGCCCGCACCCTGTCGGGCGAGCTGCGCAACCGGGTGGACGCCGCGGAGTCCGGCTGGGCGCTGGCCGTGGTCGGCGCGTTCGCCGTCGGGCGCGAGGGCCTGGAGACCGCCCTGTTCCTCTGGGCGGCGACGCGCGCGGCCGCGCGCACGTCCGGGTCGACGACCGAGCCGCTGATCGGCGCGCTGCTGGGCATCGCCGTGGCGGTCGTCATCGGCTACCTGATCTACCGCGGCGCGGTCCGGATCAACCTGTCCCGGTTCTTCCAGTGGACCGGCGCGTTCCTGATCGTCGTGGCGGCCGGCGTGCTGGCGTACGGCGTCCACGACCTGCAGGAGGCCCGGTTCCTGCCCGGGCTGGACGTGCTGGCCTACGACGTGTCCGGCGTCATCGCCCCCGGCGGCGTCCTGGGGACGCTGCTCAAGGGCATCTTCAACTTCTCGCCCGCGGCCACCGTGGCCGAGGCGATCGCCTGGTGGGCCTACCTCGTGCCCGTCGGGTGGCTGTATTGGCGCACGGTCACCTCCCCGCGACCCGACACCTCCCTGAACCGAAAAGGAACCGTCCCCCAAGGAGCCAACCCGTGATCTCCCCCTCCCGCGTCGCCGCACTCACCGCGGCGGCCTGCCTGGCCCTGACCGGCTGCACCGACAACACCGCCACCAACAGCACCGACGCCCGCAAGCTGACGGTCACGGCGTCCGACACCGGCTGCGTGGTCAGCTCGGCGGCGGCGCCGTCGGGCACGCTGAGCTTCTCGGTGTCGAACGCGGGCACCCAGATCAACGAGTTCTACCTGCTCGCCGCCGACGGGCTCCGCATCGTCGCCGAGGTCGAGAACATCGGCCCCGGCCTGGCCCGCGAACTGGTGCTGACCGCCGCCCCCGGCGAGTACGTGACGGCCTGCAAGCCGGGCATGCTCGGGGAGGGCATCCGAGGCAAGCTCACTGTGACCGACTCGGGCGCGCCGGTGGGCCCGACCGGCGACGACGCCGCCCTGGTGGCGGACGCCGACCGGCTCTACGGCGCCTATGTGCGCGACCAGGTCGACCAGCTGCTGGTGAAGACGAAGACGTTCGCGTCCCTGGTCACCGCCGGACGCGACGACGAGGCCCGCGCCCTGTACGCCGATGCCCGCGTGCACTGGGAGCGCGTCGAGACCGTGGCGGAATCCTTCGGCGACCTCGACCCGTTGATGGACGCCCGTGAGGCCGACCTCGAAGAGGGCGACGAGTTCACCGGCTGGCACCGCCTCGAGAAGGACCTGTGGCCCGCCCGCGCCGAGGGCTACACCGCGATGACCGCCGCCGAGCGCACCGCGATCGCCGACCAGCTCGTCGCCGACACCACCGAGCTGCACACCCGCGTCCAGACGCTGACGTACTCGGCATCCGACATCGCCAACGGCGCCAAGGGC
>WBZS01001042.1_pt1 | contig 25169 bp, 16 predicted proteins | sample 5204201 | NCBI WGS metagenome assembly WBZS01 (sample SAMN12344357, study PRJNA552823) | activated sludge metagenome | biome: Activated sludge suspended growth; feature: Nitrification reactor; material: Wastewater; isolation source: activated sludge from nitrification reactor of wastewater... | reverse complement strand
CCCTCGCGGCAGCAAGGCATGAAAAAAAATCCGAGGCGTTTGAACGGGGTAAGGAAATCTTCGCCCAACAAAAATGCGCGACCTGCCATGCACCGCCGACATTCACTACCGCCAAGACGTATGACGTGGGAGTCCATGATGAACTTGGCGGAACGCGATTCAACCCGCCTTCCCTGCTTGGCGTCAGTCAGGGAGGTCCCTATTTCCACGACAACCGTGCCGCGACGCTTGAAGAGGTCTTCACGCGGCACCGCCACCAGCTGCGCGAGCCTTTGTCTCCCGCGTCGGTCCACGACCTCGTGGAGTTTTTGAAGAATCAATGACGCCCCGCCGAGCGCCGACCACGAAATCCCCATTTCTCACCTAGGAGTAACTTTATGCGGCTCAGGACTCTGATATTGACCGCGCTGTTGAGCGGTGTGTTGTTCGCCCCCGTCGTCGCCGTTTCGCAGGAGAAAAAAGAGCCACCCAAGAAGGAAGCGAAGAAAAACCCGCCACGCATCGTCGCGACGAACGAAATCGAAGCAGGACCGGATTTCAAGGTTCAGGGTGAATATTTGGGTGAAGTCGGTGGCAAAAAGGTCGGCGCCCACGTGATCGCGCGGGGTGATGGACGGTTTGACATCAATCTACTTGCAGGGGGTTTGGCCGGCGCGGGCTGGGACAACAAGACGAAACAAGTTGCCACCGCCAAGACGGAAGAAGGCGTGGTGCGTGTTCAGGGGAAAGACCTTTCAGGTCAAATCACCGGAGGTCGATTCGAGGTGAAAGCTGGGGGCAAAAGCGGCGTCCTCGAACATGTCGTTCGGCAAAGCCCCACCCTGGGCATGAAACCTCCCACCGGATCCGTGGTCCTTTTCGACGGTTCCTCCGCGAGCGAGTGGAACAACGGCAAACTCGTCGAAGGTAATCTGCTGAATAACGGAGTCACGTCCAAAAAGAAGTTCACCGACTTTACCTTCCATATGGAGTTTCGCTTGCCTTATATGCCTAAATCCACCAGCCAAGGCCGGGGCAACAGCGGTTTGTACCTTCAGGACCTTTATGAGCTGCAAATCCTCGACAGTTTCGGTCTCAAAGGTCTGAATAACGAATGTGGCGGCTTTTATCAGCAATTCGATCCCGACATCAACATGTGCTTTCCGCCTCTGAGTTGGCAGACGTACGACATCGATTTCACCTCGGCTCGGTTCGGTCCGGATGGCAAGAAATTGAGCCCCGCCAAGGTGACGGTTCGCCACAACGGCGTCGTCGTGCACGATCAACGTGAATTCAAGCACCCTACCCCGCCCCACGCCAAGGATGCTGAGAAAGGCGAACCACGACCGTTCCAACTCCAAAACCACGGCGATCCGGTCTATTTCCGCAACATCTGGGTCGTGGAACGAAAGTAAACCACGCTCGGAGCAGCTCACGAAACATGCGATCGATCAGCGAGCCGCGACGGTGAGAGTGCGGAATCGACACGGTACCGACGGTGGCGGCTCGTTTTGGTGCGACGCGATTGGCAACCATTCTTGATCACGGATTTCACGCCCGTGTGATCCGTGATTCGCTCGTCATTTCTGGGGCAGATTCTCGAATACGATTTGGCGCTTGGCAACGGCGTGAGACAACTCCGCGAGGATTTTTCGTAGTGCCAAGAATTCGCGGCGCGTGACGGTGGGCATTCCTTGCGCGATCGCCCAAAGCCATTGAGCGTGTCGGCGGAGTTTGGGGTTGGGCCACCAACCGTGCAGTTGGATCGAAGCGGGCGAGGCGCCGTCCTGCGTTCGCCACCATTCCGCGGAAATGGCGTGATGGTGCTGGAACCAACGCCGAGCCAACTCCCGCGCTGGCAGCGTCAAGTTGGGCGCGATCCGCAGCGCGAGGAGATGTTGATCGATTTCATTTCCCAGGATCGGCATCCCGAAGGTGGGACCCACGGTTTGCGCGACCTGAGTATCCTGATGAAAGCGTGACGCCGCCAGGCGTTTAAGGCCATACCCAATCAACGCCAGGGTGCCCAGCCCCGCACAAAGCCGCCACAAGATCGTGTCGGAGACATTTTCGAAAAGCAGGCGATGAAAAAAATCTTCCCGTTCGAGACCGACTAATAGGCGATTGATGACTTCCGGCGTCGGAACGGGAACATTCACCTCAGCCTTTAAAGATACGTCGAACGTAGGCACCACTTCGCCATCAATGACCAGGCAGATTTTGCGGGACGCCGACGGTTCGTTTGATTCACGAAGCCAACGCAGAACGTTGTTGGCGAACATGAAATTGTCGGCTTCAGATTGCAGCAGCATGCCGTTGACGAAAACGCCATGCCCCGCGAGGAAGACGCATCGGCCTCCCGGGCCAGCGTCCGCACCGCTTGCGAAGAGGTAAAATGGGCCCCGTGCTCCCCCTTGAAAGATTCGGGCGAACGCGTCGGCGACGTCTTTGGGGGGCGGTCCCAGTGGAAGGCGGAGTGAGACTGGCCAATTGGGTCGGTTCGTTTCGAAATAGCTCGGCGCGTTGGTCGCCAATCCTTTGAACATGCCACGAAATAGCGGGTGGGGCGGGAGGGTCGAAGCCACGAAATACGGGCAATCCGGATTGTCGAGGTAACCACCCTCGGGTTGCTGGAACTTCAAGCCCATGACGGAGAGGTTCCAAGGGATTCCATTCACCAAACGCGGGTCTCGGTAATCGCTCGCATAAAGAAAATTTCCCCCACGGGCGACGAATTTCGCGAGATTGGGTCCGCCTTCCAACGCATCCACGCGACCGAGCACCATCAAGACCGTTTGGCTGGGGTCCGCCTTCGAAAGTCCTTCGAAAGACGCGATGGGTTCTAATCCTTTTTGGTGCAGAAGGAATTTTAGAACCTCGAACCCTTCAAAAGGGATCGCGTGGATCTCGTCTTTTTGAGCCTGGACGTTCGAGGTGAAAGCGAACGCCAGGCCCAACGCCAAAATGCCGCCGAACGACATGCGGAGCGAGTCGGCGATGCGTTTCATGCGATCGCTCCCGCGAGGTGTTTGAGCGCGGTGCGTGCCTGGGATTTTTGTTGGGCGGAGAGTTCGGTTGGGGGATCCACGGTGTAGCGGAGGATTTCGTACAAGCTGGCCACCGCATGAACGATTTCGTGTTCATTTGGTAGGCCTTGAATCCAGCGATTCGAAATTTCTCGGTGATTCCAGGGTTGGGCTTGCACGCCGAACCGGCGCAGGGCGAGGTATTCAAAAAGGATGAGAAGGTCATTTCGGGTGGCGACGTCATCTGGTTGGAGGGGCCAGGGACCGGCGTCGAAGAATTCCTTTCCTCGCCGCGACTTTCGAGTCGCGCGTTGCCAAAGCCAGACCTGGACCGCTACCAAGGCGACCAGGCCGAACAGAAGGATCCAGGCAATCCCATCGCTCCATTGAAAATCACCAACGTTGGGAAACGCGCCTGGGAGCGGCGGATTCGGGACCGAGGGCGGATTCCACATGCCAGGGTTGGGCTGGAGAGCGGGGGGCAGCTTGGGTAGCTGGAGATCTTTGAGACGGTCCCAGGCGTCGTCCGGAATTTTCTTCGCCAAATCCTGCCAAGGAATTTTTTCCATCCAATTCGCCAGGCTGCTCGAATCGGCGCCGCCGCCCATCATCCCCTTTTGCATCTGTTGAAGTGCCTCTTGGAAGGCTGGCGAATTCGAGAAATGATCCCCTAAGTTCGAATTTTCGAGGCGTTTGAGTGCGTTCTCGAACCACCGATGCATTGCGTCTGGCTCGGGAATCTTGGGAGCGCTCTCGGGAAGTTTCGGCAGCGGGAATTCGATTTTTGCTTTCTCGGCCGGATTCTTGTTGCCCGCATTCTCCGGGGGCTCTTGAGGTGGAACGAGGTTCTTCAACTCCTTCTGGAGATTCTGTATCTGTTCGGGCGTCGGCGCTCCTTTTTTTCCCTTCTGTGACTCAATCCATTCCTTGGCAAATTTTTCGACCTCCGCCTTCTGGTGGGCGAGGTCCTTCAGATCGGCGCCTTGGTACTTTTTGAGAAAATCCTCCGCCAAGCGCTGCATCATTTCCTTGGCGAGGGTCGATTCGAAATGTTGCTTGAAAAGCTGCTCGACGTTGCCGCGGTAGGGAAGAGGGACGTATCGGCGTTCAGGCCCCTCGCCGCCCGGCTGGGCGAACAAGAGGGCCGGGGTAAATGTGAGAATGAAAAAAGCAACGACCGTTTCCCGTAAAGGAAACGAATATGCGGATCGCCCGGTGACCTGGCACGCGTTTCTCATGCCTCCACTGTAAAGCCCGTTCCGATGCTTGGCAATGTGGAGTACGTTCCGCGAACGTCGCCAACCAAGCTACCGAGCGATCCGCAACGTCGTCCTGGGCATTTCCAACTTATGGGTCTCGGCCTGCATTTCCTGCACGACCAGCGAACGAATTCGAAGGAATTTTTCCGCGATCTCAGGGTCGAATTGCTTGCCTTTGTTCTTTTCGACCTCCGCAAACGCTTGCTCGGGCGGCATGCCTTTGCGATAGGGACGGTCCGACGTCATGGCGTCAAACGCGTCGGCGACGGCGACGATGCGCGCCAGCATCGGAATGTTGGTGCCGGCGAGTCCATCTGGATAGCCCATCCCATCCCACCGTTCATGATGCGAGCGGACGATCGGAATCACATCATGGAGTTCGACGACTTGCTCAAGGATCTTCGCGCCCTTGGTCGTGTGGGTTTTCATCACTTCGAATTCGGAGGGCGTGAGCTTCCCGGGCTTGCGCAGGATCGCGTCGTCGATGCCGATTTTGCCGATGTCGTGCAAGGGAGTCCCGATTCGGATCAGGTGTAAATCCTTGGCGGAGACATCGAGGTGCTGCGCCAGGAGCGTGGAATATTGGGTCACGCGAGCTGTATGACCGCCGGTGTACTCATCCCGCATTTCCACGGCTTGAGCCAACATGGTGATCGTCGCGTAAAAGAGATCTCGCTGTTTTCGCTGCATTTCGGCGCATTCGATGCCCGCGGAAACGTGGGCGGCCATGGCGTCGGCCAAGTTGAGGTCGTCGGTCGTGAACGGCTCTTGCATTGGCCCGCGATCCAGGTGCAGCACGCCGATGCGCCGCCTGGGCGTTCGCAGCAGAACGCATAGCACCGAAGCCATGGTCCCTTCCGCGATGCTCCGAGCTCCCGCCAACTCAGGGTCTTCGTCGACATGCGAACAAAGAATCGACTCGCCTCGGGTGAAACATCGCATCGCCAGGTTTTGACTGAAACCAGGTCGGCTCGGAATTTGGCTGTGTCCGCTCGCCAACGCTCGCAATTTTAGCTGATTCGATTCCGGATCCGAGAGGACGATCGCGCCGCGCTGCGCTTCCAGGGTGCTGACGGCGTCATTGAGGATGTTGTGCAGGAGATCCTCTTCCGTTTCGATGCTGGTGAGGTAGTGTCCCGCACGCAGAAGCGCTAACAGCTGCTCGCCCGGCCGAGGTGAGCGATTCTTGTCGAACAAAAGGCCGCTCAGGGCATCTTCCCAGGAACGATTTTCCGTCGCTTCGACTTTGAGTCGGTCAGGCCCAACGGTCAATTCGAGCGACGACGGGTTTGCTTCGTCGCGGGTTTCGCGAATGGCGTCGACCACGACGGTGACATTGCCGAAGCGAAGGATGTCGTGGGGGTGCAACGGAAATTCGCCGGGACTCAGCCTCGAGCCATTGAGAAACGTTCCGTTGGTGCTGCCAAGGTCGCGGATGCGCCACCCGATGGGGGTGCTTTTCACTTCCGCGTGACGTCGGCTTACCGACGCGTCATCAAGAACGAGTTCGAGAGTGTTAAGGCGGCCGGCGCGGAGAAAGGTCTCCGACTCCCACGTCCGCCCATCCACCACGCCGTTGACGCCACGTAAACGAATTTTCCGCTTTAGCACGGAGAAACTCCTCAATCCGAAACAATCGCGTTCCAGTACCGATCAGGAAACCTCTGGAGCGAGGTTAGGAAGGAAAAAAGCCAGACTTGGTCCTTGTCCGGAGTGGTTCGTGCGAGGCCTACGGAGCTGGGGGGGTAATCATGAGGCCTCCGATGAATATATACCTCACGAATTTAAGGAATGGTCGCGTTTTAATGCTTTTTCGGCACGACCGGAATAATCCTTCCTTTCCTGAATCGGTCGGACCAATCGGCTCAGGACCCGTTGCCGGAACCTCCGCTTGGGGCGTTGCCCCGCGGGTCGGAGCCCCTTTTGTCACCACCTTTTCAATCTTTTCGCTTGCAGCCCATCGATTCCCCATTAAGATGCGCCTACCTGCCCCGGAAGAGTCGCGGAGGCAAGCCCGGCATTCCTCCGCTGAGAATTTCCGTTTTCCCGCGTGAATCGCAAACGGATTCCGTCAAAATCCCGCCAAATCGAGGTTGAAGATGTTCCGACGCATGATCTTTCTGAACGTATTTCTACTTATCGCCTCGTTCGCGATGATGACTCCCACCGATGTCCATGCCCAGAAAAAGGGTCCCGCTCCGGTCGTCTTCAATCCTGCGGCGCCGTCCTTGAATCTGCCTTTCCCCAGCGGCGGCCAACGGGGCAAAGCCGTCGACATCATGCTTTCGGGGACCAATCTTGCCGGCCCAGCGGGAGTCGCCGTCGGTTTTCCCGCGAAAGTCACCGTTCCCACCGAAGATAAGAACGGCCAAGACCAAACGAAGGTGAAAGTGCGATTGGAAATCGCCGGCGACGCTCCCGTCGGGTACTATCCGCTCCGGTATGCCAGCACACGTGGTGTGTCGAACTTGCGTATGTTTTGCGTCGACGAGCTTCCTTCGGTGATCCAGAACGAAAAAAATCGCTCCAAGGAAACCGCTCAAGACGTGCCCGTGCCCTGCGTGATCGAAGGACGAACCGCGGCGGAGGCGGCGGATTACTACAAATTCACCGTCAAAGCCGGCGATCGCCTCGCGTTCGATGTTCTAGGCCGAAGGCTCGGCGGACCGATCGACCCGCAAATCGCCCTGTATCACGCCAAGAGTGGCCGAGAAATCACGTACAACAACGATTTCCCCGGCGCCCAGTCCGACCCACGCCTCGCGTACACGTTCAAGGAAGCAGGCGATTACGTGCTGGAAGTCAAGGACATTCTCAATCGTGGCGGTGCGGATTACCTCTATCGAATTCGCGTCGGTGATTTTCCCTTGGCGGTCACTCCTTATCCGATGACGGCCAAACGCGGAAGCAAACTCGACGTCAAATTCACGGGTCCCGATACCGAAGCGATCGCGCCCGTCGCCGTGGCGGTGCCCACGGATCCTTCGGCTCGGGTCGTCTGGGTGGCGCCCAAAGGTAAATCTGGCCTTCTCGGTTGGCCCGTCGCGCTCGCCATTTCCGATGATGATGAGACCGTCGAACAGAACCCCAATAACGTTCCGGAAAAAGCCACCCGCATCACCGTGCCTGGGGGCGTGACTGGCCGATTCGAAAAGTCCAACGAAACCGACCACTTCATCTTCACCGCGAAGAAAGGCCAAAAGATCACCATCGAAGGCGATACGTTGGAGCTTTATTCCCCGAGTCTTCTTTTCATCGTGCTGAAAAATGCGAAAACGAAAGCGGTGATCGCGAAGTCGAATCCGGACGCCGCTCCCCCCGCGGACCAACGGTTCGAGTTCACGGCCGCCGAAGATGGCGATTACCTTCTCGAAGTGCAACACTTGCATTTCGCTGGCGGTCCGACCGAGGTTTATCACGTCTCGGTGACGACGCCGCGGAACACGTTCGAATTGAGCGTTCTTCAAGATCGGATCGAACTTGCATCCGGAGTTCCGGGTGGCATTCCCATCAACGTGGCACGCAAAGGTTATAACGGCCCGATCGAAGTTTCGCTGGTCGGCGCGGGACCTTTGACGGCCACCACCACCATCAAGGAAGGGCAAAATAGCGGGATTTTGCCGATCGAAGGCAAAGGCGAGATCGCGCCAGCCTCCTACTCCGCCCGCGTGATCGGGAAGGCCACCATCGACGGCAAAGCGGTGGCGGTCGAAGCGAGCACGCACACGCTCATCGTACCCGGCCTCGCGGGACTTACGTATCCGCCCCTTCAAATGGGCGTGAACGTTGGCGTGGGCGTGCGTGAAAAGGCTCCATTTTCGATCAACGTGAAGATGGATCCGCTCGAAGGCGTTCCTGGAATCGGTGCGAAGTTCGTGGTGACGGCCCAGCGCGCCAAGGATTTCGCCGAGGAAATCGTGCTGCAGCCGATCGTCCATTTGCCGCCCAACGTTCCCGCTCCGAAATTAGCCAACATCGCGAAGGATAAAAACGAGATTTCATTCCCGATCGATCTCAACGCGAAAGCGACGATGGGAACGTATCCGCTCTTTTTCTTGGCCAAAGCGAAAGGGAAGGACAAGGAATTCGTGACCTCGGCCGCCCCGTTCAACCTGGTCTTAGGCGCGCCGTTCGATTTGAAGGTGGACCCGAATCCCGTCGCATTGATGCCGGGCGGTAAGGGCAAGGTGAAAGTGGTGGCGACGCGGCGTGGCAACTACAAAGGGCCCATCTCACTCGAAGTTCGCAAACTTCCGCCCATGGTGTCGGCCGGCAAAGCGATTATCCCTGAAGGGAAAAACGAGATCGAGATCGATGTGGCCGTCGACGCCAAAGCCGCTCCCGCGGACAAGACGGACGTCGACGTGAATGGCACCGCCACGGCCCTCAACAACCTGCAAAACGCGACGCCGGTCTTCACCGTCCGCATCGGAAAAAAATAGGAGAAGTGATATCGACACGCCTCGGCGAGCGGCCAGTTTACACCGGCCGTGTTGCGGTGGCTACGAGCGGTGAATCTACTTTCACGGCCGGTTTACACCGGCCGCTCGCCGAGTTACGTAGGGGCGGAACGTCGCCTCTTGCAAAGTCAGGAAAACCGGTTACGATACAGCCAATCCCCCCTTTTTCCTTTTTTCAGTTCAAGGACCTTTCCATGGCCAAACAGCATCGTCGCCAGTTTTTGCAAACATTAGCCGCCGGCGCCACCATCACCATTGCGGGCACGAAATCGACCGGGCGCGTCCTTGGCGCGAATGAATCGTTGCGCGTCGGTGTGGCGGGCCTGAATGGCCGAGGCAGCGCCCACGTCGGGGCGTACCTGAATATTCCCAATGTGCAGATCACCTACTTGATCGATCCGGATCGGCGAACCTACGCCGCCCGGCAAAGGCAGATCGCCCAGGGCAACGGCGGCACGCCAACCACCGTCCAGGACGTTCGCCGGGCCCTTGAAGATCGCAATGTCGACGCGATCTCCATCGCCACGCCGAACCATTGGCATTCCTTGATGACCATCTGGGCCGCCCAGGCCGGCAAACACGTTTATGTCGAAAAGCCGATGAGCCATAACGTGAAAGAAGGCCGAATCGCCGTCGAGATGGCGAGAAAGCACAACGTCATCGTTCAGCATGGCACGCAAAGCCGATCGGGCGGTATGAATAACACGATCGAACTGATCAAGTCAGGCCGATACGGCCGACTGCTCGTATCGCGTGGCTTGTGTTACAAACGCCGAAACTCGATCAACACGCGGCCGAACACGGATGCGCCCAAGGAACTCGACTTCAACCTTTGGCTTGGCCCGGCGGCGCAGCAACCGCACCACACCAACCTCGTGCATTACAATTGGCACTGGTTTTGGGATTTTGGCAACGGCGACATCGGCAACCAAGGGGTGCACCAGCTGGACATCGCTCGCTGGGCGATTCCCGAAGCCACCTTACCCCGTAGCGTGATCAGCCTGGGAGGACGATTCGGCTACAGCGATCAGGGCCAAACCCCCAATACGCAGATGGCCATCTTCGATTTCGGCGAAACCAAAATGGTCTTCGAGGTGCGCGGCCTGCCCACACCCGCGTATCGCGGGCAAATGGTCGGCAATATCTTCCACCTGGAACAAGGCACGATCGCGGGGAACCAATTCTTCCCCAACAATGGCGAGCGTGGCGAACCGTTGGCACGCCTCGAACGCGAGGTGCCTCGCCGACCCGGTGGTGGCGATCACTTCGCCAACTTCGTCGCCGCGGTGCGCAGCCGACGCACGCAAGACCTCAATGCCGACATCTTGGAAGGCCATTATTCCAGCGCCTTGGGGCATTTAGCGAATGTTTCTTATCGCCTCGGCGACAACGTGCCCTTCAATCCACGCACCCGAGCGATCAACGGCGACCGCAACGCGCAGGAAACGCTCGACCGTTTGCAAGAGCACCTGAGCCAAGGCAACGCGATCAATCTCGAAGGCACAACCCTCCGCGTCGGTGCCCGTCTGGAGATCGACGCCCGCACGGAAACCGTCAAAAACAACGCCGAAGCCAACCGCCTACTCACGCGTGAGTATCGCCAAGGTTTCGTCGTGCCCGAACGGGCGTAGTCGCTTTCAAAGTGAAGTGTAGCAACCGTGAAAGAGCGTATTGGTGGAATGGCTCCATCCAATCGCTTTCTCACGGTTGTTTTACGTTAACGACTTGTTTATTCAGGTCCTCAATCGGTGTGACCGGAGTGCCGACCTGATTTTCCAGAAGATCAAAGGAAACAAAAACGAGCCCCTGATGAAAAGTCTTGGAGGTCGATGAATGTCAAAAAAGGCACGACGGGATCGCGAGGACCGAGAGGGCGCGGAACGGGTCGGAGCGTACCGCGATGCTGGCCGGCTCGTTTTGGTGGAAGGAATGCCGATGCCACAACGCTGCCCCATTTGCAACAGCGAGGACGTCGTTGAGCCTGTGGCGGTCGTCCTCGATACGCAACGAAAGAAGGCAGGGATCTCGGCCGCCATTGGTTCCGCGTTCGAAAAGCTAAAGGGCTGGAAATACACAGGCCCCGTTGCGGTCGAGCTTTATTTCTGCAAAACCCATCGATGGCGAGGCTTGTATCGTTGCCTGATCGGTCTCGTGATGGCGTTGTCGGGTCTCGGGTATCTGGCGTACGTTCTGAGCGTGACGGACCTTCGCAACGCCGGCAATCAGTCGTTGAGCATCGCAACCATCGCGTCGTTGATCGCGCTCATCGGCGGCTTCGTGGTTCTGATGATACCTCTTTATGACCCAGCTTCGGTCTGGTTCAAACCTTACAAGTTTTGGGACCGAGCCGTGTGGGTCACCGGAGCCGGCACAGCCTTCCTCCGTTCGTTGCCCGCGTACCAAGCCGAGGAACGCGATCCGCGCGAGGAAATTCGCAAGTATTTGCGAGATCGGTAAGCGCCTAGTGGCGACCTTGGTTGCGTAAGATCCTAACGCGCCGAATACACTTATGAAGAGCATGGCGTTTGCAGCTTCATTAGGCTCCGAGGCTGAAGTCACCCGGCTCGCCGCATGGGGAAACTTAGCCTTAAAACAAATCCTCCACGACTTTGCCGGTACTGGCTCGTATCGAGAAGCCGTCTTGGCTGATGGGGGTGTGGGGCGGGATGTCCATGGCGTGGAAGAGCGTGGCTGCAAAATCCTCCGGCGAGACGGGGTGGTCCTTCACGTAGGCGGCCTGGGAATCCGACGCACCATAAACGTGGCCGCCACGAATGCCGGCGCCGGCGAGCATGGCGGAGTAGGCATTAGGCCAATGGTCTCGGCCAATCGCGGAGCCGCCTCGGCTGATGCGTGGCGTTCGGCCAAACTCGCCCACCAAGACCACCAGCGTCGAATCGAGCAAACCACGCACGTCCAGGTCATCGAGCAACGCCGACACCGATTGATCGCAGCAGGGAAGTGCCCAACCCAATCCGTTCCAGCCGTTGCCGAAGATATCGATGCCGGCGTTACCATGCATGTCCCACGTTTCGACGGAGAGGAACCGTTCCCCGGGCGCCAAGCCACACCACGCGACGACATTGACCAGCCGAACGCCCGCCTCGATGAGTCGCCGTGCCAGGAGCAGATTTTGCCCCATGGGGTGCCGCCCATATCGATCGCGCACGTTCGCGGGCTCACGATCGATGTCGAATGCTTGGCGTGCCGCCGAGCCAGCCAACAAGTCCGTCGCACGTTCCCGAAAGCGGTTGAGGTTTTCGCCTGCGGGAACTGGAGCTTGATGCGATTCCAGCGTGTTCAGCAGCCCAAGCCGAGCCTGAACCCTCTCGCGAGGAACATCGTCCGCGGTGTCGAACGCCCGGACGCGGAAATTAGGCTCGGCTGGGTTGTCGTTGTGGGTTTGCCCGATCAGAAGCGGGGAATGCGCCATGCCCAGCCAGCCGCCGGTGAGGTAGGTGGAATCCGGAGGCATCGCCCCGCCGCCGAATTTTTGCAGCCAAACCTGGGTCGGCACGCTCGCTTGCGAAGGCCGAAGCTTGCTAACGATTGTCCCAAACGAAGGAGCGTTCATGGCCGGTAGGGCTTGGCCCGCAAGCAACATGCGATTGGCGATGTCATGCACCGGCACGCCATGGCTCATCGAACGGACGACGGCAACCTTGTGAGCTTGGGCCGCCAAACGTGGCATGAGTTCGCCCACGCGAAAGCCCGGCACCGTGGTGGGAATGGCACGATACGGACCACGAATGGCTTCGGGGCCGTTGGGCTTGGGGTCCCACGAATCGAGTTGGCTCAGCCCGCCGTATTGAAAGATGAAGATGCAAGATTTTTCGCGGCGTCTTCCATTGCTAGCTTCGGCCGCAAAAAGGCGTGGCAGGTCGAGCCCGAGCAACGCCAGCGAACCCGCTTGGACAACCTGGCGACGCGAAAAACGTGGCGTGACATCGCGCATGGCAACCATCCCGCACCAACGGAATTTTTCTGAGATTCGCTTGATTGTATCGAATTTTTACCACCAACGCGAGGGAAGAAAGGCTATTCAATTTGGAAGCGATCCACGTTACGCTAAGGGACTTGCCTGCGATTAGGCGAACGGGAGGAGAATGATTACCAGCCAAGCCGCTTGCCGTTTCGCGCTCGCTCGAAATCTTGCCCCGGTTTGCGGTTCACTGCGATTTCTTGGTATACCGCGAGCGCGAAACGGCAAGCGGCGTTTCAGGCAGTATATCTTTTTCCGATCGCCCAAAAATTTGGGCAAAGAGCCATTTGCCTCGAAGGTTCGATCCCATCCCATATGGAGACTTGCATGAAACGGTCGTGGTTCGCGTTCCTTTTTCTCTTCCTTTTGACTTCTTCCAGCCCTGGCCAGGAGGCTTGGCCGCCCGTGAAGCTGAAGGAATCCGAATTCACCGAACGAAAGCTGGATACCTACCAGCACGGCACGAAGGCGGAATGGGGCTACGGAAAGCCTCAGAAAGATACCTTTCTCGTCTTGCACCCAAAAACGAAGAAATCCGCGACGCCGTTGTACGTGGTCCTTCATTCCGCGGGCCATGATGTTCATTCGTGCTTGGCCTGTACGGCCAAGGTGGGCAATCACGACATTTATCACGCGCCGGCCGATTTCCATGCCCTGTACGTCGATTGCCGTGCGAATCAGGGCGATTGGTGGTGGGGCATCAACAAGTATCCTGGACCCGACATCTCCCCGACGGAAAAACGGATTCTTGACACCGTCCGCTGGGTAATCCAGCAATATGGCATCGACACGAATCGCGTCTACTTGTGCGGAAATTCGATGGGTGGCAGCGGCACGCTCGGCATCGGCATGCGCCACGGCGATATTTTCGCCTCCATCAAGGCGAACGTGCCCGCGGAGGTGAAACATGTCTCGCATCGGATGTATTTCCCACCGCAAAAGCTGCCGGCGGACGTTCGCCTTCCAGATCCACCCATCGTGATCGACTATTCCGCGCAAAACGACGGTTGGTCCCGGGGGCACGATGGTTTCGTCAAAGCCATGAACGAACGCCGATACCCCTTGTTCCTTTACTGGGGTCCCTTTGGCCATGCGAACAATCATGCGAACATCAAGAAGGTCAACGATCTATTCGATTCCTTCGATTGGTTGGCGATCAAGAAAAACGAAGCGTACCCCGTGTTCACGAACGCTTCCACCAACGACCCGCTTCCCTGGCCCGATCAATTGAAAGAAAAGAAAGCCGGGCAGATCAACGCATTCTTCCGTTGGAACACGCCCAAGGAATCCGCCGATTCGATTGAAATGAACCTGTTTTTGGTGACGCCCAAGGAGGTAAAAACGACCTTCACGATCCCAACGGATTCGACGGCCGATGTAAGCCTGCGGCGTTTGCAAACATGGAACGTTGCTCCCGGAACGAAGGTGCGCTGGCATTTTGGTACCTCCCAGGGCGAAGTCCAAGCCGACGACCGGGGCTGCATCACCATCCCCGCGCTCAAGATCAGGCCCGAGCCGACCAAACTGGTGGTTACCGACAAAAAATAAGCGATCGTCGCGCGGCAATCCGCGAACGCGAAACGGTAAACGAGGCCGCTCGCGAAATCATGAACCATTAGAGCGTTAAACAGATCGAATGCATTGAAATCCGAGCCTGAACGCCAGCGAGGGAAGCTGAAATAGCATTCCTCGCTGGCGCTCAGGCTCGGACCCATGTGCAAAGCATTTGTGAATCGTTCTAATCCACGTAGACGAACTCGTTCGCGTTCATCAGCATTTGGCAGAAATCCGCCCAGGCACGGCGGCGGGGATCGGTGGAGGTCGCGGTTGGCGTGGCGGGCGAAGTGGGACGAATCAGGTGATGGCCGTTCGTCGTCGAATCGCGCAGCATGCCCGGATCTGGTTCAAAACGCCAAAACGCGACCGTGCTTGGAGCCGTGATGTCGCTGTTGGGAAGTAGTTGCTTCGCCTTGAGCGCGGAATTGGAAAAGCGAACGTCATCGATCAAGCCATCCCAGGGACGTTCGACCTTGCCCGCCGCCCCGCCGATCACGAACGGACCTATCGCCTCTGGCAGCTTCACGACGTTGTGCTTCGCGGGATAACTCTGGATGGGCTCTTCGTCGTTGGAAAGATCGCGAGCATGGAACGTGATGCCGTTCTCGCCCGTATCCTTCAAATCGACCGACACGGCTACATAATACGGTTTGTTGAGAGCGATTTGCAGGCCCGAGAAAACGGCTTCATACGCGGGCTTGCCTTGCTGGTCCTGACCCCACATTTGCAAGACGAGCATTTGTGGCTTGTAGGACGATTTCTTGCCGGTCACGCCGAAGCTCCAGCCGGCTCCGTTCTTCGTTTCGCCATTCCAGTGGGCGGCGATGGTTCGCACCGTCGAATCCTCGAAGACCGATCGTGCCAGGATGTACGCCTCCACCGTGAAGTTGCCGTTCGCCTTCATCGGGTGTTCCACCTGGAATTGGCTTCCCTTCGCGGAAAATAACGCAGCCCGCCCTTCACGGAACGGTAATTTGCCGGTTTCAGGGCCCACATCCGCGATCGGCTGAATGCGTTTGGTCTGGTTCTTGAGAAACGCGAATACCGTGCTCTTTTCTTGTGCGGTCGCGGATCGACCAAACGCTCGGCGAAACGCAGCTTCCACCCGGGCTTCTTCATCTTTGGGATGGTCGGCGTGCAATTTGGCGGAGAAAGCATCGCCCTGCTGCTGCATGAACGGCGAGTTCAACATGAGCAACGCCTGCGTGGGCGTCGTCGTCACGTTGCGTTGTCCGGTGCTTTGGAAATGTTCGGGCCAATCGAACACGTCGAGCAACGGATCGCGCGTGTTGCGCATCACCTTGGCGTAGACGCTTCGGCGTGGCTCGCGCGTTTCCACGGAAGGGCCTCCCGCCTTCAAGTCGAGCTTGGCCGTGCAGGAGAGGATTGCGTCACGAATTTGCTCGGCCTGCAACCGCCGAGGCGAGCGGCGCCAAACCCACAAGTTTTCTGGATCCTTGCGCATCCCCAATTCTTCGTTGGGTGAAGCCGCCGACTGCTGATAGGCTTGGGAAAGCAAGATCAAACGATGCATCTTTTTCAGGCTCCATCCTTGCTCCATGAAGGTTGCCGCCAACCAATCGAGAAGCTCCGGATGGCTCGGTAGCCCGCCTAGTTTGCCGAAATCGTTGGAGTTCTCGGCGATTCCGCGACCGAAGTGGGCCTGCCAGAGCCGATTGGCGAGCACGCGCGTGGTCAGCGGATTTTCCGGCCGAGTCATCCATTCGACGAGCGCGCGGCGCCGGCCGGAGGATTGGGCGGCGGGCACGATCTTCACCGCCTGTTCGCCAAGCACCGTGAGAAACCCAGGTTCCACCGGCGTCTTGCCTTTACGCGGGACATACGTTTCCGGCGGCACGACCCCCACCTCCATCGTCGTCTGAACTAACGGAAGCGGTGTGGGCTTCAGGGAATCGAATTTCGTGAGATCCTTGCGGAGTGCCAAGAGGCGGTCCTTGGCGTCGCCCTTGATGCGGGTGTCGATGCGGTCCAGTTCATACTGGATTTGGCGATACGCCAAGGTGACGAGTTGCCGCTCGAATGGAGTTCGCTCGTCCGCCTTCTTGAGCATCATGTCGCGAATTTCGGGAGGAAACTTGTGCGTGGAAGACTTGGCCGCCTTTTCTCCCTCGGCGTTCTCGATCGCTTCGATTTCTTTGCGAATCGTCGCGGTCTTCTGCTCCCAGATGGCCTGTTGCTTTTGAAACTTCGCCAATTCCGTTTGGGTGGCGTAAGGGGTTTCCATGCTAGGCATCACGCCTTCGAAGAAGGCACGAAACCGGAAGTAGTCTTTTTGCAGGATCGGATCGTACTTATGGTCGTGGCATTTGGCGCAACCCATCCCCAGGCCGAGCACCGTTTCCGCGGTGACGTCGACCATTTCGTTCATCATGTTGTCCCACTGGGTGCGGACATCGCGTTGGTTGTATTCGTAGATCCCCGCGGTCAAAAAGCCGGTCGCCGCCAGCATGGTCGGATCGCCCGGCTTCAACTCATCACCCGCGATTTGTTCCCTGAGGAATTGATTGTAGGGTTTATCTTCGTTGAACGATTGGATGACGTAATCGCGGTATCGCCACGCGTGAGGGCGGTAGGAATCGAGCCGATACCCATCCGATTCGGCATAGCGAACCAGGTCTAGCCAATGCCTCGCCCAATGTTCCCCGTAACGCGGGCTGGCGAGCAAACGATCGATTAGCTTTTCGTACGCATCCGGCGAGGTATCGTTCACGAACGCGTCCGTCTCTTCGGAAGAGGGAGGCAAACCGATCAGATCGAAATAAACCCGTCGGATCAGGACTTCACGCGAGGCGGGTGAAGCGGGTTTCAAACCTTCTTTTTCAAGCCGATGCAAAATGAAGTGGTCGATCGGTGTTTTGGCCCATTTCGCATCGGTTACGTTGGGTAGCGCGGGTTTGCGAATGGGTTGAAACGCCCAGTAACGCCGATCTTCCTCGGTGATCGAACCCGCCGTTCGGACACCTTTTTTCAATCCGGTCTCGGCCCATGGCGCACCGGCTTTCACCCATGCCCGCAAGGCGGCGATTTGGTCCTCGGGAATTTTTCCCGCCGGTGGCATGCGCAAGTCTTCGTTGTTGAATTCGACGGCTTCGATCAACAAGCTTTTCGCCAAATCACCCGGAACGACCGCCGGCCCCGTTTCTCCCCCTTTGAGCATCGACGAGCGAGCGTCGAGCATCAGTTCGCCCTTGCTTTTCCCCGCCTGATGGGAATGGCAACGGAAGCAATGTTGTTCCAGGATCGTGCGAGCCTGCTTCTCCAACTCCTCAGCTCGCGCAAGAGGTGCTGACATCAGGGATAACGTCGATGCCACCGAAAGGAAAATCCACGCGTTGGGCCGCATTGGAAAGGGCTCCGGAAAAGTAGTCGAAAGATGAAAACGAGCCTTCTCCTTATAGGAAAAGGGTTTTTGGCTCCGATTGCAAGAGCGAAAACCACCTGAAGGGTGCAAATATCGCCGGTTCGGTTGTCGCCGTGAGGAGACTTCCGAACAATGAGAGGGAAAGACGCCCAACTGAATCGGCGGAGGAAGCCATGCGAATTCGGATGCCTTGGGGAACGGAAATCTGGGAGGCGGAGATCGCGGATGCGCGTGTCATTTATCCTCGTGCCGCCGAACCCACACCGACGGGGGTCGACATCGACTCCGCCTTGGCGGAAGCACTCGACCATCCGTTGGATTATCCGCCCCTTTACCGCGCCCTCACCCCTGACGATCACCTGGCCATCATCGTGGATGAAGGCGTTCCTCAGCTGCCCCGGCTGATCGAAGGAATCCTCAGGCACGTCGCCAAGGGGAACGTTCGGCCCGAAGCCGTCACCCTCGTGTGCCTTCCACCTTCCACGGGTCAAACGTGGCTAGACGAGTTGGCGGACGAATTTCAGGAGGTCCAGGTCGAAGTCCACCATCCGGAAGACCGTAAGAAGTTGGCGTATCTAGCGACCAGCAAGGGCGGACGCCGACTTTACCTCAATCGCACGTTGGTGGATGCCGATCAATCGATCGTGCTGACACGGCGATGCTACGATCCACTGTTGGGCCACGCGGGCGGCGAGATGGCGCTTTACCCCGGCCTTTCCGATGAAACGACCCGCCAGGAATTGGCGACCCGTCTGGCAAAGGAGGCGCCGTCGGATCAGCTTTGGCCGATCGAACAGGAAGCCCGCGAGGCGGCTTGGTTGATGGGGGCGCCGTTTCTGGTTCAGGTGATTCCCGGAGCCGGCGATTCCATCGCCGACATCGTCGCCGGGCCCGTCGAAAGTTCCGACGCGGGAAAAAAGAAACTCGACGAACGCTGGCACATTCAGGTGCCAGAGCCGGCGGATGTCGTCATCGCCTCGGTGGTGGGGGCGGATCCCTCGGCGGAGGAATTGGCCAAGGCGTTCTTCGCCGCGGCGCGCGTGGTCAAGCCAGCGGGCCAGGTGGTCGTCCTGAGTGCCGCCCAACCCGAATGGGGGCCAAGTTTCGAAGTCTTGCGCAAGTTCGACGAGGCTTATCCCGCGCTGAAAATCCTCCTGAAAGACAAACCCTCGGATCTTTCCGTGGGATTCATGTGGGCGAGTGCCGCCATGCAGGCTCGCCTGTACCTTTTGAGCGAAGCGGGGCCGGATTTCGTGGAAGAAATCCATGCCACGCCGTTGGAAAATATCGGGCAACTTCAAAGATGGGTGAACGGAACCGAGTCGATCACGTTCTTGGCCGAGGCGAACAAAATGTTGGCGGAGGTGAGGAAATCCGAGCTTGAGCGCCAACGAGAATAAGGACCATTCTCTTGTTGGCGTTCATGCTCGGATCCTTTTGACCCATTTATTTCTTCGCTTCCTTGAGTGTGCTCAAGTACTCGACGATGTTCGCCAAATCCTGAAAACTCAAGTTCTTCGTCAAGTCGGCCGGCATGATCGAAACCGGCGATTTCGCGACCGAATCAAGAACCGATTGCTTCAGACTGCGTGTGAGGCCCTCGGCATTTTTCAGAACGATTTCGTCCGGCGTTTTGCTGACGAGCAAGCCACTGAAGACTTCGCCCTGTTTCGTTTCCGCGACCCAGGTCTCGTAGTTGTGCGCGATGCTGGCGCTTGGGTAAAGGATCGCCTCGTACATCGCCTCTTTCGCCAACTTCTTTCCGATTTCAGAAAGCTCCGGACCGACATCCTTGCCTTGTTTGTTGACGATGTGGCAATTCGCACAGGTTCCGACTTTGGCGAAGGCGAGCGCGCCCGCCTCGGCGTTGCCTTTCAGTTTCACCAGGTCGCTGATGGGCGGAATCGGGATCGCATTCGCACCCGCGGGACGGGGAAACAGCTTGGCGGCGGCGTTTTTCACTTCTTTGACTTTCGATTCCGCCAACACCGAAGCGGCGGCGGGTTCCAGTTCCTTCGCCAATTTCTTGTTGCTGGCCAAGGCCAATAATCGTTCCGAACCCGCCTTCGTACCGCCCAAGGCACGCGTGGCCAGGCGCCGCAACTCCAAGTCGGCTTTGCCATCGTTCACCAAGTCAAGCAACTGGCCATTCGCACGTGGATGGCCCGCGTTGCCAATGGCGATGAGCGTGTTCGAGGCGACTTGAAGGTCCTTGGCAACGATGCCTTGGCGAACCAGTTTGTCCTGGTCACGCTCCAGAAGCGTTCGCATCGCATCCACGCCGACTTGCTCATTGGGCGATTTCTGAGCGAGAGCGAGCAATTCGGGGTAGCGATCCACGACATTGAACTTGGCGACCAAGTCGACAAAGCCCGCGGTTCCTTTTTGTTCCTCCAGCACCTTTTTGAGTGCCGACGCATATTTCGGCTGTTTTTGAATGTTGAAGTTCTTGAGGCGGGCGATCGATTCGCCACTGACGATGCCTTGCCGTTTGACGTCTCCCACGGAGCTGAACGCGAGATCGACAAGGACCTGATCCTTGGCTTCGGATGCGGGTTGGAAGTCGAAGGCGCGGAAGAAGCGAGGAAGCTCGTCCGTCGGCGTCGATTTCGACGTGATGACCGACGCGAACAAAGCCGGCGTCTTGACGGCTCGAGACCGCCAAACGATGTCGCGGTGGGCTTTGCCGTCGCCCGCTTCACTTTTCAGCCGAAGGTACGCTTCGAGATAACGATCCCATTGTTTGTCGGCGGCAATCCCCAGTGCTTCGAGGTACCACCGGTCCTTGCCATCATGCCGTTTCGCGAGTTCCGCCCAGAGTTCAGGGGCGTCGGGCGATTGGTGATGGCGAAGGGCGATGGCACATTCCCGCAACACGGCTGGAGATTCATCCTGAAGCAGTTTGCGAACGAGGGGAATCAAATCCAACTTGAGTTCACGCGCCAAACGTAGTCCGGTGACGCGCAGGTCGGCGTTTTTGTCCTGCAAGGCGACATCGACGTAGTGTTGGCCCTTCCCAGGAATCTTACCGAGGAGCCAAAGCGCCCGCGCTTTTTCGTGAGGCACGGTGGACGCCCAAAGTTTCAGCAGATCCGCTTCCGCGCCGGCGCCTTGTTGGTGAAGCTTCGTCCAGGCGAGATAACGAACCGCGAGGTTCGGGTTCTTCATGGCTTCGATCAATCCGGCATTCGAGCTGAAATCGAATTTCGGAACGGAGTATTTCACGCCCGGCGGTGCGACGCGGAAGATGCGGCCTCGATCGAGATCGCGTTGGGCGTGGCCGCCAACACCTGGATCGTACCAATCGGTGACGAAGATCGAGCCGTCGGGTGCAACACCCACATCGGCGGGACGGAACCAGTTGTTCTTCTTTTGCCCATCGAGCACGTTGACGATCTCGGCCTTGTAGCCCGCGCCGTCCCGAGTGGCGTGGTAGCCACGTACGATGCTGGGTCCCGCGTCGCAATGGATGGGCTGCCCGTGGAACGCCTTGGGCAAAAGCGAACCTTCATACAAGCAAATGCCGGTGGGAGATCCACCCCCCGTTTGCAGCAAATTAGGGACGACGCCCGGGTCGTTGAGGTGCCAATGGCGGAGCGGTGTGTCGGATTCGAGGTTGGTCCGTTTCGTGTTCCAACCGGCTCCCGTGATTTCATCGCGGTATCCGTAGTTTCCAAACTCCATCACGTAGTTGATGCGGACACCTCGATTGCCGTCGTCGTCATTATCCGACTGCCAAAGTGTGCCGAACGAATCGACGGTGACTTCATAGTTGTTGCGGAAGTTATGTCCCAGGGTTTCGAAGTTCGACCCATCCATGTCGCATCGAAAGACCATGCCGCCCCAGTAGGGTTTGCCGTTGTCCACGACCTTGTTTCCCGCGAGGTCGACCACGGGTTTGCCATCTTTGTCGTGCACGGCCTGGCCGGTGTTGCCGAAGTTCCAGTAAAGCTTGCCGTCGGGGCCGAACAAAAAGGAATGAGCGGAATGGTCGTGCTGCGGTTGGCCGGTCTTGGTAAACAAGAGTTCTTTCTTGAGGACTTTGTCGGTCGCGGGATCGAAGGTGAAGACGAAGACGTTGGGTGTCGCCGACACGATCACTTTGTCGCCGAGCACGCAAATGCCCATGGCGGAGTCGATGTCGCGTCCCTGGTAAAACGTCTTTTCGGTGTCCGCCACGCCGTCGCCGTTGGTGTCTTCCAGGATGAGAATGCGATCGCCAGCGGAGCGTTTGCCGTTGTTGCCACGGTAATTGACCACATCGCAAATCCAGACTCGGCCTCGATGATCGATATCGAGATTGGTGGGATTGGTGATCTTGGGTTCGGAAACAAAGAGCGTCGCCTTCAGTTCGGGATGCACTTCAAGGTTGGCGACCGCCACCGCGGGATCGTGAATGTCCGTCTTTTTCGCGTTTTGCCCGATCAAACACTGATTCCCTGCCCAAACCATGGCAAGGAACACCAAACCCAGCACGCCATATCGTTTCATTTCGATCGATCTCCCTGAGGAAGCCACGTTTCTTTTGGCGGGTATTGTAAACGACGAGCCAAGCGAGCGCAAGAAAAAGTTCGATTTTCCCGAACCTTTTCGGCACACCGCGTTACTTTGCATGGTGCGGGAAGAAGGCGAAAAAAACGCCTGTAGCTTTCTTCGCACGCGTGTAAAATAAAGTGACCCCATGGAGGTACCTGCACACACGTGACACTGCAACAAACTCGCGACGAATTGACGGTAAAGTTGGAAAAAGCCGTGCTGGTAAGCGTGGCTTTACCCGAAAGGCCCTGGGTGGGAGAAGACCCACTCGACGAATTGCGTGGCTTGGCGGAGACGGCTGGCGCGGTCGTCGTCGGCGAGCTTCTGCAAAAACGGCCCGACGTGATTCCCGCCACCTACATCGGCAAAGGCAAACTCGATGAACTCAGCGAGGTGGTGACCGCGAAGAATGCCGACGTGGTTCTCTTCGACAACGACCTCACCCCCGCGCAAATTCGCAACCTCGAAAAGGCGACCAACGCTAAAGTCCTTGATCGAAGTGAATTGATCTTGGATATTTTCGCGACCCGCGCTCGCAGCGCCGAGGCACGCCTGCAAGTCGAATTAGCCCAGCTCGAATATTCCCTTCCCCGCCTGCGAAAAATGTGGACCCACCTTTCCCGTTATTCCGGTGGTGGAATCGGGTTGCGAGGCCCGGGTGAAACCCAACTCGAAGAAGACCGTCGGCTCGTCGGCGCTCGCATTCGCGACCTCAAGGAAAAGTTGACGATCGTTCAGTCGCGAAAGCAACGCGAGGTTGGCAGCCGCCGCGAGGAGCATACCGTCTCGCTCGTCGGTTACACCAACGCGGGCAAGAGCACGCTCATGAATCGGCTCACCGGAGCCGACGTGTTGGCGAAAGATCAGCTTTTCTCGACCCTTGATACGCGCACTCGTCAATGGCGCCTCACCGACGCCGGCAAAGTGCTGTTGAGCGACACCGTTGGATTCATTCGCGATCTGCCCCACCATCTCATCGCCTCCTTCAAGGCGACGCTGGAAGAAGCACGCCAGGCGAAGTTGCTTTTGCACGTCGTCGATGCCAGCAATCCGCACGCGGAAGAGCAAATCCAGGCAGTGGTGGCCGTGCTCAAGGAACTCGAATGCGAAAAGAAACCGACGCTTCTCGTTCTGAATAAGATCGATCGCGTGCCCGATCCGTCGTTCCTTCAAGTGCTACAAAAGCATCATCCGCGATCGGTGGCCGTCAGCGCTCACACGGGCGTGGGAATCGACGAACTGAACCGCGCGGTGGTGGAAATGCTTCGTGCCGACTTCGTGCAAGCCGAGGTGGAAACGAACGCGGGCAACGGCAAGGTGTTGGCGTATCTCGCCGGTCATGCCGACATTTTCGAACAGAGCTACCACGATGGGCAAGTTACCGTTCGTTGCATGCTACCGCGATACCTGCTTCGCCATGTGCAGGAACCAGGCGTGCGGGTGGAAATCGTGGACGAATGGAACGCGAAGTCGGTGAAATCGACCGTTGAGGACGACACCGAATCGCCGCCAACCGCTTCCTCCGACGAGTCTTGAGGATTTTGGGATCCTTTTTGTAGCCGAGAGATCTCGCACATGAAACAGCTCACGATCATGGTTCGCCCGTTTCGTGCGGAAGAGGTTCTCAAAGTCATCGAGAACCTCGATGTCAATGCCTGCGTGGTTCAGGAGGCGAAGGGCTACAGTCGGCAGAAAGGATATCTGGAACGCTACAAAGGCAGCGAATACAGCATGGCCTTCCTGCCCAAAGTTGAAATCAGCGTCTGGGTGAGCGATCAACGCTGGCAAGAAGTCGCGGACAAGATCGTTCGTGTGGCACGCACGGGCCGAATCGGCGACGGCAAAATCTTCGTGGTCGACGTGAAATGGCCTGGCGCCATCGAGTTCTAAATTGCCTCACACGTCGATGCAAACGAACCGTGAACCGCACAAAATGCCTTAAAAGTCACTTCCACGCTACTCCTTTCGCAATAAGGACCTTGCGCGTGAATTCGTTCGAAGGCTTTTTGATCGTGGACAAGCCCACCGGTTGGACCAGTCGCAAGGCGGTGGACGTCGCGAGCCGATGGTTCCCGCGCAAAACGAAGATCGGACATACGGGAACGTTGGATCCCCTCGCGACCGGCGTTTTGGTGATTTGCGTGGGATCTGCCACGCGCATCGCGGAATACGTTCAAGCGATGCCGAAAACGTATCGCGCCACGATTCGTTTGGGTGCGGTCAGCGATACGGACGACGCCGAGGGCGTGATCACCGAAACGCCATCGGCCTTTGTCCCCGCATTGGAAGTATTGCGGAATGCACTGCGTGCTTTTTTAGGCGAGCAGGCTCAGATCCCGCCCATTTTTTCGGCCGTTCAGGTCGCAGGCGTTCACTCCTATGACCGCGCCCGCCGCGGCGAGAACGTGGAACTCGCGGCACGAAAAATCCACGTGTACGGCATCGAACTATTGCGCTATGAATATCCGGACCTGGACCTTGAGATCACGTGTGGGAAGGGAACGTATATCCGATCCCTGGCACGCGACCTAGGCACCTCGCTGGCGTGTGGCGGATACCTCACCGCCTTACGGCGTATGCGCGTGGGAAGTTTTTTCGCAGCCGATGCTGTTCCCTGGCAAGCCGATCCGGAAGCCGCCCGTCAGTGTCTGTTACCACTAGAGACAGCCCTGGGCGACTTGCCAACGGTTCGCTTGACGGACATGGAGTGTCTACGTATTCAACAAGGGCAACGGATTCCTCACGTCGATCGGGTTCCCGCAGGTTCACCCGTCGTTGCCCTGCTCGATCCGGAAAATCATTGGTTCGCCCTGGCGGAATCGAGCGAACATGATCTCCAACCCACCAAAGTTTTCCGCCCCTTCCAAAAAAGGCCAACGAACGCCTAGCGCGTTGTCCAGACTAAATTTTGGGGTTCCCGTGGCAACCGTTCGCCGGACGCGCAAGCGACGGAATCGCACTGAGGTCGGGTCGGCACGACGTTTTCGC
>WBZS01000964.1_pt1 | contig 25171 bp, 9 predicted proteins | sample 5204201 | NCBI WGS metagenome assembly WBZS01 (sample SAMN12344357, study PRJNA552823) | activated sludge metagenome | biome: Activated sludge suspended growth; feature: Nitrification reactor; material: Wastewater; isolation source: activated sludge from nitrification reactor of wastewater treatment... | reverse complement strand
GCTCGGGCCCATTTCCGAACGATTACCATTTGAAACGTGCCGAGGCCGTTCAGTAGGGCCGATACGCCTAAATCCACCGATGCGGCTCTCCCGGAAGGTCGTGGCGCGGTGAATCACTTCGACGGCGGTGATTCGGTTGAAACGATCATCACCTCTCGTGAAGGACCTTGATTGCATCTTCAGGAACGCGCAACGAAATGGGTGTTGATACCTGCTTCTTTTTTTTGGGCCAAAAATAGAAAGGCACGCCCGCGAGCAAAATTCCCAAGCCTCCAAGCGATTCGACCGGTTTCTCGCGAATCGAGCCGTACACCATGTAAGCACACATCAGGCAAAACAGAATGGGCAGTACGGGATACCAAGGCACGCGAAAAGGACGTTCACGTTCAGGCTCCACGTATCGGAGGCGAAAGAGCGCGATTCCCGTTAATAAAAAGAACGACCAAAAGACGGCAGCGGTCAGGTAGATGAAGACCTCGAAAGGGTCTTTCCTTTGGCCCATGACCCAAACGCCTGCCATACACGCGAGGCTTACCACGGTCTGTGCGATCAACGCACGCGCGGGCGTATGCCAAGTTTTGCTCCAACGGCTGAGGGGCGTGAAAAACGCGTGATCGGACCCGAATTCGGAATAGATGCGCGCGGTCGTGAAAATGAAGCCATTGAGCCCGCTGAGCGCCGACACCATGATCAGGACCGCCATCACTTTCGCGCCCCAGCCAGGCCAAATCAGGGCGACGATATTCTCCGCGGCGTTGTCGCCTCGCGCCCCCGCGAATCCGAGCCCCACCACCAGCGAGATGTTCACCAAGACATAGATGACGATCACGCCGATCGTTCCCAGCAAGAGTGCCGCGGGAATATTGCGGCGGTGGTCCTTGACCTCGGCGACGACATAGGCCGCCTCGTGCCAGCCGGCGTAAGTCCAAAGGATATACACCAGCGCCCCGGCGATTCCGCCCGTTCCCGTCACCGGTTGAACTTCCTGCAACTCACCGATCCCATGGGACCCCCAGAGGAGCCCGATCGCGACCAGGGCGAACAAACCAACCATTTTCGCGCCCGTCAGGATATGTTGCGTCGTGGTTCCGAGGTAGACGCCCAACACATTGACGGCCGTCAAGAGTATGATGATCGCGCCCGAAAGGACGAACACTCCCACGCCGTCGGCGCCTGGCCAAAGCAAGGCAGCGCTGTCGGCGAAAATGTACGCATACGCGCAAATGGTGGCCGGCCTGATCACGCTCAGCTGGGCCCAGGCGAAAAGGTAACCAATCAACGGCCCGTAGGCATGGGTGAGGTAGACGTATTCGCCCCCGGATCTCGGATAGCTACACGCCAATTCCGCGAAACAGAACGCGCCAATGAGTGCGAACAACCCGCCCACCACCCAAAGCACCAACGCCCACTGAGGCGAACCGACACTTTGAAGGATTGTCGATGGCGTGTAAAAAATGCCCACGCCAATAATGATGCCAATGATGAGACTGATGACGTCCCAAAAACCAAGCCGAGCCAAACCGGTGCTTTTCGATTCCATGATGCGCACGCCCAAGGACATGGTGAGCGGTCGGCTAACCTATTCCATCGTATCCGAACGAGGAAATCACGCCAATGCGAAACGAAACAAGGGAATGTGCATGGCTTCGTCGAGTGGATGCCGCTCGCCTGGACTACGCAACCATCCGCAACTGAAGGAGGGACGCGTTGCCCCCGAGCCCGTCGCGGCGGCGCTCCCAGACGGCCGTGGCTCGATCATACGCTATTTTCGGCGCATTCAGAACGGTTCTCAAACCGATTAGGCGATGCGCAGGAGGCGCACGGCTGGACGAGTTTTGGAATCGTCGATGATCGTGTCGCCGATCATTACGCGAAGCGAAAGCAAGGCGCCGCGTTTGGCGTTTTTTGAAACGGTGACGGCGAACCTTACCGAGCCATCTTCACGCGGATCCAACGTGCCAAGGAAGAAACGTGCGAATTGCCCGCGTATTTTCCACCCCTTCGTGCTCTTGGCGGCGTTGAAGGCCAGACCGTCCGGCAGTTGCACATGAAGGTAGGCACCGTCGCTGACCTGCGATCCCTTATTCACGAACGCGATCGTGCTCACCACCACTTTTCCCTGCTTGACCGTCGTCAATGCCTTCGGAGTCTGAAACACGCGCGGATCACTTTTGCCCCAGACCGTGATGAAGGACGAATAGGCCGAGATCGTAGCGAGATTTCCCAGCGTGTCGCGTGCGGCGTTTGCCTTCAAACGGAGCCGCAGTCGACCTTGTCCGACGAGTCGGTTAAGTAAAATCGTGCGTGTGGATCCCGTCCCGGCGACGACGTAAACATTCGCGTCCGCCGTTCCAGTGCGGTCCAGAAGAACATCCTTGGCGGCGAAACTGGAAGCGAGGAAATGCGTATCCGTGAATTTCACCGTGAAATAGATCGGTCCAAGCGCCGCTGAAAATTTCGAGGGTGGCCCCAACTCCGTTTTCGGGCCCGTACGGTCAAATGTGACCGTCGCCTCGGCGGGATGATTATTCCGGTTCGCTGAGTCTCGGGCAGCTCCCGCGGGAACCGCGACGCGCATCTCGCCATCCACCGTCGGCGACACCACGACCGTATACGTGCGGGAATCGATCGCTTTGAATGCCCCTGCCCTTCCACCCGTGATTCGAAGGTCGCTGACAAGAAAACCCTGAACCGGTTCCGTAAAGCGAATCGTGAACAACGCCGACGGTTTCGCCGTCAATGCGGCCACATCTGACGTGAGGGTTACGCGAGGCGCTCCGAGATCCACCGACCAAACGTATTGTGCGGGCGTGGCGTCAGCGTTTCCTGCTGCGTCACGTGCACGCACACGTAAGGTATGCGAGCCCTCGGCCAGGTTTGTCAGATTGAGTGGGGAAGCCGTTGTAACATACGCGGCGCCATCAAGGCTTCGTTCGAATCGAACATTGAGGGGTGCGACGTCGTCTGTCGCATGAAAGGCGAAGCTCGCCGAACCTGCGGTCAAAACGGATCCCGGGACAACATCGAAGATGGTATCAGGTGCCGTTGTATCTCGAACGGTGATGATCGCCGTGGCCAAATTCCCTGACAGCCCCGCGCTCGTATTACTGAGAGAAGCTTGTACCTGGAAAGAAAACAATGTCAGCGGACTGCTAAGGCGATTGATGGGAGTGAACCTCAGCCCAGCACTGACCTGGGCATACGTGAGGAAATTCCCGCTAACGACTTGGGTGGTGCCATTGTTGAGGAAAACAACTCCATTCCGAATATTCGTGATCCTGAAGTGGGTGACTTCCGTGCCATCTGCGGGATTTCGGTGCACGACCAAGCCGGTCGTCGTTTGTTCGCCCACACGAGTCGTTGCCGGCGTCACCGAAGGGGTGTCCGGCGTGGGGTTGACCGTCAGCGTGACCGTGCGAACGGTCGAGGTATCGATGCCGTGATTCGCGGTTCCGCCGTCATCCCGCACTGAAACACCAAACGTTACCGTCCCCGAAGCGTCCGGCGCCAACGTGTACGTGAGCGTGCCCGCGGCGTTCACGGTCGGAGGAACCGCAAAGAAGGCGGGATTGCTAATATTGCTCACCAAATAGGACAACAAATGTTGCCCCAATTCGTTCGCGGGTCCTGGCGAAAATGCCGTTGCGAAGCTCGCGACGGTTTGCTCCGTGGCATCTTCGGTTACCGGTGGAGGATTGTTGGCGACAAACGTTGGCCGATCATTGACCGAATGAACCGTCAGCGTGAAGGTACGTGACGCCGAAAGGTCGAATCCTCCGCCCGCGGTGCCGCCGTTATCGCGGACATAGACTTCAAACGTCGTTGTGCCGTTCGCGTTAGCCGCCAACGTGTAAGTGAGTGTGCCGGTGGCGCTGACAGTGATCGGCGTCGCGAAAAGGCTTGGGTTGCTGACATTGAGCACCGTGTAAGCCATCGCGTTTTGTGCCGATTCATTCGCGGGACCGGGCGAAAACAGGCTCACCCAATTCGGAACGGCTTGGCTTCCCGCGTCTTCGTCCACGGCTGGAGGATCCGATGCGGTGAACGTGGGTGGATCGTTCACTGCGTTGACGTTGACCGTGAATGTATTGCCCGCGGACAGATCGAGACCGCCGTTGACAATGCCGCCGTTGTCTTGCACCTGAAACGTGAACGTGGCGTAGGAATTCCCATGCCCGTCAGGCGCTGGATGAAAGCGGAGCAAATTGGCGTTGAGGTCGGATACCAGCACGAATTGACCGGCGGTCACTTCCACGCCGTTGTTCATCAGGGTACCCACACTCGGTGGTGTGGTGATGCGAACGGCTTGAAAGACGTGAGCTGGCGTGTCGAATGGATCGCTGAAACCGAAATCCGCCGCGGAAAGGGTGTACGCGGTGTCTTCATTCACGACGACGGTTTTGTTCGTGCCGGTGGGTGCGGAATTTTTATTGATCGTGTAGGTCTGCCCGCTGCTGAAGCTGCCGTTTCCTGCTCCGATTCCGCCCAGTCGAAATAACACGCCATTAAGGATAGAGTCGTCGTCCACGAGGTCCAGGCGAACGGACCCGCCACCACTTCCCGTGTTGACGGTGATGGTGTAAACCGCGCCACTGCCAGAGATGCTGGCAACGAAAGGTCCTACCAAGCGGCTAGTCGTTAGCGTGAAATCGTTGAGGTCCACCCCCGTGACGGCTTCTGAAAAGGTCACGGTAAAATCGACCGTCGGGGTATTCGTGGTAGCGGGGCCGACACGCGTGATCGACACGACTTCGGGAGGTGAATTCGCCGTCACGACGGCCGATCCGGTGGCGCGATAATCGTTTTCTGCTCCGCCTGGGTTGCTCGTGTTTCCTGTCCGTTCCGTGCCCAAGGTGTTGTAGAACGATTGCGAAACCACGACGGAACCTGGCAAGCTCGTCGAAGAAGCTGTGGCTGTATTGGTGATCACCTGATTGGGAGTAACGTTGCTATTCACCGTTGCTTGAAAGGAGAGCGTGGAGGATTGGTCCGTCGCGAAGGTCGTGAAGGTGGCGGAAATCGTGGACCCCGCCAGGGTTAGTGTGGTGGGAGCCAAACCCGAGGTGTGATGGAGCGTGGTAGCCACGTAGGTCACGCCCGTGGGAATGACATCGCTCACGGTAACTTCGTAGGCATTGGCGTTGCTGTTTGCAGTGTGTGAAATCACCACGGTGAATGTGACGGTGTCACCCGGCGATGCGTTGGCGGGTGTGGCATTCGCCTCGACCTGCAATGTCGGTTCGACAATTGTCACAGACGGAGAGGTTCCGCTCACGGAATAGCCAGGGCCCGAAATCGTCGCGGTACTTGAACGTGTATCTCCCCGGTCGTTACTTCCGCCGTTGATCACGACGGCGGTGTAATAAAGGGTAATGGTTTCTTCCGTCCCCGAATTGGCGTCGCTATTGGTCAGATTCCCCAGGTTGAATGTGGCGATACGGCCGGCGTCTGCGGGGTTGGAGCCAGCGTTACTAATGACGGCATTGGCGAGCAGGCCGAAGATTCCACCCGGCGCACTACTGGTTAGCGTCGGTGACGCGGAAACGCTATCGATGCTCACCATCGCCAAGCCAGCGTCCAGCGTTTCCACCAAGGTGGCCCCGGAAGTGGACCCTTCGGGAACGCGCAATACCATGCGATACCCAACGGTTTCACCAACAGCGACCTGTGTTTCCGTAGTGAACGTCTGTGAAGTGCCAACGATCGTTTTGGTGATCAGTAGTCCTGCTGGCACGGTCCTGTCTTCGAGTCGGTCGAACGACAACGCGGACGTACGTGGCTTCTTCCACGTGGATCGTTGCCAAAAACGATCAAACCAGGCTGGAATAGCGAAGCGCATCACCGTTTCCCATGTGCATGGGCATCGCCACCGCCGAGTGTTTTCATCAATGCCTGGCGGTGGGAGGCACGACGGTCCTCAATCGAGCCTAGCTCGCAAATGTACCCGTAGGCAACTTTTTCCTTGCGCAACCGATACGAAAAGGGACCTGAACAAACGAACCGAGGGCGATGCCAAGTTTTTCTTTTACATCCTCGAAGTTTCAGCCTACATTGAAGCCAGCACGAATTTTTAGCGACGACCTGTATCGGTTGCTTTCCTGACCATCGATCTGCATTCCTGGCGAAGCACCTACGGCAGTGTCGTCGAATCGAGTGACGGCAAATTTCGGTGGAAGCCCCGGAAATCTTGAGATTCATTTTCCCTTGTCGTTTTCAGAGGTTTCGAAAACCCGAGGTGTTGCGTGACATTCGCGTTGAAGATCATCAGCGTTCTTCAGATTTCGTTCGTGACTTGCACAGGCAGCTTTTTCGCAGGAAGCGAGAATCCAACCGCCGATGCGGTGCCGAATCACCCTCCGCAGACGGCGTATGTGCAAGCTTTTGATCAACTTTGGTTGGAGATGGATCGCCACTACAGTTATTTCGAACTGAAAAAGATCGATTGGCTGGCATTGAAGGCGAAGTATCGCCCCAAGGCGGAGGAGGCGAAATCAGCGGAGGAACTCATCAAGGTTCTCAAACCGATGCTCGCGGAATTGAAAGACGACCATGTAAGAATTGAAGGGCCGAGTGGAAATGTTTTCCCCCATCCGGTTTCCTGGGAAAGGAACTGGAATTTTAAAGGATACCGTCCGCATATGCTCCAGGGCGAAATGGTTGGCAAATACGCCAGCATCGGTCGGACCAAGCAGGGCTTCGGTGTGCTTGTCATCGAGAATCAGGCTGCCGTCACACCGGAATTGGCGGAAAAGACGGTCGCGAAGATCGAGGCACTCAAGGACGTGTCAGCCTTCCTCGTTGACCTTCGTCCTGCCACCGGAGGAAATGAAACGCACGTGATGCCCCTCGCCAGTGCCTTCTGCGCGAAATCGGTGGTGTACGCCAAGCATAAGTACCGTAATGGACCAAAGCACACGGACTTTGGTCCCGTTGGTGATCGAACGCTGCCAGCGGGGAAAAATCCCTTCGCGAAACCGGTGGTTGTCCTGCTTGGCCCTGCCACCATGAGCAGCGGAGAAGGTCTGGCGATGATGTTCGCGGCTCTGCCGAACGTGACGACCATGGGTTCCCGCACACGTGGTTCGAGTGGCAATCCCCTGCCCTTCAAACTGAAAGACGTGGGAATTAGCGTGCATTTCTCGCGGTGGGTCGCCATGCTTCCCGACGGCACGCCCATTGAAGGTCGCGGTGTGAAACCTCGCATCGAGGCCAACTTTCCGCCCGCCGCCTTCATGACGCGCGACCCCGTGCTTGAGCAAGCTTTCGACTTCCTCAAGGAAAAGACTCGGAATTAAGCGAACCGCATTCGAAAATGTTTGATTTTGGAGTCAAAACCAGTTCGTTCTTCAAAGGTCGAAAAGCAACGACCAACGAATTGATTTTGGACCCTCGGAAACGCGGAGAATCCATGTCACGCGGATTGTTCGTCGCCATTTTGGTGCTGGGCCTCGTCGTGGGAGGGTGTGGTCAACTCCAGGATACGACCCAGAGCGTGGCGATCCTTCACCTTCAAAAAGCAAATGAAGCCAAAGATGCCGAGCAGCGATCCCAGGAGTTCCGTCAGGCGAGCCTTGCCTTGGAAGCCAGTCAACGCGTCTCGCTGGTCCTCACGATCGTGGGCTTGGGAATTCTGCTTTTGGCCGGTTTCGGCGCAAGTTTAAAACGGTAAATGCCATGGAGTTTTCGCCTTGGCATATCGGTGCCCTGCCTGCAAACGTCGTTCAACGGGTGAAGGGTCCTGCGTGTGCTTGTTCCTTTTCGCAGGAAAAGTCGATTCGCGAAGCGCCCGCAGGCATGTTGCGTTAGCGTCATCTGTTTTTAAGGAAAAGGACGCAACTTCGTTTCAGGTCTGACAACTGACAGAACCCGCATTCTCGGATTCATTTCAGCCCGAAAATTCCCTCCAGATTCCCTGTTTTTTGCATTCGATTTTTTCTTTCGCAGTAGGGTTGAGGTCGTAACGCCTGGGATTTCGGATCCTGGGCTGACCCTCACTCGTTGAGCCCTCCTATGAAAACTCCGTTAGCGAAGAACTCCCGATGGAAAACCTTGGCCCGACCATTTCGGTTTCGACCGTGGTTCGAACGACTGGAATTCCGCGATCAGCCCGCGGCGATTCCCGCAGCGACCTTTTCCGGAGTTCCGACGGATGCGATGCTGGGCGACCGCGTGTCCTTCAATGTGTTGTTTGACAACACGTCGCCGACCGATCCGGGATTTGGGCCCTTCCTTGATCTCTTTTTGGACACGACCGGACCCGACGGTGGGGCCTCGCCGGACGGATTTGACACGACCAATTTGACCGCAACGTATTTGGGCCAACCGCTACCGAACGTGACGCTTGTGCCGATCACCGGAGCGACCTTCACTCATCCGCTGACAGGATTATCGACTTCGGTACCGGGCTTTGGATCACGTTTCCAGGCGGGCGACCGGGTCGCCGTGCTGACACTGCCATTTGGGAGTTTCACCGCCACCCAGCCGGCCGCCCCGATTACCGTGACGATGGACACGAGTCCTTTAGCGGACGTTGGCACGGCACTTCCCATGACGGCGATCGCGGGTTTTCGTTACGGGAACGACGCCTTGGACAATCCGGGCGTGGATCCGCCAATCAGGGGCAGTCAAGTCGATAGTTCCATTTCTCCCGTGGTGATGAAGCTTTCGAAAACCTACCTTGGCCCGGAAGACGAGACGGCGACGGGACCGAACTTTAAACGCCGATACCGACTCGACGTCGACATCGCCACGGGTCAGCCCATGACTAACGTGCGCATCACCGACAATCTTGCAAACAGCATGCAAATTACAGGGACTACCTCGGCAGAAATGCGCGCCCTGATTTATAACACGGCGAATAGCACCCCAGGCTCTGGCGCCAACTCGTTCAACGTTGCGAACCTGAGCGGTTCCGCGAGTACGATTGTCCCGGGTGGAACGTTGACTTACAACTTCGGCGCCAAGACCGGTGTCGCGGGTGTGGATGCTTCCTTCGAATTCGAGTTTTTCGTCACGCTGAACAATCTCAACAATCCAGCGACGCCGGTCGTTCCGCAGGGAACAGACAGCACTTTCGCCAACAACACGGGGCGAAGCGATGCGACATGGACACCACTGGACAATCGGGACACGGCAAATCAGGCAGTATCGATCGTGCTGCCGCCGAACGCGCATACGCTGCAACAACATTCGTTGGCAACACAAAAGACGGTGACGGCGGTCGATCGCACGACCCTTGCGCCCACAGGTGGAACGATCCTTCCCGGCTCGACGTTGTTACGTTATGACATCGCCTTTCAAGTATCGGATTATTTTGCCGTGCAGGATGTGATCCTGGACGACATTCTTTCGGACGGGCAACGCGTGTTCGTGCGGTCCGTGGGCAATAGCACGATTCCGACGCTCCAAGTCAGCAATGCGTATCATGCAGGTACGAACACTCGTTCTAACTCGGCGATAGCGGCGTTTTCTGGTGCCAATTCCATCGATTACCAAGAACGATTCACGACCCGTGGTACCGTACTTTCCGACCCGACGAGCGGACCCTTCGGAGCGATTTTCAATATCCAACCGGCAGCGCCAGCCGCTCAAGGCGAATCGTACCTTCGTTTCAAAATCTCTCAGGAATTGATCGCGCGCGGTTTCTTGGGTGGGTTTCTAATCGGTGGGGAAATCGCCAATGGTGGCAGTGCACCCTCGAGTTCTCTTCCTCCCCTTTTCGGCGCTACCCAGGGGATCATTACCTTCTACACCGAGGTCAAGGAAGAATTTAGTGACTATTTCCCTTCCACCGATCGTTCCGTGGATCAACTCGACGTGTTGTCCAACAGCGTACCACAGATCTTCGGCAATCAACTCGACACGACCAGTCTCACAACGATTATTGGTACGGGAACGGACAACACGGCTGCCTCGGTGGAATTGCCGGTCGGTAATCGTTCCAAATCGCTTTACGCAGTGAACGGTCAGACAACCAATTTGGGAACGAAACCCGCCGTACAACCTGGGGATTTGGTCACATACCGGCTGACCTACACGTTACCCTTGAGCAGTTTTGAAAACCTTCATTTGGTCGATTACGCTCCGTTGCCGGTTTTCCCAATACCAGGAACGATTTCGTTTTCGTCCGCGGGCGGGATCCCGGCGGTGAATACGGTGACGGTTGGCCCAAGCGACACCTATTTCTCTACGTTTGGCTTCGGGCCACGGATACCGGTGATCGTCACCGATTCGATCGCGAATAGCGTGGACTTGTCCTTCGGCAGTTTCGAAGACATCCCCCTACACCGTGCAACCACGATCGACCTGTTAATCACCCTGCGTGTTTCGGATGCTCCGTTTGCCACGGATCTGTTTTTGACCAATCAACTGCGCGTCAGCGAAGGGTCGACCAACGCGGGCAGTGCGACGTTCGATCAGATTGTGCAGTTCGATGTCATCACGCCAACGCTATCCATTTCCAAAGGTGTCGTCGGTTACAACACGACGGGTATGACCTTAGGCGGAATTGGCTTCAACGCTCCAGGTGGCGCCACGACGTTTACCGTGGGAGGAGCACCAGCGTCCACGGGCAATGCGCTCTACACAGCGGCTCAATCCTCCGCCGTCGCTGGATCCAATTTGGGCGATGCCGTGGGTGAAAATGTTGATGCGGGTGACACCGTGCGATACGCCATCGTGATCCAGAATCAGGGTCGTGGCGACGCATACGATGTGGTCCTGACGGATCAGATTCCGGCAGATTACAACTTCCCTATCAATCTTGGAGCGATGAACTTTACGGTGCGGCGTGGCGATGGAACGCTGCTCCTTGAAAATACCGATTACACCGCGACGTACAACAACACCACGGGTGCTTTCCAGATCACGCTGATCGACAATTACAGTGCGGGAAACACGACTGCGGCCACGCGCGATGATCGGCTTGGCGGCATTAGTCGCGGGAAAAGTGGGGAAGCCACCGCGCTTGTGGATGTCGTCAATGGCTCGAATTCGATCATCGTGACGTACGATGTCACGCTGAAAGGCACCGTCATTTCCAATCAAAATATCGTTAACACGGCGACGATTACGAATTACGCGAAAACGGAAGGCGGAATCGACGTTACCGTGGTTGATCTCAGTGACCCAGCCTTGGTCAACATCAAAGATCCAATCGCAGCAAAAACACTGAATGGAACAGAATTCAATTATCCTGGCAACAACGCGGCGGATCAGGCCGTGATTGGTGAATTCGTTACCTACACGGTTACATTTACGATTCCCGAGGGCGTGACGGACGGTACGTTGATCCTCGATACGCTGGACGATGGCTTGGCGTTTGTCGATGTCACCGGGGTCTCGGCCTCTGGCGGTCTTTCGTTTGTTAGTGGTGGACTCCCCACGGTTTCCGTAACACCCGCGAACACTGTGATCTCACTTTCCGGGAAATTGATTAGCTGGGGGCTGGGTACCATCACGAACAGCGATACGGACAACAGTTCCGCCGAGACGATCACGATCACGTACCGCGTGGTGGTATTGAATACGAACGTCGCCCCCGCGAACAACCAGGCCAACGCGCTCCGAAACAACTCCGTTTCGTTTACTTGGACGGGGAATTCCCTCCCAGCCGTTTCAGCGAACAACATCACGATCGTCGAACCTACACTCACCAATGTCAAAAACGTTCGAAACGTTACGCAGTCGGGAACCTTCGCGACAAGCGCGGCTGGCGATGCCGGCGACGTCATCGAATACCGAATTACTTTAGGCAATGGCAACGCGGCGGCCGATACGACCGCCTTCGATGTTACCCTGTCAGACCTTCTGCCAACGTCATTGAGCGGACTGTCCATCGTGAGCGTAACGTCAAGTGGAGGCGGGGTGATTACGGTTTCGGGCCCCACGGCCGTCTTGGCGGACGCTTTCGAAATCGTCGCGGGCGAACTTCGCACGAAGGCTGCCTACAACCTTGATATGGCGAAGAATACTCAAATCGTCATCATCGTCTCGGGAACATTTTCCGGAGCGACGGGACGAGTCACGCCAAACATCGCGGAAGTACGCTGGACGAGCCTTGACGGTTCCGTCGTCGACCGATCGGGATATAACACGGCCAGCGATGAACGCGATGGATCGGGCGGCGTCCTCGGTGGCGGGGCGCTCAATGATTATCGGCGAACCAGCACCGCGAACCTCGAGTCTTACCCCCTGGTTCGAAAAACGATCGTCGCGACTTCCGAATCGCATACGTCGGGATCGAACCTGGTCGTCGGTGAAATCGTACGCTACCGCTTAGTCACGTCCTTGGGCGAAGGGACCGCAAACAATTTTCAAGTGCGGGATGACCTTCCCCCTGGGCTGATGTTCCTGAACGACGGGTCGGCTCGATTCGGTTTCCTTTCAACCAACGGCACGAACATATCGTCCACGGGCATCACGAATATCAGCGCTCTTTCCGGCGGTGGAATCACGGGGGACCAGGCCACGCTTTCAACCCTGCTATCCAGTTCCCTCACGGGAACATTCGGCAGCGGTACGGGAAACCTGGCGACTTCGTTCACCGGCGCTGGTACCGCGGTGGGAACCACCTACACCAGCGGACAGGATGTCTATTTCCGATTCGGCGATCTTTCGAACATCGATAGTGACACAGATGTTGAGTATGTCATCATCGAATTCAATGCCCTTGTGACGAACGAAATTGGCAACCAAAACGGGGTTTCGCTTAACAACGTTTACACCGTTCTGGTTGACACCGACAACGATGGCAATCCCGGCTATGTCAACATCGTCAACGATGTGAATGGCGATGGGGTGTCGAATGTGGGTGACACGACCGTCACGGCGACGGATACGAACAACCATGCCGGGTCGGGGACCGATACGCCAGCGTTCTCATCGCCTGCGACCATCACGATTCGCGAACCGGTGCTTACCATCGTCAAACGGGCCATCGCAACCACGGGAAGTGTGATTACCTATTCCGTCGACGTTACCAATACCGGCACAGCGACGGCATTCGACGTCACGGTTCAGGACATCCTGCCCGCACAACTCAATCTCAATCTCGCATCGATCGGCATCATCTCGTCAGGCGGAGCGACGACGGGCACGCCAGACCATGACGACCCGACGAACCGCGTTCGGTTTCACTCGGTAGATATTCCCATCGGCGGAAGCATCACGATCTCCTATCAGGCAACCGTCATCTCGGCGGGTGTTCGAATCGACAACACGGCAGCAACCACGTACACAAGCCTTCCCAATCTTGGTTCCGCGGGAAATCCGACCAATTCCAACACCCCCGGAGGAAGTGGCGGGGCGGATGGGGAACGCAATGGGATAGGCGGTGTCAACGACTATGCGAGCTCTGATCCAGAATCCCTGGGATCTCTCGGAGATACGGTGTGGGTCGATCTCAATGCAGACGGTGTCCAGCAGGTAAGCGAACCTGGCATTCCCAATGCCCTGGTCACGGTTCGTTGGTTCGGCCCGAACGGGATTGCCGACGATCTCGATGACAGCGTCATCACTGCGACCACCGACTCGAACGGCTTTTATCTCGTAAGTGGTCTGCCCCTAAGTACCGGAGCCGTAAACTATCGCGTCTCCGTTGGTTCGCTTCCTCCAGGCCTGACGCAAGCCACTTACGATCTCGATAATGGCACGACCGCCGCGGATGGATCTGCCAACCTCGCCTTGACGACGACATCCCCTGTTGGAACTCCGGGGAATCGCCGAGACGTAGATTTCGGATACCGAGGGCTTGGGCAGGTGGGCGACACGGTATTTCTGGATATCAACAATAACGGGGCTGCCGAATCGGGAGAAGGAATCTCGAATGTCACCGTCACTCTCACGGGCGACCTTGACGGCGATGGTGTCGACGAAACGTTGACTACCACCACGAATGCGGCGGGAAATTACAGTTTCGCGGGTCTTCGGACGGCCCCCGCAGGCGTAAATTATTTGATCGCCGTGAATCCCGCTACCCTTCCCCCTGGGGTTTCTCAAACATTCGATCCCGATGGCACGCCCAATCACCAATCGAACGCGATTCTGACCACGGCAAGTCCCATCGACCTCACCCGTGACTTTGGCTACCGTGGTCCAGGCTCGATCGGCGACACGATTTTCCTGGATGTCAACAACAACGGACTGCCGGATTCGGGCGAGGGCATCGCGAATGTCACTGTCACCCTGACAGGCGACTTCGACCTGGATGGCGTGAGCGAATCCGTGACGGCCGTGACGAACACGAATGGACTGTATCTCTTTAGTGGTCTGGTGACGGACAACGGTGCGGGAGGCGGCATCACCTACACGGTGACGGTCAATTCCGCGACGCTTCCAACCGGCCTGAGCCAAACCGTGGACCCCGATGGCGTTTTGAACCATCAAGCCACGGCAACGCTCACCAATGGTTCGCCGACCAATCTGACCCGCGACTTTGGCTACCGCGGCAGCGGAGCGATCGGCGATACGGTCTTTCTGGATGTCAATAACAACAATGTCGCCGATGCGGGCGAAGGCATTACCGGCGTGCAAGTTACCCTCACGGGTGATCTTGATGGCGACGGAGCGAACGAAACGGTCACGACCCTGACCGATAGCCTCGGCATCTATCAAATCTCTGGCTTGCGAACGACGGGCGGCGGCGTGACGTATTCGGTGCTCGTGAACTCGGCCACGCTGCCAGGCGGAGTTGCACCGTCGTTTGACCCGGACGCCACGCTGGACCACCAGGCGAGTGCGACGCTCACAAACGCTTCGCCCTCGAACCAAACACGTGATTTTGGCTACCGCGGCGTTGGCTCGGTCGGCGACACCATATTCTTGGATGTCAATAACAACGGCGTGCCGAATGCAGGCGAAGGCATCGCCAACGTCACCCTTACTTTAACGGGTGACTTTGACAATGACGGTACGAACGAAGTCGTCACCACGACGACGGACACGAACGGTTTCTACCAGTTCACGGGACTGGTGACGAGCCTTGCTGGCGTCAACTACACCGTGGCGGTGTCCCCAGGAACGCTTCCGGGCGGTCTCACGCAGACGGTGGACCCCGATGGCACGCTCAACCACCAGTCGGTTTCGACCTTGACGAATGCGGCACCCTCGGATCCGACGCGTGACTTTGGTTATCGTGGTCCAGGCTCGATCGGCGACACGATCTTTCTCGACATCAACAACAACGGCACGCCAGAGCCAGGCGAAGGAATCGCGAATGTGGGGGTCACCCTTACCGGGGACTTGGATGGCGATGGGCAAAACGAATCGGTAACCACCACGACGGATGCCAATGGCGTCTACGGTTTCTCGGGGCTTCGCACGAACTTGGCCGGCGTGACGTACACCGTGACGGTGAACACAGCAACGCTGCCCGCAGGGGTGACGCAAACGGTCGACCCCGATGGATTGCTCAATAACCTGTCGACGGCCACGCTGACGGACGCCTCGGCGGTAAACCTCACACGGGACTTTGGCTACCGTGGTCCGGGCTCGATCGGCGATACGATCTTCTTGGATGTCAACAACAACGGAATACCAGATTCCGGGGAAGGCATCAGCAACGTCACGCTCACGCTGACCGGAGATTTCGACCTGGATGGGTTGAGTGAAACCGTTTCGACGGTCACGGACACGAATGGGTTGTACCTGTTTAGCGGATTGGTGACGGACAATGGCGTGGGCGGTGGGATCACGTACACGGTCCAGGTGAACGCTGGCACGCTTCCGCCTGGCGTTTCACAAACGGTTGACCCCGATGGCATACCGAACAACCAGTCGAGTCGGACGCTGACCATTGTGTCGCCGACGGATTTGACACGCGACTTTGGCTATCGTGGTCCGGGCTCGATTGGCGACACGATCTTCCTGGATGTGAACAACAACGGCTTGCCGGATTCTGGCGAGGGAATCGCGAATGTCACTGTCACCCTGACAGGAGATCTCGATGGTGACGGTAGCCAGGAAACGGTAACAGCGATCACCGATTCCTCCGGCACCTACCTTTTCTCGGGCCTTCGCACGACGGTTGCGGGCGTGCCATACACCGTCGGTGTCGATTCGGCCACCCTTCCCGCAGGCTTCTTGCAGACGGTTGATCCGGATGGCACGCTCGACCATCAATCGGTCGCCACCCTGACCGACCTTGCCGTGGCAGACCTGACGCGCGATTTTGGTTATCGAGGTCCGGGCTCCGTCGGCGATACCGTCTTCCTTGATGTCAATGGAAATGATCAGGCAGACTCGGGCGAGGGGATCGCTGGTGTGCAGGTTACCCTGACAGCCGACCTGGACGGCGATGGTTCGAATGAATCGGTGACGGCGACCACCGATACCGATGGATATTATTTGTTCTCGGGATTACGCACCACGGGCGCTGGCGTTGTCTATCAGGTGACGATTGATTCGGGTTCGTTACCTATTGGTGTTTCACAAACGTTCGATCCGGATAGCGTGCTCGACGCTCAATCGACCTCGACTTTGACGGATTTAACCCCGACGGATCTAACCCGCGATTTCGGATACCGTGGCAGCGGTTCGATCGGCGACACCGTCTTCCTCGATATCAACGAAAATGGTCTCCCCGACCCGGGCGAAGGAATTGCCAATGCGACGGTTTCGCTCACGGGTGATTTCGATGGCGACGGTTTCGCCGACACGTTGATCACGACGACCGACACCAATGGCATCTATGGTTTCACGGGCCTTGTGACGAACGATGGATCGGGCGGCGGAATTGATTATTTGGTGGTCGTGGACGCTCGTACCTTGCCCGCGAATGTTGGGCAAACCGTCGACCCAGATGGTGTCCTCGATGATCGTTCGACCGCGACGCTCTCGGATGATTTCGACACCGATCTGACACGTGACTTTGGCTACCGCGTGTTCGGGCAAATCGGCGACACGGTTTTCGTCGACATCAACAATAATGGAATTCCCGATCCGGGCGAAGGACTCACCGGCATCACCGTCACGTTGACCGGCGACCTTGATGGGGACGGCTCGATTGAATCCGTGACGGCAGTCACGGACGCGAATGGATTTTATCTGTTTTCAGGGCTACGTACCGATGGCGTGGGTGTGGGCTATCTGGTCACGGTCGATTCGGCTACCCTTCCAGCGGGCCTCGTCGCCTGGGTCGATCCGGACGGAACTTTGGATCATCAATCCACGACGGTACTGACAGATTCGGCCGCAGTCGATTTGACACGTGACTTTGGCTACCGTGGCCCCGGAGCGCTGGGTGATTTCGTTTGGGTTGATGTGGACCGTGATGGCGTGCAGGATCCCGTCGCGGAGGAACCTGGTTTAGCGTCAGTCCAGATGAATCTGACCTGGGCGGGCCAAGATGGCGTTTTCGGAACGAATGACGATGTCACTTCATCGGTGCTGACTTCTGGCGATGGACGTTATCAGTTCACGGGTTTGCCGACCGGCTTGTTCCGTGTCGATCTCGTGGCTGGCACGCTGCCCGCGGGGCTGTCGCCGACGTTCGATTTTGACAGCGGTCTCGTTTCGCCCGATCATTCCGCCGTGGTTGCGTTGACCTTAGCCGCTCCCACGGAAGATCGAATCGATTTTGGATACGCTGGCTCGGCTTCCCTTGGAGATCGTGTCTGGGTCGATCTCGATGGCGATGGTGTGCAAGACGGCAATGAACCAGGCTTGACGGGTGTCACCGTGCAAGCCACTTGGGCTGGGCCGGACGGCGACTTCAACACTACCGTGGATAATGCGGTCCGCACCCTCGTCACCGATGCGAACGGAAACTACCTCTTCACGAATCTGCCTGGCGGAAATTATCGCGTGGCGGTGATTAGCGGGTTGCCCGCCCAGGTCACCAACACGGGCGATCCAGACGGCACATTCGATGGCCAGCATCAGCTTACGCTTCAGCCTACTTCCAATATCGATACCGTCGATTTTGGGTATCGCGGTGCGGCGTCGGTCCGAGGATCGATCTATCACGACGCGAATTTCAATGGGCGATACGACCTTGGTTCGGAACTTGGCATCGCCGGCGCGGTGGTGACGTTGACCGGCACGGACGAACGTGGCAAAACGATCACGTTGCAGGCAACGACCAATGCCGTCGGCGCTTACGCGTTCACGGGCTTACTGGGCGGAACGTACCGCATCCGCGAAACGCAGCCCAAAAAGCCTTACATTGACGGACGTGACACGCTGGGCACGGTGGCGGGAAAACAACGTGGGCTGGCGTTGGCGAACGATTTCTTTGAGGTGACTCTGACGCCGGGCGATGCGGGCATTCAGTATCTCTTCGGCGAGAACCTGCCGACCTCCATTCACGGCTATGTCTGGATGGATCACAACAACGATGGCATTCGCGGATTCCGAGAACAAGGTATCCCAGGCGTTTCGGTCCTGATTTCCGGAACGGTCTTCGCGGGAACTCCAATGGCTCGAAAGTTAGCAGCCAGCGATCTTCCCAAGGGGAAATTCACGGTCACCACCGACGCTACCGGTCGTTACATGTTTCCCAACCTTCCGCCTGGCGTTTACAGCGTCACGGAATTTCAACCGATCGCGTTCCAGGACGGCCGAGAACAAAACGCGGATCGGGGTGCCAAGGGCGTGCTGGTGCAGAACGATCGTTTCCTCAACGTCCGCGCTGAATCGAGTCGGCCTCGTGGAGCGCTGAACTTTGGCGAACTCGGTGCGACAGGGAGACTTTCGGGACGCGTGTTCGTCGATACGAACAACAATGGCGTTCGCGACCCTGGTGAGATGGGGATTCCCGGCGTCACCGTTCGATTGACGGGACAGGATCTCACCGGCCAGCAGATTGATGTTTCGGTTGTCACGGATGTGAACGGCAATTACCTCTTCCGAAAGATGCGGCCGGGCACGTACGCGGTGACTCAGCTCCAACCGATCGAATATGTCGACGGCAAGGATCGGGCAGGCAGCCGAGGCGGTCAAACGGCGAACGATGTCATTCGGCGGATCACGCTCGGGCCCAACCAGGCAGCCGTCAACTACCTGTTCGCGGAACGTGGACTCACTCCTGAAGCAATCACGAAACGGAATTACCTCGCGACCTCGGGACCGAGCAGCGCGCTGGCGCCGGCGGGATCCGGCGTCGCGGTCGTCAATCAGGTTGGCGATCCCAGCGGATATGTTTACGTGGATGCTAACAACAATGGAAAACGCGATCCATGGGAACGTGGGATCGCAGGCGTGATGATCGAACTCCTGGGAACCACGAAAGCCGGAGCAAAGGTCTATCAGGCCGCGCTCACCGACGCGAAGGGTTTCTATCAGTTCGATAATCTGGCTGCGGGAACTTACTCCGTCCGCGAGACCCAGCCTTTAGGGTACCGTGATGGCCGAGAAACACTCGGGTCGCATGGGGGCCAAGTTTTGAATGACGTGTTTTCGTCGATCGTTCTCAAAGACGGTGATGTGGGCACGGGTTACAACTTCGGCGAACTTCCTGCGTTAGCGAAGAAAGCCCGCAACACGGTTTTCGCGGACCTGGGGCGTGGATAAAACGTTCGCCGTAAACGGTGATCACGGATTTCACGGTTCACACGAATCATTACTATATGGCCGCAAAATGGATCGAGTGCATTGACCTCCAAGCCTGGCTGCCAGCGAGGGGTGCCGTCGCAGCGTCCCTCGTTGGTGCTCAGACTTGGATCAGGTGCAACCATTAGCGAACCGCTCTTCCCCCATGGAGATCGGTGGAATCCGTGCAATCTGTGGTTTTCGATGCGTCGCTTCGAAAAATTAGTTCGCTATCTTCCCAGTTTTAACTGACCCCTATGTCCGGACGTGGAATCGGCAAATTCGGTAGGTGCATGCTGATCGCTTCTCTCGGATCCGTCGATGACAAGTAGGGGAAATCGCACGGCATGGATGCTACGACGATGCGAATCGCACTTACCTGTTCGCTGACTGGATTCAGTTTGCTTTTGGGAAGCGGCGTTTTGCTCGCTGACCCAAGCCATGGAACGGCGCCTCGACTTCGATTCGCCGCGAATCCGCCGACCGGTGCCGCACGCCTGGAATTCGACGAGGCGACCTCGCGCGAAAAACGCGGCGGGCAGCAGGGATCCAACCATCTCGTCCAATCGAGTTTTCAACCCTCTGCACCATCGCTGGCGGAAAACATCGTTCCCGTCCAAGGTACTGCTCCGCCGACCAGGCTTCCGCCGATTTCCGCGGAACCGCAACACATTGAGACGGTTCCCGTTCCGCCGACGCCAATCAACGGCGCGAAGTTGCCCAATCCAGACCAGCCGCCGCGTCGCGACGCATTGGTGCCAATTCCGCCGCGAAGCGTGACAGCCCAACCAACACCGTGCACGACACAGCCAGGCTCGACGATCCTGGCCCAAAACTCCGTGATCGTCGTTCCGGATCGTGTCGCCACGGGGATCGACGCCTGGTTGAACGTGGGTGTCTTGTGGGGGTGGACGAGTAGTGCCCGGCTCGTCCCCCTCAGTTCGCAAAGCCCCGCCGGAACGCCGCTTGGCCAAGCGGGTGTCTTGGGAACACCGGGCACGCGGGTTCTATATGGCAACCAGTCCTCACTCGACGACGGCCAACTTGGCTTTCGCCTTCAGACCGGCATTTGGCTCAATCCAGACCGCCGAATCGCCCTCGAGGCCGATCTGCTTTGGCTCGGCAGCATCGATCAACACCATCGATCGGGTTCCCCCGACGGCAGCACGATCGTGAGCCGTCCGTTCGTGGACGCCAATACCGGCTTGCCGAACGCGGAACTGGTGGCGTTTCCTGGCGTCCTGGGCGGGTTCGTCGACGTGCGAACGTCCACCTCGGGCTTGTGGGGTGTGGGAACGGGGTTCCGCATGGCCACCTCCTGCGATCCTTGTCGCCCGGTCGATCTTGCCGTGGGGTATCGCCATTTCCGTTTCGAGGATTCGCTTCGCATTCGCGAAAACCTCGTGCCGCTGGATCCTGGCGCGGTGCCCGGCTCGACGATCGTCGTTCGCGATTCCTTCCAAGCCGAAAACACCTTCCATGGCGGTTACCTCGGCTTGCACTTTCGCCGATTCTCGAATGGTTGGGACCTCGGTTTTTCGCCACAGGTAAACCTCGGGCAAACACGCTCCGTGGTCACCATCCAGGGCGATACCGTCAATTCCGTTCCCGGTTTGGCACCCGTCCGCCAACGTGGGGGTCTGTTGGCGTTGCCTTCGAACATCGGCACTTACGCGGTTCGAGAGTTCTCTGTCATTCCCGAATTGCAGTTGAGCGTGGGAAAAGCGTTGACGCCCCGATCCCGAATCTCGATCGGGTATTCGCTGATTGGTTGGCTTGGCGTCGCCCGGGCGGCGGAGCAGGTTGATCCCGTCGTCAATCGCAATTTGCTTCCGCCGGCCGCAAACCCCGTGCGAGGTCCGCAAAGGCCCCAATTCGACCTCGATCGCTCGGATCTCTGGGTCCACGGCATTCAAGCCACCTTCGAATGGCTTTATTAATTGGACAGCGCCACGTTTCTTGGGTTGGCGGCGGCAAAGGTGCAACACGAACGCTGAAAGCGTTCAAGACGCTAGCCCAGGGTCGCGAGTACGCTCGCGCACCCTGGGGTACGGCCAGAACACACGGTGGAACGCTGAAAGCGTTCCACCCGACGCATGGAGAATGTCGATGTTCGTGGAACCCGTACCGGGTTCGCGTTGCCGATTGCTGCCATACCCAGGGTGCGCAAGCGTACTTGCGACCCTGGGCTGGAGAGTTTGACCCCTCCGGGGTCGAAAAAATGGCGCTGTCCAATTAAGTTTCGCTACAAAACCTGTTCACGAACCGCGACCGTACCGTAGCGAGGACGCTATCTCACGCGCGTGGCTCGCTTCACGCGACGTTTTCGTCTCGGAAAACCATTTGCATCGTGGCACTTCCCTCGGCTAAAATTTTCGGAAGAAACGCCTTTATGCCCCGCGATAGGACGGATACCCCGGCTCCTGACGGAGGCCGGCTCGCCGGGGAAGATTCAACGAAACGCCCACCGGACCGCGCCTTTACCGATACGCTTCTCGAACACGAAATCCAAAGACGATGAATCCACTCCAAGAAGTCGTTCAAGGTATCACTCGCCGGCATTTTTTTGGCCAAGGCGCCAAGGGGCTGGGGGTGGCGGCGCTCGCCTCGTTGCTGAGCGAAGACGCCGCGAAAGCGAACGGGCTGCCCGGTTTGCCACATTTTCCCGCCAAGGCGAAACGCGTCATCTATCTTTTCATGTCGGGCGGTCCTTCCCATCTGGAGTTATGGGATCACAAACCCAGGCTGCGCGCCTTGCACGGTACGGAGCTTCCCGCCTCGATTCGCATGGGCCAACGCCTCACCGGCATGACTTCCGGCCAACGCAGCTTTCCCGTTATTGCACCGAAGTTCGGCTTTCACCGCGCGGGCCGAACCGGCACGTGGGTTTCAGATCTCTTGCCTCATACCGATCGAATCGTCGATGAAATCTGCCTGATCAAATCGATGCACACCGAGGCGGTCAATCACGATCCCGCGATCACGTTTTTGCAGACGGGTTCCCAGCAACCCGGCCGACCTTCGCTGGGCGCTTGGCTTAGCTACGGGTTGGGAAGCGAAGCGACCGATTTGCCGGCGTTCGTCGTCATGATTTCGCACGGCTCGGGCAGCGACGCCAACCAGGGCTTGCTCGATCGATTATGGGGAAGCGGCTTTTTGCCCACGAGCCATCAAGGAGTGAAGTTCCGTTCCGGCGCCGATCCCGTGCTTTATCTCAACAATCCACCCGGCGTCGATCGCGAAGCACGCCGAGCGATGCTCGATCGGCTGGCGCAATTCAATCAAATGCAGTTCGATCAAGTCGGCGAGCCTGAAATTCAGACACGGATCCGCCAATATGAGCTTTCCTTCCGGATGCAGGCGTCCGTTCCGGAGCTGACCGATTTTTCGCGGGAGCCACAATCCGTGCTCGATTTGTACGGAAGTGACGTGCGGCGCCCTGGTTCGTTTGCCGCCAATTGTCTCTTGGCGAGGCGAATGATTGAGCGAGGCGTTCGTTTCGTGCAACTGTATCACCGAGGTTGGGACAACCACGGCGGCCTGCCCACCAATATTCCCAAACAAGCCAAAGACATTGACCAAGCTCAAACCGCGCTCCTTCTCGACCTGAAACGGCGAGGCATGTTGGAAGACACGCTCGTGGTTTGGGCGGGCGAATTTGGCAGAACCGTCTACGGGCAAGGTGGCTTGCAAGACAACTATGGCCGGGATCACCATGGCCGATGCTTCAGCGCCTGGCTAGCGGGTGGAGGCGTCAAGCCCGGCTTTGTACACGGCGAGACGGACGACTTTGGCTACAACATCGTGCGCGATCCCGTCCACGTCCACGATTTCAACGCCACCATCCTCCGCTGCCTGGGCATCGATCACGAACGTCTCACGTTCCGCTTCCAGGGGCGTGATTACCGCATCACCGACGTGCATGGCGAAGTCGTACGCGAGATCTTGGGCGAAACTGTATAACCGTCCGCGAAAATGTAAAGCATCTTGTCCGAGCCTGAGCGCCAGCGAGAGGTCCCTTCGTGGGGCACCGCCCTAGGGGTGCCGCGCAAACGCTCACTCTTGGACCTTGGCGTGTACGTTTTTGGCTGCCGGCCTTCCCATGAGGAACTTTTATGCCACGCGGTATCCGTTTCCTTTCCGCCATCGCTGTGACATTCGCGCTCATCACGGCCGCGATCGCGCTGCAACAGCCGCCAACCAAGACCGACTCGCCCACGGAACCGTTGCCTACGGTGAAGCTTGGACCAAAATATTGGAAGGGAAATCTCCATACGCATTCCCTGTGGAGCGATGGCGACGATTTTCCGGAAATGATCGCCGACTGGTATCGCCGAAATGGATACGACTTCTTGGGTCTTTCCGACCACAACATCCTTTCCGATGGCGAGAAATGGATTGAAGTCACGAAGGCGCGTGAAGTGGCGGTGAAGAAATATCAACAACGGTTCGGCTCGACCTGGGTGGAACAGCGTGTGGAAAAGGAAAAACCGCAGGTGCGCCTCAAACCGCTCGCCGAGTTCCGCAGCCACCTCGAAGAAGCAGGCCGATTCCTGCTGATTCCGAGTGAGGAAATCACCCACAAGTTCGGCAAAAATCCGGTCCACATGAATGGCATCAATGTCCGTGATGTGATCCAGCCAATCAATGGCAAAGACGTGGCGGAAACCATCCGCGTCAATGTTCGCCAAGTCGCCGCCCAGGCAAAAAAAACAGGCTGGACCAATCTCGTCTTTCTGAACCATCCAAACTTTGGTTGGGGCGTGAAGGCTGAGGACATGATCGTTGCCGAGGAACTTCGCTTCTTCGAGGTTTACAACGGCCATCCTGGCGTGAAAAACTACGGCGACACGTACCACGCGAGCACGGAACGGATGTGGGATATCGTGCTCGCGTTTCGATTGGAACGGCTAAAGCAGCAGCTTTTGTACGGGATGGGCACGGACGATTCGCATTCCTACCACAAAGTGGACGGTAAAGCTTCGAACCCCGGCCGCGGCTGGGTGATGGTTCGCAGTCCCTTTCTCAGTGCGGAATCCCTCGTGCGGGCCATGCACGCGGGCGACTTCTACATTTCCAGCGGCGTAACGTTGACCGACGTGCATGCCGACGCGAAAGGGATCCGCTTGAACATCGCCGCCCAACCGGGCGTGAAATACAAAACCGAGTTCATCGCTACCCCACGCGGCGTGTCGCTGGAAGGCGAAGTGTATCTCGACAAAGACCAAAAACCCATGGACGTGACTCGGCGATATAGCCAAGACGTGGGCAAAGTCGTGGCCGTTTCCGATGACGTGGATCCTTCTTACAAATTCACAGGCAGCGAACTTTACGTGCGAGCACGCGTCACCTCGAGCCGAGCGCATTCCAACCCCTTCCAAAAAGGCGATCCGGAAATGGCCTGGACCCAACCGGTCCAGCCAGCAAGACCCTAGAGCGTTTAACGAACGGATCGCGTACGGACAAATCACTAGCCGTAGGGTGGGTGAAACGTACTCGTGTAACCCACCGTCGCTTTGGAAGGATGCCTCGCGTCGTTTTTGCACAAATCCCCCCGTCAGAACCAGCATTCGGGTCCGTGGTGCGCCATCGAGGTCGAGGCGACGGTGGGTTTCGCTTCGCTCCACCCCATGTGCATCAAGTT